>Ga0208018_100128_pt1 | contig 27197 bp, 50 predicted proteins | sample 31_taG_FD_184105 | JGI IMG/M metagenome (GOLD analysis project Ga0208018, IMG submission 184105) | Marine viral communities from the Gulf of Mexico - 31_GoM_OMZ_CsCl metaG (SPAdes) (version 2) | ecosystem: Environmental > Aquatic > Marine > Oceanic | place: Gulf of Mexico | collected 2015-07-12 | reverse complement strand
ACTCCCTCAGCTTTGTCTAACCACCCTCCTAATATCTGGTGCTTATACTTCTCAGGTCTGCGTAACCTCATCTGGTCGATCTGAGAAATGAATGACTCGTTGAGGTGTTTGATGTTATCTAAGTAAGTACTGTGTATGTAAGTAGTATCTCCTTTCGTTATGTTGCTACCTTCCTGTACTCCTCTGTCCTCAAAGAACCTTCTGTAAATAAAATGCTCCTTAGTAGTAGGGTTTAAGATTAAGATGATTCTGTTCTGATTCTTCTTAGAACGGATAGAGAAGTCTATCGTGTCAAATTTCTTTTCATCTGTTAGTTCCTCTGCTTCTTCTAATACCCAAGTAGTAACACCCTGTATAGATTTTAGTGATGCAGTCTGATCTCCTGAACTTGTCTTGATTCCTTTGAAGATAATCTTACTACCTGTTACCTTGTTGATAATCTCATCCTTTGTGATGTGGAAGTGTTCAATGAATCCTAATAGTTCTATCTTCTCTAAGAACTCAGGTATGATTGAGATAGAAGCTGAGGTAAGAGTGTATCTTGTAAATAAGATAGTATGTTCTTTCTCGAATGTTAGTAGGAGAATTAAAATAGAGATATTAAAGGACTTACCTGATGCCCTGCCACCGCTAACAATAAAGTAGCGACTCTCAGAGTCCCTTAACACCTCGTACTTCTTCTGAATAGTAATCACCTATTCGAACTTCAATAAATCTCTAAAGTTGATGTTTAAACCATCTGAAGATAATGTAACACTCTCTTTCGGCTTACCGTGTCTGTAGTTCATATAGAGTTGTATTGCTCTAATGTTACCTTCTTTGATAAGTCCGTGTAAAGTGTCAAATACTTCTTCTTGATCTATATGTTTATCCAGAGCCTCGATTAACTTAACCTCATCGGACTTCGGCTTCCTTCCTGCTGTCTTATGACCCCCGTTGTTTTTCCTTCCATCCATAATTAAAAAAGATTATTAATAATTCTATCTATATAACGATTGAGAATTAGTTTTTTGCCTCCTATCTAAAAGATACAGTAGTGCTAAGTTCAAAGCTGCTTGTATTAGTATCACTATTATTCCTCCGAACATTACTTCTTTTATAATAGATAATTGTTCTAATTCGCATCTTAGTTGGAGTACCTCAGTCATTATATGATTACTTTTTTGAGTCCGTATCTTAGATAGTTAATACTCATAGTTGTTTTAGATACTTTATAAGCCTCTGCTGCTTCTACTACACTTCTATAAGTAATTTTCTTATTCGTATCGTAGAGTGCTTGTTTTGAGCCTCCTAATGCAGAGTACACTTCTTTGTAGTTACCATCAAGCATAGCTGCGTACATCATCTCTGCGTATTCTCTGTGATACTTGTTCTTAGTGGTTTCCATCCAAGTCTTATAGTGGTCTATTAGTATCAGTTCTCTTTGTTGTCTATTTCGCATCTTACTCCCTTATTAGTCTATGAGTTCTTCTATTAAACGCTTTGCTTCATCTAACTTACTCTCAGGAAGGCTATCTATTCGCATTTTAAGGCTTCGTAGCTTCACTTCTTGATGATTGCCGAACTTGATATACATCTTCTCATCTAAGTCCTTTAGAAAGCGTGAGAATGGCAAATAAGAATCCTTATAGTTTCTGTTCGCATACAGGATAGTAGCGTGATGAGTTTTAAATCCGTTCTGGTTATATATCTCTACGATCTCGTGTAGTTTGTATCCGAAGTAGTTTCTTAGGAAGTAGCTGAATAAGGCTCGTGCTTCTGTGTATTCTCTCTTTCGTGTGTTTCTGAATAAATCAATTCTTGCTTCCTTTTCAATTTCTCTAATCAGTCGTTCTACTCTCTTGTTCATCTATTATTGATTTTATCTTTTCGACATATAGTGCTGCATCCATTAACTCCTCTTGGAGATGTTGTAGCCATTCTCTATTACTTAATTCGTTTTTATCTAATGTTGTTCCGTATTTCTGGATACCTCTTTCTGATCTGCTCCTAAATAAAGATACAACTCTTTCTACAATCTCGTCTATCATAAAATTCCTTCTAAATAATATTGGTCTAAGTCTGCAGCTTGTAAGAAGTATGTATCGTAAATCTCTAAGGCTTTCTCGATCTTCTGCTCTCCTGAATAGTAGAACTCCTCTGAGCAATGATAGACTGCGATATCTAAACTCTTTTTGTCGATTACTAAGAAAACGAAGGACTTATAATCCATTTTAAACAAATTCGAGTAGAGATAGCATTGTACATCATAAGAGTACTTCTTAGCTGAGTAAGGGAAGGCTTTGATATCTGTAGTGGTCTTTAAATCTACGATTCGATTCTTACTAAGTACATCTGCTTTACCTCTAAAAGGGAATCCCATTACATCACCGATTACAGGCACTTCAAACTCTGAATCTCTAATGAGTTCTACTGCTTTAGTATTTCTAAGAAATGCATCTGCGATTCGCTCTGCATCGTTCTTCTCAGCCATAGTGAATACCTTACCGTGTTCTTCTTTCGCTTCTTTGTAGGCTTTCGTATTCTTACTTTGTACATCTACAAATATCTGAGATGAGAATACTTCAGGTTCTAAGATCGCTGTGTGGAATAACCATCCATCTCTTAGTGCTTGGCTCTCCTCGTTTCCGTACTGTGTAACATTGTAGTAAGTCTTAGGTGAATCTAAGAGTAGTTTAAGTGATGAGGAACTAAGAGCAGCTTTCGATAAGTACCCGTAGTAAAATGTATCATCATTCATCTTTTCTAATAGTTCCTGCTTATCCCAAGTAGAACCATCTAATAAAGTAATACTATCCATTGATTAGTCTTTTAATAGTTTGCTTTGCCTTGTTCCACCATTGAAGTTTTTTGAACTCCCACTCCACAGGATGATAGGCTCTGATCTTTAATACTCCGTTTTCTAATTCTCGTACCACCGTAATACCCGATGATAGTTTAGTCATTCCCTCTTGTTTCATTGTCTAATTTGTTGTTTAATTCTATATCTTCTAATTGTTCTTGTAATTCTCTAAGTTTGAGTTTTAACGCTCTCTTAGATTCGTGCTGCTCTGAGATGATGTGTTCGTAGGCTCGTCTGTTGATGTGTAAACCATTCACATAGTACACAATCTCTAAACAAGCAGATATCATCTTATCGACCACCTCAGAAGGCTTGTTCTCCTTTTGCTTCTTTAAGATAGAGAGGATGTACTCCATATTAGCAGAGTACTCCATCTCTTTGTAAGGTTCTAATCTATCGTACATTTCTGTCTTAATTTTTATGAAATGTAAATAAACATTTGTTAATTACAAAACTTTTTTAAAAAAAATTTTATAGCTGCACATTTATACTAAGTGCCAAGTAGGTATTAATCTGATTGAATAAAGGCTGTGAGTGAATAAACTTATTGTTCGAATAGAACACAAAGAAGTGTGCCACTCCGAACTTATCCTTGTACTTAGCTATCTTCTCCTGATCGAACTCCTTTGCTCTGTTCTGGTGAGGTGAGTTCATAAAGTGATACGACTCAGGCTTAATCTGGAGACCGAATAAAAGTTTTCCATTAGAAAACCCTTCCCAATCCGTACAGTACTCCTCATCTACTTGATAAGTAGTCTTTCTAAATTCCACATTCGGAAACCACTCTTGTAGGTGATTAATGCAATTTACCTCATTCATCATTCCGTTCCAAGTCTGACCGACTACTCTGAATAAAACAAACTCCGCAGCTTCGTGCATCTCTAAACGATACTTATCTGCTATAAAGTGAGCAGGTGCTACTAAGTTTTGTCTTTCGACTCTTGCTAAGTAGTACTCAGTCCACCCCTCCTTAGTTATCTTTCCTTCTACAGATTGATAGTAATCATCGAATATCTTAACGCACTTACCTACTCTACTTGAATAGAAAAATCGTGCTAAGAGGCGATCTCTGTTAAACTGCTTGTATAGGTAAGCAGGTATCGGATTCTCAAAAAATTCTACTTTCTCCATTGAACTGCACAGATTGCCAAGCGTTGAGCATTGTTAGGATATTCCTTTTTCATTACTGCATCGCCCATACATCTGCGGATAAACTCCTCTCTTTGTTCTGTTGGTGTAGGTTTAGGTAGTGGCATAATTTAATTTTTGTATTAGTAAATGTTTTATATCATCATATCTTACTTTAACAAGTACATCTCTTCTGTTTAATCGAGTGTAGTACTTCATAAATTCTGTTTTGTCTTTAGCTGTTTCTCGAACATTATCTTGAATAAACATTAAAAGATCACTACGATTAAATACACAGAAAGATTCTAACTCCTCAACATCAAAAGCTATGTAATCAACTTCGGATTCTAACCACCCTTTCTTTCCGTGTACATTTTTAATTTCTAACCAAATACAATTTAAATGTCTTGAACCCTTAACATCTATACTCTTATTATTTACCCAGAAATCAATATGCTTATAGATATTTTCTTCTTCAGAGGATTCTATTACTATATTACCTCGTTTTTCAACTAAGAATTTAAATTTAAGTTCAGCATCTCTACCTGCTTTATTTGAGTAATTTCTTCTTTCTTTAGAAATCATACTTATTAGTTATTGATGCTTGGGATTCTTCTAAGTAGTATCCTACTTTCACTTCACCGAATAGTGTAGTGTCGCTTACCACCTCAACAGGCTCTCCTACAATTAGATCATTAAGCCAATAGATATAATTCGCTTTAGGATTAGCGTAGAAATACAGCTTTACTTCTTCAGGACTACTCATAAGTGTTCTATAATCTTTTCTGCTTAGGATAATCTCATTTTGCTCTTTGTTTATTCTCATAATCATTCTGCAAGTCTTACCCTTTCCTGTGATACCCGTAGCTACCGATGGAGTTTCTAATTTAAGATTCCACCCATCAATATTCATTACTTCGATTACTGCTTCGTTAATTGTCATTCAGTTTGTCTAATTGTCCTATTATTTCTTTAATCGTACTTGGACAAGCACAGGGTACTTTATGTTTCGCTCCGTAGTACTTAGTCATTAGATCAGCCATTACAGTCCTCTGATAGTAGGTAGCTGTTCTTTTGGGTCTTACTTCTTCCCAGAGTAATTTATCATCCTCACTCATCGCATTCCTCTTTACAGGTTAAGCAATTTAAAAATAACTCTCGCCTATGACAGCCACAATCGTTTCTACCGAATTGTCGTGCAATCCAAAAAGCGACCCGATACGCATTACCAAAAGTAAGCAGCTCAGTAATTGCGTGTACCATTGTTCCAAGTTTAACATAGCATCCTATTTTTTTTAATCCATCCATTTGCCGTGAGTTTTTAAGTGCCAAAATCTGTGTTTTAATACTTCGATAATCATTTGCCAAAAAGTATCAGTTTCGTAAGTTCCTGCTTTTGTTATTAGCTTCATATCTTATCTTTTAAATAATTCTTTACTTTCTTATAAGTATTGTAGAGTGAGTAGTAGCTGATATTTGTTTTTCTGCTGAGTTCTGAGATACTCTCTCCAGATTCGATAATCTCGTACACCTTCTTATCGTACCAATACATATTATCTAACTCCTCTAAGATGATTTCGTATTTCTTTTTGTACTCCACCTCTTGCTCGTCTTCTATATCGTAGTTATCAAAATCAAAGTCTCCTTCTTTGCGTTCTCTACGTTTGTGATCTAAGAAGATAGTAGTTAAGGTTCTGAATATGTAGAAGTGATTTACATCATCTCCAAAGGTGATATCCTTACCATCTGCTACTAACTTACCGATACGCAGGTACATACTTTGGACTATATCCTCTGCGGTTTCTGGATTACATCCAAAAGACTGCACAATATCACACCAATCCTTATGCCTTTCAAATAGCTTCTTTAGGATTTCCATACAGTAACGATTAGAGCAAAGAGCGTTAGTAAGACTGTGTGTCTTTCAAAATAATCGTCTTCGTCTATCTCGTCTGTGTCTGGTTCTTGTAGTGGATTGTAGAACAGATATCCAAGTGCTAACCCATAAGTAGGCACTAATTGGATATGTATCTGTCGATCTCCGATTTGAATAATCATATTCCTTTATTATTTAGTTGGTTAGGGATTGTTTAATATGTTGTACTAAGTTTCTACCTTCTATCTCGTATCCTACATTGTTCTTAACTGATCTGAGTTTAATCGGTTCATCCATCATCGTAGGCTTACCTCCTGTGTCTATATCTTTTATCTTCTTGATGTGAATGTGTGAGTACATCCAATCCGTTGGGTGAGCCAAGTACCTGTGAATCACTAAGAAGTCATTAGCACGGTTGATAAACTTACCCCCACCTTCTACATCTGAAGCCATTGGAGGTATAGGATGTCCTGCGTAAGGATGTGAAGCTGTATGTTGCTTTCTAAGTGCTTCGGTGTTAGCGTGAGTATTTAACCACAAGGCACAATCCATTTCAGTACAGAATTGTCTAAACTCAGTTGTTGCTAAGTAGTCGTACTCGTGCTTTCCTAACTTAGCTGCAGCTACATCGGTTACTAAGGAGTTGTACGGGTCTATCAAGAATCCATCATAGTTAAACTCTTTTTTAATCTCCTTAGCTTCCGATAGTAGTGTTTTATATGTGTATAATTCTGAAGGGTCGATGATCTGAAAGTTTAGTGATAATCTAATCAATCGCTTTCTAACCTCATCTTCTGGAATCTTATTAAGTGGTAATCCTGTGTCGAACTCTATAAGTTTCTTATACAACGAATGTGGTGCGTTCTCAGAGGAGAATATCAGCCACTTGATATTATGTTTGATTGTATATAGAAACATTAAATAAAGCATTGTTTGTGTCTTACCTGTATTTGCGTGTCCTAATACTACTGTAAATCCTTTTTTGAATCTGAAGTAAGTATCTATTTCTTCTATTCCTAATTTAAGTCCTTCTTTTATTTTGCCTGTTCGTATGTCGTTTAGTGTCTCAAGTGTCTTTGCTATGTTTACTATCATTGGTTGTCTTTTGTTCTAAGATAATAAAAAAGGGGGATTGTTAGTCCCCCCTGTTATTAAAAAGGTAAGTCATCATCTTCTCTGTCTGGAGAATGAGCCTCTACAGTTACCTCTGTTTCAGTAGCACCAATCTTCCATCCTTGAATAGAATTAAAGTACTTTACTTCTCCTTGTGGTGATGTCCACTCTCTACCTCTAAGATTGATAGCTACCTCAACTTGATCCCCTACTTTGTAGTTGTTTAAAGTCTCGCAGTTATCCTTAGTGAACTCTACTAAGATATCTTGAGGGTATTGCTCTTGAGTTGTTACTACCACATCTCGCTTTGTGAAGCCACTACCGAAAGTCTTAGTCTGACCAATAACTTTGATTTTTCCTTTTATTTGCATTTTATCCATTATTTATAAAGGTTACGAAATTTCTTGCTGTGTTAATCACATCATTCTCTGAAGCGTGTCCGTGTGCTTGTAAAGCGTGATAGTCGATTGCAGCTTTAATCATTGATTGTCTAATGATGTAAGTTTGCGTGTCTTCTTTCTTGCTTCCCGTACTTGCAGGTGCAGAATAAGAGCCTTGATTTTGAAAGTTATTTTCTCTAATGACCTTTCCTGTTTGATTGCTTTCATTTTTCTGGTAAGTTAGATTCTCGCCTACTTGTCCTTTAAAATCACCTACCGCTAAGAAGCTAAGGTTATCACCATTCGCAAAAGTAAGTCTGTACTTGTTGAATGTTCTCTGTCCGTTTGACCACTCACCGTTCGGAGTGATGCTTGTAATTCTACTCGTTAATTGCATTTTGTGCTTGTTTTAATTTAAATTCTAATTCTAAGATTTCGATGTTCAGCTCTTCGATGTGCTTTAGTAAGGCTTCTATTCGTGCCTCATTGTAGGTAAGTCGTTTGTTTTTCATTTCTATTACCTCAAATAATCCTTTAGTGTTCTCATCTCTTAGGGCATCAATCTGCTCTAATTGTTGTCTAAAGGTAAGTTCTTCAAATTTTCTTACTGAGTCCATAACTAAATACCTAAATGATGAGATTCCAGATCGTATTCAGTCGTACTCGGCTGAGAAAAAATGTCTAAGATGATTTTACCATCTTCTAATCTTAATTCGTACTCACTTGGCTTGTAGAAAGCAGTACGATTAAGTACATCCTCACATATCTCGTATGTGATTAGGCTCTTGTTGTAAAGTGTCTTAATGTCCATAATTAATTTGATTTTTAACAAATTTAAACAACTTTTTGATTCGTGCAAGTCAGTTAGTAAAAAAATGCAAAAAAAAAGAGGAGCAGCTATAAAAACCACTCCCCTGATTACAAACAAAGACAGAATTAAGACTCTATAAATATAAGGTATTGGTTAGGTTGCTCAAAGCGTGTTTAGGTAAGTTTCTTTAATTCTTTCTGATAGTACTCTATCATCTCCTCAAGTTCATAAGTAGAGAACTTTACTACTTCTCGTGCTTTTACTACCATCTGATCTGCAGTACCCTCTCCGTAGGTTCTATCCAGAAACTTAGAGTACTCATACTGTTCGCCTTGAGAGAATACATTACACTTAGGGCATTGTGGATGTACATTTAACTCATCCCATCGTGTAGAGTAGTGCTTACGAGATTGAAAGTGTCCTGCTTGAATTTTCTTAATCTCAAACTTCCTACCACAAGTACAACAGGTGCATACACCATTCTTAGCGTGTTTAGTGCGTATATAAAGAGAGAATACAGTATCTAACTTCTGTACTATCTTAGATCGTGAAGGTTTCTTAGGAGCAGGTTTTTTAGTACTCTGAGTTCTATTGGGCTTTCTTCTTATCATCCTGAGTTCTTAAACAAGCAGAACCTAACCAGAAGTCGATATCCTGTACTGCTCGGTAAATAATACGACTATTTTTTTTAGTCTTTTCTATCTCAGTCTTTGTACTATCACACCCTAATTCGGTGTACATCTTACAGTCTATTCTAAATAATTCATCTACTTTATCTCTATCACTAAGGTTACTCTTTACTACTTGGTCAATTTGTTCTCTTAGTGTCATAGTCATTTAATAGTTGAATTAAGATTAGATATTTATGCTTTTATAGTTTGTTGGTTCACAAATGGGTATAGGTTGCCCTACCTTACCATACCCAGATATTATGCTTCCACAGATGTCGGACACATAACGGGTGTGTATCTTTAATAGGTTAAATACACTCGCTAATTCCACTTCTCCTATGAAGTACAGTCCCTCGTTTAGCTTACGGTTGAGGTGGTGCTTTGACTGCCCCCCATTCTTGCACCTTTAGTCTTGTAGCCGAATCGAGTTCTTAGACGCATAAGCTACAATGCAATTATAATAAATTATTTTGAATCTTTCATTGACGTTCCAAAATAATAAGCAAATAAATTAGAAACAACTATACCCTCAATCATACCCATTAAGTGAACAAAAAGGTCATTATCTAAAACGCTTGGTACATACACAGTAGCATAGATCACAAAAACAAAAGAAAGTAACCCTACCATACCTGTAATAAACATCAGATAATCCTTCTTTCCTGCTTGTGCTACTCCTACTTCTCTACTTCGTGCAGAATCTCTATCAGCTACCTCAGCTTTATAAGCCTCTATTAAGGCTCTGTGTGCTTCTTCTTTTTCTTCTGGGGACAAAGTATCATCTGTGTCGATAACTTGCTTTAAAACGCCTAATACACCACCCTCAGGCAATAATCCACTCGCTTTACTTAGTAGCTTACCTACTTTTGTTTCTTTAAAAGGCTTTTTCATATCACTTTATATATCGTGCCACCGTTTTCTCTAATGGCTCTTAGGTTTCGTTTTCTATTCGTGTCTTTGTCCACATAAGAGATGTGTACCCAATCTGGATTACTATCATCTCCAAACTCCCAAATAAGTTGATCGTAGTCTAAGTTCTCTTTGATGTACTCAAACATCTCTGCGTTAGTCTTATGACCATAGCAGTCATCGAGGTCAATCGCTCTACCCTCGCAATGCTGTGAGCGTTCTGAGCCACCGATAGCTTTGTTAAGTTCTTTAGATCGAAAGAAAGAATTGATTTTGATAGCACCTCCTACCCAATCTCTAAGAGGCTCAAAGATGTGAGTACCTAAAACGACCATATTCCACATCTCATACTCGTTAGGAATATTACGAATACCGAGTTTCTTAGCAGTATAAGAATGACAAGCCTCAGCGTATGTAATGTGTTCTGTTAGCTTCATTATTCTTTACAGTTCTTTTAGATATCTCCTTACCCTTTCTACTTAACCTTACCTTAACATAGTCAGTCGTTAGTTTTTTTTTGATGATAATCTCCACATCGTTATTCTTATAGTGCTTCTGAATAACATTGATAATCGGATTGTCCTCTGTTGATTCTAACCACCCTGCTCTTGCTGTTACATCTTCTTGGTGAATTACCTTTTGAGATGCACAGCTTGTAAGTAGTAGTAAAAGGATTAAATATCTCATTGAATTGAATTTATATATTCTTGTATTTCTTCTTCTTTAACTCTTAGTTTGAAGCTGAGGTCTGCTTTCCAATAATGTACTAACTCTCCATTTTTAAACACTAAAATAGTAGGTACTGCTTTGATCTGCTTTCTTAAACTCTCAGGTTGTTCTTCTAAGTAACCAAAAGATACTTTAGCACCCTTGATATGATTTAGAGTAATACTATTTCTGCTATTCCACTCTGCGTTTACCTGAACAATAGAAATGTTCTGAGAATAAATCTTAGCACTAAATAATGCCCATAATAAAAATAACCAAGCACGAATCATTTTTGAGTAGTTAGATTAAACAATCGTTCCTCTATCTTATCGAGTTTCTTACCATTCTCATCTACCTTTTCTTGGGTATTCATAATAGTCTCTCTGATAAGTTCATCTTTCAGATCATACTCTGTTCTGCTAATTTCTGGTTTAGGAAGTTCTTTAGCCTCTTGGATATCTTTCTGTAAAGCAAACCACATTCCTGCAAGAGATAAAGCACCTGCAATAATTAAGCCTACTGTCTTTAAATCAAGAGTAACTTGTGTGTTTTCGCTTATTTCTGTTGCCATTGTTTTATCTCATTTTTAATGTAGTAATAAGCCTCTTTGCCTAATAGACCAAAGAATCCACCAACTAATCCGATAATAGCAGCATTTACGAATCCTAATAAACTAACCGATGAAGCTGCGGTAAAAATATAACCTGCAAAGAATGATATCTTGGTATCTGTCATTATTTTAAAAGGGGCTATTCGCCCCCTTCGATTTTCTCAAAAGAGCCATCTTCTAAGTTCACATTGATCTTACCGTGCTTTTCCTCAATAGCAGTCTTAGTCTTCTCTTGTTCGCCTTGAATGTTGGCAAATGCGTGAAGTAGATTGTGCTTCTGAGTTTCCAGAACACCAAGATCGTGCAGGATTGCTTGTTTCTTAGATTCTTGCTCTCTTAATTCAGTTAAAAATTGTTCTTCTAATTGCATAATTTAGGTTTTGCCCTAAGATAAGTAATTTAAAATTACTCTGGAACGAATTATTCGCTTAGGTGTAGCGTTTCGTGTGTAGGATTAGCAATCGCTTCTAACTTAGCATCTAATCCTGCTTGTAGTGCTTCTACTACTAACTTAGATTCTAACCAAGCCTCTACATCTGCCTGAGTAATTTCTTCAAAAGGTTTGAAGGCATCTGCTTCAGGTGCTTCAAGTCCTACTGAGCCATATACATCAGCGATATTACCCTCTGCATCTTCTGCTTGGTATCTCCAATGGATTGATTCAATTACTTTCTCTAATCCTAATTCTTCGTTGTTTAATCGGGTATGCAGTCCGCTAATTACCCATTTGTAAGTGTTTGCCATTTTATTAAGCGTTTAATTGTGATTTTAATAGTTCGATTTCTGCTCTTAGTTCTTGAATTGCTCCTACTAATAAAGGAACGATTTTAGATTGGTCGATACCTTGATAAACAGGTCTTGTACCCATTACCGCTTCTTCGATAACATTACCTTCCTCATCAAGAACCGCAGGAGTTACTTCGTACTCTTCTACTGCATCTTTTTCACCCGTTACTGCTTCAGGTATAATAGCCTGTACTTCGTGTGCTAAGAAACCATCTACTGTCTTTTCAGGGTCAGTAATAAAGTTAAAGCGAGAAGGTTTAAGAGCATCTACTCTGTCTAAAGCACCTTCCATTGGTACTACATTTTCTTTTAGTCTGTAGTCAGAAGAAGTGTTAAATGCTGTTGATGTATTAGTAACTGTTATAGAACCAACTTCAGTGCCATTTTTTTGAAATGCAGCTACTCCTCCATCAGTTGTATCTCTTCGTAATTCTAAAGAATAAGCCGATGTTCTTCTTAAACCTATGAATCCATCACCTGTAATTGTAGCAGAATTAGCCTCATAAGCAGTAGTTCCACCAACAATAACTCTACCACTCGAGTCAATGCGCATACGTTCTGAATTTCCTGCCTCAAATCTTACACCAACAGAACCTGAATTTACAGTCATATCGTTTCCATCGTGATACAGATAACCTTGTAAAGCACCTGCCTTACCAAAAGTTAAAATAGCATTACTTGTACCATTAATAGTAATATTTCCTCTATTTGCAGCACCTGCTAAAACTGTATCTGTGCCTACAAGTACGTTACCACTTGAGTCAATGAGCATTGCACCCGTACCTCCATTTTGGAAGTCAAAACCTTCTCCGTTTCTACTATTTAAAATTAGCGTTCCTGCTGAGTTAGTAGATAATTCAGAATCAATAGCATTATCAGGTCTATTAAGGATTAACTTCTTACCATCTCTAATAGTTACATTACCACTTGAATCAATACGCATTCTTTCTTCAGGAGTTCCCGTACCCGCAGTTGTTTTTACAACAAATGCAGACTCCTCATTTCCTGAATTTGTTTTTATAGCACCTATTTGAACATCTACATTTTGTCCTGAAAATGAATTGTCAAACTCAAAATCTATCAAACCTATATTATTCGAAGCGGCTGCAGATGAATTTCTAAGTTTTAATAATGATGTGGAAGTTCCTACCGCAGATGAAGCCTCAATTAAAGTATCAGGACTCGAAGTTCCTATCCCCACTCTATTATTTGAAGCATCTACATATAAAGTATTGGTATCTACTGCAAGATTACCCGTAATCGTTACCCCATTGCCTGAGCGACCTACTGAAAGAGCAGAAGCATTACCTAAACCATCCTCAATTAAGGTAACACCCGAAACATCTAAAGCCTCGTTATCTGTTGTTTTTAAAAGACCATCGTATGTGTCTTTAATTTTTGTGTTTGTTAATGTTGCCATATTTTTATTTATCTAATTTTTAAGGCTCTGAATCCCAGAATCCGATTTTATTGTTTACTTCTCTAATCGCAGCTTCTACGCTTGTAGCTTGGATATTTGTTCCTGCATTGTTAAAAGCCACTAACGAACCTAACATCTCTGTCTGCATCATATCCCAAGTACTACCATTATAACGATACAAACCCTTTTGTTTGCGGTTAATACCGATAATTCCCGTAGTTGTCTTTACTAAATAGATATCACCCTCAAATAACTGCGTGATCGAAGCTAAGTCCGAATAAGTATCTACTGCTCCATCGACTACATCGTCAATTAAGTAAACACTACCCCATCCTATGTTATTTCTTTGATAACTCATTCTTCGCTTGTTGCTTTAAGAATTGCTTTAGTTTAACTATGTTTTGATTCTTAGGTTTATATCCCTTTTGCTTCACAGTACCCATCCGTTAAATGTTGCATCCGTATCTGGGTGAATATCATCATTAGAGTTCGTATAGTACTCAGGGAATGATGCCTGATTAAAACTCATATAGTCAATAAATCGTCTCGTGTAATACTCAGCGATATCTCGTTCCTTATTAATTAAAAAGTCGATCTCCTCTTTTGTTGCTGACTCGCCATTCTCAGAAGTGTGCTTATAGACTCCTCCGTTTTTAACTTGGTAAGCTGCAAATGGCAAATAATCTACCATCGCATAGTGAATAAGCATCGGTTGAATATAAGTGTTTACCAAATCCAGATAATCACCACTTAATGTACCCGCAATAATATCAGCAGCAATCTTGTTGTATAGATCAGTTCCTAAATAGTTTCTAATATGGATTTCTTGAGCAATCTTAATGTACTGAATGAACTTATCTGTGTCCACATTACCATCTAAGATGCTATTCTTTACTAAGTCTTGTCTTTTTATAAATAATGCTGTTGCCATCTTATCTTGGGTTTACAAATCCTTCATTCGGCATATCAACAGGTCGTATTGCGACTTTAGGGTCATTCACAGGAGGAACAAACCCTGCTCTTCTTGCCTCATTAACTGAAACTTGTTTATCGTTCTTTAATCCACTCTCAGGTAAGAATTGCCCTTGAGGATTACGCTTTCTAAAGTAAGTCTTACGCATCCAGAAGTGATGACATCTTGCTCCACCTTTATATAACCATATATCGTATGTTGCTGCACCGCCTACTCCAAATCCTGCGTTCACCGCTTGACTTGACATTTTCTCGATATCCTCTTTGCGATATATCTTCTTAGCGTTTACCATCTTCTGACAAAACTCTCTTGAGTTGCTTGATGCTCTAAGAGGTGCATACTGATATCTTACTTTAAATAGTGCTATATCTTGCTCACTCTCTGCATTAGGATTCGCTCTACCTGTACTTGCAAGTCCGATCATCTTGTCTAAAGCCTCCTCTTGCTCATAATCTACAGGTCGCTCATCTACAAGTTCCCACTCATCTAAATCTTCTTCTTCTCCGTACTCTTCTAATGCCTCAAAGATTTTATCAAAGTCCTCGTCAGATAAGTCAGCTTTATCGCTTGACATTTTTACTCCTGTTTCTTCTTCTACTTGCTCTTTAGTCATCGCATTATCAAGTTCTGTAAACTCTAAAGGCTGAAGCGTTTTAAAGTACAGTTTAAGCGAGATATTATTGAAAGCTAATACTTTCTCAAACCCATCAAGTAAAAGTGTCTGAAACGGTCTAATAACCGTGTTATCCATCAAGGTAGAAGCAGTCTTTAACTCCTCTGCATTGTTACCTAATCCAGATTGGTCTTTAATACCTAATAACATAGGTGATACTACTCGGTGAGATACCATAATCTTACGCATACTCTCATCACTTAGGAATTGGTATTGATTATGTGCATCACTTAACTGAACAGGCTCAATAGAAGCTGCAGTATCTGCATTGTCATTAAACGCTAAGATGAACTTACCTGCATTAGATGAACCTGAAAACTTCTGATAGATTCTCTGTTCGATCAGCGAACGCTCTTCTTCGTTAGGAACTCCGTTATTGAAGTTGATAAGCATTGAAGGAGCAAGACCATTCATTATGTTGTTTAGGTGATAGTTTGATATCTCCTCTTCTAATTCTGCATACTGTAACCCTCCTTGATAATCTACAGGTGAGTAGTAATAGAATCCTGCTCGGTAAGGCTTAATAAATAGAATCTCTACACCCTCATTAGAGAAACCAAAAGCAGGGATACGCTGAGGTTTGTCGCTTGGCTTCAACTTAGTCCAATCAGCCATATAGTAATATGCCTCAATATCTCCATCCTCGTTGCATTTCTCTGCTCTTAGTGTCTCGACAGGGAAGTGTTCTACTTGTAATATCTTAGAGTGGTCTTTAGAGTACACTACTTGCATAGCTGCACCACCCATTAGTTTTAAATCGTATGCTAACTTACGAACGCAGTCCTTAGAGAATAAAGACATCATTTGTGCATACTCATCTGGTTTACGATTAGAGTCAGTAGCATCTAACCCTCTTCCGTAAATCATCTCTGAGATACCATTGATAATTGCGTTGTTAGTAGCAGAACCGTTGTATCTATCAATTAAGTACTGATAGTAGTTATTGTCCTCTCCGTAATTTACCCAATCACGATTCTTATTCTCCGTAATCTTAGGACTCGTGTAAGTACTAAAGTTTACGACTCTTAGATCGTTATGTGCTTTAGGTTTTTGTGTGTTTCTACTCATTAGATTATGATATAGTCATTATCGTAAGAATCCTCTGTAACATACTCTCCGCTATTTACTGAGTAATCAGCAATCGTTTGGTCAGTACAGAATATCTTATCTTTATATATAACGCTTGACCCTTCTTTTATTGTCAAATCGTAAAATCTGTTTTCAGTCAAAGCATATTCGTTCTGGATAACTAAATATCCCTTGTCTTCATAATATCCTCCTGCACTATTCCAATTCATATCTACAGTCTCCCATACCTCATCTGTATTCTCCCACTCCATTGATTCAAGAGTGTAAGTAACTTCAGTATTTGTAGAATCGTCTCTTAAAATAAGAGTAACATCATCTGGATATTGTCTTGGGATAATCCGTATCGTTTGCTCTGCTGTGCTTGTTGTTAGAATTATCATTTTAGCTTCTTATATCTATATAACGAATAGAAAGTTATTATTTGCATTGAGAAATAAAAAAAGGGGCATATAGCCCCCTTAATTATCCTTATTTCAAAAATTAAACCGCAGTAGGTGCAGGTTCGATTGGTGTAGCAGCCGAATCAGTAACCGCAGTCGTTAAGAAAGCAGGTGGGTTTTTCTCAAGAGCCTCGAAAGTAAGAGTAAATCCAGAGTAGTCTCCCATATTAGCACCCGTTGCAAGAGTACCTCCTGTAAGGTCTGCTCCGTTCTCAATACCTACTACCATTTGCTGACCATTGTAGTCCTCTACGATAATGTGAGGTCTTGCAGCAGCTAATAGTTTGATTTCGTCTTGAGTAGCAGAATCTAACACAGGTAACTGAATGTTTACCGTTTGCGTATAGAAAATAGAGTTGTTTTCACGAGAGCCATTAATAGCGGTTTCTACAGATGATGCACCTCTTAGGTCATACCCATACCAAGTACCGCCACTAATCACACCTCCTGATACGCTAAGACCACCTTCTACGAAAGCTGCAAAGTAAATCTTTTTAAGACCACCAACTGCTTTAGCACAAGGGTATTGTCTTCCCGTAAGTGATAGTGAACAAGCCATAAGTTTTATAAATTAAAAAAGGGCAGGTAGGCTCAAGTCGGCTTACCTACCCTCTTTTGTTAGACAATTAAATTAATTAAGCAGGAGTGTAAAGTACGATGTCAGAACCGATACCATATTGTACACCTGCAGTAAATCGCATAATTACTCGAACATTTTGTGAACCATCAAGGTCAGCCATATCAAGTAATTTTACTTCGTTGTGGTCAGAAAGAAGTCCTGTACCAAAGTATAGGTTAGACTTCTGAGCAGCTAAGATGTAATCATCATCCATACCGTTAGCTACGAATAACTTAACTCCATCGAAAGATAGACCTCCGTTATTCCACCATTGAGTACCTTGATTGTTTACCCCGTTTGCACCTAATCCGTTTGCTCCGAATCCGCCTAAAGCACGAACATAATCACGAGCAACTGACTGAGAAACATAAAGGTATAAATCTTCTTTTCCGTAAAGTGCAGAAGGAATAGCATCTACTACTTTACCTAACTCAGCTACAACATTAGCAGCAGTAATACCTCCAACAGCAGGAGAAGCTACATCAATTACAGAAGCATCTGCAGTTGCAAGAGTTACAAGACCATCAAATTCACCTGCAGTAGCAGTAGCACCACCCCAAATATTTTGCTCAGTTTTCTCAGCTACAAGACCTGCCACGTGAGCGATGATGAAGTCAGAGAAAGCAGGAGGTAGGTTGTCAAATGCAGAATATCCCATCTGGATAGCCTCCCAATCTGAGCGGAAGTCTTTTTTACAGAACTCTAAGTTTACTTGGAACTCTTCAGGTTGAAGGATTCTCTCAGTTAGAGTTACAGTAGCAGTATCGGTAAAGTCGCAAGTAGCATCTTTGATTACATTAGAATCAGTAGCTACTTTCTTGATAACTTCTTTGTATTTAACATTAGGTTTTACCTCGATACCACCGTTTTCGATAGTAGAACCACTTAGAAGTGCAGCAGCGATATATTTACCTGCAAACTCACCTGCATAAGTAGTAGTGATTGAAGTTGTTGTTGCCATTTTTGTTTATTTAAGTTTTAATTATTTTAGATTTGCAAGTTTTGCGAATACTCGATCACGAGTTGATTCTGCTCTTTTACTTGAAAAATTAAAAGATTGTTTTTTTGCTTGTGCTTCAGGATTGTGCTTGAAAGGTGCAGATGCAGGAGTAGCAGATAGTTCTTTTTTTACTTTTTTTGCCATTTCTTCCTGAGCTGCAGCCTCATCCACAATAACACGAATCTCGTCAATCATTGACTTAACTTCTTCTATTGCTTCTGCAAATTCCGCTCTCTTAACATAACCCATCTCTTGAGGTAATTCCTCTTGAATAGGCAATTCTTCAGCAGCTTCTACTTCTACCTGAGCGGCAGGTGCTTCTTCTGCTTCTGCTTCCGCAGCCTTTAGTTCCTTAATGATTCCTGCTTCCTCTACAACAAGAATACGACCATCCTCTAAAGAATATTCACCTACAGGTAGAGCGATCTTATCCTCTTCTGTGATGATGAATACCTCCATTTCAGGTGCGAATTCCTCTGCTTCGATTACAGTACCATTTTCTAAGGTCATCTGAGCTAATTCTAATTTAGATAGCTCAATACCTAATACATTTTTGATTTGGTTTAGCATTTCTGTTGGTTTCATATTTATATAACGATTAGTGATTTTTATTTTGCATTTTCATTACTCTGTTCCACGAGTTCTACCTATGCCCTGTGCCCACAGAGAGCCATCACAGCACTTTCTTGAGTAGGTGTTTTTATCTTTGCATAGGCATCCACGAGAACTGCTCTTAGGACTCGAATATGAAGGTGTTTTGTTTTTATCCATAGTTCTGTGTTTTTTGTATAAAGAAGATAATATCCCAAACACTCGCAGTACCTCCGTTAGCGGTTATCTTCCATTGACTACCATTGCTAATAAAGTTTGAGTCAGCATAGTACTGAAACATTGCGTGGTGATCGTGTGTTACATCGTTTCCTTTAGGGAATGTAATCGTATCTCGGATTCTATCGTAAGGTGTACCATTACCTCCTTCAAAGTGCATCTCTAAGTAAGTCTGATTCGCATTAGGAGCAGAGTACTTAAATACAATAGTCATTAGGTAAGTATCATTCTCAAAGTCTGCTAATACTTTCTGAGTAGATGAGTTGTAGTAATCTACTGCTGAATGACTCTTATAAACACTTCCTGCATCGTTAGGAAGTACTACCTCTGTGTCTAAGGCTAAGGATAGCTTATTAGAAGAGGTGTAAGTTGAGTCATCGTATCTTGCCCACCCAAGACTTGACTCTGCACCACCTTGAGGATATAGCTTTCGCCACTCTCCGTTCCATACCGTGTACACCCCTGTTGAGGTAGTAACATACGCACCTTCTTCTATTTGATATGCGTTTCTTACCTCGTCAGAATCTACATCTACTTGTACTTTATATGAAGTGTTTTTTATCATCTACCTTGTCCTCTGTATGCTTTTTTATAATTCTTCGAAGTCTTAGACTTACTCATCTTAGTTTTAGCCTGTACTCCGTGCTTCTTAGTCTTAGTTACTTTGACTTGAACTGTCTGCTTAGCCATTACTTAATAGGTACGCAGTTAGGTACTAATCTTCCATTCTTCTCTTTCATTCCTATCATCTCGTACCCTGCTTGACAAGGCTTTTTAAGGTCGATTAGGTCAAGGTCTTTTAGTTTCGCCTCAGCCCAACGTCTTCCCGCTTTGCCACCCCATAGTAAATACGAAATAGTGCCACAAGCACTTGAATCGCCTTCATCATAATATTCTTCTGCTCTTGATAAGTAAGAGTACATTCTCTTGATAGTTTCTACTGAGATAGGTTCTCCTTTTGCAAGTTGTTGGGCTCTGATCTTACCTACTTGTGTAGCACACTTGTTATTCTCCTTTTCGTTTAGTTCAATACCTCTCTTAGCATTGTTCTTAACCGCATCTGGATAATCAGAGTAAGATTCCATCTCTATCTTCTTACCACCCTTTACTCTTTTGTCTCCTTTGATGATTGCTTTGATAGTAGATAGTAAAGTATCAGCTTCTTCTTCCTCAATCTTGCTTAAAGTTTCCTCGATAGATTCTTGAGGTCTTGGCATCTTATCAGCAAAATATCCCTCAATAGAGAATCCTTTTACCTTACCTGTTTTTACATAGTTTTCCCAAATCTCATCATTGTTTACCTTAACTGCACCCATCCAAGTACCTACAGGTACATTCATATCATATAATCGGCTCTTATCCTTTTGCTCATCTTCTACAATCCAAGACTCAACTAATGATAATCCATTAAGTGGTAGTTGGTGTTCTAATGTTGAATTGTTTTGATTACCCTTCATTAAGAACATCTCCGCAGTCTTACGGATAGTATCTTTAGAAAAGTACACATAGTACTCCTCTTCTCCGTTTCTTCTGTAAATCGGCTTATTAGGAACAAGTAACGCTCCCATAAGGATACGCTTCTCTTTATCTACCTCAGCAAGTTTAATCTCTTGGTTTGCTAATGCGACAAAATCCTCCTCTATTGCAGGGTTCTCTACTACCGAGATAGCCTCAACTCCTGCTATTTCGTTTTCTTCATCTAAGATGAGTTCAATAATCTTCATATCTATATAACGACTTTGTTAGTTTGTTTTGTGTTTATATTGATGCTTCTCTTACTGTGTTACGCTCTAATGATTGTGCAGTTGTTACATCACCTGCTACTACATACGCACGAACAGGTTGCTTCTCTTGTCCGCTTATCGTTTGTGCTAATTGATTGATGCTTCCTGCTCCTACTGTGTTAATCTGAGGAGGTGTTGCTACTGCGACTCCACCGCCACCACCGAAGCCTCCTCCAACTCCTATTACGGGGATAGGTGTTTGTTGCATCGCTCTCACCGCTTGCATACCTGAAGCAAGTACCGTAGCAGTAGATGCGATCTTCTGGATAGTACCAAATGGCTCAGGAATAGTAGTAGGGTTTTTAAGAACTTCAGTAACCCCTTGATAAGTATTAATAATCGCTTGGGCAATACCTGCAGCTTTACCTATTTTACTATTTTGTCCTAAAATACCTGCAATCGCTCCAAAAGTTTGCTGTGCTATATCTATCTTCTGTTTAGCAAGAGTTTCTTCAATCTCCTTCTTTTTCTTAGCAGCTTCCATTTCAGCCTCAATCTCCATTTCGAGTTCTAACTCTTTAAGATTGACATAATCAAATTCAGGCTCTAATTTTGCTGCTTCTTTCTCGCCAAATAAACGACCTTCTGCATAAGCAATAGCTTCATCTGCACCACGATCAAATTCTGCTAATATCTGCTCATTTGCTTTTTTCTCATCTTCCACTCTTTGTGCTTCTTCTAACTCAGCTATCTTAGCTTGTCTTGCTTTCGCAGTTTCTTGCACATCCTTTTGAGCAAGTAATATGCTAAGTTGAGTTTGAGCATCAAAATACTCTTGAGTTCCCTTTTGTAATACCGCAGTTCTTCTTCTCTGATTCTCTATCTCTAAATCAATAGTATTTTCTCCGTATGCTTTCAGTACTGCAATGGCTCTTTCAGTTTGTTTTACTTGCTCATCTACAGAGTTCTTAACTACGGATTGAACCATTTTTGCATTGAAGTTCATAAAGTTACCCAGAGATAAGAAAGCGTTTTTAGCTACTTCTATAGTAGGTACTACCTCATCTGTTACTTTAGAAACGTACTTAGAAAAAGCAAATGTTAAAGCACCTACCGCAGTAGCTACAAGAGCAAAAGGGTTTGCTAAAAATGCTAAGTTTGCTTTTATCTGAGCAGTAGTTACTGCAGTAAGCCTTCCTCTAAATTGCTTATATACTTCTGATACATCTCTTACTTTTGAAGCAAGACCACCTGTAGCAGCATCTAATAAACTAATAGCAGCACCCGACTCACCTACTTCTTCTCCAAGTCCTTTAGTTTCTTCAGTAGCATCTTCAGCAGCTTCTTGTACCTTCTCAATCGCTTTTTGTATCCTTTTGAGTTCTTTTTCGGCATCATCACCTTTTAACTCAATCTCTAATATCATTTTTTGTGCCATCCGTATATTTTCTTTTGATGTTTGAATACCTCTAAGAATGACTTAGGCAAATAGTACTTACCCTTAGCTATTCTTATGTTCTCTGTTTCTCCTTGTGCTAATTCTAAGAGTTCTAATATATTTTTTATCATTACACTACATTTAGTAATTCTAAATCACTCTCTCCTGTGTTGAGGTTAGTAGTGATCGAGTTGATTTTATATTCTCTTGTTGCTATCCTAAGCGTATCTGCTAATGTGTAATTAATCAAGAATCCCACAGGTAAATAAGCCTTTACTTTTGTAAGCCTTCTCTTAGAGTTGAATACATCTGAAATGTAATCTTGATAGTAGTTAGCAAATAGCGACCCATCGAATGTTCCCGTAGGTGTGTACTCGTTAATCTCTACTGAGAAGTGGCAAGTATCATCGTCTGTTGCTGAATTAGTAGATACCGAATTGCTTGGTATTGTGTAACTCGTTATACTTGTTTGAGAACTTGTCAGATCATTTAAGAATCTAATCGTAGTACCGCTTGAAATTTGAATAGGGTAGAATAATAAAGGCTGACCGAAATATGGGTCGTTATTATCATCTACATACCACCCAAATTGTACATCTGTATTAGCACCTCCGTTTACATTCTTAATGCGTGAGTATTGTGCGTGTTCAAAAGGTAGCGTAACCTTGTAAACCTCTCCATCAAATACCTCATCATCTTCTCCTCTGTAATCAATAGTACCCCATCCGATACCTTGCTCTTGTTCGAACTGCTCTGCTAACTTAGTTCCTCTACCTTCATAGCCGAACTCAATCTCTTTGAAAGGTAATGCTGAATTGACACTACTATTCTCTGTTCCTACATAGTCAGTAATATCTCGTGTCGTACCTCCTGTATAGAAGTCATCTAAGGGTTGTACTTTAATCTCACCTGCTACCTCGTATGCAGTTAAGTTGAACATTCTAAACAATCCCGAAAGAAAGTCTATAATCTTCATATCTGGAAGCTGCTCTAAAGGGTTGAAAGAATAACTTGAACCCAATGCTTGAGATGAAGAACCCGTATAGATATGACTTTCTAAATTAAAGGTATTTGTAAGAGTCCATTGACAAGTAAAAGAGTCTCCTCCCGTACCTGTGATATAAACCTCGTAACCAAAAGATGAGTTAGTGAGTATTCCTGTAAGGAAGTTATTACCTCCTCCGCTAATTACCTTAGTAGCATAAGTAACACCATCCTTTTTAATCTCTATCGAATAGTCGTTACTTGTAGCTGTAGTAACATTTAGTGTGTAGTCAATATATTGCCCTGCTCCTAATCCAAAAATACTCAAAGCAGCAGTATTTAAAAACACCCCTGTCATTGAACTCGAATCTGGAGAAAAAGAAGTATATAAATCTGTGATATCCTCATCTTCTTCAAATACACTACCCTTCTTACGATGCATCCACATATACAAATTGTAGAACTGCGGATTATTCGTTTGCTTGATAAAAGAGTCGCTTGTGAAAGTAATTCCTAAGTCAGCTTCTTCAATAGCCTTTACAATAAGCCATAATCTGATCGCATATTTTAACTCTCCATAATATACCCCTCTATGTAAGCTACCCGAAGGATATAAGTTACCACCCGAAGGGTCTGGATAAGCAGGATAAGAAGTACCACTCGAATCGTAGAATAACTGAGTAGTATGTGTAATTAAAGGGCAAGTAATAGCATCTGTGTAAGTAGTAGCACCTACTGTAACATCTTGACCACCGCTTGTTAGAATACTTCTTACTTGTGCTGCTGTGTAATCTTGTGTGAAGTTACCTAACCAAGTAAGAGCAGATAGCTTTAACTCTCCTAACTTATCTTTAAGGTTTACTGTATTACCAAAGAAAGTGATCTTATACGCATAGGGTTTATTACCTCTTAAATCTACACCCTCTAATTTTATCTTACCATCTCTGAAGGGTAAGTGATTGATTTCGATTCTTGCTGTTACTTTCTTTCTTGCATCAAAGCCTCCATCAATATCAAAGTTATAATAGTGCTTGAATATCTTGTTATTGGTCTTAGAAGCAGGAATAGTAAACGACTTAGAAAAGTCTGTAAATACCTTCTCAATATCCCTTACATTCTGGATAGTCTGCGTAAGTGAGATTACCTCATCTTGAAACAGATCAATCCGTTCATTTTGTATATATAGTTGCGTTACTTGCATTAACGTACATTTTGAATCTTATCGTAAGCAAAAATGAAATCAAGAGTATAAGCGATTAGCTTCTCATTTACACTCTTCTTCATTTGTAATGATTGAGTATTTACATTTACAGGATATACATTAGTACCATCATCAATCCATACACTCTCTGACATCAATAACTGCTTGATAGGGTCATTTAGAGCCTCTACAATATATCCTGTGCTTAATTGGATAGTCTCATTAGCTACGATATCAAATCGTCTGTTAGCGTGTTTGTAAATATTGTAATCTGCAGTAGGCACAGTAGATGCAAACTCGATAATGTTACGCTTGTAATTTGATGAAGTGATATTTATACTTTCAGTAGATTTCTTGTTAAACCACAAATCCTGTAACGCTCCGTACTTGTTATAGAAAATAACTCGATAAGGATTGTACTTTAATTCGCAGATTTCTTTTAGAGTGATTACTGTAGTATCGGTATATACTCCGTTTGTGATTGTAATTGTATCTCCATCACTTAGATTCTCAGTTCCTGTGATGTTTACATATTGAATCTTCTGATTAGAGTTACCATCGTCTGTAATAACAATAGTAGTTGAGGTATTCGCCCAACTCACATCATACACATCCCAAAAATCATCTACTGCCTCCCAATAAGAAGTAGCACCACCTGTAGAATAAGAGATAGATGCTAATGACTCTGCAAAGATCGGAATCTTAATATCCTCACCTTTGATAAAGTATATCGTGGTATTATCTTGTAATAGCTGAGGTGTATAAGAATCAGCAGAAGGACTTGGAGTTTCTCTTGGGTTGATACCCTCCTCGAAATATCCGTATCCATCAAATGCTAACCAAGTCTTACCATATCCTGCTGAAGGACTGCCATCTGGGTCTGTGTCTCTGTAAATATCACCATCAACTCTTACCCAAACTGCATCTACAGCTTCTGTGTAATATTCTGTGTAGATATAGTCTCTTACTAACTCGCTTATCTCTAAAGGGAAGTTCTTATCCGTTGAGGTATTGTACTTAGTTAGTGTATAAGTAGGACTCGCAGGTTTATCGCTAATAGATGTACCTGTCCATATTCTTACTTCGTATTCTGCACGAACCCAAGTGCCCGACCCTAAAGCAGGATTGATAAATAGTGGGCTTCGTACATTCGCTATATTGCTCATAAATTATCTTTTGTTGTAAACTCTAAAAAATCTTCTACATCTAAAGCGTATGCCTTAATCAAATCTTCTGGTAATCCTCTAAACGCTTTCTCAAATGGCTTAGTGAAGAACATACTTGCTTTGATACCTTTCTGATAGATGCTTGTTGCTATTGCGTATTTTAAACTTTGTCTCTTAATAAATCTTCCCTTTTCGTCTCTTACTCCCTTAATGCCTTTTCTGATTACCCATTTATCTAAACTCGAAGGAGGTATCATCTTGAATCTTCCAGAGTATTTATAAGGACTTGTTCTGTTCTTAGATTTTAAAGGGTCTGCTCCTTGTACCCCTTTGTCGATAAACATACCATAGTCCTCCATTAAGAATGAAAGACCGAAGGAATTAGGGAATACATCTACATCATAATTTAGAGACCGAGCAAGATCACCAGAAGCAATACGCTTTTGAGACTTTAAACTTCTCTTAGCATTTCTGATTACTTCCTTAGCAAATTTGTTTAGTGCCTTTTCTGTCTCTTTGAAGTCCATTAGCAAACATTTATGTCATTCGCAATCATTACATCAAAGGTTGCAGTCCATCCTGCAATCTGATTCTCAAACCTGTCTCTAAAAGGCTCTAAGGTTACATCTCCTATTACTTGATACTTCTCTTGGTATAGTGAGCCGATTCTTAGTTTCTGGATTAGCTTGTTTAGAACTTGAAGCTGCGTGTTAAGCACATCTTGCTCGTTATCGTTTCCTGTGAAGATATCTGTTACCTCAGCTTTGCTCTGATCTACTATATCCATAGCAAGAACCGAGAAATTAAAAGTAAGCACATTCTCACCACTTGTTGCACCATTAACTATTAAGTGCGATAAAGGGAATATAGTCTGCTTATCTAAATCTACTTCGGTAATATCTCCGTAGGTTACTGTGTTACAATTAGGGTCGGCTTGTAGGGTCTCTCTTATGATATCTGTTACCCTGTAAAAACCATTCATTACGCTCATATCTTGCCTTTTATTTGTTTAGCCTCTAATTCCGTTTTTTCTTTTTCGAATGTTAGGAACATAAGGCACTCGTGTATCTTTAATTGAGTGATATGTTCAAATCGTCTAAGATCGCCTTGAGCGATTGTGTATATTGACTGATACCACCCCCATTTTGCTCCGAACTGAGATACTGCACCAAACGAGTCTCCTTTGACTCCTCCAAATAGTTCATCATAGCTTTCGATAAGTCTATCCCTAAACGATAAAAAAAAAGAATAGAACTTATAGCTGCATCCATAGGCATCTGCTTATAAACCTCAGCATCTACTACCTCATAGTCCACAATGTTATACTTCTGACCGTGCTTCTCTTTGATAGGTCGATATAGAACTGCCATTGCTCTGTGCATCTCTTGCCAATCAGGTAGGTAGGTATCTAAATCTACATACTCACCAAAACTCATATCATCCAGATTAGGAATGAAGCCATACTCCACTCCGTTCATTTTGAACCTCTGAACAAGTTTAGGTTTCTGGTTAAGCATCGAACTAAGAACCTCAACAATTCCATCTATATCCTTGTATCGCATCTGGTAAGCATCCTTGAGTTTTACTCCGCAGAATATCTCAAGCATCTTTAGAGCCATAAACTCCTCTGTTACCTCACCTTGATATAGTTTTACGAACTTCTGGTACTGACCTAATGTAATCTCATTTAGTGAGTCAGGTACATTGATTTCTAATTTCATAATCTTACTCTTACTTATATAACGAATGAAACAAACTATTTTAGAACTTCCCTGAAATCAGGGTATAAAAAAAGACAGCCTTACGGG
>Ga0208018_100126_pt1 | contig 27699 bp, 39 predicted proteins | sample 31_taG_FD_184105 | JGI IMG/M metagenome (GOLD analysis project Ga0208018, IMG submission 184105) | Marine viral communities from the Gulf of Mexico - 31_GoM_OMZ_CsCl metaG (SPAdes) (version 2) | ecosystem: Environmental > Aquatic > Marine > Oceanic | place: Gulf of Mexico | collected 2015-07-12 | reverse complement strand
AAATTGAGTGGAAAGACTTTAAAGTTAAACTTGATTAATGGAAATTAATGCAAATACTATCAGATTATTAAGAGCACTAACCAAATTATCCAGTGCTCTTAATGATTCTGACGAATTACAGGATTACCCTGAATATAGACATCTTTTAAAGAAAGATGTCAATTTTTTTTCAGAATGGCTAGAAGAATACATTAAAGAGCCAATTAATGCTTATATCAAATCAGATTCAGACTGTATGATGGGACTAATTGATTTATATAATTCTTACAATGAAAAAATATTTATTAAAGATGGATTTACAACTTCTGTAAATTTATTCTTAGCTAAATTATCTTCAGCATACAATGATTTAGCCGTATTAGAAGAACCTTATTTTCATTATATGTCTACATTAAAAAATAAATTACAGACAATTATTGAAAAAAAGTATTTTACTACGTATATTAATTATAACATTGATGATAATTATAGCTTTTCTGAAATAGTTGATTCTATGGATCAAGTTGGTGAATCAATTATAAAAATATGATTATGACAGGAGAAAAAAAATATGAAATACTATTATTTAATGATTCAGAACATAGCTTTTTTGAAGTTATGGGAGTATTAATGATGATTTGTGATCATGATAAAGTTCAAGCTGATCAATGTTCTTTAATTACTCATAATACTGGTAAGTGCAGTATAAAAGTGGGTAATTTTGATGAAATTTTTGAAATGCAAAATCAATTAAGTGAGTTTGGTCTAAATGTGGAAATGGTAGAATGTCAAAGTACCAATTTGATCTAACTTAAATTTTATTTATTTATTTAAACTTTAATTATTTATCATATGAAGAAATATGATGATAGGGATGTTTTACGTTACTTTAAAAAAAATATAGGTTATGTAAAAACTAGAAAACCTAAGTATTTAGATCCAAGAGATTATGTTATAGCATTGCTTTATTATAAATTTGGATGGTCTGAAAAAAATATATCAGAATTATTAAAGCCAATTAGCAGATGCTCTATTAATCATTCTAAAAAGAATCCTTATTTTCATTTACTTGTTAATAATGAAAAGTTTTTAGAGCATACTAAAGAAATCAGAAAGAAGTTTCCGTATGTATTTCCGCATCCTAAAAATATACCTCGGAAAAAATATCACATGACTCTTATGTTTGATAAAGATGATTATAATAAACTCAAGGTTTATGCACAGCTTAAAGATAAGCACATTAATCATGCAGCTAAAGATCTTATTAAAAAAGCAATCAGATTATGGGAAGAATGAAAGAATTATACATGTCAATTAGAGAGGCTAATGATGGGCACTTGCCAAGTGGTTTAACAATGGCTGATGCATTTGAAATGCATAAAACACAGATATTTAACTGGGAGCAGTATTTAAAATTTACGGAGAATGAGAATAAAGAATCTCTTCAAAAAGAAAGTAAGCAAAAAAAATCCGATTTATAGTAAAATTTTTATATCTGATTACTCACAATCTGTTAGTATTTATGAAACAGAAAGAGGTATAGAAGTAGATATAAAATATGAACAAGGTTCTACATCTCGTGATGCATTTACCTTATTCTTATCAAAAGAAGACTGTATAAGATTATCTTATGCGTTATTAAAATTTGGTGATGATTAAAAAAATAATCAGATTATTACAAATTCAAATAAACAAAGCTGAAAAATTTAGTAATGCTGATGAATACTCAGCAGGATATTTAGATGCTTTAATAAAAACAAAAAAACTAATTATGGATGTATTTTTAGAAAAAATGCAAGAGTTTTTTGAGAACTCAGAAGCTTTTCCAAAATGCCCTAAATGTGGATCAGATGATACCGTATTAGATGATAATGGAGATTATGAATTTTTCTTTTGTACAGATGCAAAAGGTAGAGGGTGTGAATGGGAATCACAACCAGGAGAATACGGATGTAGAGTACATGATGAAGAAGAATAATTTAGTAAAGCAGATTACTAGAAAAACATTTAAGATTAGAGAGTCGGGAAGGAGTAGTGATTACATTGCTCCTTCTTTTGGTTATGGGTGTCTCTTAAATTGCAGTTACTGTTATATGAAAAGGCATAAACCCACTGGTCTAGATGTACCAAAAAATATTGGGGATGTGCTCACTGCTGTTAATGAGCATGCATATTTCTATGCAGATGTAGAAAAACCAAATCAAACTGATCCAGAGTTTGTGACTTATGATATATCTTGTAATGAAGACTTTGCTTTACATCATAAGTATTATGATTGGGAAAAGATATTTCAATTCTTTGTTGATCACCCTATTGCAAAAGCTACACTAGCTACAAAAGTTATCCCGAAGGCTTTCCTGAAGTTTAACCCGAAAGAAAAAGTTCGTATAAGGTTCAGTCTTATGCCAGAAATATATAGAAAAGAATTAGAGCCTAACACACCTGCTATTTATAAAAGAATAGAAGCAATTAATGATTTTATATATGCTGGGTATGATATACATGTTAATTTTAGCCCTGTTATTGTAAAAGATGGATGGCTAGATGAATATGATAAGTTATTTAGACTACTAAATTATAGTGTGTCAGATGCTTACAAAAATCAAGTTCAGGCAGAAGTAATTTTTCTAACTCATAATATAAAAAAGCATGAGTGGAACTTAGAAAACGGTGTTAGTGGAGAACATTTAATATGGAATCCTGATGTTCAAGAAACAAAGACCTCTCAATATGGAGGAGAAAATCTTCGTTACAAAAGAAATCTTAAGAAGGTATGGATAAAGGAATTTATCAAATTACATGATAAGATCATACCTTGGAATACAATACGTTACATATTTTGATTATGAAAAGATTATTAAAAGATCCTGGATTTTGGATTTATATAGGTGTTTTTGCAATATTATTTGCAGCAATTTATAATATAAAGCCAAAAAAAGAATGCCCGTGTAAAATGTTACCAACAGATAGAGAGTTAAAACAAATAGAAAACTTGTAGTTATGAACACAACAGAAAACAACAAATTGATAGCGGAGTTTATGGGTTATAGGTTCTATAAACATTTACCATTCAAAAAGAATGGGTGGCAATTGGAATCTAACAAAGACACAGGTATTTACTTGGCGTATAATGATGAAGATTTAAAATACCACTCCTCATGGGATTGGTTGATGCTAGCGTATAAAAAATGTATGACATCAAAGCAACTTAGGGGTGATGATGAATACAGAACACTTCTTATTGATGGGGTAATAGCCGCAGATATAGAAGACTTATACAAAGCAGTAGTAGAGTTCATCAAATGGTATAAAGAAAACTTATAGTTATGGAGAAGTTAAAGAAGATATTATTAGGAATGGGTTATTTAACCTGGTTTTGCTGCAACCTTGCAGTGCTTTATGGTATAGGATGGGGAGCAATGAAACTCTTAGAATCTGAATCAGTAGGAGCATTTTTACTGGGACTTGCTGGTGGTATGATCATGGTATTAATGATGGTAATACTGAGTATTCTATGTTTAGGATTGGTAGCTATGATGTTTGGAGATGATAAAGTAGAAAAAAAACTAGAAGATATGTTTCCTAATATGTAAAAGCATATAAAAGTGTACTTAACTGCACTATTCAATGCAAAAGCATATAATGTAAAATAGTATTTACCAAAACGGGTAAATTGTAAAAAGTATTTAAGTGTGGCCTTCGGGATGGCAATGTCATGTTAAGGTCTGGGAAGCGTAGTAGAAGTGGCTTATTATGGTAGGACTTACCAAATAAGTGAATTTTCTTGTTAAGCGTGGAGACAGATGGGCAACCCAATGGTGACTGAAGGAGCAAAGTGTATGAGATCTTCTTGGTAATAGAGAAGACAGAGAGCCTAATACACAGTGTTAAGTTAACCAGTTAGTGTGGCTTATTCTTATGGAAAAAAAGAATATGCAGAAACCTGCTCTGACTTAACACTACTTAAATTTATTAAAGAAAACTTTTAGTTATGAAAAAGATTAAACATAAATTTAATTGGAATTTGAATGAAGTTAGATTCCGTGGACTATTTGCATGGCTATTTTGGTTATGGTTTTTTCAAAAACTATTCTTAATGTGTTATAATATTTTAAACTAAACCAAAACAAAGATGAGCGTACATGATTTTAAGTGGCAAGTAAAACACCCACTAACAGAAGAAATTAAAAAGATACCATTAACTAAGTACGAAGATATACCTGATATAAATGATACTGAAAAGTATAATTGGGTACAAGTTGGTACAGAAAAATATGGTAGAAGTATGTATTGTACTAAAACTAAGATAAGACGTTCTCAAACAATGGGAGAGTTTTATCAAGGTGGAATAGTAGATTAAACTAAAACAAAGATGAATCACAAGAATAGCAATCGGGTATATATCAATACTGATGAGATTATACAGCATTTATGCACCTATCCTAATCAGGTGAGTGATTCATTGTTTAAACCAAAACAAAGATGAATAAATTTATTAAAGGTGGTAGTGAATGGTATGGTGAGAAATACAATTGGATTATTTCAATTACTAGAAGTAAAAATAGTAAACTAAATAAGTTGAAACTTAAACACGTATTAAACCAAAACAAAGATGAGTAAAAAACAAAAGAAAAGACGTAGCTTTTTTGAAGAAATAGAGCAAGGAAAAAATAGATTTACCTTAAATGATCCTATGGGTAAGTTAATTAAGGAAGCTTTTGACATTACTCAATTAGTTAAAAAATTAAACCAAAAAAAAGATGAAAAAAAGAATAGCTGATTGGCTTGTAAGATTTATTGAGAACAACCACACACATGAGTGGATCTCAGTGAGCAGTATAGAGCTAAAACAACAATGTAGAGTATGTGGATTAATTAAGAATCATATAGGAGAAATACATAAACCTGAAAAAAAATGAAATGTATATTATGTAATAAAGAGTTTGAAGAATATGAAAAAATTCAAATGGGTGAGCAAGAATATTTAAGCATAGGAGGGCATAATCCTGCACCATTATCACAAGAAGGAAGATGTTGTAGTAAATGTAACTACGGAAGAGTGCTTCCTGCAAGATTGAGAGAAACTTATAAAAACATGGGTGATGGGAATATTAAAAATTAATTATCAAGCTGCCATTGATCTTGGATTTAAAAGAATAGATTCACCGGATCCTGTGTGGTTTGAAGAAAATGGATATGACTATTTTATTGTTGAAAAAGAATTAGGACCTAATGGTACTTTATATTGGAATCCTCAAGATCATCAAATAGAAATATGTTTACTAAATGATGATAACGTTGTAATAGAACGTAAAACACTTACTAGTTTTGCAGAATTGGACTCACTTATTCTTCTTGGGAACTATTTTCAGAAGGTGTAATTTCTTCTCTAAATTCTACATTTAGATTAAGTTTGTCATTTACAAACTGTAGTACTATTATGGATGCCATTTCTTTCCAGGCTTCATCTATCATTCCGTGTATAATATCCATTGGGATAGATGATTTTAAAATTTCACCTGTTCTAAGATGTATTTTAGTTCCGGCATCAACATTTTTAGCATCTCTGAAGGAAAGTCTTGTAACATGAGTAACATTAACATGTTCTACATATCTTCCTTCAGAGCTATTAAATTCAACTGCAATAAACATTTATAACCAAATAATTTTAGCATCAATATTATTACCTTCTTGCTCAATAATTTCAAATACACAAGATGGTTTTGTATCTGAAAAATTATCCATAATCCAATCAGATGCCCCAAATACAGATCCTATATTAAAGTAACTAAATTTATTTCTTGAGCAATCTAGATCATTTAAATGAATATCACCTTTTCTAAGGTGAACATTATAATTGCCTAATTTACGGTCAATAACATAATCCATAATAAATGATTCTACTTCTGCATTTATCTTTAAAGGTAAGGGTCTATTTCTATTTTTCTTGTCTTTACCGTGAGTAGTTATAAACACTTTGTCGTAAATACAATAGTGACCTATGAATTCTTCTTGATTAATAAACTTAACATTTGGCCAGGCTAATGAACCATATTGTTCTAAACCAAAACATGCCTGCCAACCAAAGTCACCAGAATGATTATCGTTAGTTACATTAAGTATGGTAATCTTTTCTGCTATTTCTGATTTGATAAGACTCTCAAAAAACCATTTGTGTGTAAAGAAGTGCACTCTAGCTGCTTCTTTATTATTTAGATTTTGTGGTAAACCATGCCCTCCTCGGGTAGTAAGTGCGTTGAAACCATCTAAGGAGTCTCCAAGATCTGCAATTACAAGCTCATCAAACTTACCATGAAGTTGGTAAAGTTTTATTGCTTCATCAAATACTCTGCACATTCTTTCATGAAATATGTGCTCATTATATTTGCGTTTATAAAGAGAGTCAGAAGGTATTGCAGCACCAATATGTTTATCAGAAGTCCATATACATAATGTTTTACCGCAAGGTTTAACATGATCAAGAGAAGTAATAGTATCAATTGGTCCTATTTCTTTAAATATTTCTACCCAATCTTCTTTATCTAAAGGTTCAGGATCAGTGTCTACATTTCTGTAGCTTTCACACCATTCTTTACCATTATACCATTTAGATCGAAGTACTAAGTTTTGATCGTGAGATTTTTCTTTTGGATATGAAACTTCTTTTCTAACTTTATGTAGTGCTCTTTTACATTTTTTAACATCAGCCTCTAATATTTGAGCTAATGATCCTGCACCTTTTTTAAGATACCCAGGACGTTCTCTAAGAAAATTTTCGATTTGTTTTATAGTCATAAATGTATTGACTTTGAACAGATAGACTGTTAGGCTTCTATATATAATATACAAAAAAAATTATAATATGTTTACTGCTAAGTTTAAAAAGAAAAACGGAAAGCTTGTTTATATTAATGAGCAAGATAAAGTAAAATACAATATCTTTTTAGATAAAATTAAAGAAGGATCTGAAGTAGAAGTCTTTATGAATCCTGTCTTAAATAATGCTTCTTATGCTCAAATGTCTAAAATACATGCTTGTATTAGACAGATTGCTAAGGAAACAGGTCACAGTTTTGAAGAAATGAAAAATATCGTAAAAGCTGAGTCTAATATTATGACCACAGAAGAAAATGATTTTAGATCATTTGCTGATTGTACTAAAGAAGAAATGGCTTTTATAATTGATGTTTGTATTGATCTTGGTAGAGACTTAAATATTAATCTTGAGTAGGTGGAATATAGTCTTTATCACCAGGTTCTTTAATTTCTAAAACCTCAAAAAGATCATTTTTAGTAGCAACATTTTCTATTTCAGCAATAGCAAGAGTGATTGTTCTAAATGTTCTTTCATAGTCAGTAAGATCTTTGTACTCTTTAGACATTGCATTTTTTGCAGATTCTTGTCTTTTAGCATCATCTTCCTCTAGATTGAATACATAAAGTAATGATGCTTTTAGCATGTTATAATATGCTTTGTTTACTTTTATTTCAAGTACAACATCATCTTTTAATTCTTTCATCTTAATCATAAGACAAATATAAAAAATATGAAACAAACAATTGATATTGAAGATATAAAATCTAAGATTTATGAAAAGCTTAAGCCTAGTGGTTGGGCATTTAAATTGAGAGGGTTTATATTTAGTAGTGATTTTGATAACATTATTAAACAACTTATAAAAGAAGTTCAACAAGGTAAAAGGTTTACTCCTACCTTAAAAGATATGTTTAGAGCATTTGAAGAATGTCCATATGAAGATCTTAAATTAGTTATTGTAGGTCAGGATCCATATCCTCAACTTGGAGTGGCTGATGGAATAGCATTTAGTTGTGGTAAAACACAAGAAATGCAACCAAGTTTAAAGTATATGTTAAATGAAATTACAGCAACTGTCTATAATGGACACAATGAAATTTCTAATGATTATGATCTAAAACGTTGGAGCAATCAAGGAATACTATTAATAAATAGTGCATTGACTACTACAATAGGTAAAACAGCATGTCATTATGATATGTGGCAACCCTTTTTAGCATATTTATTTGATATTTTAACTTGGTCAAATAATGGATTAGTTTATTTATATTTGGGCAAGCAAGCCCAGAAATGGAAAGATGCTGTTAATGATTCCAATTATAAATTTATAGCATCACATCCTGCAAGTGCCGCTTATAATAAGCAAAGTGTTTGGGATTCTAAAGGGGTTTTTAAAGAAATTACAGATCTCATAGAAAAAAACTACAAGTATAAAATAGAGTGGTAATGGAAGAAATATTTAATCTAATTTTTAGTAAAAATTACGATGGTAAAATTACACCAAATAGTTTTTATGTACTATGGTGTATGAAAAATAAGATAGTTCCTAATAAAGGTGTAAATCTTTCTTTGGAACAAGTTAAACTAAAGAATGCGGATCTTATAGAAGATAATCGAGTTACAATTAAAGGTAGCTTATTGATCACGGAAGTTGACACATATTTTAAGAGAAGAAAGAAGAAGAGTTCTTTAGATCTAATGGGTCAAAATTTCTTAAAGAATATAGAAAGATATCTAGATATTTTTCCTAAATTTAAGCTTCCTAGTGGTAAATATGCTAGGTCTAATAAAAGAACCATTGAGAATAATTTTAGATGGTTCTTTGAAAATTATGATTACGAATGGGATACTATACTGCAAGCTACAGTAAAGTATGTTACAGAATATGAATTGAAAGACTTTAAGTACATGAGAACTTCTCAGTACTTTATTAGAAAACAAAATACAGATAAAACATATGATTCAGAACTTGCTGATTATTGTGATATTATTTTAAATGGAGGAGATGATTACAATGAACCACACTTTAGCGAAAAAGTTGTATGAGAAAGTTTATAACACTTTGTATATTTCTCATCATTGGATTTTTTGCAGGATATTACATCATTAATAATTTTATTGTAAGTATTAACTATACTCAATATTTATTTATTGAGCTGGTTATAACTGCCTTTCATTTGTTATATAACATTAGTAAAAAAGAACTCTATAAAACCAACACAGAATGAAGTTTGCTTGGAATAGTGAAAAAACAGGATTTGAAGAATCTTTACATTATTTACAGGGTCGTCAAGTAGGAAAAATTAAGAGTATTAGAACCCCTTGGCCTAAAGTAGATGATGCTATGGTAGCCGGTATGGAGTGGCATAGTACTATTGTAATTGGAGGAAGACCAGGTAGTGGTAAAACTTTAATTGGTGATCAGATAGTAAATAATGCTTTTCCATTAAATCCAAATGAAGATTTTAGAGTACTAAAATTTTCTTTTGAGATGGTTGCAAGAGCATCTGCTATTAGAGAATATTCTAGTGTTTTAGGTAGATCTTACAAATACTTATGTAGTGCTGAAGGCACTTTGTCTAATGAAGATTTACAAAGATGTTATGCTCATGCAAAAAAGAAAGTAGAATATCCTATTGATATTGTAGAGACTCCGTGTACTGTTAAAGATTTTAAAAAGATTATAAAACAATACATGGATTATCACGGTAAAACAATAAAAGATGAGACAGGTGAGATTACTGATGTAATATATCCTAAGGTAATAATTACTGTAGATCATTCTTTATTGTTTAAAAAAGGTCCTGATGAAAGAGATAAGTATGAGATGCTATACAATTTGGGAGAAGCTCTTACAGAACTTAAGAGAAGATTTCCTATAATTTTTATAGTACTGAGTCAATTAAATCGTAACATTGACAATCCTGATAGAAATGAAGATGGTAAGTATTCTAATTATGTATTAGAATCTGACATTTTTGGAGCAGATGCTCTTCTTCAGCATGCAGATGTTGTGATTGGTATAAATAGACCTGCAAAACAAAAAATAAGATTTTATGGTCCTGATCGTTTTATTATTGAGAATGACAGAGTTCTTGCCTTACATTTTTTAAAATGTAGAAATGGAGATACTAGAGTTAGTTTCTTTGAAGGTGAGTTTGAAAAAATGAGAGTTAAGGAGATACCCACACCTCCGAGACAAGAAAGAAGAATATCAACAACATAATTATCATGAGTTTGGGAACAAAAGTAAATCGTAAAGAAAAAACAAAAGAGCTGATTAAATTACACGAACCCGTATTTACACAAATAGGAGTAAGTGATCCATTATTTATTCCTAAATGTGCTTATACTCCAAGAGATATGGATGGGTTACATATCGGATTCTTTGAGAGTGAGTTAAAGAAAGGTAGAGATATCTACACAGAGTTTGTTAGTATTGATTTAGATCCAGAAGATCCGGAGAGAAATCTTTACAAGTGGCGTTATAACCCACACTATGCTACAGAATATGAAACTGTAGAAAGTAATAATTCTGTTAGATGGTTAATACCTGTTGCTGAATTAATTAAAGTTGATTATGAAATACCAAAAGAAGAAGAAAGTCCATTTCCTGATTTTAAAGAGTTAATGAATGAAGATATATCAGATGATGCTGCCATAAGTCATATGACTATTCGAGATCTTGCAGCAATTCTTCTTAGAAAGCCAGTCAGTAAAAAGGATTGGTTAAATGATATAGTAAAATAAAAATAGTAACATGACAGAAATTGTATTGCCTGTTAAAAAGGTAGAGGCTAGTCATAAAAGTCCTCAAAATTTAATTATTTTTTCTAAACCCAAAGTAGGTAAGACTACACTCTTATCTACATTGCCTGAGTGTTTAATCCTTGATTTGGAAGGTGGTAGTAAGTACATTGATGCTTTAAAAATTGAAGCAAAATCAGTTGATGATATTAAAGCAATTGGTAATGCTATCAAAAAACAGAAAGAGGAAACAGGAAAAGATCCTTACAAGTATATTGCTGTAGATACAGTAACTGCTCTAGAAGATATTGCAGTTCCATATGCAGAATATTTATATAGTAAGAGTCCTATGGGTAAAAATTGGTTTAATCCAGGAGGAGGTAAGGAAAAATATGGAACTATTATTGGAATGCCCGAAGGTGCAGGTTATTACTGGACAAGACAGGCATTTGTTAAATTAGCTGATTATATTAAAACATGGGCACCTTATGTTATCTTTATGGGTCACGTAAAAGATACTCAATTAGAAAAAGATGGTGCTGCGTTTTCTAGTCTTGATTTAGATTTAACAGGAAAGCTTAAAAGAATTACAGCTTCTAATTCAGATGCTATAGGTTATCTGTATAGAAAAGGTAATAAAAACTTACTAAGCTTTAAAACAAAAGATGAAATAGCTTGTGGTGCTAGACCAGATCATTTAAGAAATGAAGAAATTATTATTTCTGAAGTTGATGAAAATGGTAATTACAAAAGCTATTGGGAAAAAGTATTCATAGATTAATAAACAAATAAAAAAACAAAAATGGGATTAAGTACAACAGATTTACCAGTTGGAGGAGGAAGTAGTTTACCTAAAACAATTGCACCAGGTAATCATACACTAAAAATTAATAGTGTTTATCTAGATAATTTTAAATTTATTGAAGGTGCATATCATTTTATGATGAATGTTGAAACAGAACCTATTGAAGGATTTGAAGGTTTTATGATTGATCAAGAAAATCCAGATGCAGGTCATTATGCTGGTCAAATTGGCCGTGTAAAAGGTAGTCAATATGCTTTTGCAGACGGTCAGACAAAATCAGGAATAAAGATTTACAGAGATAAATCTATTTTGATGTTTGTAGGAAATCTTTGTAAAGCTCTTGGAACATCTGATTGGTTTGTAAGTCAGGATAATAAGCATGATACAATTGAAGAATTTGTAGAAGCTTTTAATAATGACAAGCCATTTGAGGGGATCTATTTAGATTTTTGTATTGCCGGCAAGGAGTATGAAAATAAGAACGGTTATACAAACTATGATATGTGGTTACCGAAAGGATCTAAACAAGGTTATGCATATGCAGAAAAAGATTCTGATCGTGTTATGACTTATTCTGAGTCAGATCATCTTAAGAAACTTGAAGTAAATAAAGTTGAGTCTTTTGGTGATGATGAAATGTCAATACCAAGTAAAACATCTTCAGATTTTAGTCTAGATTAATATTTTAATTAGTACTGGGGTCTGTAATGGACCCCTTTACTAAATTCTATATTATGTTAAGAACAAATTTAGTTTCTGATTTAGCAGATATTCCTAGAGAATGGGTTTTTGAAAATTATTTAGATCTTTCTGAGTCACTTACAGGTCAGGATGTTAAAATAAAATCTGTATTTAATACTGAGAAAACACCATCTATGTGTATTTACTATGACAGTGTTAAGAGTGTATATAAGTACAAAGATTTTTCATCCGGTAATGGTGGTGATGGTTTAGATTTAGTTAGAAGGATGTTTAATCTATCTACTCGTGGAGAAGCATCTTTTAAAATTATTGAAGATTATAATGAATACTTACTTACTAATGATAAGAAAGCTATAAAGACTTTTAAATCTCATGGTAGGTATCAGGTAACTGATTATATGATTAGACACTGGACAAATATAGATCAGAAATATTGGAGTAAATACAAGATAGGATCAAGATTACTTGAAGCATATAATGTAGCTCCTTTAGAGTATTATAAAATGTCTAGAGAAAACTTAGATGGTAGTTGTTCAAGAATTAAAATTAACGGTTTAAGTATTTATGGTTACTTTAAAGAAGATGGGACTTTGTATAAGATTTATCAACCTAAAGTAAGTAATAAGAAGTTTATCAAAGTTAAAAATTATGTTCAAGGTTCTGAGCAGTTAACCGGAAATAAGGATTACCTAGTCATAACATCTTCTCTAAAGGATCTTATGACCTTTCAAAAACTTAATATAGTAAATGTTGAGTGTATAGCTCCAGATAGTGAAAACACTTTAATTAGACAAAGTTATATTGATAAGGTAAAAGAACAGTATAAAAATATTTGTGTTTTATTTGATAATGATGAGGCCGGTAAAAAGGCTGCACAAAAATATGCAGATAAATACAGTATTATGAATATAAATCTTGAATTAGAAAAAGATTTGTCAGACTCTATAAAAATATATGGAATTGAGCATGTTAGAGATGTGATATTACCATTGTTAAAAGAAAAACTAAAATCATGAAAGTATTAGCATTAGATATTGCATCAACTACAGGATGGTGTTTAGATAAAGGTTTGTACGGAACTTGGAATTTTAAAACAAGAAAAGATGAATCTATGGGAATGAAACTTATAAGGTTTAGAGCTAAACTTAAAGAGTTTAATGAACTAGAAGATCTACAAGTTATTGTTTATGAAAGACCTGCCGGTAGACATGCCAATTCAATTATACATCAAGCTAAGCTTATAGCGGTTCTTGAAGAATTTTGTGAGCAAAATAGTATTGATTATAGATCATACTCAGCAACAGAAATTAAAAAGTTTGCTACTGGTAAAGGAAATGCTAATAAAGAAGCTATGATTAATAGTGCCATTGATAAATGGGATTACGATGGAGATGATGATAATGAAGCTGATGCTATACATATGAGAGAATTATTTAGAGATGAAACAGGATTATAAATTAGATGATGAGTCAGTTGCGAGATTGATCCAAATGTTAGATTCTTCAGATAAGGATAATGAACTGATGGCAATTACTATACTAAATCAAATTGATTTAAATAAGTGTATTGGTCATTTCTTAACTATTTATAAATTTTCTGAATGTACTTCATATCATTTTTGGAAAGATTCTAATCTTTTAGATAAGATTGAATTACTAGAAAATGAAAAACTATTTTATTCTATGTTAGGTAGAAAACATAAAGGATGGGTGAATCAGATAAAAGATATAATAATAGCAAGAAAAGATCTAAAAGGCTTAGAAATTTATAATAAATTTCTTGAAGAATGGAGAAATAATGTTGAAAAGACTGTCAAAAATCATGTAACAAAAATGAGAAAGTATGAGTAAAGAATCAACTTTAGCAAAGGTTAGTAAAACCTTAATGCTTAAAGAACCCTTTTATGGATTTTTTCTGATAATGTTGAATAAAGTATGGGATAATAAAAGAGTTCCTACTGCAGGTGTTAGTAAAAACAATATCAATTATCAGTTAACTATTAATGAAGATTTTTGGAATTCCCTAACTGAAATACAACAGATGGGTATTCTAAAACATGAACTATTACATATTGCATTTTTTCATTTATCTAATTACCATAAATATTCAGATAAAAAACTAGCAAATATTGCAATGGATATGGAAATCAATCAATATATAGAAAGAGATTGGTTGCCAGAAGATGGTATTTTTATAGATAACTATCCGGAGTTAAACCTTGATAAAAAGGCAGGTACTAGATATTATTATGACAAGCTAAAACAAGCTAAAGAAGATCATGATGAAAAGGGAACTTGCGGATGTCCAAACTTTGATAAAGTTTGTGATGCACTAAATCAGGGAGAAAATAATACAGTAATAAGTGTAAATGGAGGAACTGATAATCAAGAAATTAATCTTGATGATCACGGTACTTGGGAAGATTTTGAAGATCTGTCTGAAGCAGAAAAGAAAATGATTGACAAGCAGTTAGATCATATTCTTAAAGAAACTGCAGACATGACCGTAAAGAAAAGAGGTAGAATTCCAGGTCATATTAGTGGTTATATAGAGAATATTGGTAAGACTGAGCCACCTAAATTTGATTGGAGAGGTTATGTAAGAAGATTTACAGGATCTTCAACAAAAGTTTATACTAAAAAACTTAGACGTAAAGAAAATCGTAGGTTTTCTGATAATCCAGGTCTTAAAATTAAGATGAAACAGCACATGTTGCTAGCTATTGATACATCCGGATCTGTAAGTAATGATGAACTTCGAGAGTTTATGCAAGAAATTGATCATATTTATAAAACTGGTGTAGATATTACAATCGTACAGTGTGATGCTGCAATTAAAAGCATTAAAGAATATGATGGTAAGGGTAAAATTGAAGTCCACGGTAGAGGAGGGACTGAATTTGATCCTGTTATTGAATACTACAATGAAAATCTTAGAAAATTTACGAGTTTGGTATATTTTACAGATGGAGAAGCATGGGCTAGTATAAGGCCTAAATCAAGAGTACTTTGGGTACTGTCTGAAAGATCACAAATGAATGAAGAATTACCAGGTAAAGTAATTAAGTTAGAACTTTAAATTAAAAAAAATGAGTCAAGTACAATTAAACACTGATGAGTTAAAATCTTTTCTAAAACACATTGTTAAGAATAATCAATTCTTACAAACAGAAGGTAAAATACCTGTTGCTGTAAATATTGAAGGTCCTGCCGGTATTGGTAAGACATCTTCTTTGATCCAGTTAGCTGATGAACTGAATATGCAGTTAATGAAGCTTAACTTATCTCAGCTAGAAGAATTAGGTGACTTAGTTGGTTTTCCATTTAAGGAATTTGAAATGAAACGTGAAGACGGTAAAGTCACATGGGTTCAAGAAAATCTTATGAATACTTATATCAAACATAAATATAGACCAACTGGACAAAGTCGAATGACACATGCCTCACCTGAATGGATTCAAGGTAGAGGAGAAGGTGGTTTTCTAATATTAGATGATTATACTCGTGCTGATCATAGATTTATGCAAGCTACTATGGAGCTTATTGATAGACAAGAGTACATCTCATGGAAATTACCTAAGAACTGGCATATAGTTCTTACTACTAATCCAGACAATGGTGACTATAATGTTACTAGTCTTGATGTAGCTCAGAAGACTAGATTTATTAGTGTAGAAGCTAAGTTTGATGTAAATACATGGGCAAAATGGGCTGAAGAAGCTTGTATTGACAACAGATGTATTAACTTTTTACTTATGAATCCTGAGATGGTTACTGAAAATTCTAATCCTAGAAGTATTGTAACATTCTTTAACTCAATTAAATCTATTCCTAAATTTGAAGAGGAGCTTCCTTTAATTCAAATGATTGGAGAAGGTTCAGTAGGTCCAGAGTTTGCATCAATGTTCTCTATGTTTATTAATAATAAGTTAGATCAAATCATATCTCCAAAGGATATTGTTACTAATCCTAATGAGGCATATGTTCTTGGAGCTTTAAATAATGCAATTGGTACGGGAGATGATTTTAGAGCAGATATAAGTAGTATTATTACTACTCGTATTGTGAATTATTCATTAGTACATGCTACAGAAAATTCAGTTTCTCAGCAAATGACTGATAGACTAATTAAACTTAGTACTGATTGTGATTCATTTACTGATGATCTTAGATATTTTATGATCAAAGAGCTAATGGCCGGTAACAAGGTTAAATTTAGTAAATTGATGATGGATAAGAACGTTATAAAAATGTCAGTTAAGTAGTAAACTAGCATTAAACAGTTGACCTATTAAATAAAAATTAGGTTAATTTATTCAAACTTAAGCCGGTGTAAAAGCCGGCTTATTTAGTATTAAAAGAATTTTATGAAAAATTACGCAACTTTAAGTATTAATTTTGGAAAATATACGAGAACTCGTCTAATGTCCGATTTAGATGATATGATGGTAGACATTACATATCAGAACTCGATAATTGGTAATCAAAGTAAAAATACCTTTCTATCTCAATTTAATGGTGGTTCATATAGTCCTACCAAGTCTGATAACTTATATCTTGTCAAAGGTGTAAATATACCAAGAGTAAAAATAAAAAATCTTACTGCAGATTATAATGTAAAATCTGTACGTAATATTGATAAAGCTACTCACGTAGTAGTTAGTAGTCAGTCAATAGATCGTATGTTTGATTATAATTGGAAATATTATGTCTCAACAGATCTTATGAAAATCTGGTTGTCTGACTTTATAAAATTACCTTTCTTCGATGAAGACTCTCAATATAATTGTTATGAATTAGATAAGGCAAAAACTTTACTAGAGGCTTTTATAAATACTTATGAAGAAGATTTTGTATTAATTGATTATTGGAGTAACAATAATTTCTTTACAGATAAAAGTATGATGCAAGATCTTGGTTTTTATTTAAAAGATTTAGACGGAAAAATATTAACTAGTTCAAGTGAGTCTGATGATTATAAATATGATGTTGTTCATTATTTAAAAAATGAGGAAGGACAAAATAAAGAAATAATTGATGGAATCTTAAATTGCAATTTGCCCATCGTAGATCAAAATGAGATCATATCATTATTAAATGGTGCGGATGCTACGGAAATTGATGAGGATGTGTATGAAAGTGTTTGTGAAATGTTTTCTAGTGGAGATGAGGATAATCATATAGTTGCTATGGAGATAATGGCCAATTGTAATTACTCTAAAAGTTTCTTGTATTTATGCTTGTTATTCTATAAATATGGTGGTTTAATGGAGTATAGAAGTGAGAAGAGACACGTTAACTTCAAAGCATTGATCTCATATATGGATCTGTCAAATAGTTCGTTAAGTATTGATATTAATGACATAGTAAGCAGACTCCGAAGCCATAAGCAATTAACTAAATCTAATATGGATGAAGTGCTAAAGCGACTAGGGACTGATGTAATTCGTCATGGTGAGACAGACATGATTAAAATCAAAACTGTTACATTGAAAAGCGAAGTTCTTGAAGAATTAAATATGAATTATACATATAATTTTCTAGAGGATTTTGCACCAGATGAAGAAACTGAGGTCCCTGATTCTGAGGATACTGCAACAGTGGCAGATATACAATCTATACCTAGTGATAACGTAGCTCAGGTCACCGATGATTACTTATACATTTTTGAAGATGAGTACTCAGATGCTAAGATTGGTGATATTATTGAGATTGATTACACATACTATAAAGTAGATCATACTACTAATGTAGAAGATAAAAACTATCTAGCTTTGTTAAAAGTTAAAATGGAGAGTGTTGAAAACGTATCAGAGGAAGATGAAAAGCAGCTTATGGCTGAAGCTTACCAAGATGATATAGAGAAAGGTGAGTATCCCGAAGAAGTAACTCCTCCTCTAGCATATACCAAGGTAGATCCTTTTAGTAATATTAATAAAAAAGAAGATTCAGATGAATATTTCCTATGATCAAGCAATGGCTAAGTTTTATAATGGAGAGAAAAAGTATTTCAGTTACTCTGCTATAAACAAGCTATTGTATTCACCAAAATTATTTTTTGATCATTACATTCTTAATTTAAAGGAAGACAAGATGGACCCTCACCTGTTAGCAGGTAGGGTTCTTCATTGTCTTTTACTCGAACCTGAGAACTTTGATGATAACTTTTTAATCCTACCAGATAAACTTCCCACAGGAAATAATAAGTGGATTGTTGAAGGAATGTATAAGTTTTACAAAGATAATACTGATATATATCACGGGGCTACTTTAGACTCGTTTGAAACACAAATATTAGAAACATTACTTAAGATCAATTTACATCAAAGTCTTAAAACTGATGAGCAAAGACTTGCAAAAGTACTTACTGATCAGAACAAAGATTACTTTGATTTCCTAGTTAAAGCTGAAGGATCTACCGTGGTTGACATGGATATGAAACAACAGTGCGAGGAAAGTGTAGAAATCTTAAAAAAGAATGAAGAAGTATTAAATCTTATGCAAATAGGATCTTCTGATTCAGACTTAATAGTTAAAAATGAGATTATGTTAAAACACAATCTCAGTAATTATGACTTTGGTCTTAAGGGTATAATTGACAATGTAGTTATTGACCCTAAAAATGAAATAGTATTTATTAATGATTTAAAAACAACTAATAAAAATTTACAGGATTTTCCAGAAACTGTAGAATACTATAGATATTGGATGCAAGCAGTGATTTACAAAAAACTTGTTCAGCAAACAATATGGGAAAAAGAGGATTTAAACTCTCTTCGTCAATTTGATGTCTATAATTATAAATTTATTATTACATTTGTTGTTGTAGATAAATTTAATCAAGTTTATCCATTTCAAGTTTCCCAAAATACCCTTAATGAATGGGAGTCAAGATTTAAAAGTATTCTAGGACAGGTTGATTATCATTATGGTAATCGTAAGTATGGATTACCGTATGGACTTGCAGTGGGTAAAGTAATATTATAATTATGGAGATAACCGAAGTTTACCCAAGATATTTTCAAAAATCTAAGATTTTTATGTATCCACTCTTGGGAATTAAAAAGGGTAGTAGTGTGACTCCTATACAGACATATGTTTCGTGGGATGACAAATACAAACCTGGGGATGCAAAACTGATTACAACATATCACAAAAGACAAGATCCTGAATACTTAAACTTCGAGAAAAACATATTATTAAAACATAATAGACTCATAGACACGTCTGAATTAGATTCTGAAACTATAATTTTTGTATTTGATTATTCTGATTATAAAGAAAGCTGGGATTATTTTATAAATGGTCGTTACAGTTGTATGAATAAAGAGGTAAAGAATAAAGTGAAAAACTTCTTTCCTAAGAACAGTGGTAATTACACATATGTTGATAGCTACTTGTTTCCGGAAAAGTACTTTTCAATTTATTCAAAACTACTAAATTGGCCAGAAGAGAAGTTAAGAGAGGTGGGAGAACTCTGTACACCACCTGATTTACAACAGGAAACACTTTTATCTGAAGCCGCTTATTTGGAAAAATCAAATATTATAGGTTAATTTGTAAAAACCAAAATTAATTATGAGTAAAGAAATAGGAAAGAATATGATGATTGTTTCAGTAACATGGAACGGTGAACCATCATTTAAATTAATTCCGGTTAGTGAAGACTGCCCGTATGTAGAGTGTATTTTTGATCCAGCTACTAAAGTATTTGTAGTTATTTCAACAAAAACAAAAAATACTTTTCACATGCTACCTAAACTTGATGATAACGGTGACCCACAGTTTCTTAAAGTTGGTAAGCGTAGAAATGGGAAAGACTTCAAAGAAGAAAGACGTAACATAGAAACATTTCAAGAATACTACTTAGAAGATCTCAAAGATGCAGAAGACATCATAAAAACTTTTGCTGTCAATTCATCTAATTTTGATTATAAAACTATACTTGAAAAGCCTATATCTAATATTGATCTAGGGCCAGAAAAACCAACTATCGTAACAGCTTAGTTATTTTTGATTACAAACAGAAAGGGAGTGTAACAGCTCCCTTTTTTGTTCTAACATAATATACATATGAGAACTCATTGGGTAATGGATTATGAAACTATGACCAATTTATTTGTGGCCGTGTTTCAAGATTATATTTCTGAAGAAACAAAGATTTTTAAAATACATTCTTCTCTAAATAATGATATTAAACCTCTTCTAGATTTTCTAAATAGAAACAAAGATTTAAAAGAGAAGCACATTTCCTTTAATGGTTTATCATTTGATTCTCAAATAACAGAGTTTTTACTAAGAGAAGGTAAAAGATTGATTAAAAAAGATCAGTCAGATATTGTTAGTTTGATTTATGATTTTGCACAAGAGACAATTGAAAGAAGTAATAATAATGAGTTTTCTCGTTATCCTGAATGGCAACTAGGAATTGAACAGATTGATGTATTTAAGATCAATCACTGGGATAACAATAATAAAAGAACTAGTCTCAAATGGGCTCAGTTTAGTATGGATTGGCCAAATCTACAAGACATGCCAATACATCACTCAACAAAAGTAGCTACACAAGAAGAGATAGATATGATTACTAACTATTGTATTAATGATGTTGAATCTACTAAGAAGATATTACATCTATCTAAACCATTAATCAATGTTAGAAGAAGCATAAAAGAAAAGTACGGTCTCAATTGTTTTAACTATTCTAATACTAGATTGGGATCTCAATTGTTATTAGGACTATATTGCAATGCTACAGGAAATGACAAGAGAGAGGTTCAAGAACTCAGGACGTTTAGATCAGGGATTATTGTTAAAGATATTCTGTTTGATTATATATCATTTCAGACAGCACCTTTTCAAATGTTTCTTGAAAAGTTAAAAAACAAAGTTATATACAATACCAAAAGTGATTTTAAATACAACTTAAAATTTCAAGGATATGATTTTCATTATGGTGCTGGCGGTATTCATCAATGTATAGATCCAGGTAAGTATGTTGCTGATGATAATCTGATTATTAAAGATTTAGATGTAGCATCTCTATATCCTAGTATTGCATGTATGAATAACATGTCTCCTGCACATCTTGGTGATGAGTTTTTTCAAGTTTACAAAAATGATATTGTTGATGTAAGACTTGCAGAAAAACAAAAACCAAAAGATCAAAGAGATATGGCAATTATTGAGGGATTTAAAGAAGCAGCTAATGCTTCATATGGTAATAGTAATAGTGAATATTCTTGGCTATATGATCCGCAATATACTATGCAAACAACAATGAATGGTCAGTTATTACTTAGTATGCTTGTAGAAGATATACTAATTAATATTCCTGATTCAATATTACTTCAGACCAATACAGATGGTGCTACATTTCAATTTGATAAGCAATACATAGAAAAGTATGAAAACATATGTAAAGCATGGGAAGAAAAGACAAAGCTAATTTTAGAATTTGCTGACTATTCTGCAATGTACATATGGGACGTAAACAATTATATTAGTGTTTATACTAATGGGGCTACCAAGTGTAAGGGTAGATTTGAGTGGGAAGATTTACAGAATCACAAGTACACTCATCTACACAAAAACAAAAGTCACTTAGTTGTTGCTAAAGCTATCTTTAATTATTTTGTTTACGGTATTGATCCTGAAGATTACATCAAAACAAATACAAATATTTATGATTATTGTGCCGGAGTTAAAATTAAAGGTTCATGGACCTTTTATAAATCTGCAATAGAAAACCAAGAGCACACATACGAACCTCTACAAAAAACTTTACGATATTATATATCTAACAAAGGTTGTAAAATTCTAAAAATTCATAATCATGATAGAAGAGAAATACAAGTAGAGGCGGGAAAGTGGCTACAAACAATATTTAATACATATGTTGACAAGCCATTTGAAGAATATGATATTAACTATGATTATTATTTAAAAAACATAAAGAAAGAAATAGAAATACTTGAACCCGTGGTTCAACAATTAAGTTTATTTTAGTTATGGCAAGAAGAATTAATGAAGTTGACATACAATTTTTAAAGGACGTTCCTTTACCAAATCATGCTGAATCATACACAGTGATTTCTCATGAGTTTATTATTAATTTTACCCGTCAGCAATTAGCAGCTAACGGGTTTGTGATTACAGATGAAAAGTATAGATCTACCCATGATGGCACAATTGCTCAAGGTGTATACTATCTTAATTATAAAAATGATCCTGAAGTAGGGATGATGTTTGCTTGGTCAAATAGTTATAACAAACAAATGAGATTTAAGTGTGCAATCGGAGGTCATGTATTTGTTTGTGGAAACGGGATGATGCTAGGTGATATGGGTACTTGGGGTCGCAAGCATGTTGGTAATGCAGATGAAGAAACACAAGATACTATTAAAAATCAGATAGAATCTGCACATCAGTATTATCAGCAGTTGATTGAAGATAAGACAAAAATGGACAGTATTATTATTGATGATCATAAAAGAGCTGAGTTATTTGGTTTATTATTTATTGATTATGAGATTATTAATACTGAGCAAGCTTCTATTATCAAAAGCGAGATAGAGAAGCCTACTCATTTTTATGGTAGCAGTACAGATAGTCTATGGACATTCTATAATTATGTAACCTGGGCACTTAAAAAGTCTCACCCAAGAACATGGATGGACGATCAAAGTAAACTACATTGGTTATTTAATTTAGAGTTTGATTTGATTAACTACAGTTTACCTACTGCATTACCTCAACATATGTGTCCTAACTGTATGTCTAATAATATTACACTATTAGGAGATATGCAGGATCCAGATGCTATGGAAACTATGACTATTCTAGAATGTTTAGATTGTAACCACTCTTCATTATCAGAAGATTTTATTGTAAATACAATAAGTCTAAAACAAAATGATGAAGAGGTTATAGAAGATCCATTAGATAGTAACTATGGTCAGCCAGAAAATCAGACAAACATCCTCAGACAGATTGAAGAAATGGAAAACAGTTACCCTTCAGAGGAACACGAATCTCCTTTAATAGAACTTAACTCACCGGTAACTGATCAACCAATTGAGGCTACTGAAGAAGAAGTTAATCACATGCTCCATGGAGTAGATAATAATCCAGAAGTAGTAATAGCGTCTGTTGATCAGGAAGAAATTGAAGAAGAATCTCAGTCAGAGTTTATTACTCCAGAAGATGTGGTTAAAGCTGCAGAAGAAGGTGTGATCACTGTCCAGAACGGATCTATTAATGACTTTGCAACTAAAGATAATACGGTAATTTCTGTAACTACAGAGCAAGCACCTAAAGAAGAAGAACCTGATTTTACATTTGAGTTTAGTGATGATGATGATGAGGATGATGACTTTGATTCATCATTTGAGCTGTAAGAACTTATCCATACAGGATAGGGTTAAACAACTCACAAGAGTGGGGGAGAAATCCCCCATTCTTTTTTTAAAAATTATATATGAAGAAATTTAAAGTACCTGTGACAAGAATATCGTATGGCTTTAACACAATTGTTGTTCAAGCTGAGACAGAAGAAGAAGCATTAAATCATGCAAATGAGATTTGCGGAGATTTGGAATATTCAGAGAAGTCATCAGACTATGAATTTCCAGATGGGGCTATTGAAATTAGTAATCTTTGAATTAAATTTTATAAACAATGAAAAAACAATTAGATAGTGTAGCAGAATTTCATAATGCATTCAGTGTACGTAATGAGAAAGAACCTATACTTATTTCTGATGCATTGTGGAATCTTAGAGCAGATTTAATGCAAGAAGAACTAGATGAGTACAAGGAAGCCTGTAAAGAAGAAAATATAATAGATATTGCTGACTCTCTGGGTGATCAGCTGTACATTCTATGTGGGACTATTCTTGCTCACGGAATGCAACATGTAATTGAAGATGTGTTTGATGAGATACACCGATCAAATATGAGTAAACTAGGAATTGATGGTAGACCTATACTACGTGCAGATGGTAAGGTACTTAAAGGACCTGATTATTTCAAACCAGACATTAGTAAATATATTTAATTTAAAGTTTAAATAAACAAAATTTAGGGGAAGGGCTTTCGTGGCTCTTCCCCTTTTTTTTTATGCCGAGTAGTCAATAATTATTTCAAGTTCTCAAATATCTCTGCGGTCTTAGTAGCATACACAGGATCATAGTTCTTACCTTTAATACCAAATAGGCTAAATAAGTGATTCCAAAGTTTATAATTTCCTTTTTCTTGCCACTTGTATGGTCCAGCATCTTGTCTATAAAGACCTTTTTCATCTCCTGTAGCCATGTAAATTATATCCTGCAAGATTTTAGTATAAAGTTTTATGGTAGGTCCTGTAACAATTGAAGTAACATCACCAAATTTAATCCAGTCATCTAAACCAACCCCAGGTAACGGAACAAATGCAGAGTTTTCACGTTGTACCATTATTAATTGATATAGTGTATGGTTTGCAATCCAACCTACAGTTCCATAATCTTTTTCTCTTTGCCTCATCTTTTTAAATCTATCTGGATCATCTCCTGAGTAACCAAATAACATAATAACAAGAGGGAATGCTGCAAGTAAAATAGAAAGTTCTACTAACATCTTCTTAACAGCAGCTCTTTCTTTTGGTGACATTAAAGGATAGTAACTACCCATAGTTTTAATTAGTTTACCCATAGTTTGCATTCCTCTAATGTAATATCCTCTAGTAGTCACACCTAATTCCCAATTATATACATCTCCCCAGCGGTTAGATTTAGTTAAATCTGTTTGGAATCTATTTAAGAACATTCCTGTAGCATATTTTTTATAGAACATAAATAATCTATATCCAAGCCACTTTTCACCTTGAGGTCCATCAAACCGATCAGATGTACCATTAAGACGTTTACTTACACCCTGCATACGTAACTTAAAGTCTTGAAACTTTTTGGATTTAGAGATTATTATTGTATCACCAGGAGCTACTTGTTTTATATTGTCTAATTTATTATTAGCTTTTAGTGCATCTACTGTAGTATTATAACGTTTTGCTAAATCTTCTAGAGTTTCCCCTTTTAATAATGTATGTTCAACTTCTCTTATACCCCACTCAGGATCAACTCCTTCTTTAAGAACAAGCATACCATCCTTATTAAGTTCAAAAGCTTTTGAATAAGGAATCATCTTTACAGTTCCATCTGACATACGTTGCTCAACCTTCTGATGCTCCATCATACCAAACAATACTTGAAGAGCACCTTCCACCTCCAAAAACTTTCTAGGATCGTACATCCAGGAGCCATCAAATAAGTCTTTAATAAAGTTACGTGAAGTAGATTTTCCGAAATCAACTTTGGTTTTCCCAACAATAGGGTCCATGTACTCCATTATTTGAACAAGCAAACTCTTTGGTCCAATACTATAAATACCCTTGGATGAGAGTTCTATCATTGCTTGTCCAGAAAGTACTCTACCTCTTGCAAAAGATACTGCATTATAATACTCACCTGCTGATGCCTCTATGGCATTCTGCAAGCTCATACCAAATCTGTTCTTTAAAGCAGAAACCATATCCATAGCTATAAATGATCTACTAGCTGCACCCATCATCATATTTGCTATTCTTGTAGTCATTGGATTTTCTTGCTCAAAAGTACTATAGCGTTTACCATACCAAGTTCTTTCAATAAAGTGATTAAGAGCTTTTACTTTTTTATTATCTTCTGCTTTTACAAAAGCCATTAACCCAGTTTCTCTTAATTGATTTCTACTAGCTTTATTTATATTCTTGATTGCATTCTCAGGGTCATTGAACACGTTATACATAGCTTTAGCAATAGGTTCATTTTTAATAAGCATTTCTTGCTCATTTAATGAATGAAGATATCTATATAACCCACCTAAAATATCAGAAGACTGTTCGTTAAGAGGCATGTTGTATAAACCTTCTACTGGAATCTTAGTCACGGGATTACCTTGCAGATCAGTCTCTATAAGAAGTGCTTCGTTATTAAAGTTAAATCCTTCAAATCTTTCAACATCATCTCCTCTTTTCTTAAAGTATGATAGTGTATTATCTACTATTCCTTTAAGTGTACCTCCTAATTCTTCTTTAGCTTTTCCACTTTGTATAAATTCTAGATTACTTCTTCTTCTTTCTCGAGGTACGTCTAGGTAAAGTTTAGAAGAGTTTGGCCTATCTTTTTGCACATCAAGATGAGCCTCTTTAATTGCCTCTAGCAACTTAAACTGAGCATCATCTCTAGATTTAAGATCATAATATTCATTATTTCTATACTTAGCATCAAAAGCACTATTAGGATCTCCAGGTTTATATTCTCTCGGTAAAAAACTTTCCGAGCCTTTATTACTTATAACAGTTCCTACATAATCTTCTATATTAGCATTTTTAGGTATGGTTCTGTATTCATCTTTTACTTTTCTATAGCCATACTTATTACTTGAAGGAATACCCTTTACAGTAACTTTTTTTCCTGTAACGGGATTAGTCAAAGTAGTTTTTTGATAATACTCATCATTTATAGGTAAACTAATGGTCCATAAAGCAGTTCGTTCATATGTAGGGACTTTTGCTCTACTTTCAGGATCCCATTTATCTTTTAAGTAATGATTTCTATTAAACCAAGTTGCAAACTTTTTATTCTTAAGAGCTTGTGCAAGTTTATCACTTTTTATAAAATCTTCAACAGTATTTACTGTAACAGAATTCATATTTAACTCATCCAGTGCCGTATTAAAACTGTCTATATAATAACTACTAGGAATTTTTTTACGGTATTCTCCAATTACTTTAAGTATTGCTATTTGATCCTTATTTAAGGAATCTCCTCCAGCAAATGCTTTTGCATGCAAATCTTTAAATTCTTCTGTTTCTGATGGATCAAGTCCTTCATCATCCATTTTTCCTTGAAGAAAATCATATCTTAGTTTTTGCAATTCTGTTAAAGATCCTTTATTTTGATTTTGAATCTTTAAAATTTTTTCTTCTATATCTTTAAGTTGAGCTTGTTGCTCAGGGCTATATTCATTTGCTCTAGAGTGACCATTAATATCTGTAAGCCTATTTTTTATATTTTGTCTTTGTACATATAATTTAGCAAGGTCTTGACTTGTAGTACTGACTTCAAAGAACCTATTCCATAACTCTTCCATCTTCATTTTGTACTCAGAAGTAACAGCAACTCTAAAATTCTTTTTCCAAAAGGCTTTTATTGCAGTTTTGTACTTTTCTGCAGTTTTAGGATTACCCTCTGTTATACCATCAGCAGCTAACTTATATACATATTGATCAAAATCTTTTTGTACATTATCTGTATCAATAACGTATTCATAAAATTTGTTACTTTCTTTTTTATACTGAATTCTTACCAAGGCTTTTTTAAGCTCATCTCCGGTTTTAGGATTACCTACTTCGTCATATAACTGATGTAACTGATTATACTCTTGTCTTGTTACATCCAACTGAGTTACTTCTTGATTTTCTTCATATTCTGTAAAGTCTGCCTGACTTAGTGTAGAAAGCTTAGCAGATAATTTTTGTTTTTCAATAAATGCTTCTGTAGAAAGCTCTTTAGAAATTGATATTTTTTCTTTAGTAATCGGATGTTCAATCACATTATCACGATACCACAT
>Ga0208018_100125_pt1 | contig 28145 bp, 34 predicted proteins | sample 31_taG_FD_184105 | JGI IMG/M metagenome (GOLD analysis project Ga0208018, IMG submission 184105) | Marine viral communities from the Gulf of Mexico - 31_GoM_OMZ_CsCl metaG (SPAdes) (version 2) | ecosystem: Environmental > Aquatic > Marine > Oceanic | place: Gulf of Mexico | collected 2015-07-12 | reverse complement strand
ATATGCAAGAAAAAAATGTTAAAAGTTTGTTAACGATTATTAATTTAGAATTGTTCTAAATAATAATTGTCTATACTAATAATTATTGAAATATGCAAGGAATAAGGTAAAAAAGATAGGGTAAAAAGCTAGTTTAGAATCATTCTAGATAAGATAGCCCCCCTCCAGGTTATAGTAAAAATAAGGGACAAAAGCAAGAAAAAGGGCAAAAAGTTTTCAACAAAAATATGTTGGTAAAAAATAGGCAAAAAATTTGCATATGTTGATCTTTTTTTGTATAGGGGGTGGGCAAAAAATTTTTTGGCGGGGGGGAAGGTGCGTAGTAGATAGGTAGTCATATATGAAAGGTCGTTAAATCACAAATTATAATCAAGCGCCCCCCTAAAAAAATAAAACTTGCCCGGTAACTTGTCCGGTGTTGCATATCCAAAAGATATTTTGTATATTTGGGGGGATGAAAAAATTGGTTGAGTTTCTTGTAAGATCCTATTACAGATTGTTCCATAAACAGAGAGTATTTACTGTAAAGTTTTCGACAGGGCTTGTATTTAGGTTCGGGGATTACATTACAACACCTGATAGAATTATATGGATGAGTTTGGGTAAGGGGTATTTCCTGGTGATAAAGAAACAAACGTATACACCTAATTAGTATGAGATTTATAAAGATACCTGTCATATTTGACACAACCTCTGAGGAAGAGGTAAAGAGATTTGAAGAAATGGGGTTCAGTGTTGATCAAGAGCTGGATGTAGATTTTGGGTACTTGAACGTAGATAAGGTTTTGTATTTTTGGCAAGGGGAGCAGGAAGGAGAGACCTCTGTATATATGGACGGGCCTATTGGAGTTAGGGTAGGATTACCTGTGGAGGAGTTCCGGAGCTTACTACTTGATTCTGATCCCTGTTCTAAAGGAGGTTCCCACACAATTAAAAGGGGGGAAGATGGAAAGGATTGGTGTGTTAAATGTGAAAAGTTTATTTACTAACAGAGTATGAAAAAGTTATTGCTAGTATTAGCGTTAGGGTTGTCTTCTTTTGTTCCTACCAATGTGTGTGAAGAGTATAATGCTAAGGTGTTATCTGTATATGATGGGGATACTATTACCTGTCTTATTGAGGTGGGGTTTGGTATTAAGCTGGAAGAGAGTATCAGGTTGTATGGTATAGACGCACCGGAAGTTAGAGGCTCTGAGCGGCCCCAAGGTCTAATCGCAAGGGATTCCCTCAGAAACCTATTGCTTGGAAAAGAGATTACATTGAAAAGTATGGGTAGGGGAAAGTACGGTAGAATAATTGGGGATTTGTATATTGGTACGATCAATGTAAGTGATTGGCTTGTAGAGAAAGGTTTGGCTGAATACAAGTCATATTAAATGCAATGTTCTTGTTTATATAAAATGTTTTTTCTAATATTGTTATATGGCAAATAAAAAATATGAAGTAGACATGTCCAAAATTCAGTATTGGATGACGGATAACAAGACTACTGTACACAGACATTCAGTATCTAGTTTAAAAGAACATTTGGATAAAACTCCTGAAAACGAAGTCGTAAAGATAATTGAGTTTGAGTGGGGAGGGGAAACGTATGCGACTATATACGTTAATATTGAAGACATGCCAGATGCTATAGAATCAGCAGAAAACTATTTTGTATCTCTAGATTTGTTTGAAGAAGCAATAGAGGCTAGGGATTTAAATAAGAAACTAAAAAAGATAATCCCTACAAAAGAATGATTGTGCTTGTAGCCTTAGTAGTTTTGGCTATGTTAATTAGCGCAGTAGATGCATTTATAAATAAACCCCCTAATTAATTTTGGGGGGTTTTTGGTTTTATAGTAAATACTTGATGGTATTTATATTCAGAATCATACACTATTTGCACAACTCCTTTTTTAACTATCTCGTAATTTGGGTTAGCTTCTAATACTAAGGATTCTAAATTACAAAGTTCATTTGACTGAGACAGTACTGTTTTCATCTCTTAGCTCTTTTAGTTTTTGTGCGTACCATTTTATCTTACCTAAATCATCTTCTACAGGAGAGTTAGTTTGTATTAGCATTAATACTATCCCCATTGCTCTGCCATAGCTTTTGCAATACCAATAAATGTTTTACTGCTTTCTTTAGCGTTTTTACTTACACCTCTGCTGTAACTTTGCCCTCTTTTTTTACCTCCTGTATTGCTTGGTAAATACGGCTTATAGTCTGTTAATACATTTGTTGGTTTCAATGGTTCTAAATTTTTCAACCAAAGCAATGTTCTCTTACTGTATGGGTGTCCATATTCGTAAGGCTGTACAGCTTGCGTATGTTTAGGTAAATCAACAACCTTTAATGGAGTAGGGTTTTCTACTGCAATGTATTTAATTGGTGCATTAATCATCTTCATAAAAAAGGATTTAGCTTCCATTGCTTTTGCGTATCTTTTTTCACATAAATTCCCTGCTGTTGGGTACATCCATCTTGCACCAGCTCTACTAATATAAGTGCAGGGTGGGTGTGCTATCATCATATCATACTTACCACTATAAGCTTCTTTAATTGCATCACCTTTTATATGCCATTCAGGATGTCCACCGCTACATTCTAGTATATCACAAGAGTATGCTTCGTGTCCTAATTCTCTAAATGCTTTTGTTACTGCTTGACTTTCTTCACAAGCTACTAATATTCTCATTATATTTAATTTATTCGTTAAACATCTGATATTTCTCATACCAGTAGTCGTATCCTTCCTCCTTACTCATCTCTTAGTTGTTTAATTTTCTCAGCATACCACTTGATCTTACCTAAGTCATCCTCGATAGACGCTCCTGGCTTCTTACCAACTCGCATCGAGTACTTGAACACATTCAGTTCACAGAAAGCAATAAACTTTTCTACTCCGTATACCTCAATCATATATTCCCACACTTGTTTATTGTTGGTTTTGTAGTGATCAGGTTGTACATAATCGTATTTTTCCATATCTTACTTTTTGATAACGTAGTACACCTCAGCCTCATTTAGCGTTATATACTTTTCGCTACCTTCTTTTATTTCCTTTCCGGCATATTCGCTAAATACAACTGTGTCTCCAGCTTCTATCTCTTCAGTTACTTCAGCACCTTTAGATATAACAACCCCACGGTCAGGTTTTTTATTTGCGTCAACTACAATACCGGAAGCAGATTTCTCAACGGTACTACCGATACTTACTATAATCTTGTTTTTTATTGCTTGCATTAGTTTTATTTTTTATTAGCCACTACAACTTCTGTGGTAATTACCATAGAAGAGATTGATACAGCGTTTCTAAGAGCCGATTTAGTTACTTTGGCAGGGTCAACTATACCAGCTTTAATCATATCCTCGTATTCGTCTGTATTTACGTTATAACCTGTCCCATCTTTTTTCTTTAGGACTTCATTTAGGATAACGTCTGGGGATTGACCTGCGTTCTTTACAATTTGGCTGAGAGGTTCTTTCAATGCTGATAAAACAATATCAGCACCCAACTCCTGATCTCTGTTAGGTAGTTTGATGCTGTCAAAGTCTACTGTGTGTCCTGCCAAAGCTAAAGTAACACCTCCTCCAGGAACAATACCATCCTCTATTGCAGCTTTTGTTGCAGCTACTGAATCATCAACTCTTAGCTTTCTTTCTTCAGCTTCAGTGTCAGTGTGACCTCCTACATAGATAACGCCTATACCTCCGGCTATTTTACTTAACCTTTCTATAAGTTTTGATTTCTTGTAATCATCCTTCTCCTTTTCAGCGAACTCCTTGATTTGTTTCATTCGCTCTTCAATATCTTCCGTTTCACCAAACCCATCGATTATCACAGTTTTATCAATAGAGATATGAACTTTAGAAGCTTCTCCTAGCATATCTATTTCGGCATCTTCTAATTTCATACCCCTCGCTTCAGATATGATTGTTCCACCGGTAACCGTGGCAATATCTTCTAGGATATCATCTCTCTCATTACCAAAACCTGGAGCTTTAACACATGCGACATTAATTAAACTTTGACTATGATTTAGGATTATGGTAGGTAAAACTAACTGATCAATCTCATCCGATATGATAACTACAGGTTTATTCTTTTTGTTAATCTTCTCAAGTATTGGTAGAAGTTGTCTAAAACTAAATATCTTGGCATCAGTGATTAGAATATAACAATCCTCTAAGTCGGCTGTCATCTTTTCTCCGTTAGTACAGAATGCTCTATCAACATATCCTCTGTCTATCTCCATACCCTCAACAACATTTACTTCTGTTTCAAGACCTCCGGATTCCATTACAGCTACAATACCATTCTTTCCTACTTTCTTAAATGCATCAGCGATAAGCATACCTAGTTCTTGGTCGTTGTTTGCTGAAACCGTAGCTACATGTTTTACCTCTTCACTATCGTATTCAATCTTTGTAGCTATTTCGTCTATTTTATCTAGGAGTTTATTTGACATTAACTGCATGCCTCTTTTTAAATCCATTGGGTTGGCTCCGGCAGCAAGGTATTTCATCCCGGTCCGCAACATGGATTGAGTAAGGATTGTAGCAGTTGAAGTTCCGTCACCGGCTTGTTCTTCGGTTTTAGCTGCGGCTTCTTTTAGAAAGTAAGCTCCCATGTTTTCGATTGCATCATCTAGTTCAATTGACCTTGCGACAGTAACACCGTCATTAGTCACACTAGCTGCGTACATACCTTCTCCTATCATAACGTTACGGCCTTTAGCTCCTAACGTCACTCTTACAGAATTTGCAAGCGTATCAACGCCTTTCATAAGCCTCTCACGAGCCTCGCTATCAAAAACTACCTCTTTTGACATTTTGGTTTTTATATTAGATTAGTAAATTTTCCATCGAAATAAAGTAGATGTTGAAATCTACCGTTTGATAAAATGATTCCGTTACTTTGTGCCCAACTAGACATTCCTGCATTGTAGCCATGATCTAAAACAGCTGAAACTCCAACTCCATAAGCATCATCTATTGTATAACAGAAATGTTTGTCACCAGAAATAACTGGGTGAGGAAGTTTGGCAAATGTTTCAGGAGTACCCTTTGCTCCATTAGAGCCTAAGTCACCATGATTGTTTATCTCTATTCCACATATTTCGTATGACTCGTCTCTATTTAAACAAATAACCTCATCACCGAAGTTCTCCTCTATTATATAAGCATATAAACCTTTTGGAGCTAACTCATTAAATAATATAGACTGAAATTTATTAAATAAAATAGCATTGTGAGCATCTTTTACTCCTTGATTATAACAAACCCATTTATCAATCCAATCAGGGTGATTACTAGGGACTATAATCATATTTGTGTCTTTCCAATCTTTTATAAAAGACATATTTATTTCTATTTCCTTGTCTAGCTTATGTAATCCTTTATTAGCCTTTATAACTTGGGCTACATGATTTTTAGACTGATGATGATTTATTGAGTAACCATCAAACAAGTCATGCCATATTGATTTCTTACACTTACCAAGTGTGAAAAGCCTACGTGATTCCTCTAACATCTCCTTATCTTCTTTTGATAGGTGTGTGTCTCCGAATATCATAGCCTCCCAATCATTCTTCAATGTAATTTTCTCATCCTCTACTCTAAAAATTAAATCTTGAAATGACCCATCTTCTTCTGCGTGTACATGTCGGGCTACAAAATTTTCATCGGATATGTTCTCAACAAACAAGAATCCCATTCTGTGATATTGAGCTGCCTCTTTACCAACTCTTGCTCTTCTGTAATTTGGAACAGTAATTGATCCTGTAGAAAACATAAACTTACGCCTTCTGTTCTTCATTGTTGGAGATATAATCATTTGCTGTCTAGGATGTCCAACAATACTACTTTCTATCCCGGTAACCCCTTGTAGGTTTCTAAGAGGCCTCTTTGCTGTTGGTACAATATCGGTATCGGCTATTATAGAAAGATGATTATGAATACTCGCCTCTGTTGCGTAAAGATAATCCGTTAATCTATCATCCCAAGCGTATGTGCGTTTCCACATGAAAGGGGAATTGTTGTTAAGATATGTCCCAGGAATAACAATTACCTCTGCATCATGGTACTTAGCGTAAGATAGAATATTCTTCCATAGTTCATCATGAATTGGCGTGAGAGCCTGAGCCCATGTGATTATAGCATTCTTTTTAGTTTGATTAAAATCCCTATTGCATGCCATCGTAAATTGAGCATGCTTTTTTGGTTTTATTCTTTCAGTATGTAGTCCATGTTTCTCTACTATACCCTGAATTCGTCTTGCTATAGATACACTGTATTCTAAGTCTTTCTTTTTAGCGTATTCCTTGGCGATATTTGTACAGTTAAACTCGCCTTTAGGTTGATTTTTACATAGACTCTTCACAAGGTCTATATCGTATATATGTCTATTCATAATTAAAAGTCTTCGTCATCAAAAATAAAGAAATCATCGTCTTGTATAGTAGAGGAATTTATGTCGTAAGCTTTTTTAAACTCTGACCTATCCTCCTCCCAATTACCAGACAGGTTTGGGAAGAGGAAGGCAAAGTCTCCACTTTCTATCAAGGATTCGTAGATTGCTTTGATTTCTTCTTGAGACATTAGCAGTAGTTTATAATCAAGCCTTCTAGTCTTCTTAGACCGGCTGAATCATAATATATCTCTGGTGGTGTAGCGAAAATGTGTTCTTCGCCTTTTATTATTGATCTAACAGCTATTTCTCCGCTACTTAGTTTTATAGGGGACAAAAAAGTGCAAGCCTTTGGTAGAACTTTTTTAAGGCTTTTTAATTGCTCTGTTAGAAGTGATTTTGCTGTGGTTTCCGTGGAATTCATGTTAGTCGTTTAAGCTATTAATGTCTAGACCTTCACCCTCAATAATAGATAATTCTGTTACATCATAATCAGATATTGTAACAGAGTTCCTGTTTTTTGAGAATGATAAAATGTAGGATTGGCCATACAGATTTGTTACATCGTAGACTTTATCCTTTCTTACTTTAAAGTTGTCGTTTACGTACCAAAACATTTTTGCTAAATGTTCTCCGGAAAGAGAATACATATCGCAAGAAATACTGTCTTCAGTTACTGTCCAAATAGATATTTCTTGTAATTCATTAGAAGATTTTTCTAAAATTTTCTTTCCGTCAAATTTTGCGCTACTTATTTTTACTTGAGAGAAACAAGTTAAAGAAATAACTATAATAAATAATGTGATTAAATTTTTCATGATCCTTGATATTTAAAGTTAAAAATTAGCCCCCCGAATATATAGGGGGGCTTAGATTATGTTAGAACGGCAATTCTATGTCTTCATCTATTACTGATTCAGAATTGACACTCTCAGGGGTTGGTTTTAATTCTTCTTTAGATACAGGCTTAGGAGCTTCCTTTTGTGGAGCTGGAGCCTGTGGTGCTTGTTGACTATTGAATGGCTTTGGTGGCTCTGAAGAGGTAACATGGTTACTTGTCTTCTCATAGTGAGATGCGTTTTCTTCTAGAACTTTGTATAAGAATCTGTCACGCTCTCTTCTATCTTGCTCTTTACCACCATCAACGCTTTCTACCCATTCTGCTTTAGGGATGTCTCCATCTATCCATTCTTCGTTTTCTCCCCATTTTCCATAGCTAAGTCTTTCTAAAGGGTAGTCTTTTCTAACAGTTTTTTCATACATATCAGCATGCATTACCGAAACACCATAGTTTTTGTATTCAGTTCCTTCTCTTTGCATAGAGTAGGGGAATACTCTGTAAACATACTCCTTTTCCATTGAAGGAAGTACAGTAATAAAAGACTCAACATAAGGTGCTATAGTCTTTTTCTGTGTAAATAAGGGTAAGCTTAAGAAACAATTGTTACCGTAAGCATCAACTAAGTGGATAGAAACCTCTCTTCCAAACTTAGTATCTCTAATAGTTGTACCTCTGTAAATTCCGTAGATACCTTCTTTGTAGTACTTTCTGTAAGTAACTACTCCTTTTGAGTTTTTGTGTTCCTCAAATCCTTGCTTTTCATCTTTTGAAAATTCAAAGACATTTCCACTTTTAAACTCTACTTGTAAATAAATGTTATTAGCCATAACGCTTTCCTAATTAATTGATTAATAATGTCAAATTTAGTAAAAAATAAAATACTATCCAAATTTTTTATCTAGAAAATAAGTAATTATCTGTCTTCCTTTTTGAGGGTGTATGCCCATGCTTTGTATCCATTTTGATAATAAGATATTAAACATCTGTTGATTCACTTGCATCCCTCCACAATCTCTGAAATACAAGTATAAAAAATCTCTTTTGTTTCTTATAGCAAGGTAATCAATTCGATTCATTTAATAAATCTTTGGGGTAAAATTTACCTTGAACATTTGCATTATACGATGCATTACCAGGCTCTATTACACCGAAAATCATGAGGTACTTTGTTTCATAGTAATTTAGTTGCTTCTTACTGAAACAGTACTTCAATATTTGTTTTGTGTACTTTAGACCGTTCTTTATGTTTTCATTTAACTCTTTGTTTGATCCGGTATAAGAAAGCCAATTAGATTCCTTTATTACGTACTTATATGTCTTTTTTCTTTTGTCTTTTATTTTAGATAATTCTCTTTTACCAAAATGTTTTTTCCTTTTTGTATAAAGAGATTTTTGACCAATATATTGTCTACCATTCTCATCTATTATACGATATATAAAACCGACAGCTTCTTTGGGAATGTCGTTTATATTCTTTATGTCCACATGCGATTTGTAATCAATGGATACATCCACTAATATATCATTCTGACTGTATATCCATTTGTGCTCCATGTTACTGTTGTTTTAACCCTTCGATTACTTGAGCTTTTAGTTCTTCCATAAGTTCCGGGTTGTCTTTTAGTATCTCTAAAACTTTTACACCCCCTTGACCAAGTTTTGTTCCTTGATATGAAAACCATGACCCAGCTTTTTCAATTATATTCATAGCTACAGCTAAGTCAAAAATCTCTTGGTCCTTATCAATCCCCACTCCAAACTTAATTACATATTCAGCTACTCTAAATGGAGGTGCTATTTTGTTTTTTACAACTTTTGCCCTGGTTATGTTCCCCTCAGCTTCTCCGGATTCTTTATCTTTTACCTGTGTTGACCTTCTTACATCAATCCTTTGCGAAGCATAAAACTTCATAGCATTACCAACACCAACAACTTCAGGTGATCCAAACATAACACCAATCTTCTCTCTCAATTGAGAAATGAATATAACTAAACACTCCTTCTTTTGAGCTTTTGCTGTTATCTTTCTAAGGCCTTTTGACAACATCCTAGCTTGAACACCGACTGCACTTTTCTCCATTTCCCCTTCTAGTTCGGATTTTGGTGTTAGCGCTGATGTTGAATCTACTACGATAACACTCACCTCGTCTGTGTCTATTAGTGCATCAACTAAATCAAGGGCCTGCTCACCACTGTCCGGTTGAGAGATAAGAAGTTCATTTGTGTCCACACCTAAAGCTTCTGCGTAAGATTTGTCAAAAGCGTGTTCGGCATCAACAAAAGCACATATCAATCCGTCTTTTTGTGCCTCTGCAATAGCATGTATAGCTAAAGTTGTTTTCCCAGAAGATTCCGGTCCGTATATTTCTATGATTCTACCTAAAGGGTATCCGCCACCAAGAGCGTGGTTAAGGTCTAGAGATCCAGCTGACACAAATTTTAGGTCTAGCTTTGGTGCATCATTCATTTTCATAATTGCACCTTGCCCAAATGTTTTTTGGAGGGCCTTGAGTTTTTCATTTGATATTCCCATCTGTTAATTTTTGAGCATAAAAATAGCGATTTATTTCTAAACCGCCAAATAAAACATTGATTTTTAAACAAGACACAACTCACCTTTTTACCAGCAAAGCCAACTCTGCAGGAGCTTCACGGAAATACCGCTACTAAACCAATCAAGAGCAATAAGTACCAGGACCATTTCTTATGTATTCATATCTTTATCGCATATTGCGATTTCCGATATTTGGCTTTTTCTTCTCTCCAACGCCATCCCATTTAGAGTTTGCTGGACTCGGTTGTTGGCAAACAGAGCCGAGATTCAAATTGTGAGGTTACCCACTTGTTGAAGAGTCTCTTATTAGTTAGAGTTTTGAGTTGTCCATGTCAAAACTGTTGTAAAACACACTATGTAAGTGTGCAAATATAGAAAATATTTTTAATATACCTATCTTAATCCGTGAATTTTCAAACTAGCAAAAAATGCGACCATAACTTTTACACCTATTTCAGTAGGCAGCTTTCCCCTAGTAATCTTGTTTACATCACAAAGAGAGTTTGAAATAGCGTTTACTAAATCAGAATTTCTCTCATAAAAATCATCTGAAAGCACCTCTTCCGGTATCTCATTAATAGTCTCATAAAAGTACTGAGCTTCGTCCGGATCATAATATTCTTCGTCAATCATATATAAAGTTTTTATCAAAAATAAAATTTTTTTACGTAAAAATTTGGATAATTGGTAAATATGATATATTTTTATAGGCAAATTTAAAATTTCGATGTTTTGGAAGAAGCACAAACAAGCAAAGTCCCAAACGTATATTTAGCCCCATCGATAAATAAAAACGATGAATTAGACGGGCTAAAGAAGGCTATATATCTTTTTTCTTGTCACAGAAAGGTTAGTGGTCTATCGTCAAATACTCTGAGAGAAAAGTTAATACTTCTACTCGCTTTGTATATAAAATACGGATACAGTAAGAATACAAAAGAAAAAGCTGCAAAAATATTAAACGTAGAAAAACCTGCAATAAATTCAATGAACCTAGAACTAAGGTCTAACAACTACTTAGTAAAAGACCCCATGAATACTAGGATAAACCACCTTCATAAGGATTTAGAAATGCTGCAGAACTATGTAAAATCTGTAGAAGATTCTTCTATGATAATCGTCTTCAAAATAACTTAAATTGCATAAAGAAATATCCTTTACGGAAGACATATGTAAATTAGTTTCACAGGAAGCCGGAGTAACTGAACAAAAAGTTTTACATCATATTGAGTTCCTGGTTCATTGGATAAAGACTTTAGCGAGCTCTCCTGAATACTTGAATATAAGAATACCTCATATAGGCTATCTGTATTTAAACGTATCAAAAATAGAAAAATTAGTAGATTATTTTTCAAAATCAAAAGAATTAAACAAGAACTCTAGTGACTTATTAGAGTTAAACAGAAGAAGACTACAAAATTTTTATGATCAATTTCAAGATGTTAACACCTATAGCAGGCATAAGAAAAAATATAAATTAACTAATAAATATTTTACAAAAGGTAAATCTTTCAAAGACTTGGAAGAGTGGCAAAATAAATAAAAGATGAAGAAAATAAAAAACATAGCTAAAGCTTTTATAAACAGCCTTCCAGAAGGGGAACTATTCTATGAAAAAAGACTAGAAATATGTAATAGTTGTGAGTATAACTCAAAAAATATAGAAAATAAAAAACTCTCAATAAAAGACAGAATTCAGATATCTACAGGCGTTTGTGACAACAATAATCATTGTACGGCTTGCGGTTGCTGTATTGAAAGAAAGTGTTCTGTAAAAGAGGAAGTTTGCGGACTAGAAAGTATAGGTGAAATACCTAAGTGGTCTGCCATAATCCTACCTTCAGACCAAGATGACAGGGTATCTTTAGAAAATTTGACAGAAGAAAGTGTCAAACTTTCTGTAAATACAGGTAAAGGTAAAGCTGGCTTTGTTTTTGATTTTGGTGAAATTTCAAGTCAAAAAATATCTACAAGTTTCCTGATGATAAAATCAGATGGTTTGGACATAAAAAACTACACAGCAGGGTGTTCTTGCACTGTAGGTAAAACAACTATAATTGACGATCAAACTGTGAGATTTGATATAGATATATCGACCATCACATTTAAAGAGAAAGAAGAAACTACAAGAACTCTTCAGATAAATTATAACGATAAAAAAGGAGAGGTTAAACATATAACAGTAATATTTAAATGCTTTAAAAATGGCATCAGATAAGATAAATTATAAACCACTATTCATTGACAAAGTAATAGAGTACAGTGAAGTACTTCCGGAATACTCTATAGGAGAAATGTTATTTAGTGTTTTTACTCAATTAAATAAGGCAGGTATACCTACAGAAACAAAGTCAGACCTTTTAAACATAAAAGACAATTATTTCTACTCTGCGTTAGATAGTTCAATAAAAGAAGAATCAGAATAAAAGTAAAATGGAAAATAAAGATTTAACAATTTACCTTAATCAAAGAATTAAGGAACTACTTACTAAAGCTCAAGCATTTGAGAAAAAAGTGATTTCAGACAGAGAGTCATTTATGAAATCTATGGAAACTGTCAAGAAAGCAAAAGAATCAGGAGAAAGTTTGGATTTTAAAGATTATAAAGAAGATCTTATAAACATGCAAAAAACACATTACAACTCTTTTCTTTTAGAGCAAAATCTTCAGCATATTTTAAATACAGTTATCGAAATATCAAACATGTCTAATATTTTAAAAGTTGATTTAGACTTAACTGAAGAAGATAGTAAAGCATTAGATGCCATAACAAAGTCATCTTCAAACCTATTTACACTAAATAAGTCTGGTGATGTTGTTTTAGCTGAAACTGAAATGAAGCCAATGGTTGAACAAGCTATGAATCAAAAAATAACAGAGGATTCACAACTAAAAGTTTTATTTGACAATATGAAATAGTAGATGTCAAGTGTGATAAAAAGTCCGGAGTTCTTCATAAATATGAAGAATACCCCAATATATAACCCAAGAAAAAGTTATTTTGATCAATCTTCTGATGTGATACAGTTTTTTGAAGAAGAGATGAAAAAAATAACATATGGAGTTAATATAGGTGGATATTTTGTACACCCTTGGATGTACTACCATATCAACTTCTTTAAAACACCTATTCCACAAGAAACAGGTGAAGAGCTCATGACTAACCCACCATTAGACGATAACTTTTTATATGTTGTTGAAAGCTACATGGAGGCAGAAGAAAAAGGAAAAGGTCTCTGCCTTTTTGGTTCTAGAGGGTTTGCAAAATCAACGCATTTAACATCAATAACTTCTTGGCTGAATACAACAAAAGTTAATGGCCAAACTTCTATAGTTGGAGGATCTGATGGTGACTTAAAAGCTATATCTGCTCTTCTAGAAAAAAACTTCAATAATATACACCCAGCTTTTCAAATACCTAGACTTACAACAGATTGGGAATCATATGTTGAGTTTGGATTGAAAGAGAAAACAGGACACAGATTTGTTCACTCAGAAATACATATAAGAAATGTAAATGACGGGAGTAAGAAGAAATCAGAAAAAAGTGCCGGGTTATCTCCTGTAGGATTTATTATGGACGAGATAGGTAAGTTTGATTGTAAAGGAGTTTTGAACGCAGCTCTACCATCATTTCGTACACAGTATGGTCAAAAACTTGTACACCTTTTAGCTGGAACCGGTGGTAACAAGGAATTATCTCAAGACGCAAAAGATATACTATCTAATCCTGATGCTTATGATTTATTACTTATGAATTGGGATAGGTTAGATAGAAGTGTACCGGAAGAAGCTATAACTTGGGAAAGAAGTAAAAAGTCAAAATTCTCAATGTTTGTTCCTGGACAAATGAGTTACAGGTTGCCCGTAAGAAAAGTTGAAAAAGCATTGTCAGAAGTATGTGGGATAAAAGATAAGAACTTAGATAAAATACTAGTTAAGTGTACAGATTGGGCAAAAGCAAAAGAGTGGATAGAACACAACAATAAATCCCTAAAAAACGAAGAAGATAGGCAAAAAAATCAAATGTATTACCCACTTGAGACGGCAGATTGTTTTTTAACTAGCAGTAATAACCCGTTTCCTGTATCTGTTATTGACAGACATATTAGAAAATTGGAAGATGAAGGAAGAGTTGGTAAAGACATAGGGTTGTTTAGAGATTCAAAAACAGGTAACTACGCTTACGAATTAATAAACAAAAGAAGATCAGAAGTAAGCCATAGCGGAGGCGTTTCAGATGCGCCTATAATATTATTATCGAGTTTCCCTGAATCTCCTCCTCCAAGAGGTGCGTTTGTATCTGGACTCGACTCTTACAAACTAGACGTAGCGGATACAGATTCATTAGGTTCTTTTTACGTTATAAAAAGAAGAAATTTATCTCCAAATGAGCCTTGTGAGATTATAGCAGCTTCATACACTGCTAGACCTGACAGACAAAGAGATTTCAATATAGTTTGCGAACAAATGTCTGACACTTGGAATGCAGAATGTTTAATGGAGAGTATAGATATGAGTTTCAAGCAATATCTAGAACAGAAAGGTAGAGAGTATGATATACTAGCTCCAGCTATAACTTTTTCAGGATTAACAAGTAAAAAAGCACCAAGATTAAATTCAAAGTTTGGTCTATTCCCAAATGCAGGAAATAACCAATATAGATTTAATGTCTTAGTTGATTACTGTAAAGAAGAACATACCATAGGTATAGACGATGAAGGGAATACAATAATAAAACTTGGTGTTGAATTTATTGAAGATATTGATTTATTAAAAGAAATGATGAATTGGTACAAAGGAGGAAACTTCGATAGAATTACGGCATTTTCTCACGCACTTGTTTACGCAAGAGAACTTGATAAAATGAATGTAGTACCACAAAAAAATAATTCAAACAAAGAAAAGAACTTCTCAAAATCAGAGCAAGAAAAGAGAAAAATGCTGCTAGGGAAAAACAGATACGGCATAACAAAAGGCAAGAGATATTAATAATACAAAATCCAATCTTTTTGATGATTAAGTAATCATTAACGATATTTGTAGAATGGGATATATTGGAGGAAGTCCAACGACAATTTTTTCTCGGATTTACAAGTCCGACAACTTACCACCTATGACGGTCACCAAAAAGGTGAAGGAGTCTAAGGAGTGGAAAATAGCTGTGCTAGATTCTTTTGAATACGAAGCAATAGAGCAATTCAAAGACAATTTACAATTTATAGATTTATATCGGATGGTTGACGGTAAGCTTTCTTATCAAGAACTATCAGAAGTAGCCCCTCACATGAAAGATATACAGAGTCTTTTAGATGGTGTAGGGGTTCCTTCATTTTTAAGACACTATGATATAATAGGTATAGTTGTAAACGCTTTAGTTGGATACTATAATTCATATCAACCTAAATTCCATATCACTGATACTGGAGAAGTAGCTGAAAACGAATTTCTAAGACATAAAAACAAAGAAATCCAAGATATATTGAAAGACGTTATTCAGAATACAGTAGATTTACATCTAGCTGAAAACGGGTTTTCAAAAGAAGGTAAAGAATTTTCAAGCGAAGAGGAGAAGCAACAATATATGCAACAACTCCAACAAAACATCGATAAACACACGCCAAAAGATACAGAAAGGACTTCAAAGCAAAAATTTAAAACCATTGGCATGCAATGGGGTGAAGCAACTCTCGAAAGAGATAGAGAGAGATTTAACTTGGAAAAACTAGAAAGAAAAGATTTAAAAGATCAATTAACATCAGGGAGGTGCTTCAGACATTTTAGAATAGGATTTGATGAATATGAGCCTGAAAATTGGAGTGGCAAAAATACTTTCTTTTCAAGGGAAGTTGAAGCTGAAGAAGTACATAAAGGTGAATACGTAGGTAGGTTAAATTTTTGGACTCCAGCTGAAGTCATAAGGAGATATGGCCACGAAATAGATTCGAAAAAACAAAAGGAACTTTTAGGAGGAAATGAAGCTTGGAAGACTTTTGTAGGGGACGGCTATTATTCAGGATCAATCGAAGATTCTATAAGTAGCAACTTTAACAAACAAGTTAGAGTACCTTTTGCTAATTATCATGATTACAACTTTTACTTAGGGTTACAAGAAGAAACAGGTATACCTATGGGTATACAAACAATTTTTAACGCTGATGGCTCTACTTCAGAAAGGGAGAGATTTCTGCCAAGACTAATGGGTGATTATCATGGTAGGTATAGTTACTATGCTAGAGTAATGCGTGATGACTTCAGACAAAGACTAGATCTTTGCCAAGTTACAGAAGTTTATTTCAGAGCGTATGAACTTTGGGGGTATCTTACTTATGAAGACAGTTCAGGAGCTATAGTTACAGAAGAGGTAACCGAAGATATATTACCAGAATTTTTAAGAGAAAATGGTATAAAACAAACCTACAAAGAAAGCTTGGTTAAGGTAGTAAAAGAATTTAAACCTAACACATTACAGTGGACGTATAGACCTGTAATTTACGAAGGTGTAAAAATACAATCTGAAAACCTTACAGAACCTATTTACCTATACTGCAGGCCTTGTGAACATCAAATAAAAGGAGACAGTGAATTTGATAGATGGTTACCGGTTGCAGGATGGATTGGAGAATCTGTAGCAAAAAAGATAGAACCATATCAAGCTAAGTACAACCTGTGTATGAATCAAATATATTCATTACTAGAAAAAGAGGTTGGGATATTCTTCCTTTTAGATACTGCCATGATTCCATCAGAGTTTGATGGTTGGGGAGATGCTCAAGAAGCTCTTATAGCTATGAGAAATATAGCAAAAGATACAGGGATACTACCAGTAGCTACATCAGGTGACGCACAAAGAAACAATACAAATTTTAATCAGTTTTCAACTTACAATCTTAGCTATACAAGTCAAATCTCTGATAGAATTAGATTAGCTGAGTTTGCAAAAACAAAAGCATACGAAGTAATAGGTATAAACCCAACTATTTTATCATCACCATCTAAATATGAAACAGCAGAAGGTGTTAAGCAAAGTAATGAGGCTACATTTGCTCAAATAGCAGAGATATACGAAAACTTCAATCAATACTTAAAAGCTGCTAATGAACTACATTTATCTGTGGCTCAGTATTGCCAGTCTAGTAACAAAGACTTAACCATTCATTACACAAAATCAGATGGAAGTATAGAGTATCTTAAATTTACTGATCCCGAATTTCCTTTTAGAAGAATAGGATTAATAGCGGCTCATGATTCTAGAAAAAGAAAAGAGTTAGAAACTTTTAAATCATATCTACTAAGAACAAACACGTTAGGCACTGATACTTTAGAAGTTGCTAAACTAATCGCTTCAGATGAAATGTCAGAAGCAATAGAAATAGCCAAGATAGCTCAAGAGAAAAGGGACGCTAAAGCTCAAGAAGACTATAGAAGACAACAACAGTTACTAAATGAAAAAGCAGAATTAGACGCTCAAAACTCACAAAAGACTTGGCAATTAGAGGAAGAAAGTAAAAAACGAGATAGAGAAAACGACCTCAATAGAGAAAGAATAAAAGCTTTAGGTAGAGCCGCAGACAAACAATCAGATGCATCAGGGTTTGAACAAATTAATAGAGAAGCAGATAGATCTTTAAAGGAAAACGAACTTAACTTTAAGTCTGAAGTAGCTCAGAAGAATTTTAATATTCAAGAACAGAGGATGAATCAAGAAATGCATATGAAAATGGAAAAACTAAAACTTGAAGCTAAGAAGTTAGAAGAGAAAGTGAAAGACAGAAAGAGTAAGGAATATATAGCCGAAATAAATAAAAATTAAAATATATTATATAATTTAACTGTATAATCAAATATTTTATATAATCGGCATAAATTTGTAAAAGTAAAAACCATAAAATAAATTTGCAATGAGTAAAGAAGGAGAAGCTCAAATTGTTTCGTTGTCAGAATTAATGTCTGATGATATAGGAGGAGCAAAAAAAGAGTTTGAAAAAAATGAGTCAGACAAAGACTTAGCCAAAGCCGTAGAAGGTAAACCTGAAACATACGACTTTTTTAATTTAGATTCTGCGAAACAAGAAGCAGAAGAAAATAAAAAGAAAGAAGAAGAAGAAGAAGGCGAATCTGAAAAAGTTGATACAGAGGTAGAAGTTAAAGAAGCTACACTAGAAGAAACTTTAAATGGCAATGCTGATTCTATTATAAAAGACACTTCAGAGTCATTAGTTTATAAAAGAACTCTAAAATCAATGTTTGGAGATTCAATTACTCACTTGATACAGGAAGATGAAGAGGGTAATGAAGTTGAAACACCGATAGAAGACATCGTAATTGATGAACAACTCTTTCAACAAATTGTCCAAAGTAAGATGGACAACATAAAAGAGGAAGCGTCAAAAGATAAAATATCAGTAAAAGGCGTTTCAGAGTTTGCTAAAAAACTAGTTGAAATTGATAGAAACGGTGGCGATATCTCTGAACTTATAAAAGTAAAAGAGACTTACGCAGACCCTTTGGACTCTATTGATGTTACAACTGAAGAAGGTCAAGTACAAGCAATATATTTAAGAATGCTTGCTGGAGGCCAAGATGAAGATACAATCAGAAGATTAATCGAGTCTTATAAAAGAGAAGGAAGTCTAGAAGAAATCGCAAATAAAGCCTCTCAAGAGTTGAGAGATGCGATTGATCAACAGATTGAAAATGCTAGAATCGAATCCGAAAATCAGAGAAATCAGAGAAAGGATTTGATTAAACAATATAAAAAGGAGATTAGAAATAATCTTGAATCATTCCAGCTAAATGACAACATTAAGAACAAAATTGTCACTCTAGCTACAAAGGAAGATGAAAACGGGAGATTTGAGATGGATAGGTTATACTACCAACTTAGAGAAAACCCCGAAAAAGCAGCTAGATTAGCTTTGTTTTTACTTGACGAAGACGAGTATGTAAAACAAGTTACTAATAGCACAGTACAAAAAAAGAAACTTGAATCAGCCAGTAAGTTGAAAATAGTTTCAGGAAGTAAGTCATCCAATGCAGGACCTCAGCTAAAGTCAAATTCACAAAGGTCATCAGAGGATAACATTCTTCCATTAGATAGATTAGGACAAATTTAAACAAGATAAACAGATAAATTACAAAACATGCAAAACAGATTTGACATCAGAGAAACAATCAACGGTGATGCCGTGATTGGTTTCACAAGTGCAAAGGAGCTTAAGACTCAGGGGTGGGTTGACTCCGCAAAAGTTGCTGCATATTTGATGGACGATGAAGGTCAATCACATAGAAAGCATCTTGGTATGATTAATCTTTTCAAAACTACTCACAATGTAGACATTCCTTTTATGAAGGACCTTTTCGCTGATTCAGCGGTTATGGAGTGTGCAGAAGGAGAAGTTATCACTTATGACCTTCCGGTTACTCGTACAGAGGTTATGTGTTACACAGCACAAGACACTTCTAACAAGTATGACTACCCTGGAATTGATGGTGGTGTTTTTGAAATCATTCTTAGCCAAGAGTTTACAAAAGGTGATATCCTTACTTATGATCCACAGTATGGGGAGCAATTAATGGTATCTAGTGACCACGAAGTAGAAAGAGTTGGAGAAAACTTCCTTCACTACGTTGTTTATATGACTAACGATAACAGAAAATGGTATCCAAAAGATCAACTAATTGCAGGAATCCAATACATGAAAATTGGTCACGCTTTAGCTGAATTTGACACTGCATTTTCAGGTATAAACATGATTAAAAACCCTGCAGGTTCAATTACTAACGAGTTCGTTCTAGGTTCTCCTAGAGGGGTTGAGACATTTATGACAGCTAAAGCTGCTAAAATGAAGTCTCCAGGATTGAATCAGTTTACAGCAGATATGATGGACAGCGTTCAGCAAAAACTTGACCACTTAGGAGGAAAAAGTAGAGAAATGTTCTTCATCGCAAACAAAGCAGGAGCTGCAAGCATTGATACTAACTCAATGATGATTGGAACAACTCTTGAGTACTTAGCACTTATGGAGCTTGCAATGATGGAGTGTTACTCTTTATTGTTCGCTAAAGCTGCTACTATTCAAACTTCTAACGGGGTTAAAAGAGTAAACGAAGGTGTTTGGCACCAAATCAGAAGAGGTAAACTTATCAAGTACGCTAGACCAGGAGGAATCACAGTAGATCACATCCATGAAGCTGCTTCTTACGTTTACAAAAACTCTACTATCCCTGTAAGAGAAAGAGTAATCAGATTTAAAGCTGGATGGTATGCTTATCAAAACATAATGCAAATCTTCCGTGAAGAAGCTGTTAACCAGCTTAACGGAATCCCTGCAGGAATGACAGGAACAGACGCTCAAATTGACAAAGTATTCAAGGGTAGCCTTGATGAACTTGAAATGCAAGCAGTTGTTATCAAGTCAGTTATGATTCCTGGAATTGGAAAAGTTGTTGTTGAGCATGATCCTTCTTTAGACTACCAACCAATGTCTGATAGATTTAGTTCAGGTATGTATGGTGAAGGGAAAGCACACACATCACACTCACTTGTAATGTGGGATGCTTCTAACCCTGAGTACAGCAATGTAACTTCAAAAGTTAAAAATGCTGACCTAGTTGAGGGTGGTACTATGAACTCTAACATTTATTACATCAAGCCTGAAGGCGCTCACGTTGTTTACGGATACGAGCAAGGACGTATGGCTGATGGAGGTCAGACTACAAATGTAATGACAAGTGGTCTTAAGTATATGGGTAAAACTTTCTGGGCAACTTCTCAGTCAGGAGCTCTTGTACTAGACACAACAAGATACGTTGTAATTGAACTACAACTGTAGTTTCAAAAAATTAGAATTGTGATATTCTAATCACTATGGTAAATGAGGGGAGTGAAAATTCCCCTCATATTATCAAATAAAAATTAATCTTTTTGGTTTTAAAGCTTTTAAGAATTAATTTTATACCAAAATAAATCCAACAAAAATGAAAGACAATTTACTTTTTGAAGTAGAAGGTTTTAAAGTATTCAAAGATTCGATTTATGTCGTAAGAGATAAAGAAGATCTATCAGCACCATCAGGATTCATTCAAGCTGGTGTTACTAAATTACCATCAGATGGTGTAGGAGAAACCTTTCAGTGTAGGTATATTCAGAAATCTGCTAAAACCGGAGTTTGGGATACAGGTTTTCACATGTACTCCCCTTGTTATAAAGGATTAGCAAAAGAGGTAGTTACAGAAAGGATAGAATTATTACAAAAAAACGTAATAAATCCCTACAGACATGAAGTAGGTAAAGAAGATATACTCAGTCATAGCGATGACGAGTTTTGGAATAGTACAAATTTCCACATATACGCAGGCCAAGTATTTAATACAGATAAGCCATCAGATGTGTTAACATTGTACTTTGCGCTTTTGACAAAACAGTTAACTCCTAAAGGAGAAGAAGGAGATTCAAGATACAACCAATCATCTTACACTGTTGTAGACATCACCGAAGATGTTAAGAAAAAAGATGAAAAGTCGGCTAAGAAATTTAAAGCTGTTGGTATCTTCGAACAAATTTTAAGCACAGACAAACCTAGATTAATTTCTATGTTGAATTATGCAAACCTTGTAGTTTCTCCAGAAATAGACAATGATGCATTTAGAGGATTATTTGATCAGTATCTTAATGTAGGAGATGGAAAAACAAATATCGATACCTTCCTTAGACTTGTAGAAGACTCAAAAGACGAAATAGGAAGATCTAAAATTGATATTTTCATAAAACTAAAAGACGCTTACAACAGAGGAAATAGAGTCACAAGAAATCCTAACGGTATATATTTCTACGAAGACCAAGAAATAGGTCCAGATTTAAAAGCCGCAGCGACAAACATAGCCAAAACAAAAGAGCTTGAGAATATTAAAAAAGCTCTTCTATTAGAAGATGAAGATTGATGAAGCATATCTACAATTTGTAAACCTGGTTAACAGAAACCTAACTAACAACAATTTAAGCGTAGATAAACCTAGATTCATTATAATATTCAACGATATTCAAAATAGATATTTAGAATGGATATTAGAGAAAAGAAATGAGGACGCTATCAGATATGTATCACCACTACTAGTACTAGATAAAAAACTTCCAAAGGTATCATCGAATACTAGGCACGATGACTTCAAATTACCAGACGATTATTTTGATTTATCTAACTTGAATGTATTCGCCTCCAACAGTTCATGTAACAATGTAGAACTAAAGTGTTGGGAAATCAAAAACGAGGATCTTGAAGAGTCATATAATGATAAATATAACGAACCTTCAATACCTTACACTGAAACCTTCTATACAACAGCTTCTAACAAAGTGGCTGTATATAAAAAAGACTTTAAAATAGATAAGGCAGAATTGTCTTATTATAGATACCCTAAAAAGGTAGATATAAGTGGGTATATTCACCCAAACGGGAATCCTTCCCAAGATGTTCATCCGGAATTAGATGATAAAGTGGTAGGAAGAATATTGTTAGCAATGGCTAAAGAATATGCAGCTATAAATAACGATACAGCGAGCTACCAATTAGATGGACAAAGATTATTTTCGGCAATTTAACATAAATACAAACATAAAATTCTAAAACAATGGGATTAAACAGAGCATTTGACAGACCTTTTTTCGTAATAGGAGGTGCTGTTAAAACCACTGGAGGTTCTCTTGACTTGGCAAAGGGGCAGTTAGCTTTGATTGACCAATCAGTAACAACTTCCAATGGTGCAAAAGTAGTAACATCTACTGCAGGAAAAGATAAGGACGCAAAAGATTTTGTTCTTAGACTTGGAGTTGCAGATAGAGAATCAAATCGTTCTTATTCTAACAAAGACGAATCAACAATGCCCTTCTCTTTGAGAGACATCGTTGACCTTAAAGTTAGCACTCCAGAACGTACAGAACAGTCACTAGACGAAGTTATTATTGGTTATGACGGAGTAAATGCAAACACTGCATTTAGTTTTCAAACAGGAGACGCATACTTCAGACTATCTTTAGAACTAAAAGGAGGTGCGGTAGCATTCCGTGGAGGCAAAGGAGATACAGAAGTGGTTAACATTAATGTAGAAGTTCCTGAGTGTGACCCTTTTAATAACTGCGAAGAATGTGACGAATGTTCAACAGTTGATTGTAAAACAATCACTATTGAGGCAATCGAAAGATTGAAAGCTAAACAACTAACTGGTGGACTTACTGTAGGACAACTAGTTGATATTACACCTGTATTTAGCTGTGATACACCGGCTACTCCAGACGAAATCGCTTACAACTTCTACTGCTTAGAAGTTTGTGACACAGGAACTGATGAGGCTGAAGCTCTTGTAGCTGCACAATACGATGTACCTGTTAAGAGAATCGACAGAGTTGGACCAACTTCAAAGTATCAGTTATTATTACCGGCTACTGCAGGAGCACCATCAGATTTTATACAAACAATAGCATCTTTTATTAAAGGTTGTGAAGATTGCCCTGAAGGTTACGCAGAAGTAACTGGAGGAATTTTTTATGCTTTAACAATTGAAGATGATGGAGCCGATTTAACAGCTACACTTGAAGTTGACTTAGCTGCAGCGAGCGCTAGCTTTGTAGGTGGATCAGTTTTAAAGTCTGATGGCCAAAATGCAGGTGTAGGCTACTACACTTTTATAACAACAGCTCCATTAACTGATGCAGAAATCAGTACATTTATAGGAACAGGTGACCCTCATGCTACAGCAACATTCAGTAGTCCTGTAGATGTAGCAGATCTTTGTGAGAATAGAAACGAAACAATAACTGCGTGGACTCAATGTGGTACTTGTAACGTAATCGAAGAGACTTACAGAATTACACTACCGGATGACGAGTGTGGAAATGATAGACTTGCTGAATTGAACGCAGCTTTTGATACAGAAGTTGTTAAATCTCAAACAATCGCTCCAACAGCTTGTCAGACTACTTACGAAACTACAGTTATTTCAAACCTTGTTTGTGAGGAGTGTGATGACGTATTCAAAGGTCTTTACGAAACTGATGCACCGGAAAGTTATGATACTCAAAGCTGGGTTAAGGTAGAGACCGCAGGAGTTCTTCCAGAAGGAAACTGTTTATGCGGTATCAAGTTTAAATCTAAAGAGTTTATCTTAGAAGGAGATGAGTGTTTAAGAGATTTAGTAGGATTCACTGAAACTTCAACTCAAATTAGAGTTGCAGCAGGATACCCTGAAGAAATCCGTGAAGGTATTGGCAGACTTCCAAAAGGAAGATATGAGCCTAAGTACCTTTCTAGATGGATTCCAAGAACTCACCTAGGAGGAAACTTGAGGGCTTTCGAAAACGAAGGAAGATCATACTTCAGAGGACTTAACTACAGAAAAGAGTACTTAGGAAGACTTCTTCGTGGAGAAACTTCAAACATTGAAGAGCAGTCTAAGCAGTACGTTCAGTACACATTGACTGTTAGTCACTTTAACAGAACTCAAGGTTTTGGAAGACGAATCAACGAGGATATCAACTATGACATCTTTGTTGAAGTAGGTAGACATAAAGATGTTGAAGACTTGTTAAACGCACTTGCTACAGGAGCAGGAGTACCAGCGGTTCAAGCATTCGGAGCCTAATATTAACCTTACATAATAGGGGAGGGAGGAGTTTATACAATTCCCTCTCCCTTTTTTGTTTATTAAACACTTATTTTAAACAATCATGGCTAATACACACGGAAGAGGTACAAACAGCGTAATAAGAATTAGGCTACAAGAAATAAGAAATAGATTATCATCTATTATAACAGGAATATCAGGTCTTCAAGCATCTTTAACTACTACCGTAGAAACTGCCACAACTTCTGATATAACAGGATTGACAGGAACAACTTCAGCAACATTAAAAAGTATTACGTTTATTAACATAGCAGGTACTCTTATAATTGACGGAGAATCTTTTCCTGAAGGCACATACTCATTTAACAATCCAAACGGTACTTTAAATGGTATTTCTTATGATGCTACAGGTAGTACAAATTGTAAACTTCTTATTCAACAATAATTATGTCACAATCTAGAACAGAAGCAACGTTAGCATCTACAGGAGGTGGTGGAGCATCAGGAATATGGGGTATATCAGATGCTACTGGTACTTATACTTATTATAATACAATTGCACTAGCTAATGCTGCGGCATCTGCAGGAGATACAATAGAACTATTTGCTAATGTGGTTGAAACAGGAATTGTTCAAATGACATTAGTAGCTGATGTAACTTATCAGTTAAATGGGTATACATACACATTAGATAATTCAGATCTTAATACTAATACGTTAACACTTACAGGAATAAATGCAGGCCAAAGTGCTAAAATACTAAACGGAACTTTTGTAAGAAAAGGTACTCCTTCGGCAGGTTTTAATGCAAGTGCGTTAAATGCTACAAGTGGAGGAACTTTATATTTAGAAGGCGTAGTATTTACTTCTGAAGTTACTAATACAGCTTATGTAACCAATGGTAGTTATGTTAGTGGGGGAACTTTCATAAATACTTCACCTACTAGTGTAGGTTTTAACTATGCTTTATATTTAACTGATGGCACAGTATCTAATGCTAATATATATAGTATAGGTGGTTATGCTGCAAGAGTTCAAGGTACTGGAAAATTATTAAATTCTAATGCTTATTCTCAAAATCTTGTTGCAATATACTCATCTACATCTGCTGCCGGTTTAGTAGCAAATTGCACTGCACATAGCGATGGACAAGCAGCAATTAGTCAAGGATCTAGTCTTGCAAAAACGTATAATTGTTATGGCTATAGTTCAGCTAATGATGGGATATATGTATTTGGTAAAATATATGATTGTACTGGTCACTCTGCTAGTAATTATGGCATTCATTGTAGATTAAATAGTTCACACGCTTACAATTGTACTGCTGTTTCTGAGACTGGTTATGCTTTATATACTCATGTAGGAGGTGCTGGGGCATATAATTCTCATTTATTTTCAAGAATTAATTATGCATTTTATGGCAAAGGAAATATGTTTAACTGTACATTAACTAATGAATGGAATAGTTCTATTGGTCATGTTGCATTTGCTGTTGTAGATGGCACTACTACAAATAAGTTTTTTAATAATACATTTGAACCATATTTTACTAATACTTATTGCATTAATGCTAGTGCTGCTATAAATGTACATTATGGTGGTAATACTTTTAATAATACAACAACACCAATAAACACTACTTTTATTACGCAAGCCCAAGTTAATACTGAAGATAATTTTGGTAATATTATAGTAGGATAAAATAAATAATTATGGCAAAAAATTTAAAACAAATAGTAACTCAAGATAACTTATCAGGACCTTTAGGATTAGTCCCTAAAAGAATGATAGTTCAATGGGAAGATACTGTAGCTGATGCAGATGATCAAACAATATTAGATTATGACGCAATGACTACAGAACAAAAAGCAATTTATGATTCTTTTGTTCAGATGTCAACAGATGTTATGAATCAACAATAATTTAGACTATGGCTTATATACCAATAACAGCAGGATCAGGAGTAAATCCATCAGCAGCACCAGAATATGCAGGTACAACTGTAGATTCAGCAGATTGGCCTAGTGTACCTATTAAAACTTATTTCTTTGATTTAACAGACAGACTAGTTTACTACAAAGATATTACAGGAACTGTAATAAGTCTTTATGAATCTGGAGGAGGTAGTTCAAGTGGTATCTGGGGAATTAGTGATCCTGCAGGAACTTATACTTATTATTCAGATATAGCTTCAGCAAATGCAGCAGCATCATCTGGGCAAACTATAGAGCTATTTGCTAATGTAAGAGAAACTGGATCTGTAGTTTGGGAGTTAAAAGCAGGAGTTACTTATCAATTAAATGGATATACTTACACTTTAGATAATGCTAGTACAACTTTAAATGCAATAGAAGATACATTTGTTACTACAGGATTAACTGCTACTATTTTAAATGGAACAGTAAAAAGAGCAAGTCAAGCTTCCCCAAATGCTGGAGCTGCACTTGCTATTTATAAATCTAATGCTGGAATAGTATTTTGTAATGGAGTTACATTTATAAATGAAGTTGGAACTGCAGGTCGTGTTGTTGGAGGTAAATTACAAGGAGGTATTTATAAAACTACAGGAAGTGACATAACTGCAAGTGTTGGATTACGAATAGATGCAGGAGAAGCTAATAACACATCTACTTATTCAACTGATGGATATAGCGTATATTTAGGAGGTGGAGATATAAATAATTCATACATTTATTCTTCAAGCTATAGAGGATTGGGTATATTTTCAGGAAATTCAACTGCTGGAAATTGCACAGTAAGATCAGATGGAAACTATGCAATTTATAATAATTCAGGCCACACTCTTAATTGTACTGCATTTAGTACTGCAACTTCAGGAACTTTTTCAAGTACTGCAAATTATGGTTTAAATTCTGTAAGCACTTCATCGCAAGGTGGATTTATTAATGGTGGAAGTCAAAATGGTTGCAATTTTACTAGTTATGCTAATTCAGGTGCCTCAATTACTTCTACTACTGCTAAAGCTTATAATTGCACTTTTTACTCAACTGCAGGTAAAGGATTAGATTTATCTGGATCAATTTTTAATTGCACTGTTAAGTCTTTTTATTTTAATGCTAATGGACATGGATTAGCAGGTGGATTTTCTATTGGTCCTCAAGCAGTTATGAATTGTACTATAGAAACTATATTTACTGGTACTTTTGGAATAACAGACATTTATGGTAATAGCAGAGCAGTTAGGTATTCAGGTAATGTATATTCAGGATTAGGAACTTTTATAGATACAACTTATATTTCACAAGCATTAACTACTACTCCAGATGCTTATGGAAATATAATAGATGCATAATATTTAAAAAAAATAAAAATGGCAAAAGACTTAGTACAAGTAGTAACTCAAGATAATCAAAATGGATTACCTAAAAGAATTTTAGTGCAGTATGACGATACTGAATCTACTGAACAGTTTACTCAAAAAATTATTGAGTACGATTCAATGACTGTTGAAGCAAAAGCAATATATGATACATTCATACAGATGTGTGAGGTGTATATGAATGAATAATATTTAACTCATGGCATACGTAGCAATAACAAATTCAATTACTCCAGTATTAGGACCAGAATACGTAGGAACAGTTGTTGATTCTAATGATTGGGCTAGCGTTCCTACAGGAACAGCTTTCTTAGATTTATCTACAAACACAGTTCTATATAAAGATGCTGGGGGATATATATATCCTGCAAAAACTTCTAAAGAAGATACAGAA
>Ga0208018_100124_pt1 | contig 28715 bp, 21 predicted proteins | sample 31_taG_FD_184105 | JGI IMG/M metagenome (GOLD analysis project Ga0208018, IMG submission 184105) | Marine viral communities from the Gulf of Mexico - 31_GoM_OMZ_CsCl metaG (SPAdes) (version 2) | ecosystem: Environmental > Aquatic > Marine > Oceanic | place: Gulf of Mexico | collected 2015-07-12 | reverse complement strand
GTGATAGTTGTAGTGTATCAAATACAGCTCCTGTAATTACATATGCTGATACACAAACAACAGATGCTTGTGGATTACCAGCGGTAACACGTACATGGACGGCAACAGATTGTTCAGGTAATAGTGCATCAGTAAGTCAGACATTGACATATGTAGATACTACTAAGCCAGTATTGAGTGGTCAAGGAGCAGATGCAGATGTGGAATGCACAGATGAGTTGGTGTTTACAGCACCAACAGCTAGTGATAGTTGTAGTGTATCAAATACACCTCCAGTTATTACCTTTGCTGACAGCAATTCAGTAGGTAATTGTGGATTACCAGTTGTAACACGTACATGGACAGCAACAGATTGTTCAGGTAATGTAAGTGCATCAGTAAGTCAGACATTGACTATTATTGACACTACAGCACCAACAATTGATGATTGTCCTGCAGATGTTGACTTTGGAACTGTATTAGTAACCCCATCATTTGATGAAACTGTATCAGCTTCTGATAATTGTGGAGATGCAACTGTAAGTTATACAGATACTGATGATTCAGTATATATTCCAGGTTCTGTAGGAATTGACCCTGCTTCTGTTTACAAGTTTACTTGTCAAACAGGCCCTAACACTTTCGACTTTGTAACCTTTACTCACGACGGAGTATCGTACGAAGATGTTGGAATTGGGCAACCTAAAGCAATTTATACGCCTGATGATGCTCATCCAGGATACCAATTGAAATTTGTAGTAGGTATAATTAGACCTGATGGTGGTGGACTCACTAATGATTGGGTTCTTTACAATGCAAATGGAAGTGAAGTAGACAAGGAGCAAGGAAAACTCGCGGTTAAAAATTCTCAAAACAATGAACCTGCATTCCCAGATTGTAATGCAAACTGGCAAGAAACAGAGTTGTTAGAGGTAGATGAAAATTGCAAAATTTTAAGAGTTGAATGTTTAGGTCTAGAAGCTGGTCCAGGAGTGACATGTTACACAAAAATCAGATCATTTAAAGCGACTGATGATTGTGGTAATGAAAGTACAATATGTAATGTAATGTACACTTGGAAGATTGAAGATTCTGAGTCTGCTGCTGCAAATAACGAAACTTCCGATAGTATGGGAGTAGAGTTAGACTTTACTGCTTATCCTGTACCATTTGATAGAGAAGTAAGTGTTAAATTCAACTTTGAATTTGATACTGATGTAACTATTGAAGTGCATGATACTAAAGGTTTATTAATAATGAGTGAAACAATTAAAGGAGTTAGAAAAGGTTCTGACACTACTAGAAAGTTAGATCTTTCTAAAGGTGCTGATCAGTTGTTCTACATTACTGTAACAACAAATCAAGGATCTGTAACTAAGAAAGTTGTTTCGTCAAATATTAAAAGACGATAGTTAGAGTAAAAAGAGATTAATAGCAATAATTAAAAGGCAGTCATTTTTAAATGGCTGCCTTTTTTAATTCAGGTGATTAAAATTGATGCGTAGCATATTTTCTTGAATTGGTTCAATTAGAACGACAGTTCAAAAAAATCAGTTAAAAAAAAATACAGATTATGCTAATTTTTCTAAGAAGCGCATTGCACGCAAAATCGTGCATGCGGCATGATTAGTATTCTACCAATAGGAATATTGTTTTTGCATTTAAAACAAACACCAAAATCAGGATCATTAATGTTTGACAACGATACTTTTAGGTTGCTTAACTTTTGTTCTGCTTTATTTAAAGCAGCATCGTTAACGCTTTTGTTGTTAATAGCATCCATCCTAGATACTCTACCAATAGCGTTTTCTGGAGCGATAGGCTTGGTTAACTCTTTATAGTGTTCAATAGAAGTTTCTGTTTTAGAAATTTCTTCTTCAATAATCTTTAAAATAGAATTGAGCTCCTCTTTATTCATTATTTAAAATGGATTGCACCCAAGTTTTAGCCTCATCTAAAGAGTTGAAAATCTCAAAAGGTTTATCTAAAAATAATTTCTCAACCTCGGCATTGCCTTTAGCTAGTGGTACTTGAGCCACAACAGCAAAACCTGCAAGATTAATTATCTCGGATGTTTTTAAATAAATTGATGGGTCTACAGAGTAGGAATACTTTCTATGTGTGATATAAACAAAAGCTTTATCGTAGAAGTATTCATTGGCAATGTCTTCTAAAATTTTGTTTTTATCTGGATTTAAATGAATGCCTTTATTCATAAAAACTATAAGATAATTATCGTAAATGTCTACTGAACAAAAAGGATATTTTAAAGTCTTTGGCATGATTAAATTTAGGGTTTTTTAAAATTGTATCAAAAAAAACTCCACTGTATAAGAGTGGAGTTCATATTATACTTAACAAATATATTTACGATTTTGTAGGCTTTTCAGATGTTTTTATTTTAATACTAAGTTCGGTAGCATCTTTTTCAATGTCCATACTAATAATATCACCTTCGTGAATTTTTGAAGTAATAATCTCTTCTGCAAGCGCATCTTCAATATATTTCTGAATAGCACGTTTAAGTGGTCTTGCACCATATTGTTGGTCAAAGCCTTTGTCTGCAATAAAATCTTTTGCTTTTTTACTTAATTTAAGCGTGTAGCCTAAATCTTTAATTCTATCAATAAGCTTTTCTAATTCAATATCAATAATTAAATTGATGTGCTCTTTTTCAAGAGTATTGAATACAACAACATCGTCAATTCTATTTAGAAACTCAGGTGCAAATGCCTTTTTCAAAGCATTTTCAATTATGCCTCGAGCATTATCTGATGCTTGAGATTTTTGTGCTGAGGTACCAAAACCAACTCCAGTTCCAAAGTCTTTAAGCTTTCTAGCACCAATATTAGAAGTCATGATAATGATGGTATTACTAAAGTCAATTTTTCTACCTAAACTATCGGTTAAGAAACCATCATCTAAAACTTGTAATAACATATTAAACACATCAGGATGTGCTTTCTCAATTTCATCTAATAGAACAACTGCATAAGGTTTACGTCTTATTTTCTCTGTTAATTGTCCTCCTTCTTCATAGCCAACGTAACCAGGAGGTGCACCAATTAGTCTTGAAATTGCAAATTTCTCCATGTATTCACTCATGTCAATTCTCACAAGTGTATCTTCACTATCAAAAAGCTCACGAGCTAAAACTTTGGCCAATTGCGTTTTACCAACTCCTGTTTGACCTAAAAATATAAATGAGCCAATTGGCTTATTAGGATCTTTAAGTCCAGCACGATTACGCTGAATAGCTTTTACGACCTTTGCAACAGCTTCATCTTGACCTATAACTTTACCTTTAATAAGCTCTGGAAGTTTGGCTAGTTTGTTACTCTCAGTTTGAGCAATTCTATTTACTGGAATTCCAGTCATCATAGAAACCACATCGGCAACATTGTCTTCAGATACTGGAACACGATGTTCCTTTGATTCTGTTTCCCACTTTTTCTGAGCCTCTGCTAAGCTTTTTTCCAGTCGTTTTTCGTCGTCACGTAACTTCGCAGCTTCCTCGTATTTTTGTTTTTTAACAACTGTATTTTTGGTTTCCTTTACAGCTTCCAATTGCTCTTCAAGTTCCAAAATTTGCTTTGGAACATCAATATTTGTTATATGCACACGAGATCCTGCTTCATCTAAAGCATCAATGGCTTTGTCTGGCAAAAATCGTTCAGTCATATAACGACTTGTCAATTTTACACAGGCTTCAATAGCTTCAGGCGAATATTCTACGTTATGATGATCTTCATATTTCGCTTTAATATTATTAAGAATTTCAATCGTTTCGGCAATTGTTGTAGGCTCTACAATAACCTTTTGAAAACGACGCTCTAACGCACCATCTTTTTCAATATATTGTCTGTATTCATCAAGCGTTGTTGCACCAATGCATTGAATTTCTCCTCTTGCTAAAGCAGGTTTAAACATGTTGGATGCATCTAAGCTTCCAGTTGCTCCACCAGCACCAACAATGGTATGAATTTCATCAATAAATAAAATGATGTCATCATTTTTTTCAAGCTCGTTCATTACGGCTTTCATACGCTCTTCAAACTGTCCTCTGTATTTTGTACCAGCTACTAAGCTCGCCAAATCAAGAGTTACAACACGTTTATTGAACAATATTCTGGATACTTTTCTTTTCACAATGCGCTCTGCCAATCCTTCGGCAATAGCAGATTTACCAACTCCTGGTTCTCCAATTAATAGCGGATTATTCTTTTTTCGTCTACTTAAAATTTGAGAAACGCGTTGTATTTCTTTTTCTCGACCAACAACTGGGTCAAGTTTTCCTTCTTCAGCCATAGCCGTTAAATCGCGTCCAAAATTGTCTAAAACAGGAGTTTTAGATTTTTTTGAACTTTTACTGGTAGATTGACCAAATGGGTTTTCTTTTGAGCTTTCGTCAGAAGCAGCATCTTCATCTGAAAAAGATTCTGCTTTTGGAGATTCTATGTAATCGTCTTCGTTTGTTATCATATATTTAAACTGCTCTTTAACATTGTCATAATCAACTTTAAGCTTGTTTAAAAGCTTCGTTGTTGGGTCGTTTTCATTTCTAAGAATACACAACAATAAATGTGCTGTATTAATAGATGAACTCTGAAACAGCTTGGCCTCTAAAAACGTAGTTTTTAAAGCGCGTTCCGCTTGTCTCGTTAAATGCAGATTTTTCTTTTCGTTAGAAGCGACGGAAATATTTGGATTAGCTGGACTTAAAATCTCAACTTTTCGTCTTAAATGATTTAAATCAATTTCAAGAGCAGCCAAGATATCAATAGCTTTGCCATTTCCATCACGCAATAAACCAAGCATTAAATGTTCAGTGCCAATAAAGTCATGACCTAAACGCAATGCTTCTTCCTTGCTATAAGCAATTACATCCTTTACTCTTGGTGAAAAATTATCATCCATAAATTATTCCTTTCTGCATTAAAAATAGTAAAAACAAGGTAATAAATTCAAAAACCGTACCTTAAATCGACTAAGTGATGCTAATAGACAAAAAAAACTCTATAAAATCAAAATATTTAACGTTATAGTTATTAACGAAAAGCACTTAAAATATTGTTGATAAAATACTTCAAAAAATGTGGTTAAGTTCAGGCTACCACTAACAAAATACTTATATTAGCTCGATTTAGAAACCTACAAAAACTAATACAATTTATTTATGACAGAAGGAGAAAAACTCATTCCAATAAATATTGAAGATGAAATGAAATCGGCTTACATTGATTATTCAATGTCAGTCATTGTGTCACGTGCGTTGCCTGACGTGAGAGATGGTCTTAAGCCTGTGCACAGACGTGTACTTTATGGTATGCATGAATTAGGTGTTAGAGCAAACACTGCACATAAAAAATCAGCTAGAATAGTTGGTGAAGTTCTTGGTAAATATCATCCACATGGCGATACTTCAGTTTATGATACCATGGTACGTATGGCCCAAGAGTGGAGTTTACGTTATATGCTTGTTGATGGACAAGGTAACTTTGGTTCTATTGATGGTGACAGTCCTGCAGCAATGCGTTATACTGAAGCTAGAATGCGAAAGATATCTGAAGACATGTTGGCAGATATTGACAAAGAAACAGTTGATCACAAATTAAATTTTGATGATACCCTTCAAGAACCTACAGTTTTACCAACTCGTATTCCTGGTCTTTTAGTCAATGGAGCCTCAGGCATTGCTGTTGGTATGGCTACCAATATGCCTCCTCATAACTTATCTGAAGTTGTTGATGGCATTGTAGCTTATATCGAAAATGCAGATATTGAAATAGATGAACTTATTACACATGTAAAAGCACCAGATTTTCCTACAGGAGGAATTATTTATGGTTATGATGGTGTGAGAGAAGCTTTCAAAACTGGTCGTGGTCGTATTGTAATGCGTGGAAAGGCTAATATTGAAGAAGTTCAAGGGAGAGAATGTATTATTGTTACAGAAATTCCTTATCAGGTTAACAAGGCAGATATGATTAAAAAAACTGCTGACATTGTTAATGAGAAAAAACTTGAAGGCATTGCAACCATTCGTGATGAATCAGACAGAAACGGAATGCGTATTGTTTACGTTTTAAAGCGTGATGCTATACCAAACATTGTTTTAAATAAATTATATAAATACACTGCCTTGCAGTCATCATTTAGTGTAAATAACATTGCACTTGTAAATGGTAGACCTGAAATGTTGAATCTTAAAGACATGATTCATCATTTTGTTGAGCATCGTCATGATGTTGTTGTAAGAAGAACTACATACGAACTTCGCAAGGCCGAAGAACGTGCTCACATTCTTGAAGGATTAATTATAGCTTCAGATAATATAGATGAAGTTATTGCACTTATTCGCGCTTCTGCTAATGCTGATGAGGCAAGACAAAAATTAATTGATCGTTTTAAGCTTACCGAAATACAAGCGAAAGCTATTGTTGAAATGCGTTTGCGTCAACTTACAGGCTTAGAGCAAGACAAATTAAGAGCTGAGTACGACGACTTAATGAAAACCATAGAAGATTTAAAAGACATTCTTGATAAAAAAGAGCGTCGTATGGACATCATTAAGCAAGAACTTGTCGAAGTAAAAGAAAAATATGGTGATGAACGTCGTTCAACCATTGAATATGCAGGAGGAGATTTAAGTATTGAAGATATGATTCCAGATGAGAAGGTAGTTATTACTATATCTCACGCTGGTTACATTAAACGTACGTCTTTAACGGAATACAAAACTCAGCATAGAGGAGGAGTTGGTCAAAAAGCATCAACAACACGAAACGAAGATTTCTTAGAGCATTTATTTGTTGGTACTAACCATCAATACATGTTATTCTTTACTCAGAAAGGAAAATGTTTCTGGATGCGTGTATACGAAATCCCGGAAGGAAGCAAAACATCTAAAGGTAGAGCCATTCAAAACCTCATCAACATCGAACAAGATGATAAGGTAAAAGCATTTATTTGCGTTCAAGATCTAAAAGATGAAGATTACATTAATAGCCATTATGTAATTATGGCAACTAAGAAGGGTCAAGTTAAAAAGACATCTTTAGAGCAATATTCTAGGCCTCGTACTAACGGAATTAACGCTATAACAATTAGGGAGGATGACGAATTACTAGAGGCAAAACTAACCACTGGCGAAAGTCAAGTAATGTTAGCACTACGTTCAGGTAAAGCTATTCGTTTTGAGGAGGCTAAAACACGACCAATGGGAAGAAACGCTTCAGGAGTGAGAGGAATAAAGCTTGCCAACGAAAAAACCGACGAAGTTGTAGGTATGATTGCAGTTGATGATATGGAAAGTGATATTCTTGTAGTTTCAGAAAACGGTTATGGAAAACGATCGAGTTTAGAAGACTACAGAATTACTAATCGTGGTGGAAAAGGAGTTAAAACCATTTCAATTACGGAAAAAACGGGTAACTTAGTTGCGATTAAAAACGTTAGTGATTCAGATGATTTAATGATTATTAACAAATCAGGAATTGCGATACGTATGGCAGTTGAAGATTTGAGAGTAATGGGAAGAGCTACACAAGGTGTAAAATTAATAAACCTTAAAGGTAACGACTCTATTGCTGCTGTGGCTAAAGTGATGCATGACGAAGATGATGTTGATGAAACAGAATTTTCAGAAAATGAGGACACTGAAAATAATGGCACAACTCTTGATAATTCAATTGATGAAAATAATAATTAACACAAATAACACATTAAACTATATTAAAATGAGAAGAATAGTTGTACTGGGTTTTGCTTTTATGATTGGAGCAATCTCTTATGCACAGAAGAAAGAATTGAAAGATGCAGAAAAAGCAATTAAAGACAATAATTTTGCTGATGCAAAATCAATGCTTTCACAAGCTGAATCTATGATGTCAGCGATGGACGATAAAGAAAAAGCGAAATTCTACTTTTTAAAAGGTCAAGCTTTATATGCTAATGGAGTAGGAAGTGATGCAGATGTTGCTGAAGCTTTGAAGAATTTTCAAATGCTTAGAGAAGCTGAAAAAGCAAGCGGTAAAATGGTGTATACTTCAAAAGTTGATGAAATGAATACATCCATGACCAATGATTTTATTAATAAAGCTCAAAATGCGTTGGAACAAAAAAATTACGAAACGTCTTATAAGAATTTTGAGAATGCCTACATGACCTCTACTAAAGATACATTGTATTTATATAATGCAGCGCTTTTGGCAACGTCTAACCAAAGTTTCGATAAGGCGATTGAATTGTTTAAAAATCTACAAGATCTTGGATATACAGGAATTAGTACGAGCTTTGTGGCGACCGAAACCGAATCTGGTGAAGATCAGGCGTTTCCTACGGCTGCATTAAGAGATATTTCTGTTAAAGCTGGAACTCATACCAATGCTCGCAATGAAAAGACTGATTCTAAAGTTGGAGATATCGCTAAAAATATTGCCCTTATATATATTGAGCAGGGAAAAACTGATGAAGCATTAGCTTCTCTTGCAGCCGCTAAAGCATCCAACCCTAAAGACTTTAACCTTCTAGTAGCAGAAGCTAATGTGCGTTATAAGTTAGGTCAAATGGATGAATATAAAAAGTTAGTTAGCGAGGCTTTAAGTTTAGAGCCAAATAATGTTGACTTATTATTTAATTTAGGCGTTGTCGCTGCTGAAGCAAACAATCTAGAAGAGGCTAAGATGTACTACGACAAAGCTATTAAAATTGATCCAACGTACACAAGAGCATACATGAATATGGCTGCATTAATTCTAGATCAAGAACAAGGAATTATAGATATCATGAATGGTCTTGGTACTTCAGCTGCAGATAATAAGAAGTATGACGAATTAAAAGAAAAACGTACACAATTGTACAAAGATGCGATTCCTTATTTAGCATCAGCATTTGAATATGATCCTAAAAATATTTCGGCAGCTAGAACTTTAATGAATATTTATGGCCAAATAGATGATCAACCAAATTTCAAATTAATGAAAGCTAAGGTTGAAGAGTTAGAAGATAACTAATATCAATTTCATGATATAAAAAAAGCCACTTTATAGTGGCTTTTTTTATTGTTTAATACTAATACTAAACTTATATGATCTTTTTAATAACTCTCAATTTATGAGTATGACTATTTTTTTCTGTGTTATAAATACCAGAATGATCTAGCCTATCAATTCTTACCTTGCCATGTGCATGGATAATATAATTATCTTCCATGATGATGCCAACATGAACAATATCTCCTTCAGCATTATCAAAAAACGCTAAATCTCCAGGTTCACTTTCTTCAATAAAACTTAAAGCTTCACCTTGAGTAGCTTGTAACGATGCGTCTCTAAGTAATTTATGACCATTTAGCTTATAAACCATTTGTGTAAATCCAGAACAATCAATACCAAATGGAGTTTTACCGCCCCAAAGATAAGGAGCGTTTAAATACAGGAATGCAGTTTTTATGAGTTCTGATTTAGGGCTTATAACTGAAGTTGTATTGCCGTCATGTGAATGATTTAATAACGATAAGCCATTTAATGACGAACCAATCGGAATAGGATAAAGTTGCTTGGAATTGTCTTCAACAAATTCAACTAAGTCAGTAGATAAAATAGGTTTCGATTTCGCAATGTCATCATACTCTTCTTTAGTAATAAAAACAAATTGTTTATTATCAATCCAACCTTCATAACTATCAAAAGCTAAACGTATTTTGCTCCATTTTTTTCTATGTTCAATGACCTTAAATACTTCACCATATAAAACTTGAGAAACAAGTTCACTTTTGTCTGAAGCTTCAAAGCGCAAGGAGACAATACTTAATTGGCAAATTCCGTATTGCATAAGAATTAATTACGTTCTACTACAATTGCTGAAGCACCACCACCACCATTACAAATTGCTGCTGCACCAATTTTTCCATTATTCTGCTCTAACACACTTAGCAATGTAATAATTATTCTAGCTCCTGAACAGCCTAATGGATGACCAAGAGAAACTGCACCACCATTTACGTTTACTTTAGTATCATCTAATCCTAAAATTTTCATATTGGCTAAGCCAACTACTGAAAACGCTTCATTAAATTCAAAATAATCTACTTCATCTATCGATATATTTGCTTTAGCTAATGCCTTTGGCAATGCCTTTGCTGGAGCAGTAGTAAACCATTTTGGTTCATGAGCGGCGTCAGCGTAACTTTTTATTGTTGCAATAGGTTTTATACCTAATTCGTTTGCTTTTTCTTTACTCATCAATACCATTGCAGCGGCACCATCATTAATGGTTGAAGCATTAGCCGCAGTTACAGTTCCATCTTTAGTAAAAGCCGGACGTAAGGTTGGTATTTTATCCATTCTAACATTTGAGTATTCTTCGTCCTTGCTCACTATGATAGGTTCTCCACGACGCTGTGGTACTTCAACTGGAACAACTTCATTATCAAATTTCCCTGAATTCCAGGCAGCTTCTGAACGTTGGTAAGATTGTATAGCAAAAGCGTCTTGGTCTTCTCTACTAAACTTATATTCGGTTGCACAAGCATCAGCACAAACTCCCATTGCATTTCCGTCGTAAACATCTACCAATCCATCTCTTTGCATCCCATCAACCAAAGTAGCAGGTCCGAATTTTGTGCCAGTTCGCGCATGCAAATAATGGGGAATTAAACTCATATTTTCCATTCCGCCAGCAACAATAACGTGAGCATCTCCTAAAGCAATTGCTTGTGCAGCCTGCATAACAGTTTTCATTCCAGAAGCGCATACTTTATTTATTGTTGTGCAAGGGACGTTGTCTGGTATACCAGCATAAATGGCTGCTTGCCTTGCAGGTGCTTGACCAGTTCCAGCTTGAACAACATTTCCCATAAGCACTTCATCAACCAAATTTGCATCAAGTTTTATTTTATCTAAAGCTCCTTTAATTGCGATGGCTCCTAATTTTGGAGCTGGTATTGTTGATAATGCACCCAAAAAACTTCCTATTGGAGTTCTTGCCATTGAAACTATTACGACTTCCTTATTCATTTATAATGAGTTTATAATTTGATGCTGCAAAATTAATCAAAATTTAGAAGAAAATAGAACGATTAGTCTATTATCCTTATCAAGATTTAGCTCACTTATTTTTATTACTTTTGAGGTAATTCAAGCACCCTTGTAAAGCGACACATTAAATGTTTATATGAAAGACTTTATCAATAAATTATATAGAAACCACTCATTACTTTATAAGACACTGCTTTTTATATCTACAACGTTTCTAATTGTGTACTTATTCCCAAAGAGTGGAAAATTTAAGTATAGTTTTGAAAAAGGAAAACCTTGGCAATCTGAAAACTATTATGCACCATTTGATTTTGCAATAAAAAAAACAGATGAAGAAATTGAAGCTGAGCGAAAGACGGTAAATGATAATTCTCAAATTTATTTTGATGTTGATATAAATTTAATATCAAAACTGAATGAAGACTTTGAAAATGAGTTTATTCAAGAATTTCCTGATTCGGTGCCTATTGCAAATAGAGGAGCAATAAAAAATCATGGCAATAGTATATTAAATGCTTTGTATGAAAGAGGCGTTTTAGATAAAGACTATGGCTATGATACAAGTAGAGATATAGTTCTTTTAAATGACAGAACCCAGATTAAAACGGTAAAGTATGGAAGTTTAATTCCATTAAATGAGATCACCATTTTTCTTGATAGTCAAATTTCTGAAGGTGATTTTTCAAATTATCGTGACAAATTTCTATCTATATTTTATGATATTATAAAACCTAATGTCATCTTAAATGCAACAATTACAGAGAATACGTTAACTGAGGAATTAAATAAAATTTCTACTGTAAGAGGAAGTATAGAGCAAGGAACGATTATTATATCTAAAGGCGAAGTTGTTGAAGGCGATAAATTTCTAATTCTAAAATCGCTTGAATCTGAATACCAATCTAAAGTTTGGAGTGAGGCTAATTACAATTGGATCTTAGCAGCTTATACCTTACTTGTTGCCTTGGCATTGTTGATGTTGTTGCTTTTCCTTAGAAAATACAGACTCGATGTTTTTCATAACAACACTAAGGTAACCTTTATATTTTTCAATATATTTTTAATGGTATTGTTAACCACATTGGTCGTAAATTATAATTCTGGATTTATTTACATTGTTCCAATTTGTATTTTACCATTAGTTTTAAAAGCTTTTTTTGATGCTAGACTTGGTTTATTTGCTCATGTAATTACAGTATTGCTCCTTGGTTTTGTGGTAGCTAATAATTATGAGTATATGTTTTTGCAAATTATCGCAGGAATTGTAACCATATTAACAGTTTCAGAACTATATAAACGGGCTAATCTTTTTATTTCAGTTGGGCAAATTACGCTCATTTATATCATTGCCTATTTTGCTTTTTTTGTTATTCATGAAGGAAGTATAGACAATTTAAAATGGGAAACCTTTGTAATGTTTATTCTATGTGGTCTTGCGACATTGTTTGTTCAGCCATTAATATATGCTTATGAAAAAATATTCGGTTTAGTTTCTGATGTTTCCTTGCTGGAATTGTCTGATACCAACACCAAATTATTAAAAGAACTATCAAACAAAGCACCAGGAACGTTTCATCATTCCTTAAATGTTGCAAATCTAGCCGAAGCTTCTGCCAATGAAATTGGTGCAAATGCTATGTTAGTTAGAGTTGGAGCCTTGTACCACGACATTGGTAAGATGAACAATCCTACCTATTTTACAGAAAATCAATCTACAGGAATCAATCCTCATGATGAACTTTCATACAAGGAAAGTGCCTCAATTATAATTAATCATGTTCTTGAAGGAATTGAAATTGCGAAAAAGTATAATTTACCAGATCGTGTAATTGATTTTATAAGAACGCATCATGGAACAAGTTTAGTCTATTATTTTTATAAAAAAGAGAAAGAGCTACATGACGATACTGTAAATATTGAAGATTTTACGTATCCTGGTCCAAGACCATTTAGTAAAGAAACTGCTATTTTAATGATGTGTGATAGTGTTGAAGCAGCCTCAAAGAGTTTAAAGGAACCAACATCTACTAAAATAGATGCCTTTGTAGAAAACATTATAAATAAGCAAATGGAAAATGAGCAATTTTTAAATTCAAATATTACATTTAAAGAAATTCAATCTATAAAAAAAGTATTGAAGTTTAAGTTGGCAAATATCTATCATTTGCGCATTGAATATCCCGAGTAATTAAATCGATAAAAAATTAAAAAAATTGCTTGCGTTCTTTAAGATGATAACCTACATTTGCAACCGCATTATGAGACCATAATGTTAAGTTCTTAAATTTACTAAGAAATAGGAGAGGTGCCAGAGTGGTAATGGAGCAGATTGCTAATCTGTCAACGCGTAAGTGTTGCCTGGGTTCGAATCCCAGTCTCTCCGCTTTTTAAATTTTTCGGGGTGTAGCGTAGCCCGGTTATCGCGCCGCGTTTGGGACGCGGAGGTCGCAGGTTCGAATCCTGCCACCCCGACTTTTAAAATTTATTGGTGGCATAGCTCAGCTGGATAGAGCACCTGCCTTCTAAGCAGGCGGTCCTAGGTTCGAATCCTAGTGCCATCACAAAAAGCCTAACTCTTTTGAGTTAGGCTTTTTTGTTTTTGAAATTCTTTTAACTTCTTAATTTTTCGATTATTTCGGTCTTAAATTCGCTGTCATTCATTAGAATATTAAAAAAGCTCTGGATGAAACTTTTTGCATTTTCAAATTCACTTTCATTATCAAATTGTGGTCTTAAATTCTCCATTATTTGAAACATTTCAGCTCTTTTGCCAATATATTCTTGGCGAACTTGTTCTATGAGTTCTGGGCTACGCTTAAAACCTCTATACATTCTTTGTGTTACAGATGTCATTCTGGTTTGACTGCGTAAAGTTTCAGAAACTGTTGAATAGCTCGCATTTACTAAGCCAGACATGTCAAAATCATAAGGTATTGGAAAGATATCATTATCTACATAAAGTAGTGTAGCATTATGTTGTTCAAGGTTAGAAAAGTCAGTGTTTCCAATCATAAACTGAAAAAACTCGCAACGTATTGAATTTAATTGATCTTGAGCTAATGGATGAATAGAACGTTCAACAACTTTTCCATTAAATTTCTTTGCTATTTTTTTATCATCTTCTATTAAAAAAGCTTTAACGTTATGTGTTTTTTCTTTTTTACCTCTTGGTTCTGTTAATTCAAGATTCACTAGCCTTGTTCTGAAATGATAAGGTGAAACGATTTCGTAGAATTTATATGCTAAGTACTCTTTTAAAACATTATCATTTCCATCTTTCTGTAATAGGCAAGGCACAACCATTTTAAGTTTTTTGTGCCCATCAAACTTTGTGTCCTTATAGTCTTTCTTTTTAATACTAATTTTAATAGGAACAAAATAGCAGTTGTTTCGTCTGAAATTTCCTCGTGCTCTTAAATCAATTTTTAATGGTGTCCAAGAGCTGTCATTATTTTGGTAAGACAATTCTGAGGCTACGTAAGTACTGTCATTAGTCTCTTTTTTCAAATCTCTGTTGGAATACTTAAATTTTAAAGAGAGTATATTTTGCTCATCAAATAACCCAATATCAGAATTTTCGGAGTGTAATTCATTAGAATTTTGAGCATCAATATAAGTAGGAAGGCTAACTATAAAGATAAGGAGAAACCAAATTATTTGCTTATTCATAATATTGTTTCTATTTTAACAAATATAATAATTTATATTCCACAATAATGAAACAATATGTTGCGATAATTAATTATCGAACTTTAGTTGCCATTTCAATATCTATCTTAACACCAGTAATTGCCTATAAATACAACATAAACTATAATATTGACTTAACGTTAATAAGTATAGCCATTGTGTTTCCTTTGGTATTTACTATCAGAAGTTCATTTAGAAGACGAGAAAAAGCTCTGGAGCATTTGAGTCAATTTAGAGGTTCTGTTAAAACCGTTCATTATTTTTTTCTTGGAGCTACAGCTTTAAGCCAGGAAAAACAGGCTGAAGTTGACTCTATTCTTGAAGAAATAAGTGAGAAAGTCATGGATCATCTTAGGAATAGCGATCATAATACAAATGATTTAGATGAAGTTGTAAATAAAGTTTATTTGTTTATTATGCAAAATAAAGATGTGCTTTCAAAAAGTGTAAAAGATAAAGTGACGAGATTTATGTTTGACATGCACGAGTCCATTGAAAACTTATTAGCTATTCATACGCATAGAACACCAATAAGCTTGAAGGCATACTGTTTAATATTCATTTACATTTTTCCATTAATTTATACGCCAACCATTATTAATAAAGTAGGTTTGGGAACCACAATTTGGATTACGTATTTTGTGGTTATCTTAAGTCAGTTTATCCTAATTTCTCTATATAATATTCAAGATCATATGGAGTATCCTTTTGATGAAGAAGGTTTGGATGATATTAACTTAAAGAATTTTAAAATTAGAAGGTAGAAGTATATTTCCCTATCTGTTCGGTAACAATGACAATCTTTTCATTGTTTACATTGGTTGTGAAAAACAAATACGACTCACCACCATCCTTTATGTTGAATTTAGATCTTATTTGAGCTACAGTCTCAGGAAAATTCCTAGTAGTGATATTGGCTTTGGTTTTCGAAAATTGCTTGGCAATCAACTTTTTGGAGTAAGGCATTACGTTTATAATTTTGAATCGTCTTCCTGGAAACTCAATCTGCTTCTCTGAGGTGTATAAATGCGAATGTTTGTGCAATTTAAAAAGCTTTAGCTTACTTGAAATTGTATTAAAGGCTCCTGATTTCATTATAGCGCTATTTGGCTCATATAAGTAGGTCTGAGGTAAGCTGAAAAGAGATTCTGTATGCTTTTCTTCCGCAATATTAAATTCAAAAACTTGAGTGTTATTTTCAATGAGATTGACAGTTTTTACGGTGACATCCTCTTCAAAATTAGATTCCAAAAGAAATAGTAGTTCTTTAACATCATTATCAACAGCTACTATATGAATGTCTTTAACCCATTTCAGTTCACTCAATCCAATGGAGAGATCAAGCATTGGTGATGCTTTGATTAAAATCGTTTTGGAATATTTAAATAGTAAATCTAAATGCTCAGTGACATCAGGTAAGCAATCTTTTAAATAGAATACTTTACCTTTATTGTCATTACGCCTTGAAGGGTCTATATAAATACAATCGAAAATGGTATTAGAATTTTTTAAATACTGAATACCATCAGTAGTTACAGTATTTATATGATTTACTTCAAGTGTTTTAAAATTATGGCTTACAATTTCTGACAGATTTTCATCCAGTTCACAATGTGTGACTTCTTTAAATTGTTTTGAAAAGTAAAACGCATCAACACCAAAACCTCCTGTTAGATCTATTATCGAGAGTCCTTTGACTAAAGTCGATTTGTACTGTGCTGTTATTTCAGAGGATGTTTGCTCAATATTTAGTTTATTAGGAAAATAAATATTTTCCGTATTGAACCAAGTTGGAAGTTTGCTTTTGCACCTTCTTTTGGCTTCAATCTGCTCTACTAATTCTTTAATGTCAACCTCTTCAAAATCAGTTTTTCTTAATAATAAAGAAACAATGTCAGTATCTAAATTATTATTAATAAAATGTTGATTGACAGTATTTAAAATAAGTTTATTCAATGTAAAACTATAGGTCTTTTGTAAGTCGTTTTACGATTTTGTTTTCAGCAAGGAATTCCTTTAAAATGACTTTTATGGCTGTATAAGCTGGGATAGCAACTATCAAACCGACTACACCAAATAAAATTCCTGCAATAAGAATAACTAAGAAAATTTCAAGAGGATGTGATTTTACACTTTTTGAGAAAATAATGGGTTGACTAAAGAAATTATCTACCAACTGACCAACAATAAATACAATAAATACCCAAAATGTTTTTGGCATTATCACGTCACTAAAACTTGCACCTAAATTGCTAGTCATCGTTAGAGCAATCATTAAAAACCCTCCAACTAATGGACCAACATAAGGAATTAGATTAAGTAAAGCACATAAAAAGGCGATAACTATAGCGTTTTCAACACCAATAATAAGTAATCCTATGGTGTAAATGATAAATAAGATGAGGATTTGAAAAATTAAACCAACAAAATAACGCGATAACAAATCTTTAATTTTTATTGAAGAATTTTTCCAACGCGACTCTTTTTCATCTGGTACGAAGGTTAATATTCCGTTTTCGAATAACTTACTATCTTTTAGGAAAAAGAAAGAAATAAACAGTACTGAAAATAATCCAATGCTAAAGCTCCCAAGACCACTAATAAAAGAATTAAAGAAATTAGGAATGATGGAGTAATCCAATTTTGATAGAAGGTTGGAATCTTTTAAAGATTTTTCTACATCAATATTATTAAACTCAAAATAGTTCACGGCTTGAGTATATAAGTTTTCAATATTGTCTTGAAGCAGGTTAATATCTAACAAGGCTAAATTTTGTCCTTGCTTCGTTATAAGAGGAATAAATAGGCCAACCAATCCAATGAAGAGCCCAATAAAAACAATCATGGTGACTACGACTGCCACTGTATTGTTAAACTTTAGTTTTCGCCTTAGGAACAATACAATGGGTCTTCCAATTAATGAAATAACTGAAGCTATCGCTATATAAATAATAACCGCTTGAATTTTATATAAAAAGTACAGAAGTAGTGCAATGCCTAAAACAATGGCTAGCGCTTTTAAGATTCCGTTTGTAATTGCTTTTGAATTCATATCGTAAAGATATAAAACTGATTATATTAATTGCTTGGTAATTTCATATAGCGCAATATTTGTTGCTTGAACAACATTCATACTGCTGTTTTGTCCAAACATTGGTATATGAATTATAGCATCACACAATTTTAAAACCGCTTCAGAAATACCAAAATTTTCGTCGCCAACAATAAGGGCAATAGGTTGTTTATTTGGAAAGCCGAAGTTATGAATAGATTCACTTGTAGTAGTAATTTCTAAAGCAACACAATAGTAATTTTTGGTTTTAAGTTCAGAAACGACGTCTAAAACATGTTCTTTAGTTTGATAGTTCACAACATTTTCAGTCGCTCTGGAGGTTTTTGTCATCTTTCTACCCAATGGAATGTATGAACCGCAGAGGATGAGTTCTTTAACTCCAAAGGCATCACAGATTCTAAACAAACTACCAATGTTTGGTGCGTTGGTTACATTATCACAAACTACTGTAATTGGAAAGGTTTTTTGTTGGAAGTTAGTATTGTAGTGGTTAAGCTGCATTTTTTAATTTCGAAAAAAAGTAAATACTTAAAATGACCAGAGAAATTGATACCGTTATAAGAATGACACCTATAAAACCTCTCCAAACACCATTCCATCGGGACTCGTTATTAGATTTTAATTTGAACCATTTTGAAAATAAATTATATATAAATTCTATTAAATCGCTCATTAATTCTCAAAAGCGTACTTCATAATATTGGCTCCCATTTTCAGGGCTTTTTCCCGAACAGCTTCAGGATCGTTATGAACTTCAGGATCTTCCCAACCATCACCTAAATCACTTTCAAAGGTAAAGAGAAGCACCAATCTGCTTTCATGAAAAATACCTATTGCTTTTGGAGGTAAACCGTCGTGTTCATGAATCTTTGGTAATCCATCAGGAAACTTGTATGCAATATTAAATATTGGATGGTTGGCTGGAATTTCAACTAATTCTTGATTTGGAAATACTTTTTTCAGTTCTTTTTCAATATACTGACGCATTCCGTAGTTATCATCAATATGAATAAAACCACCAGAAATTAGATAATTGCGCAAATTTTCAGCATCATCATCATCAAAAAACACATTGCCATGACCTGTCATATGCAAAAATGGATATTGAAAAATATCAATACTTCCAGCTTCAACTGTTTCTGGTTTTGGGTTTATTTTAGTATTGATATTTGCATTGCAATATGCTATTAAGTTTGGTAAAGCTGTAGGATTACTATACCAGTCGCCACCACCTTTGTATTTTAAAATAGCAACATCTTGTGAAAACGAAACAAGAGAAAATAGAATTAGTAAAACAGATGCAATTATCTTCATAATCATTCATTCACAAAAGCGACACTATGACAAGCTGCAATAGCAGCTGTTTCAGTACGTAATCTTGTGTTACCCAAAGTTACAGGAATAAAGTTGTGCTGCAAAGCAGTTTCAATTTCTTTAACACTAAAATCGCCTTCTGGACCAATTAATATTACAATATCCTGATCTGGTTTCAACTGACTTTTTAATGAATTTCTGTCTGAATCCTCGCAATGTGCAATATATTTCTGGCCTTCAAAATCCTGATTTACAAAGCTGTTGAAAGGAGTTAATTCGTTGATGGTTGGTAAATAACACTGTAAGGACTGTTTCATGGCAGATTGTAGTATCTTCTCAAAGCGATCTAGTTTAATAACTTTGCGCTCACTATGGTCGCACAAAATAGGTGTGATGGTATCAATGCCAATTTCTGTAGCTTTTTCCAAAAACCATTCAAAGCGATCGTTCATTTTGGTTGGAGCCACTGCGAGATGCAATTTATATTCCCTTTTTGGATGTTGCTTAGCATTACTGATGTTGGCTTGGCATTTTTTAATATCAGCATTGATTATTTCAGCATCAAACATCCAACCCAGTCCATTAGTGATATGTAACACATCTCCAACAGATTTGCGTAACACCTTTACAATGTGTTTGCTTTCTTCTTTATCAAAAGTAAAGGAGGAAGTGGCTTCATGGATATCAGGATTATAAAATAACTGCATTATCTCGTGCTTTCAACAACTTTTAGGACTTTTATTTCCGTGATGCTCTTTTTGTCATGTGTTTTCTTTACCACGTAGTACCATTGGTTCGACTCTACATTCACAGTAAAGATATCATCTTTTTGGTGTTTATCATTCATGACTTGCTGTTCAAATTCCGGAAGCATGTCACCATAGGTAAACCAACCAGAATCACCACCTCGTTTTTTATTATTATCCATTGAATATTGCAAAGCCAAATCTTTAAATGGGACTCCACGTTCATGTTGTTCAATGATCTGTGGTCGTAATTTTTCAATACTGCTAATTGAAAATTCCTTACCATCAAGGAGAATATAACTCACTCTATAATAGATGATTTCGTTTTTTTCTAATATTTTGTAGTGAATATTTTCATCTTCTCTTTTTACCACTTTATGGCCACCATTGGAGAGTTTTAAAAGTTCTTGTGTAAGTTTTGTTTTGTGCTTTTCTTCATTAAATGTGATGATCTTATTTTTTTTACCATTTTTAGAATTTATAAAACGTTGAGCTTTCTCAATAGTCGTCACAGAATCCAGCTCCTTTTGAAGTTTTCTTTGAGCCGACGTGTTAAATGATAATAAAAAGATGATGACGAGTAACGTATACTTTCGCATAGATTATGGTTGATGATTACAATTTGCAAGAAACTAAAATTTGAAATTAAATAAGAAAATAGCCTGTAAGTTTATCAACAGATGTTTTAACAATTAAATCTTCAACCTCGCTGAAGCTGTTACATTTTGCTCTGCAAAATCACCATCTAAAAATTTCAAATAACCTACGATGGCAATCATGGCTGCATTGTCTGTTGTGTATTCAAATTTTGGAATAAAAGTTTTCCAACCAAACTTTTTTTCTCCAGAAGTTAGTGCAGCTCTAATACCAGAATTTGCGGAAACACCACCACCAATAGCAATCTGTTTGATGCCTGTTTGCTTAACTGCAAGTTTAATTTTGTCCATTAAAATGCCTATAATGGTATACTGTAGTGAGGCACAAATATCGTTAAGATTGTCGTTTACAAACTCAGGATTCTTTTCAGTTTCACGTTGTACAAAGTAAAGTATAGCAGTTTTTAACCCAGAAAAACTAAAGTTTAATCCATCAACTTTGGGTTTGGTAAATTGAAAAGCTTTTGGGTTACCAAGTTGAGCACGCTTGTCAATTTCTGGTCCAGCAGGATAACCTAAACCTAGGTTTTTACCAGCTTTATCATAGGCTTCACCTACAGCATCATCTATGGTTTCGCCAATAACTTTCATATCAAAATAGTTATCAACTCTTACAATTTGCGTGTGACCTCCAGAAATGGTCATGGCCAAAAACGGAAATTCAGGTTGATCAAATCCTTCTTCTTCAATAAAATGAGCCAAAATATGAGCTTGCATGTGATTCACTTCAATTAAAGGAATTTCAAGACCATAAGCCAATGATTTAGCAAATGAAGTACCAACTAGCAAAGAACCCATTAAACCTGGACCTCTTGTAAACGCCACAGCGCTTAATTGATCTTTAGTGATATTGGCTTTTTGCAATGCTTGATGTACAACTGGAACTATGTTTTGCTGATGTGCTCTCGAAGCCAATTCAGGGACAACACCACCATAGGCTTCATGAATTTTTTGGTTAGCTACAACATTGCTTAGAACTTTTCCGTTGTGAATTACCGAAGCTGCTGTGTCATCACACGATGATTCAATTCCAAGAACATAAATATTTTGTGAACTCATTAGCATAATTTAGGCACAATAATTGTTTATTTTGTTGTGCTGTAAGACGTCGAATACTCATTATTCAACGTAAATACAAAGAAATAAAAAAAATAATTGAGAACCTTGAAAACACATATATAAATTGATAGGTTTACAGTGTCAAATTATTAGATTTATTACATTAATTTTATACCTTTAAAAGCATATCAAAAAAGTAGTAAAAATAGCGTTAAAATTAGTTGCCATTTTGGTGCTGCTTTTCATCATTTTGGTGTTGCTATTATCTATTCCTGCTGTTCAGACTAGATTAGGGAAATACGCTACTGAGCGCATTAATAAAGACTTCGGAACAAATATCAATATTGATAAAGTTGGACTTCAATTTAATGGAGACGTTGAATTTAAAAACATTTACATTGAAGATTATAAAAAAGACACCTTAGTAAATATTTTAGAACTAAACACGTCAATTTTAAGCTATAGGAAGTTATACCAAAACAAACTCACCTTTGGTGATGTGGATATTATAGGTTTAAACTTAAATATAAAAACCTATTTGGGAGAAGATCAAACCAACCTTGATGTATTTGTAAATAAGTTGGATAGCGATAATCCAAGTACTTCTGAAAATGTGTTCTTGTTATCGTCAAGCGATATTTCCATAATCAATAGCAGATTTAAATTGAGCGACGAAAACAAAGAAACTGTTGATGTTTTAAAGTTTTATGATTTAAACATTAACGCTACCGATTTTTTAATTCTAGGACCAAAAGTTAGTGCACGTATTAATCAATTAACTTTTAATGATTCTAGAGGTGTTAGTGTACAAAATATGACCACCAATTTTTCATATTCAAGAACCTCCATGGTTTTTGATAATCTACGTATAGAAACTCCAAATTCTGAACTAAATGGTGACTTGAAGTTTAAGTATGATCGTGAGGATTTACAGTATTTTGAAGATAGAGTAGCGCTAATTGCAAATTTTGATAATTCAAAAATAGCCTTAAATGAACTCAATACGTTTTATAATGAATTTGGCATTAATGAGGTGGCTAGAATTAAAGCAACGCTCACAGGAACATTAAATGATTTAACAGCAAATGACTTATATGTTTCCACTTCAAGGCAGACCATTATTGATGGTGATATAAATTTTAAAAATTTACTCAACAAAGAACCACGAAATTTTTCGATGGATGGTAGATTCAACAAATTGGTTTCAACGTATTCAGATTTAAAAGCTCTATTACCAAATGTTCTTGGCAACTCTATACCTTCAGTTTTAGATAAATTAGGGCGTTTTGATATTCAAGGGACAACTAAAATTACTGCTGCAAATATTGATGCAAATATTGATGTTCAGACAGATTTGGGAATTATTTTAGCGGAATTAGAATTGCATGATGTAAACAATATAGATAATGCATCTTACAAAGGAAATATCATTTTTGATGAATTCATACTTGGCAATATTTTGAATGACCCAAAAATTGGTAAGGTATCATTAAATGTTGATGTTGATGGAAAGGGTTTCACTTTAGATAATTTAAATACACTCGTAAAGGGTGATATCTATGGTTTAAATTACAATGATTACTACTATTCAAATATCGATGTTAATGGTACTGTAAAAAATAAAGTTTTTAATGGCGATTTGACTGCCAAAGATGACAACTTAGATTTTTCATTTGCAGGATTGGTTGATTTTTCTAAAAAGGAAAACAACTATGATTTTACAGCCAATGTTAATCATGCTAACCTTAATGCACTAAATTTTGTAAAAAAGGATAGTATTTCCATCTTTAAAGGATTAGTTAAAATGAATATGAAAGGGACAAGTGTTGATGATGCCTATGGAGACATAACGTTTCAAAACACGCTTTATACCAATCAAAATGATGAATATTATTTTAAAGATTTTGCCATATCATCAAGTTTTGATAATAGCGAACGCACACTATATGTGAATTCTCCAGATATCATTGAAGGTACTATGAAAGGGAAATATAGAATAAGCAATGTCGCTAAGCTTGTAGAAAATGCATTAGGGAATATTTACACCAATTATAATCCCCATTTAATTGACAGCAATCAGTACATTGATTTCAATTTTAAAATCTATAACAAAATTGCTGAAGTATTTTATCCAGACTTAAAATTAGGGAGCAATACCTTTTTTAGAGGTCGAATAGAAAGTGATGCGAAAGAATTTAATCTTACTTTTAAATCTCCAAAAATTAGTTTCGCTGAAAATTTCGCCAATAATATTGAATTAAGACTCAATAATAAAAATCCTTTGTATAATACGTATGTAGAGATTGACAGCATAAATACAAAGTATTATGACGTTTCAAAATTCAGTTTAATCAATGTTACGTTAAATGATACCTTATTCATTAGATCTGAATTTAATGGAGGCAAAACCAATAGAGATCAATTTGATTTAAATTTATTTTACACCATTAATAAGGAAAATAAATCTGTAATAGGATTTAAAAACTCTGAAATCAACTTCAAACAAAACCAGTGGTTTATTAACGAGGAAAAGAACAAGAACAATAAAATAGTATTTGATAGAGCCTTTAATAATTTTGATATTCGAGATATTATGATGACTCATAATGATGAGTCCATCAAACTTTCAGGTATCATACAAGGAGAAGATACCAAAAACATCAATTTAGATTTTCAAGATGTAGACCTTGAAAAAGTCACTCCTGATATTCAAGATCTTTTATTAGAAGGAAACATCAATGGAGTAGTTAATATTAGGCAGCAAAGTGGTAATTATATTCCAGAATCTGATATTACAGTCGATAATTTTAAGGTTAATGAAAATAATCTAGGAAGTTTTAGAGCCAATGTTGTGGGTAACCAAACGCTTACTAACTACGACGTTAATATTTCTTTAATTGAAGACAGTAATCAATCGCTTTCAATTGTCGGGAATTTAGATGTGGTTGGTAAGAATTCAAATATTGACTTAGAAGTTAATTTTAAAGACTTTATTTTAGAACCACTAAACCCTTTTGGTGATGGCGTTATTACTGATATACGTGGTTATGTCTCAGGCAACGCAAGAGTTTTTGGAAAGCTAGACAGACCACAAATTAATGGAGAATTAATAATGGATGATGGAGGTTTAGCAATTCCATATCTAAATGTAAATTATAGTTTTGAAGACGAAACTGAAATTCAATTAACTGGTCAAAGTTTTATTTTTGAAGATGCCGAATTAACAGATACCGAGTTTTTCTCAAGAGCCAATTTAAGTGGAAGGATCAATCATGTGAATTTTTCAAATTGGTCTATTAACCTTGATATCAATTCGGATAGATTATTAGTTCTTAATACACAAGATAACGAAGATGCGCCTTATTACGGAACAGCATTTGTAGATGGAGACATAACTATAAAAGGTCCAACGAATCAGCTTGTAATAGATGCAGAGGTAAGTACTGAAGAAGGTACCGTTTTTAAAATTCCGCTTAATGACACCGAATCATTGGGAGACAATTCATATATCCATTTTTTAAGTCCAGAAGAAAAACAAGCAAAATTGCGTGGAGAAACACTGGTCACTAATGATATTTCAGGATTAGAAATGGATTTTGATTTAACCGTTACTGAAAATGCTGAAATTGAAATTGTAATGGATAGAAACTCTGGAAGCACAATTAAAGGTCGCGGAAATGGTGGTATATTGGCACAAATAAACACCAATGGCAGGTTTAACATGTATGGAGACTTTATCATTACAGAAGGAACATATAACTTCATTTATGGAGGTGTTATTCAAAAAGATTTTCGTGTTGTCCCGGGAGGAACTTTAGTTTGGGAAGGAAGCCCTCTTCAAGCTGAAATTAATATTGAAGCCATTCATGATAATATTAGTGCAAACCCTTCAATTTTATTGGATACACCAATAAATCAAAGTATTCCTGTTGAAGTAAAAATTCATTTAACCGAACGGTTAGAACTCCCAACCTTAGATTTTGATTTAATATTTCCCAATGTAAATTCAACTATAAAATCTGAGCTTGAGTATAGATTAAGTGACAAAGAAGCCAAGCAATTTCAGGCTCTATCTTTATTAGCAACTGGATCTTTTAGGAGCGAATTAAGTTTTGGTTCACAAGATGCTCTTGGTTTAATTTCGGATAGAGTAACGACACTTCTTAACGATATTATATCTTCAGAAAACGGAAAGCTAGATATTGGTCTTAACCTGGAAATCGGTGAAAATAATCCTAATTATGTTACTGATAGTAGAGTAGGAGTTACCTTGTCTACAAGGTTAAGTGATCGTGTCCTAATTAATGGAAAAGTTGGAGTTCCAGTTGGAGGAGTCAATGAAACTGTCATTGCTGGAGATTTTGAAGTTGAAGTTTTGTTGAATGAGGATAGAACATTATCTCTAAAATTTTTCAACAGAGAAAATAGCATCCAGAATTTTGGTGAACAAATTGGTTATACACAAGGTTTAGGTATTTCGTATAATGTAGAATTTGATAACCTAAATGAACTTTTTCAAAAATTATTTAAGAAGAATGAAAGTGTTTTGAAACAGACTCCAAAAAAGAAGTCAAAAGAGTCAGATAATCAACTTTCGGAATTCAATAAAATCAAGAAAATAGACTCCACAAATGTTCAGAAATCGAACAATTTTTGAACTTACAATAAATTATTTTTCAACGAAAACGTTTGAGTTTTAGGATTTAGTTAAAATATGATAAAACATAGCTTTTTTGTTGTTTTTCTTTATTAGCTTTACTCTTTCAAATATCAAAAATGCCTAAAAATATCAAAAAAATAGGAGTGATAACTTCAGGTGGTGATGCTCCAGGAATGAACGCTGCAATTCGATCTGTAGTTCGTACTTGTGCCTATCATAATATTGAGTGCGTTGGTATATACAGAGGTTATGATGGTGTAATAGAAGGTGACTATAAATTAATGAACGCTCGTAGCGTTAAAGGAATTATTAATAAAGGAGGAACTGTTTTGAAATCGGCGCGATCTAATGAATTCAGAACAAAAGAAGGTCGTAAAAAAGCATATGACAGTCTAGTCAGTGCTGGTGTTGGTGGTTTGGTTGTTATTGGAGGTGATGGATCGTTCACTGGTGCCCTAATTTTTAATGAAGAGTACGACTTCCCAGTAATTGGTATACCTGGAACAATTGACAATGATATTTATGGTACAACGCACACATTAGGATACGATACAGCGCTAAATACAGTGGTTGAAGCCATTGATAAAATTAGAGATACGGCAAGTTCACATAACCGCTTATTTTTTGTGGAAGTTATGGGACGTGATGCTGGTCATATTGCCTTAAATGCTGGTGTTGGAGCTGGAGCTGAAGAAATTCTTATTCCAGAGGAAGATTTAGGTTTAGATCGACTTGTAGATTCTTTAAAACGAAGTAAGCAGTCAGGAAAATCTTCAAGTATCGTGGTTGTAGCTGAAGGAGATAAAATAGGGAAGAGTGTTTTCGAACTAAAAGATTATGTAGATGAAAACATGCCAGATTACGATGTACGTGTTTCTGTTTTAGGACATATACAAAGAGGAGGAAGTCCTTCATGTTTTGATCGCGTATTAGCAAGTAGAATGGGTGTAAAAGCAGTTGAAACTTTATTGGAAGGCAAAACAAATTATATGGTTGGGCTGCTCGATAACAAAATGGAATTGACTCCTTTAGAGAAAGCTATAAAAGGAAAATCAGAAATAAATTTAGAATTATTACGAGTGTCAGATATAATGACAACTTAAAAAAAATTGAAATAAAACTATGTCAAAAATTAATATAGGAATTAACGGATTTGGTAGAATAGGTAGAATCGTTTTTAGAGCAACAGTAAACAGACCAGATGTTGACGTTGTTGCAATTAATGATTTATTGGATGTTGAACATCTAGCTTATTTATTAGAATATGATTCTGTTCATGGGCGTTTTGATGGGACTATTGAAGTCAAAGAGGGGAATCTTTTTGTTAATGGTAAATCAATTAGAGTGACTGCCGAGCGTGATCCAAAAAACTTGAAGTGGGATATAGTTGGTGCAGATATTGTTGCTGAATGTACTGGAATTTTTACAACATTAGAAACCGCTAATTACCACATAATGGCCGGAGCTAAAAAAGTGGTGATATCTGCTCCATCTAGTGATGCACCAATGTTTGTAATGGGAGTAAATAATCATAAAATAAATACTACAGATACTATTGTGTCTAATGCGTCTTGTACAACAAACTGTTTGGCACCAATAGCAAAAGTTATCAATGATAATTTTGGCTTAGAAGAGGGATTGATGACGACTGTTCACGCTACTACTGCAACACAATTAACTGTTGATGGTCCATCTAGAAAAGACTTTAGAGGAGGAAGAAGTGCATTGTTAAACATTATTCCAGCATCTACTGGTGCTGCAAAAGCTGTTGGTAAAGTTATTCCAGAGTTAAATGGAAAATTAACAGGAATGGCCTTTAGAGTTCCAACCGCTGATGTTTCGGTTGTAGATTTAACCTTCAGGACAAAAAATAAAACTTCACTAGACGAAATTAAAAAAGCATTCAAATTAGCATCTGAAACTTCAATGAAAGGAGTTTTAGGCTATACAGATGAACTTGTAGTATCTCAAGATTTTGTTGGAGATACTCATGCTAGTATTTTTGATGCTGATGCAGCGATTGAGTTGAATTCCAATTTCTTTAAAGTAGTGTCTTGGTATGACAATGAATTTGGGTACTCAAATAAGTTGGTAGATTTAATAGAATATATTCACAACTTATAATATTCTTAATGATATACACTGCTAATCATTACCTTTGATTAGCAGTTTTTTTTATACACAAATCTTAGGCATATGATTTTTATTGTTGATAGTGGTTCCACAAAATGTGATTGGTTAGCCATTGATAAAAAAGGGAAGCAATTATTAGAAAAGCAAAGAACCAAGGGCATGAATCCTGCCATATTGAGTGAAAAAAAACTAATAAAAATTATAAAGAGCAACGAAGCTATTAGTCAAGTAAAAAATGACGTTAAGCAAATCTTTTTTTATGGAGCAGGTTGTGGTACTGAAAAGCCTAGATTGTTATTAAAGCAGGTTTTGGAAGAGTTTTTTGTGAATGCTGAAGTACAAGTAAAGGAAGATACTTATGCAGCT
>Ga0208018_100123_pt1 | contig 28798 bp, 32 predicted proteins | sample 31_taG_FD_184105 | JGI IMG/M metagenome (GOLD analysis project Ga0208018, IMG submission 184105) | Marine viral communities from the Gulf of Mexico - 31_GoM_OMZ_CsCl metaG (SPAdes) (version 2) | ecosystem: Environmental > Aquatic > Marine > Oceanic | place: Gulf of Mexico | collected 2015-07-12 | reverse complement strand
ACCAATCTGATTGAGGTATTGTTGTGGCCGTTCCACCTTTAGATATTACTAAACTTACCGCGCCACCTGAAGACTCTAAATAGAATCCATCCTTATTAGAATCAAAAGGGCTTACTGTATCAGAGCTAAAATATCCTATTCTTTTTATTACATCTGTCTGGGGTGCAAGCCCAATAAATGTAAACTGTACCTGTTGGGCGTGTCCAGGGTAATATGGGTGAAATTGTTTACTCCCTATGATAGCCACATCTCCTGAAGCTGCTGTTACATCTAAACTTGCTGAGTTTTTTGTAGCATCATAAGAAACTGTACCACCATTAACAACTTGAGTGTCTAAAAGATCAGGTGCTAAATCGTGGTCAAGAACATATTCTCCTATTCCAAAATTTATAGATACTTCTTGCTTACCTGCATTATCTATATTTGGATTAAATGAACCTCCTCCTCCACTTTGATTGTATGACCCAAATGCTGTCATTATTTACTCAAGTAGTTTATAGATACATCTGAAGCAGTTCCTTCTTTTTCCTCAACTACTACACTCTGTATTGCTGATTGATAAGATTCTAATTCAATAGTCCAAACTCCGCCATATATCCTATGGGTGAAACTTGAACCGTCATGTAATGTATAGGTAATATCAAATTCCGTGTTAGATCTAGCAACAACTGTAGCTATTCTGATACCATCAGCTTCTGCTAAAGTCCCTGTAGATAAGCTTGTAGATGCTATATTACCGCTGACGCTGCCCCCCTGAGTTGTTTTACACTTTTCAGAAGAGGCAATCGTCCTTAGGTAACTTTTTATTGACTGAATGTCTTTATCGTATGTTGGTTTTCCAAACATTATTCTTGTTCTTTTTTATCAGTCTCTACAAGTTTAAAGTCAGCCCTTATAGAGAAATTTTTGTCTTGAAGCTCCTTACCTGTAAGGTAAGTGTCAATAAGCATTTTAGCAAACTCATTGTTCATCATTATTGCTGTGAGTCTGTCGCTTATGTTTTGCTCAATTTTAATCTCTAATTTTTTCTCTTTACTAGTTGCCATTTCTAATTAAATTAAAAGGTTAATAATTATTAAATTTATATTTCGAAGAATCCCGAAATCCTGATTGTTATGTTTGTAGTAGATGGTGGGAATTGTGTCTCGTCAGCAAGAGCTGCTGCAATTCCATTTCCTGAGACACCTATTAAAATGTCTGCATTTGTATCTACTTCAGCATATATATTTTCATTTCCACCTATCACCGCATTACCAAGGTTGCTTATATTTGCTGCAACATTTGCTAATGGAGTATTAGGTAGTCCGTCGATTTTCATGGCACCAGTCGCTGTTGTGAAAGCATTAGTGTCAAAATCTAAATCAACGTGGAAGTAGTACAAGTTTCCAATTTGGTAACCAATACCGTTAGCCGTGTTGTAGGTAAATGAAGAGTCTCCAGCAGTAGCATAAGATACTGTTGGTGTAAACACATCCTTGCCTGTTTTTAGCGACTTGCCAATTATTTCCCACTCTCCCGTATCGCTAGAGTATTTTAGTTTTATTGTTTCGTCAAGAGACGTCATTGAATATGAAGCAGCTCCATCTATGTTGTTTCCATTTCCTGATACAGTAAGTGTGGCACCATCTATGTTTTTGATAACAACTTCTTGGTTTGCAAGAGGAGATGCTGTTAATGTAATTGTAGTTACACCATTGTCAGCATAAATAACCCCATCTGTAGTTTGTACTGTATAATCAACAGCCTTTACTGAAGAGTTGACAGCCTGAGCTGCACTTATACAAGTATTGATGTTGCTACAAGATATACAATCTTGAGGGAAAGCGTCTATCTCTGTGCCTGCTAGTATGCAGTCATCAGCATCAGAGAAGTACCCTGTAAGGTTTAGTGGACACTTTGTTGTAGATAGTTCAGCTATCCCCACTGTTATGTGAAATTGTATGCTAGCTCCAGCGGCCACTGTTACAGGTCCTATAACCTCAATTGAGCCATTTGTAGTTGAGTTAACAGAGGCGTTATTGTTGTCAATGACAGATACCACTTCTGTACCCGTAGGTAAGTTAAGGTTGAAAGATATACCAGTAACCTGACCACCAGTATTGTTTGTATACTTTGTGGTAGATAACATAAACTGCGTATCACCTTCAAGAAATATTACGCCTTTTTTAGCCATTTTATTTTTATTTAAAGATTTTTATTATTAACAGGAAACTGTAATTTGTTTAGTTACCTGGAAAGTTTGTTCTAAGTCGTTTGTGGATGTTACTGTAACATCGTAAGTTCCATTATTAATGGAGTTTATGTTGTACCATTTTAAGTAAGGTCCACAAGGGTAGTTTACTGTATAGTCAAAATTATATTCAGCGCCCTCTCCTGTTTCTTGTAGATTTACGTTTATGTCCATATTACCTCCAGCACATCTAGCTGAAACGTATGTTCTTATTCTTGGGGATCCACCATTACAATCTATGTAAAGTATCTGTAAGGTTGCGTTATCAAAAGAACCTTGAGAAAGTGTCTCAGTAGTTCCTATAGTTTCTCCAGCGGCACCTTTAGATTTTGCATATATTCCTACTTGGTCTGTAGCACTCATGTCTAGCGCCTTAACGCTAGGATGTACTGTCATAGAGGTTGCATATTTTGTTCCAGCCCCTGAAAGTAGATTTACTGCAGATACAAAATTGTCAATAGTTTCGTCGATACTAGCTCCTATGTGGACATTTCCGTCAACATCTGTAAGAGTGTCTTGGAACGTATATGTTTTTGGTCCTATTGTCACAGCCTCTCCGTTAGAGATATTTGCATCAAGGGTTAGTAGACCATGAGCAAAATTATTGACTCTGTCAGATGTTGTGCCACAAGCTGTAAGTGTTACACTATCTGAGCCTCCACATCCATAAGTGTTGTCTGTAACAGATACGTAATATGTAGTAGAAGTTCCTGGTGTTGGTGGTGGGTCTGCTTCCGTGTTTGGGTCAAATACATTATCTGTTGTTGGCCCGTACACTATTGTACCCTCTACAGGGTCATCTTTTCTGTATGTATATTCATAGTTTCCTGAGCCTCCCGAAACACTTACTGACACTGTTCCGCATCCAGTCTCTGGTGAAATTACAGATGCTGACACATTTATGTCATAGGCTGTGAACTGTTTTGTAACAGTTCCTTCGGCAGAACCAACTAAAGTGTGTTTTAACCAATAAGTTCCTGCTGTCAAAGTTCCGTCTGGTACAGTGACTTCTCCCGTACCATTATCATAGGTTACAGTTACTCCTGTATCAACTCCTTCGGGTCTTTGAAGTTCCCAAGTTGAGTTGCCACCATATCCTGCCGCAACTGTAGTTAAGAGTATTGCCATTGTTTATTATAATATACATTGGTCACCTATAGTGAAATCTGCTGAATCTTTATCTTGTACTCTTATAATAACTCTAGTAATAGATTCACAAGTGTTGCAGTTACCTGTACCTAATAAGCTGTAGGTTACTTGATATGAACCTACACCTAAAACTGAAGGGTTTATCAGACCAGTAGAAAAGCTAATAGTTTCACTAGCTGTACCACCTGACAATGTAGCTCCTGTAAAAGAACCATTACTCATAGTTTCTGTAGAAGCTATACTGTTTCCTGCAGTTCCGCCTGTTAGGGCATATACATACATTGTATCACCATCATCAGCTACAGCTGTCACACTAGCGTTTGCTGTTTGGCCTGTGGCAAAATCAGTGCCTTCTACGGCACTTCCTGTTGCTACTCCTGTGATAGCGGATATTAAGTTATCTATTGTATCTGATGCTGTAGCTCCGATATGTACGTTGTTAGCGGAATCTACAAAGGTGTCTAGAAATGTATAAGTAGTTGCACCTAGAGTAAGTGTCTCTGTGTCTACAGCATTTCCTGTAAGTGTTAGTAAAGTATCAGATACACCATTCATTGTAAACAGTCCACCTGAAGTTGTTATGCTATCTGGGACTACTGAAGTTTGTTCATCATTAATTCCAGAAGCGTAGGTAAAGCTAGAGTCAGCCTTTTTACAATATGTAAAAGTATCCGTGTGCACTACTCCACCAGGGGATGTATAGGTTACAGTATATTCTGTACCTGAACCTTCCCCAGCATCTAGGATAGCGTCATCAATGTCTCCTGTGCTTGCATTAATAGCGCTTGGGTCAGGGGTAATTGTCCATGTTCCACCTGTCTTAAAACTTACACCTAATGAGGGGCTAATAGTTCCCATTTATATCTTAATTTATTTTATTAACAATTATGGTCAACATCAAAAGGAGATGTCTGAGCTTGTGCTACAAACCCTTTACTTGTTTTACTACAACTTGTTGTCTGCGACTGTTCTTGGTCTAGTACTGGACAGTCACAACAAGCTGCTGGACAAGCTATGTTTATTGTCTGAGTTTTAGTTGTTGTCACTCCACATTCTACAACCTCGTAGGTAAACACTACGTCTGCAGGAAGGTCTTCATGACATTCCTCTGTATACGTAATTACTTCACTAGTGTCTATAGACTCTGTGTTGGTGTAGATAGCAGGACTAATGTCTGTAATACTAACAGTCTTAGCTGGATAAGCTACACAAGATCCATCATATGGGTCACAGAACTCACAATCCGCACAAGTTACATTGGCACAAAGGTCAATGTTTAATGTAGCTATAGCAGTAGAAGTTACACCACAAACTGTTGCTGTATAAGTGATAGTTGTTGAAGTAGGTATTACATCTTCATCTATAAGGTCGTATGAAATCTCCCCTGTACTTGAATTAATTGATACATTGGTTAGTACAGCGGTGTCATATCCTCCAGAAGGTATTGCATATACTATTGGGTCAACACAAGACTCACTTTTAGTAGCTACAGCCTGAGCTGTGTTACCTGTGCTTCCTGAAATAGTTGCTGTAATATTGTCAGCCTTAACCCACTTGCCATCGCAAGGGTTACATGAAGCGTTTATTTGAGAACAGTTTTGACATAGATCTTTTAGATAGACAACTATTCTGCCGAAGTCTGAAATGTATTTTCCATCTGATGTAGTGCAACATGCTTTGAAGACTACTTCAAATTTTTGATTTGGTGTGTATGTAGATTGGCTTGCTGTAGTAAAGTTAAAACCCGTGTTAGATATTGTATACCCTGCCTCTATAAGTTCAGGATTTACTACCTCTATAATCTCAAATGAGGTGTTGGCGGGAGTAGCACATCCACTGAAATCGAAGCAGTCAAAAGGGACAACTCCTGCATTTCCACATGGCGCTACTGAATCCTCTGGTTTTACTGTTATAGTCCCTAGCTTTAAGCACTTTGAAGTAGAGCTGCAACTTTTGGGAGTAGGAGCGTTTGGAATAAACAAACTAAAGCAAGAACAAGTAGGTATAGTGTTAGCCATTTTATTTATTTACAATTGCATTCGCAATCTAAATTATCAAGTTCTTTAGTTAAAATTTTATAAAAGTCTGCTGCTTTTTGTGATTGGTCCATCTTAGCAGAGGCTTTCATAATCTCAAGGTAGTTACTAAGCTCTATATACTTTTCTATACTTACTTCCTTTTTTGCTAATTTTTGAGTTAGTCTATCAAACCTACACTCTAAGAGGCAAGTGACTGCCCTAAACCGAGTATAAACTTTCCCACAGGAATCTATGGAAAAACAATATATTCCATCGGGTAGACATTCGCTAGTCTCTAAATTGTCTCCATTAAATACTGTGGTTCCTTGAGGTTTGATATTTACTACCACTTGTTTATTAGAGACAGGTAGGGTGACTGTTATTTGGTGAGACTCGGGGATAAAATACCCCTTGTCATCATTCCAATTACTTAAGTCTGTGAGAAGTAAGGTCTTACAATCTACAGACTCTAATTTAAAGTCAAACTTACTGCCTGTACCCTTTATACAGCTACAAGACATTTGTTATGTTGTTTTACTTTATGTTATTAAAGAGATGCGGCATAAGCCTCAAACTCAGCTTTTGTACCGTTAGTTAAGGTACCATTATCGTTCCAAAAATAATCCTTACCATTACCAGAACCTTCTTTAATTTTAAGGAATGGTGCAGGGCATGCCCCCCAGCCAATTTCGGAACATTTAGCCATTTCTTCTCCCATTTGGATTGGGTCAGAAACATTCTTTCTTCCAACTTTAACAAGTCCTTGAAGGAATTTAGGCAAAGTTAATCTTTTAGACATTGTTCTAAATTATTATTTTTAAGAATAGAGGGCAGCTTGTGCTGCCGCCCTCTCTTATTTAATCGTTATATACTATTGTTTTAAGCAATGTCTGGGTCTGCTGAAACTCCAGCAGTAGCACAGTTCATAGAACCAATAGCTTTACAGTTGTTGTTGTTTGCTGTCACAAGGGCGTTGAAGAAAGTCTCCCAAGAAGCGAGAGTTGTTGAATCATCAACGTTAATGTGTACGGCAGACTTGTACGGTGAATACACAACTGAATGACCTAGTTGATTGTCATATAAGTGTTTATGCTTAATGTAGTAAGAGCAGTACATAGCCTCACACTTAGCTGTAACAGCGTTTCTAAGTCTAGATGTGTCGTCAGGGAAGCCAAATGAGCCTGCTCTATAGTTAGAAGCTCTGTATTTTCTACCTCTTCCACCTGGCATTCCGTACTTGTACTCAAGCCACTGAATTTGTGCTCCGAAGTTTCTTGGAGTTTTTGGCTCTAGAAGCGTAGCTACCTCAGTTCTTGGTTTGAAGTCGTTAGCGTCTTTTAGGAACTCAATACTAGCTTTTACACCGTACCATGCCCAAGGCATTTTCTCTAGGTAAGCTCTACACTCAGGCTTGTCAGGTTCAGCGATAATCGCCATCCAGCAAGATGGAACGTAATCAGCAGCAGCAGCTGAGGCAGCAACACCACCTGATAGAGTAGCTCCACCGAATGAGGCGTTAGCTAGTGTTTCAGTAGTAGCAATTGAGTTACCAGCAGTACCAGCAACCAATGCAGTTACCTGAATTGTATCGCCAGGACCGTTTTCTGCAGTAGCAGAAGCGTTAGCAGTCTGTGCAGTTGCGAAATCAGTACCTTCTACAGCCGAACCTGTAGCTACGTTGGTGATAGCTGATATAAGGTTGTCCATAGTTTCTTGAACAGTTGCTCCAATGTGAACATTGTTCGCAGAGTCAACAAAAGTGTCAAGGAATGTGTAGGTAGTGGCACCAATAGTTACAGTCTGTGTATCCACAGCGTTTCCTGTAAATGTAAGTATTCCTGTTGCCTTTTCTCCTGTACAGTCAGAGCATTTTCTAACAGCAGGGAAAGAAATTGAAGATGCACTATCACATGCAGCTACACTACCATTTGTGTCAGTAAGTACCCATGAATCATCACAAGTTACTACGTGAAGTTGGATTGGACAACATGGTGTAACACCTTGAGTCACAACAGCAAAAGCGCTATCTGGACCAAACTCAGCCTCGAAATTCTGCTCAATTTGGAAAGCGATGTTTCTAAGTTGAGGTAGGAGAGTTTTAGTGTTATCTGTAGGGTCTAAGTTACCTACAAACTCGTATACATTACCGTTCACTGTCATAGACAGGATAGCGTCAATTGTAGTACAAGTCTCACAATCAGATGCAGCAGCATCAGGACCGAAACAGAACATGCTCCAGTTAGAGTGTCCTCTTACAGCTCTGAAAGGTCTTGGGTTTGGATTCCTTTTCTTATCAGGGTAATCCACACCTTTGATTTTTAAGTTGATGTCATCATTTAACCTCTTTACAAGGTTGCAAACAATTTCGTCACAGTTTGCATCTGGTGGGCAATCATCACATGTGTTGCAGTCAGGTGAGTAAGAAGCGATGAACTCACTATACCCTTTAAATAGAGGAGACCAACTTCTAGTTAGGTTGTTCTCAACTTCTACCCTTACGGTATAGTTTTCACCACACTCTACACAGTCAATAGTTGCCGCTTCGATTAGTGGCTGTCCACACTGAGGAGCGCTTACAGAAGCCTCATCAATGTTACACTTTTCAAACTTTTCACCAGCTAGTAGCCTAACATCGTCAGCTACACCGTCCCCATCTTGGTCAACAAAGACCCCAATATAAAGGTCTCCTGTAAGTGCAGCTAGGTCTCCCGAAGCTACTGTTTGAGGAATTGAAGATGAAGTTGAATCATATGTGAAAGCAACTAACTGACCTGGCGCTCCATTATAGAAGATTTTTTCACCTGCTTTATTCTTACCTGTTGGGGCAAAGAATAACGGTTCTCCTCCCGCCTTCATAGCGTAGTCTCCGTATGCAGTAATGTGCCTTTGAATTAAAGCGTTTTGAGCCATTTTATTTTAAAATTTTTTGTCTTGTTTTCAAGACGTTAACAATGTGTTTTCAATTTATATTTAAGCCCTATAGAGCTTATCTATCTGAAGTATTTTTTGTACCTGAGAGTTAAAACTCTCGGTGTCCATAGAGTCTCTTGAAGATAGTAGAACAGCTAAGTCGCTGACTTGTCTGTTAGCAAAAGTGGAGTCTACTTCAAAATTGAGGTTCTTCTTGATTACCTCATTATCATAGTTGTAGTATTCCATTTCACATTGTACAAGTTCAGGAGCTTCTATAAAGTTAGGTTTTCTATAGTAGTCTATGATAACCTTTTTTACCTCCATTCCTTTGTGATATACTACCATACCGTCTCCCGACTCTTGAGCTAGAAGCCTTTCCCATTTAAAGTCCGGCATCCAATTTGAATCTCTAAGGTCTTTCCTTATTTTGTCAGACAGAGATATTGTAATATCAATCTTCTTTTCAATACCTGGACAACAATCTTTGCTACAGGTTAAAGCTTCTTGATTCATTCTTTGATAAAGGTCGGATGGATACACAACTCTAGATGTGTCGCAATCAATCTCCTTTACATCAAGCTCTTTACCTATAATAAAAAACTGTCTTAGGTCGTTTCTAAGCTTCTCATTCTTTTGAGCAACTGAAACTTTATTCTCATACCATATTTCGTAGGCCTCATTGAGATAAGCTACAATGTCAACTACTCTATATGACTGAGCTTTTCCTGAGTTCTGCGAATTTCTTTTTCTATAAAAGTCATAGACAAGTTTGTTTGCAGAAATCATTTATTTTATTGTTTTTGCTTCTCCTTTAGTTGTTTTTCGAGCTCTATAAAATACTCTTGATTATCAACTTGTCTGAAGAAGTTTATCAGTTGTAAATCGTTAAGTTGACCTTCAATCCTGTCAGGTAGTCTGTTGTTACCTGAATTGAATTGCCAATAAGAGCCTCTGTTTCTCAATATTCCAAACCTCTTAGCTCTCATAATAGAGGCCATTATTTCTAGGTCTGAATTTGGAGTTTGCTTCTTATCCGCAAGTTCTATAAACCACTCTTGCCAACTTTTATTATTAAACTTAGGGCAGAGTTCTGTGTTTGTGGCAAACTCGTCTTTTATTGCCATAAACAAACTATCAGGGTCAGGGTCACTAAAGTTATATGTTTTAGCGTCCATGATTTCAGCTATCAAAGTCATCCTTTCAAATGATGATTCAGCTAAAAACTTGACAGCGCTTATTTCTTTTTTGGCATCCTTAGCTTGTTTTGCCTTAGCTACTTTAGGGTTAATAAGTTCAAACTTAGCCCCTGTAACTTCAGTAAGGATGTTAGATGCTTCTGTTTTGTCGTCAACATTATACGCACCTTTAAAAATTAGATGGAAAAATTCATCTTCGGGAATATCCCTGTTTAACATGATTCTACCACCTTGCATGGCCTTTTTTAGGTACCAGTGCTTGTGCTTAAAGAAAGAATCCTGGAAGTCTTTAAGATTGGCATCTTTTATTATTTGCCCTTCTTGTGGGTGACCTTTAGGATACTTAAGTTTCATAGCATCTACAATAGAAGCTAATTGTTCTTGTGTACCTCCCCAGCACCATTGATCTTCTAGGTCGCTCCAAAGAGGTGATAACCACTGTCTTGCAGAAGGTAATGTAGGCTCTTTATATTCGCCAGCATATACTCCCTCTGTTTCAGGGTTTTTATCGTTTGTAAAGTATTCTCTTGGATTACCTTTTAATGACTTGATATTACCAAGCCCACCTTTCCTTTTAAGGATAACTGTTCCTTTTTTTGACATTTTTCTTTCTTTATTTCTTAACTAAAAAGTGAGGGGGATTATAAGGCTCCCCCTCATGCCGTTGTTTGTTATATACTTATTAGATAACGTTAGGTAAGAACCTAAGTAGTCTAGATGTGTCGTATGCTACAAGTCCGAAAGACTTTCTGTGTACCCAGTGGTATCCCCAGAATGTAGTATCCGCAGGTGTTTTGAACACAGGGTTGTCCTGAGTTGTTTTTCCAAACGGAGACCAAAGACCTGGAATATAAGTTGAGAAGTCTTTTCCTGACCTTCTTAAGATTTCAACGTTAGTTTGTCCAAATCCGTAGTCAAGAGCGATAAACTCAAAAGATGATACCGGGTAGTGAGTTCCTGGATATGTAACTGTAGAGATTCTAGTGTTGTCTAGAAGTGCCCAGTAAGCTACTGTAATTTCTCCGAAAACTGGTAGGTAGTACTTTGTAAACTGTGCCTTACCAAAAGCGTGTCCCTCTCTGCCTTCAGAATGAGCTGATGCAGGTCCAAGAATGAAGTCGATTGGTGTAACTGTTGCAGTCTCTGCGTACTTAGCTTGAATCCAGTCGTGGAATAATTTAAGTCCACCTTGTCCCGTATAAAGAAGAAGTTTTCTTTGAGAAGGTGCAACTCTATCAAACCAAAGAGAGTCAATCTCAGAAACAATAAGGTCAATACCGTCAACTGTTGGGTCGTAGTAAATTTCGTTACCTTGCTCCAAGTATTGGAATAGACCTGGAGAACTTGTAATTCTCTTTCCTGTTGTTCTATCCGCAAGGTGGTCTGTCATCTCACCATAAGTAAGATAAAGCTCTGTTTCAAGTTTAACTTGAGCCATAGCCTGAACTTCAAGGAAGTTAGTTATCTTTGCAGATTCAGGGATAGGTCTACCATCCATGTCACATCTTGCAAGCTCAAGGTTACCCCACTTTTCGTGAGCATCCTCGTCAATAGAGAATTTCCACTGCATTGTAGTCATTGGAACCTCAAACTCAATGTATGAGAAGTCCCATCCCATTTGCAACGTACCCCAAGTGTTAGAACCTAGGTCAGATGCAAGAGAACCCATTTTAATGTAGTAGTCTCCCTCTTTAAGAAGAGCTTTAGGGAATACTCTAGCCGACTCTGGTTTATCAAGCATGATAACATCATACTCGAATGCTCCATCTCTTTCTACGGCCTCTGATTGTACCACAACAGCAACTCTTTTTTGTCTTAGAGGTGCAAGAACATCATTAGGTCCGAACCAGTCTACATCTAGTCTAATTCTGAAAGAGTATCCTGACGCTCCGTAATATTCGGCATCAGAGTTCGGGTTGCCCATTGAAATAGCTCGTCTATCAGGCTTTGAATAGATTTTCCATCTCACATGGTTTTCATCAACGTCTCTGATTCCACCAGAACCTGCCACGTATTCGTAGAAAGGTGTGATTGTCTCAGACAGTGTTGTAGAGTAGGCAGAATAAAATCTTTGCGCTACTTGCGAAAGGTCTTGGAAGTCCTTTACGTGCTGACCAGCTGCCAGCAATAAATCTTCATAGTCAAACTTCTTTGAAAAATACTTAGCATTTGATGCTTCTTCAGTATTTATAATAAAGGAGTCTGGAAATGGTTTAGTACGTATACTCATTTTGTTTAGTTTGTACTGTTGGTTGCTGCTGTATCAGCAGTTAATAATGTTTAATCAATAATATTATAAAGGTTTGCCTACTAATATTATTTAGTTTTATTTCCAGCATAGCTGGTAATAGTATTTATGGAAGTATGTTACATCCTAAAGTAAGTAGGACCACTTGTTCTTCCAGTTTTATCAATTCTATTTGATTCAAGTTGTTTTTTTACTTGCTTGGCAGTAGGATTTTTAGTTCTACTTTTTTCCCTAGCTACTTTGTAGCCATCAAGTAATTTCTTTTCAGCCTCAGCTTCTGCTTTCCTTTTAACATATTCCTCTTCTGTTTTTCGGTACTTGTATTTTTTGAAAGCCCATAGCTTGACCTCTGGGTTGTTTTGAAAATCCAATAGGAACAGCTCTAGTTCAGATGCAGGGTATGTTTGCCCAGCAATCTCAACAGACTGATTTCTTTCTGATATACCCTTTTTAAATTCTTTAACATCAGGGATGTCTTCCCCTAACAGCTTACCTTTTTTGAGTGAGTCTTCTACGATTTTGATGTTTCTTTGTTCCAAAGCTTTCTTTTGCTCTTCTTGTTGTTGAGCAGCTTTTTCCTGGGCATCAATAATATAGTCCCTCTTTTCTCCAAAGAAGGTTTTTGCTTCTTCTGCTAAAGAGTCTAGGTCATCATCAAGTTCGGCTGTTTCAATAAGTTTTTCTACAGCCCTTTTACTAATCTTCTTTTCTGAAAACATTTGTTGAATTACCTCTATCTTCTCTTGGTCTGAAGCTTTTTCTAAATCTAGTGATGAGAAGTTCTCGTACCTAGAGGCGTCTGATAGTGAATTGATATCCACCCCAGACCTTATTAACTTAGCATACTTTAAATCAAGCTCGTTGATTCCTTGTTTTGCTAACTCTGAATATACTTTTTGGGTGACTTCTGTTTCAATGTCCTCCCTTAAAGATTTTTTATAATTTTCGTAGACGTCAGCTGCTGAGACACTTTCATTAATTTCGAATTCTTCAGGTAGCTCTCCGTCGGCTTTGAGTTGACTAGCTAGATAAAAATAAGCGTTTAAACCATCATCGTCACCCTTTTCAGCTTCTTGTTCTTCGGAATCGTCATCTTTATCAGATTCTTCCTCATCTTCTTCATTAGCTTTTTCTTCAGTGGTTTTATTAACCCCCTGATTGTCTGAGTAATTCTCGTCTACTTCTTCAGTTTCTTCTAGAGAGCCTCTCTCTGAAAAAATATCAAAATCGGAGTCTTTAGCCTCTAAAGGTTTCGGTTCCGTAGTTTGATCTAAAGGTTTTACTCCTGTGGCAGCAGCATCTGCTTCTCCCTCCGTAATAGTTTTTTCTATTTCGGCTGAGTCTTCTGTAGCTGTTATTCCATCAAATGGGCTCAATTTACCAGACCCTGAACTAAAACTAAAGGTTTGTCCAGGTTTAAGTTTACTTTCTTTTGCCATACTTTTCTAATTAAGATTCAAAATTACAAAAAATTTTCTAAAATTACTACAAATTTTTGGACAAATTTGAAATTTTTGACAATTCCCTTGTCATTTTCTTACTTTTTTCTTGTCCTATCTGCCCTAAGTTTAGCCTTTAACTCCTCTTTCCTCATCTCCATTTCAGCTTTGTGTTTGGCCATATCAGCATCAAGTTCTTGACTGTGTTTAATCATATCAGCATCAAGTTTTTGACTTTGCTTAGCCATATCAGCTTCAACTTGAAGTAAAGTCTTCTCTACAAGGTCAGATTGATTGTTTTTATTTATATCTTGTGCAAGAGCGAATTTAGTTACGTCAATAGCTGTTCTTCTTTCTTGACTTTGAAGCTTAGCCATATCTCTAGCATCCTCTCTATCTTGTTTCATTTTCTCTATAGCCATCTTGCTATCCCTTTCAGCCTGGGCTTGCTGAGCTTGAGCTTGCATAGCTTGTTGCCTCATCTCTTCAGAAGATCTAGACTCCCTCTTTATAATATCTCTGACTTCTCCTTCTGTGTCGGCAAGAACTAATTCAAGTACAGCTTCGGGTCTTGTTCCATTTTGTATCAATGTCAGGGCTTGTTGTTTTAGTAATGTCAACTTTTCTAGCTCTGAGCTAGAGTTGCTTAAGGTTATGCCCATATCTTGATAAGCTGTATACGGGGCTGTCTTCAGCTCTGCCAAAGCTACGTCATCTAGGAATGTGGCAGCCCTTTTAAAATTCTCTTCTCTTTTGTAGTAGTGTCTTGCTATATTAAGTAGGCCTGTCAGGGACTTTTCTTTAATCTTTCTGTGGGTCTCAAAGAACCTCGCTGTTTGATTATAAGAAGCTACTTTATTGACTTGGGTGTTGACCCCTGTGGCATATTGTCCAATGTCTCCCATTCTAGCATCATTGAAGAACATTGACCTAGCGTGAGTCTGTCTGAAGAACTCCAATAGTTGTACTTTAGCTTGAATGTCACTCATCTTAGATATGTTGACATTCTTCATCATTTGATAGTCAAACTGATTTAAACCCCTCTTAGAACCATCAGCAAGCATAAGTCCTCCGTTTCTCATAGAGTCCATCCAGTCTTGCCAAGGCATTCCGTCAGGCTTAAGGTTCATACCCCAAATAAATACCTGACCATAGTTTGTGGCCATGTCGTGCTTTAGGGACGCCATAGTGACATCAAAATCTTTTTGTAAAGTCTTACCTACATCTATCAAAGATACGTTCTTAGAGACATTACCATGAGTGTTATATCTCCTTCCATAGTAGGGAAGTGGGACATTAAACGGACAATCTAAGGATTTATACTGGTTAGGTATAGGTCTTGTATTAACATGCTTATAGTCAAAGCTACCTAGTATTGTGTCTTCCCACAATTCATCCACCCACACTTTTTTAACTTCATAGTCTTCTGGTCTAGGTTCGTAATGCTCGCTTACCCAAAAAGTCTCCATCTTGTCGTCTATAACTCTTTTGACAAGTTTTAGCATAACTTTATCTCTCCAAACTATGTGGGCTTCCCTTACCCCAAATGAATGCTTAAGTCCAAATATGTCAGTATTATCTTTACTAAAGATATCAGAGTACATGTCAATCATTCTCCTTTCCCCTTCTTTAGTCCTTATATTTGCACCTGCATATTTTTGTTGAAGTCCCTCGTCCATGCTATAGGTATACATAACTTTTTTCATGGCTTCATTTCTGTCCCAATCATAAAAGTTTCTCATTCCTCCTAGAGGTTCAGAGTGGTACTCAAGCTCTCTTAAGTCTTTCTCTGATAGGTGCATTGCATGTCTTTGTTGTGCATCCTCTACTGTAAGCCAAGTTTCCCTTTTAGCCCAAGTAGCGTCTTGTACCCATTCTGTGTTAAACGAACCTCCCCATTGGAAAAACATTGGGTGAACAACTTCGTAAACAAGGTCACCATTTCTTTCTCCACAGTAATAGTATTCCTCACCCGCTACCACAGCATGTTTAAATCCTTCAACATCTTTCCATTTAATGTCTTTGTATTCGACAAGGAAGTCTATCATCCTTTGAGCTTGTTTTGCTGTAGGGGTCTGATAGTCGAACTTTAGGTACTCTAAAATTTCTTCTGGGGTCTCTGCTTGGACTTGGGCATCAATTTGCTGCTTAACTTGCATTTGCTGTTCAGGGCTCATAGAGTAGATATTGTCTACGCCCGAACTATTTGCAATACTCATAAGGATTTTTTGTTTCCTCTGCTCCATTTCTTGCATAAGGAAGTTTTCTATCCTCCTGTTAAGTTCATCTTGTATGAATGTTCTCCTGTGTGGTGTGTTATCTTTTATCATAGGACGAAAAGGCCGGCTTTCCTGTTCACCTATAATTGCATTAGCCACCTGCATTGTAAGTGGGTAATGTGATACATTCTGATAATCTAAAAGTATCTCTTCATCACCTATTTTGAAGTATAAAGGATCATCATATAACGATACATCTAATCTCCCGTTAAGTAGGTCATAATTTATTTTTAGTTTATCTATGTGCTCGTAGTCTCTAAAATTGCCGTAGTACATGTCGAGAAGCTCTGCTTTCTCTTTCATGTTCCTCTTACCATTCTTATTTTTTTGGTAAGAGCTTAAACGAGCATTATAATTTTTACCTATAAGTATTGACATAATTAGTATGTTTCAAAACTTGACCTCCTTCTTACGTAGTTAATATTTTTCTCGTAATAAATTTCCTGTTCCTCTTTAGGTTGTACAAGTTCTACAGCCTCTTTGTCTAGCTGGTTTATTAATAACATTAATCCAAGCATTGCAGAAATGTAATCGAAGTTTCCTGCTGCTTCATTGAAGTTTACAATCTCATCTAGAAATCTTGTAGATAAGATATGTTCTATGTTATAGGAGTGAAAATCTCCTGTATCTTTATTGTGACCTCTTTTATATAAGAGCCACGATTTTAATTTTTGTAGTAGCCAAGGTTTTTTCCTGTCCCCTGTAATAGTAAAACCTACTGCACCCTTCTTTCTGTAATTAGGGTTAAGCTCTCTCTCCGCTAGATAAGCCTCTTCTTGTAAAAGTTGTCCGTGTCCGTTTTCGTAACACCAGGTAACAAAACCAGCGGTGTTGGTTTCTGGAAATATCTTAGCGTTATAGTACTTGGCTAACTTGACTACTCTCTCGTAGTTAGCGTACAGGTCATCTTCTCTGCCTACCCACTCGGCTACTATACTATCCTCTAAGGTATCCTCACCACCTGTGTAAAAGTATTTGTAAACTACAGCTACGTTCAAAGATGCATCTAGTGACTGCCCTTGCCCAGGCTTTGCCACTGGGTCATACACAACCCAATATAAACCTTCTGGTATCTCTTCGGGTGGTTGCTCAAATATAGTGTAGCAACCAGCAAGATCTATTTTTGACCTATCTATGTTGTACTCTTTTATTGGTCGCGTTTTTCCTTCATTATCTTTTCTAAATTCTACTCCGTACTTTTCTCCACTATTGTACCTTAAATCTCCTAAGTTTGCATGAATATTAAAATAATCATAAGCATCAATATCAGAAAGCCTAGCTTGCGCTTGAGCTACAGGGAGGAATGCCCTCCTGTTAGGTCTAAGCATTTCGTCAGGGTGGATTGGGGCGTACATGATGTAGTCATCAAAAGCCGAGCTATCCATTTTTTCTGAATTATTTTTTCTTTCTTCGTTTAAGAGTTCTAGTGCCGTTATAAGGTCGTTATTACCTTGTGGGTCTTTGTATTCCCGGTATTTATATATCGCCGATAGAAATAACCCAATACTTAAATCTGAGTTTTTCCAGTAATTAGGGATGCTTGCAATTGTGTAAGCTCTAGGGTTCTCGAATAACTTCTTTGATCCAATGACATCGTGGATATCACCAGAGGTTCCTGAGTACATAGAGGATCCAACCTTGTTTTTACCAATCTCAGTTGAATCTTTGTTTGCTGAGTGCACTTGATCTAAGTATCCAACGAACCCACATTCTTCCACATAAAGTCTTCTGAAACGGTCTCCAGCTCCAATCTTCTTTCTGTCAGGAGTTATTACTGAAACCTGTAAGGTCGAACCTGTAAGGGTTTTTTTGTTTTGCTTATTCTTTACTATGTGAGCTACACCACTTGTCCAGTTACCTTGTACTCTTTTGTAAAAGGGTCCTTGATATTTGGGCCTGTCAGGGTTAGGATATTTGAACTGTCCTGGTTGGTTATCATAGAAACCATCTATAATTTTTAGAGACCTTTCTAAAGGTTCGCTGTCTCCTGAACCTGCGGCAAATAGGAGTCTAGTTGAACATTTGTGTCTTTCTTCAAATGTCCTGACTCCTCCAAATGTCCACTCATGTAGAAGGTCCCCACCGTACAGACAATATGACTTCGCAGTACCCCTACTACCCATAAAAATTCCATTCTCTCTAGAATTTTCATATAAAGCCTTACCTAAAGGTTTGTCGGACGGGTTATCTACTAGATAGAATCTTGTAAGATACTCCCATGGGTCTACATAGATTTTTAATTCCCCGTTTGGTTGATAACAATTTTCAAGCTTCTTTCTTTGGTATTTATTTATGGAAAACCCATTCGCTAACCTCCAAACTAACTTGTTGCAGGTGTATATATCATCCTCTTCAAAACCACTAAACCCGTCACATAAAAGTAAGTAGGAGTATTGTAGCCACTCCAAAGATGATAAATCTGGGCTCATTTCTATCCTTGAGTCTTCATCCCCTTCTTTATTACCAATAATCTTTACGTAGTTTACATAGTAAAAAAGTTTTGGCATAAAGTATACCCAAGTACCTTTATCGTTTATCCACTCCCCTTCTAAGCACTTTTTCCAGAAGTCATTCCAATAGTTTTCGAAAGTGAAAGATTCGGGACTTATATTTTTGTAGTGGTCTCTTTGGTAAAAGAGCTCCCTGTCTTTCATTTTGTACAAGAAAAGGTCATAATCTTTTAAATCTCCAGCACTTATCTCTCTGACTGAGTGGTCAAACTCAACTTGTCTTGCCCCTTCTAAAGATTCTTTTTTATTTACTACTTTCCACAGTGGTAACTCCTTCATTTTACTCGTATTGTATAGCAGTAGATTCTAGCAGTGATGGTGTGTAATTACCGTGCATTAAAGCTTCTTGCCTTTCCTCCTTTAATTGAGCTTGTATATGAATATACTTCTCAAAGTGCTTTTCTGTCTGAAGGAGCATCTTTTCTTTTAGTTCTGGGTCATCTTCAAAAGAGAACTCACTCATAAATTGTTTACGCTCTTCCATACTCAAAAACCAATCTTCCATTTGCCTTTCTATTTTGGTTTTTGTGTGTCTATTAAAAGCTCTTATGTACTTTCCATAGTCTCTCCAAGAAAAACTCTCATCACCAAGAAAATTCTTTGCTATGTCTCTTTTAGCTTGGTCTAATGGTATGTCTCCATTTTGCATAGGTGATTTAGGGTCATAAACCATCCAAATAGCAGTCATTATTTTTGCGCTATTAGGTTCGTCCACAAAGCTTGCAAAAGGTTCTATGTAAGACATCTCTTCATTAAGCTCCCAGAAATCTTCAGGTTTCTTGGGTCTTTTTGCAAAACAATAGATATTCTCTAACTTCATTTCTTTCTATCTTGTAATAACAAAATACCCTCTGTACTGAATCGTAAGAGGGTTAAATCTTGTAGTATTTACCCTTATAACAAGGGTTCTTATCCTTGTTGCTAGGGTGTATGTGTTTTGTGAAAGGGACTTTAGTTTTCATTTTGCACGACCCTATCTCTTCCATTTTCTCTAAGACTTGGTTGCCGTACTCAGTCTTAAGCCGCTTTCCTAATTGTAGAAAAACTCTCATTTGTAAAAGCGTTTTTGTCGTAACCTAACCTTTTGTCATGCTCTTCTACATTACACCCTTTAGAGCCACACTTGTTTTTGATTACCTTCATTGTTTTAGTTGTTGGTTAGTTAAAAAAGCCAGGGAAATTGCGCATTGTTAAGAGGCGTCCCTGGGATTGATGGTGGAGGTGCAGAGATTCAAACTCTGGTCCAGTCTAATCTTAAAATATAAAGTTTACCTTAGATAGCTCCGTTGACTCCTTGTGGAACCTAGGAGGCTTTAAATTGGGGCCAGTTTCCCGGCCAGCTCCACCACTCTGTTTATTAGGACTACAGAGAAAACTGTCTAGCAGCTTGGTTAACTTGGAGTGCTGCCAACTCTGCAACTTCTTCTAACATAGAGCTAGAATTAGTACTTACGGTATTAAGTTCGTCAACTATCTTTTTGAAACCTTTGGTTTCCGTCACTAAGGAATTATAAGTCAGTGCTTTATCTGTCGATATCAATTCACCCCCATAATTTTCAAAGAGAATGTTTTGTGTTAATTTCATTCCTCTTCATAATCAAGGTCTTGTATTGCGTCACCTACATAAATCTCTCCGCTATTTTCTTTAAAGTTGTTCACATAGTTGGTTACAAAGTTGGGATTAAATCCATTGATATCATCTAGGATTTTGCCATCCGTTGAGAGTACTACAAAATGTGGAACTTTATTTATACCTAACAACTGGTAAAGTTCATAAGCCTGTTGACTAGGTTCTTTATCTAACGTCTGATAGTCATAATTTATTTCCTCAGCGTTATAAGTTTTTTCTATATAATCTTTTGCCCTTTTACATGGAGGGCAAGTTGTTGTTGATATCTGTAATAATTTCATTCCTTGTTGTTTTTATTCTTAAAAAGATGCTAGAAGGGGAGGACCCCCTTACTAACATCAAGGCGAGATACGAGAAAGGAAGGGAAATTATTCTTCATCTACTGTACACAAACCTACTATCGTGACTGTCTCTCTAGTCTTTTCGGGGTTTGCGACCTTTTGAAAATTTTCGTTTGCTTTGAACTCTGGGTTACCATCTTCCATGTACAGAACTAACGTCCTGTTAATTACATGTGTTCCAGGTTCTTTAGGTACTCCTGTGTTTGAAACAGTTATCTTACCAACAATAGTTCCTGTCTCAAGAACTTCTTCTTTAGTTGATGTGATTTTTGTACACCCGCAGGATACCGCAATATATTCTAGAGGAAACTCGTTATCCTCTTTAAGTTGTATCTCAAACTCTACAATGTCGTCGTACTTGACATTTCCTATTGGAGATACGTTATCTTCTACATACTTTCCTTTCGCCATTTCTTTCTTTACAATTTTATTCCAAAGTTAAAAGTTAATCCTATATTATTCTTATACTCTTCCCAAGCCTCGGCGTCTATCATCTCTATTTCATGTACATTTCCTCTTCCATCCTTTTTCTCTACAATCTTTGTAAACATTGGTATGAATTTACCATCCTCACATTCAAATTGTGGAGTCATCATGGCGCTAGGCATATCACATCCACATATTTTACAACTACCAGCTTTTAGGCAGTCATTACACATATTGACTCTGTACACTAGCTGTTCGGCATATGGGATTATTTCATCGTAAGAAAGTATGAGTCCGTCCCTTTTTATTTTTTGTCCCGTCCTGTACATACGAATACGTTCAGGGTTAGTGACGTCCTTTAGTCCTCTTTTACGAATATTGTTGAATATACTTAATAGGCCCATTACTTACTTATTTACTACCGTTTCTACTTCATACTCACTTACTAGCAATGTCAACCTGTCTTCGACTTCCTCTTCTAGTAGCCATGGTCTGACAAAGATTTTTTGCTTCATTCTAACCTCATAGGCTGGGATAAGCTCCCTTGTATCTTTAGGCATTATTGGGGTAGCCCCTTTAGTTCTCAAAGATTCTAGGTATTGCTCCCACTCAGGGTTTTTATAGAATCCCCTGATTTCCTCATAAGGTAGGGTTATAGTTTGTCCCGACTTAAATTTGTCAGAGCCAGAAACTATGATTTTTGCATAGTTTGTTAGGATAGAGTCCATTACTTCTTCTTTAGGTACATACTTTCCTGTAGAATGGTCTAAAGCTAAAAGCCCTGATTTAGGGGCAGACTTCTCATCTGGCACAAACTTGAACAACCTCACAATAAGGTGATCTTTCTTTACATCTTGAATCCTATCAGTATATTCAGATATGTAAGAGTCATCTTTTATAAACTCTTCTAACTGTTTTTCATAATCTTTCTTCCTTAATTCTTTTCTTTTTGATTCTGCTCTGTTTTCCTCTTCTTTAATTCTTTCTTCTACACTTTTTTGTTGCGCACCTATCAAATCTTTTGTAGGGTCAATTATTCCTGATTTCCTTTTTGTCATAAACTTTCTATCTTTTTATCTATCCCCAAATACGGGGTCTGGTTTTAATCCTGTAATATCTGAAATCCTCTTTAAGACTAAATCTATGTAAGGCTTAAAATCTTTAGCCTCTCTTATAGTCCCTTCTGGAAGACAACATTCTTTCAACTTACTTAAGTCTCTACCCGAAACTCTCTCGGCTTCCTCTACATCCCTAATAAAATACTTGATATTGTTGGGCCTGACAACCCCATCTGCAAGTACTTTTAGGAGTTGTGTGAAAGCTTTAAGCTCCTGAATCTCTGAGTCTGACAGAGACACTCTTCTTGATACATTCATTATTCCTCTTCTGTTTTACTATTTTCTAAAATATTTTCTGCCTCTTTTTGTAAATCACTAAAATTGACTTCGTGACCTTCTAAAGGTCTGAGAACTGGAAACCACCTTCCGTGGAATTTGTAACCGTTGTCCCCCCTAAGCCAGGCTTTTAAGTGTTTTTGTTCCCTTAGGACTTCTAGTTTTGCGTACTTTTCTGCTGTCTCTTCTAATTCATCTTTAGGTAGCTCTTGATATGTCTCGTCATCTTTGACTTGTTCATAAAAAGTCTCCTTGTAGGTTTTCATTAACTTTCGTCTGTTTTCCGGGGTAACCGTAACCCCGCAGTACGGCTGTCTTTTTCTAACTTCATTTTGTGCCATTTCTTCCAAGTTTCTTTCTTCTGTTCTTCTTTCTGTAACCTTTTTCTTATTGGCCAGAGGTTACTAACTGCGTCAGCTGCCTCTTTATAGCTAGTGTAGCCAAGTCTGTAAGCTCTTATGCTTCCTTTCAGGCTACGACTTATATTCCCAAACGATGGTTTAAAACTACCAAAATTGCTGATTTTAACTGTCGGCATTTTGGGAGAAGTTATCCAAGACTTTAACCTCTTAAAGAAATCTTCGAGAATGTACTCAATTTCTTCTACGTGTACACTATACTTGACAGACAATCTGTTAAGGTCTCCTTTAAATTCGTCTAAGTATTTTGGTCTTTTACTAATCTTCTAACCTTTTTATCTTAAAACCTTGTGGTAAAAATTCTGAAGTCAATTCTATTTTTGCTCCAAAATAATCTTCTAATTCTCTAACTGCTATTGCTCCACCCTGTTCAAACATTATTTGATACTCTTCTTGGACCCTTTGCAAAGTTTGGCCGTCAATAAGTATGGACTCGATATCATCAATTCCATTCATGTTTTCTAAGGCCATGTTTTGAAAAATGCTGTCAATTATCATCTTTTACTATTTTATACCTTACTTGGAATATGGCTTCATCCTTTGACAAATCAATATTCTCAAAGAGGTCTAGTAGAACGATATCTCCACCCACCTTCTTAAGCCATCCCTTCTCTTCTATTTTATCCACATAAAGTTTTCTTGTGTCTTTTCTGTGCTTACCGAAGTAATATTCAAAAACTTCTGTTGCCTCTTTAGATTTAAAATCTTGTATGCCTTCGTTCTTACATACAATTAGTGCAACGAAAAACTCTTTTTCCCTATCGGTAAGCCATAAAGACCTGTCAACCTTTATTGACGCATAAGTATCAATTAATGACATTATATAATATGCAGGATGCCCAAAAACTTGTAGGTCTTTGGCTAACAACATGTTATCTTTTCTTGCTATCTTCATGTCAATTAACTAACTTTCTTTGTAAATATTCTACAAATATACAAAAAATTTTTTAAAAAGTAGAGGTTTTACAAAAAAATTTTGGGTAATTTTTAAATTTTTTATCTTTAAAAAGGAGTTTTTCAATATTTTTTTCGTATATTTACGGTTTGTGCGTATAAAAATAGAAGATGAGTAAAGTAAGTAAAGTAAGTAAAGGGAATCAACCAATAGCGATATTTCATAAAGAGGGTCATAAATACTTCATAAACGGTAAGCGTGGTTATTCGGTAAATAGGGTAAAGGATTTTTTTAAGGACCCCCTTGACCAGGGATATTGGCAAACCTACAAAGCAATAGAGTTAGCTATAGGGGTAGAAGAATTTAAGCACCTTAAAAAGAAAGAGTTTAAGTACCCTTTAATATCTAAGCCTCCGATGAGTTGGTTAGTTAATTTGGCAAACTTTAGATTAACACCAGCAGAGTTTTTTGAGTATAAGAATCAAATAAAACAGAAGTGGAAAGATTCTCAAACTGATGGTACAAAATTCCACGACGATAGGGAAAATGAGCTTTACGAGAGGGGCTATGCAATAAACCCTTGGGATAAAAAGAAATATACTGTAAAAAAGTTTGAGAAGCAATATGACAATCAAAGTATTATAAGCGACCTTTCTGAGCTAGAGGATGGATGTTACCCAGAGCTTTTAGTTTGGCTAGAGGTCGGAGATATTTATATAACGGGTCAGATTGACCTCCCATACATAGGTACAGAGGGTGGTGTAAGGTACACAGATGTGGATGACTATAAGACTAATGCTAAACTTACTAGAACTTCTAGTTACAAATATCACAAACCTTTTCAACACCTAGATACATCAAAAATAACTAACTACTCGATACAAATGAGTGGTTACCAGTATATCCTTGAGTGCTGGGGTTACCAACCAAGAAATACAGCACTAACTCACTACAAAGATTACGATCCGTCTACTGGAAAGAGGTACGAGTTGAAATATTACAGAGACGAAGTAAAATTAATGTTTGAAACTTTTGCCAAGATTCATGGCAATGTAAAGTAATTTTTTGTATATTTGTAATATGAGTTTACTAACATCAGTAGAGTTCTTGACTTCAAACGCATCTAATATAGGTGAGCTATACCTATATATGAAACTGAGATTTGCGGGGGAAGGCAAAGCTGGTTACTATGTAAATTCTGTGAATTTAACAAAGAACGAGAAGTATAACATACTACCTAAACTTATTGAAAAAGGTTGGTGCACAAACTCTAAGGTTAACTCCCATAGAAAATTGTGCTTATCTTTAAACCTCAATACACAAAAACAGGTGAGGGTTTTGGGTAATCATGTTGAAAGTATAGAATCATTTAAGGGTTTTTTGGTTGCTTTGGCTGAGTCAAACCAACTGACCTGGGCCTTAAATGTTCAAAATAAAAAAGGAAAGCGTTGGTCTCAACGTGATAAAACTTTCATTCGTAAACAGGTAAATGTCGGAAGCTCTTTAGGCAAGAGCAAGTACCAAGTAAGGAAGTTTAACGAGAACGGTGAAGTTTATATCAAAGGTAGAGCAGCGAATTGCATTTTAGCTAATCAATTAAACATATCAACAAGAACCATCTCTAGGTGGAGAAAGTGGTCAAGTAATCTTTACGACTATCAGAATTTTATTCTGTCATGTGACCCATATAATCCACCAAAAGGTAGTTTTTATTCTAAAAAAGCTAATGCATTCTTTTCTAAGGATTTAGTTGTTAAGACTAATGTTATTATATTCTGTAATAAGTATTTGTCTTTTGTTTACTAAATCCCTAACTATTGGCACATACATTATACAAGACAAAAATGGAAGAAAAGAAAATATTACCAAAACTTAAACTCTACACTGACGGTTCAGTCTCTCAGAGAGGGGTATCTACTGGTGGGTGGGCTTATGTTTTGCTAGACGATAACGAGAATATAATCCACAGGGCTTTTGACCAAGTAAAAGATACCACGATATCTAGAATGGAGCTTTTAGCTATTAGAGAGGGCTTATTACATGTTCTAGACAACTATCCTGGACACTTTACTATGGTTTTCTCAGACTCTCAATATGCTGTCAAATCTATCACGACTTGGATGCATAACTGGAAAAAGAAAAATTGGATGAATGGGGATAAACTAAGAAAGCACCATGACATCTTTAAGGAAATAGATTATTGTAACAACCAAGAAAAGTTTTTCTACAATCATGTAAGATCTCACAATGGAAACATTTGGAATGAGCTTGCTGATGAGTACGCAAACCTTGGGAGATTAAAAAATTAAAAAAAAAACGGGGAATACTATGGGGTTATTTGAAGAAAGGGTAAATATACTACCTTACCAATATCCAGAGCTTTTGAAGTATAAGGATGCCATCAGGCACTCTTATTGGATACATTCAGAGTTTAATTATACATCTGACATTAACGACTACAAAGTCGGCATATCTAGAAAAGAGAAAGAGGCAATAAAGAGGACTATGCTAGCCATTGCCCAAATAGAAGCCAACGTAAAAACCTTTTGGGCAGACCTGTACAAGAGGATGCCAATAACAGAAATAGCCGAGGTCGGAATGACTTTTGCAGAATCTGAAGTCAGGCACATGAATGCCTACAGTCACTTACTGACTTTACTAGGGCTACAAAAAGAGTTTGAGACAGTCACCGAAGTACCTGCTATACAAGGTAGAATAAAGTACCTTAAAAAGTACCTAGAGGGGATTAAGTCTAGAAGTGATAAAATGTACACTAAATCTGTACTCTTATTTTCCCTTTTTATAGAGCATGTATCACTGTTTAGTCAATTTCTAATTATGATGTCCTTTAATAAAGAGAAGAACATCTTTAAAGGAATCTCTAATGTTGTGGAAGCGACTAGTAAAGAGGAGGACATACACGGGAATTTTGGAATAGAAATAATAAATATTATAAAGAAAGAGAATCCTGATTGGTTTGATGAAGAGTTTAAAAACTTAATCTACTCGGCGTCGGATAAAGCTTTTCAGGCAGAGTCTGATATTCTAGAATGGATTTTTGAAAAGGGGGAGTTAGACTTCCTTTCCATAGACTCCATCAAAGAGTTTATAAAAAACAGACTAAACAACTCCTTAGTCTCTATAGGGTATGAACCTTTATACGAGAAAAATATAGAACTTTTAGAGCCTACGCTGTGGTTTGATGTAGAGATTAAGTCTACTAAAGAGGGAGACTTTTTCTACAAGCGTTCTGTAGATTACAACAAAAAAAGTAAGCCTATTACAGCTAATGACTTGTTTTAATAAAGTTTATTGGATATATAGAATAATAAACCCTAAAGGTAGGATTTATACAAAACAATCAGTAAATTGTGTACTTAATAGAGTACAGTAAGAAATCAAAATCAATAACAGAGGAAATTTATTTTAATGGAAAGGGAAAGGTATGCATGGCTAAACGAAGACAGTCGAAAATTTTTATCAAGGGGATACTTAGACGTAGAACCTGAAGAACGAATAAAAGAAATAGCTAATGAAGCTCAAAAACTACTTAGAGTCAAAGGGTTTGCGGAGAAATTTGAAGACTACATGTCGAAAGGCTACTATTCGCTTGCGACCCCAGTGTGGACAAATTTCGGAAAAGGAGGAAAACTTCCTATATCGTGCTATGGTAGCACCTGTGATGACACCCTTGATTCGATTCTAAATGTGGGAAGGGAAATAGGAATGATGTCTAAGTACGGAGGTGGGACCTCTCTATACTTAGGTAACATTAGACCAAGAGGTAGTGAAATATCAACAGGTGGACACGCCGATGGTCCAGTTCATTATTCACACATATATGATACAATAATTGATAAATGTAGCCAAGGTCAATCTAGGAGAGGGGCATGTGCCCTTTACTTAGATGTAGAGCACCCAGACATAATGGATTTCCTTGATATTGGGACTGAGGGTAACCCTATACAAAACCTACAGTTTGGTGTGAATGTTACTGATAAATGGATAAACGAAATGATAGAAGGGGATATGGACAAAAGGTCTGTATGGTCAAAAGTTCTACAAAGAAGGTCAGAATTTGGCTTCCCTTATATATTTTTTACAGACAACGTTAATAATAACACGCCCTATAAAAAGTTGGGTGGCAAAATAACCCACTCCAACCTTTGCACTGAAATCTTATTGCCAGACAACCTTAAAGAGTCTTTTGTTTGTTGTATAGGTTCTATAAACCTACTCTATTGGGACGAGATTGAAAAAACTGATGCAGTAGAAACTTATGTGCTATTCCTGAACGCCGTGCTTAATGACTTCATTAAAAAGTCTAGGGGTTTGCCTGGAATGAAAAGGGCTTGGAGGTTTGCTAAAGATCACAGGGCTATAGGTGTTGGAGTGTTAGGGTATCACTCCTACTTACAGTCCAAATTAATACCTTTTGAGTCTCTCCAAGCAAAAGCCACAAACGAGAAAATCTTTTCCGAGATATCTAAAAGGGCAAACAAAGCTAGTAGGTGGTGTAACAAAGAATTAGGTTTTGAGAGTATAAGACCAGGTTACGCAAACAGTACACTAATGGCTATAGCCCCTACAAAATCTAGCTCCTACATTCTAGAGCAAGTTAGTATGGGTATTGAACCCTTAAAATCTAACTACTTTGTTAAAGACTTAGCAAAAGTTAAGTCTGTCTACAAAAACCCTTACCTAGAGTCAGAGTTAGAAAAGTATGGTCTTAACACCATAGAGGTTTGGAAGGAGATTTTAGATAAGGACGGGTCCTGTCAACACTTAGACTTCCCGACTAAAGAGGTATTTAAATCCTTTATAGAGATCAGCCCTATGGAGATTATACAGCAAGCAGCTCAAAGGCAAAAATATATAGACCAAGGACAATCAGTAAATCTTATGATACACCCTAGCATACCAGCCAAAGAGATTAACCAATTATATCTTGAAGCTTGGAGGATGGGCTTAAAAACACTGTATTACCAGTTTAGCCAAAGTGCTGCACAATCCTTTGCTAGAGAGATTAACCAATGTGCTTCATGTGAGGCTTAACAACTAAGATTATGCGATTTATAGGTATAGACCCTGGGGTTGAGCCAGGGATTTGTGTAGTGGATGAAGAAGGCAATATACTACAAAACGTTTTAATTAAGAGAGGAAATTTTAAGAAAGATTCTGCAGGATTTAATTATGTAGGGGTGAAGGACTTTTTTAGCCAGCTCAAAGAGGACGAAAGGTATGTGGCCTATATAGAGGATGTACATTCAGTGTATAACTCTTCCGCAAAAGCCAACTTTAATTTTGGTGGTTCGAGGTTTGCCTTAGAGATGTGTTGTGTGGATTGGGACATACCAGTAGTAAGTATTCAGCCTAAAATGTGGCAAAAGTATATGTGGAAGACACAAGACATACAACCTAACAAAAATGGCAAAAAGGGCAAGGATACAAAAATGACATCTTACAATTGCGCTAAAAGGTTGCTAGGTGAAGGTTGGAAAGATGAACTTTTCTTACCAACAAAACGTAGTAAAGTAGTTAATCATAATATGGTTGATGCATACCTACTAGCAATTTGCGCTTTAGGTATGACAACAGATAGTAAAATAAAACAATAAAATATGAGTTTTTGGACATTATGGCTTACAATAGGTTCTTTCGTAACCTTTATTAATTTTATATTCTTTTACGGATCCAAAATAGATGGCTTT
>Ga0208018_100122_pt1 | contig 28889 bp, 27 predicted proteins | sample 31_taG_FD_184105 | JGI IMG/M metagenome (GOLD analysis project Ga0208018, IMG submission 184105) | Marine viral communities from the Gulf of Mexico - 31_GoM_OMZ_CsCl metaG (SPAdes) (version 2) | ecosystem: Environmental > Aquatic > Marine > Oceanic | place: Gulf of Mexico | collected 2015-07-12 | reverse complement strand
CATCGGCAAGGTGCCGCGCTCGCCGATCTCGGGTGCCCAGCGCCCCATCGGCCAGATCGTCGATGGCTGGCGCTACGTCATTCACAACAAGATGGTTCTCGGCGCGATCACGCTCGACCTGATGGCGGTGTTCCTTGCGGGCGCAACCGCGCTATTCCCGCCCTTTGCGTACGATATCCTCAAGGTCGGCGAGACCGGCCTCGCCCAGCTCGCCGCCGCTCCCGCCATCGGCGCTGCGGTGACCGCGCTGTGGTTCAGCTTCCGCCCGCTCAAAACCAATGTCGGCCCCAAGATGCTATGGGCGGTCGCCGCCTTCGGCCTCGCCACCATCATCTTCGGCTTCTCGCGCTTCATGCCGCTCAGCCTCGCCATGCTGGTGATTGTGGGCGCGGCGGACATGTTCAGCGTCTACATCCGCCAGTCGCTGATCCAGCTGCACACGCCCGACGAGAAGCGCGGCCGCGTTTCCTCCGCCAGCCTGCTGACCATCAGCGCGTCGAACGAAGGGGGCGACGCCTTCTCCGGTTTCCTCGCCAGCGTCATCGGCCCGGCGGGTGCGGTGATCTTCGGCGGGGTCGGTGCAATCGTGACCGTGGCGATGTGGAGCCGCATTTTCCCCGTCTTGCGGCACACCCGGACCTTCGACCCACCTGCTTCGTTGAGAGATGAAACCCCTGAAGAGATTTTGCAGGAGAAGATCCCATGAAAGCCGACTCGATCCTCCAGACCATCGGCAATACGCCGCATATCCGCCTCTCGCGCCTGTTCCCCGACCATGATGTATGGGTGAAGAGCGAACGCGCGAACCCCGGTGGTTCGATCAAGGACCGCATTGCGCTGGCCATGGTCGAAGATGCGGAGAAAGGGGGCAAGCTGAAGCCCGGCGGCACGATCATCGAGCCGACCAGCGGCAATACCGGCATCGGCCTCGCGATGGTGGCCGCCGTGAAGGGCTACAAGCTGGTGCTGGTGATGCCCGAGAGCATGAGCCTCGAACGCCGCCGCCTGATGCTGGCCTACAGCGCAAAGTTCGATCTGACGCCCAAGGAAGGCGGGATGAAGGGCGCGATCAGCCGCGCGCAGGAATTGGTCGAGCAGGAAAGCGGCGCCTGGATGCCCAGCCAGTTCGATAACGAAAGCAACTGGCAGGTCCATGTGCGCACCACCGCCAAGGAAATCCTCGGCGATTTCGTCGACAAGCCGGTCGATGCGCTGATTACCGGCGTCGGCACCGGCGGCCACCTGACCGGCTGCGCCGAAGAACTGAAGCGCCACTGGCCCGAGATGAAAGCCTGGGCGGTAGAGCCCGCAGGCTCCCCCGTCATCAGCGGCGGTGAGCCCGGTCCGCACCCGATCCAGGGCATCGGCGCGGGCTTCGTGCCGAAGAACCTGCACACGGACGCCATCGACGGTGCGATCCAGGTCGATCCCGAAGACGCCAAGGAAATGGCCCGCCGCGCCGCGAGCGAGGAGGGCATGCTGGTCGGCATCTCCAGCGGCGCGACGCTGGCCGCGATCGCCAAGAAGCTGCCCGACCTACCCGAAGGTTCGCGCGTCCTCGGGTTCAACTACGATACCGGCGAGCGGTATCTGTCGGTGCCGGACTTTCTGCCCGAGGCTTGAGACCACAATCCCCCTCCCCCGTGCGGGGGAGGGTCGGGGTGGGGGCATTCGACGTGGGCTGTCAGCGCCGAACACCCACCCCCGACCCTTCCCTCAAGGGAGGGAAGTTTTTTCACCCACCCCTCCCGATCACGAGCCGCAATGGGCCGTCGAAGAACGGCTGCCTGCGCAGATGCCCGTATTTTTCGTCCCACTTTCCGCTTTCCAGATCGGCCGACAAAGCCGCTTCGAAGCGTCGCACAGCTTCGCTGGGCACGATGCTCCAGCTGGAACAGGCTAGCCGCGCGTTCTCATCGAGAAACGCTTCGGGCCGCCCGTAATACGCCTCGTTAAACCCGTCCCGGCACTCGAGCGGCACCGGCACGGGCTCTATCTCCACCTTGTCGCCGAACGCGGCTGCGATGCGTTCCATCGACGGAAAACGGCTTGCTTCGACCGCCCGCACTTCGGGAATGTAATCGGTCAGCCAGTAATCCATCATCGCCGCCGGATCGCACACCAGCAGGACGACCGGTCCGCGCGTCACCCGCCGCATCTCGGCAATCCCCGCTTCGAGGTCCGACCATTGGTGGACGGTCACCGATGCCATTGACGCATCAAAGCTCTTGTCCTCGAACGGCAGGTTCTCGGCGACCGCGTCGATCGCGCGGGTGAGGTGCGCAGGACGCTGCGCCCGCATCGACGCCGACGGTTCGACCGCCGTCACCTCGCAATGGGTGGGCTCGTAAGAACCGGCACCTGCGCCGACATTCAGCACGGTTTTCGCATCGCCGAGGGCGCGATGAATCTGCGCCTCGATCACCGGATCGGGCTGGCGGTAGCGACTATAGGTGCCGCCGATTGCGCCGTAATCGACGTCGCCCGCGCTGCCATCGCTTCGTCGCTCCCGGCTCATTGCCCGTCCTCCACCCGAGATTTTCCTACTCACCCCGCCGATGCTAGCTTCGCATCGGCTCTTTGAACCCTAGAATACAACGAAAAACGCGGGATGCCCTATGGTGAGGGCACCCCGCGTCTGTACTTCATCAGCTAGGTCCCAGCGTGACGCTGCGACTCGGGCCATCAGGAGGCGGTGGCGAAGGCCTCTTCGCCCAGCGCCATCATCGATTCGCTGCCGCTTTCGATCTTGCGACGCAGCGCACCGGCATCGGGCACGAAGCGGTCCGCGAAGTAGCGGGCGGTGGCGATCTTGGCTTCGTAGAACGCCTTGTCGTCGCTGCCCTCGGCCAGCTTGGCCTTGGCGACGCGGGCCATCTTGACCCACATCAGCATCAGGCAGGCGATACCCATGATGTGCATGTAGTGGTGTGCGCCTGCGCCCAGATTGTTGGGATTGGCCATCGCGTTCTGCATGAACCACATGGTCGCCGCCTTCTGCTCACCAACCGCCTTTTCGAGAGCCGCAGCCAGCTCGGCCATGCCTTCTTCGTCCTTGGCGGAGGCGACTTCGTCGTCGACTAGCTTGAAGAATGCCTGCACCGCGCGGCCACCATGCATCGCCAGTTTGCGCCCGGCGAGGTCCATGGCCTGAATGCCGTTGGTGCCCTCGTAGATCATCGCAATGCGGGCATCGCGCACGAACTGCTCCATGCCCCACTCGGCGATGTAGCCATGGCCGCCGTAGACCTGCTGCATGTTGTTGGCGACGTCGTAGCCCTTGTCGGTGCCGTAGCCCTTGATGACCGGGGTCATCAGGCCGACGAGATCGTCTGCTAGCTGGCGCTCGTCCTCGTCCTGCAGCGCGTGGCTGAGGTCCTGCTGCAGCGCGGTCCACAGCGCGAAGGCGCGCATGCCTTCGTTGAACGCCTTGGCGTCCATCAGCATGCGGCGCACGTCGGGGTGGACGAAGATCGGATCGGCCTTCTCGTTCGGCTCGGCCGGGCCGGTCAGAGCGCGGCCCTGACGGCGGTCGAGCGCGTAGGTCACCGCGTTCTGGTAGGAGACTTCGGCCTGGCTGAGGCCCTGGATGCCTACGCCGAGGCGCGCAGCATTCATCATTATGAACATCGCGGCGAGGCCCTTGTTCTCTTCGCCGACCATCCAGCCTTTCGCTTCGTCATAGTTCATGACGCAGGTCGAGTTGCCGTGGATACCCATCTTGTGCTCGATCGAGCCGCACATCACACTGTTGCGCTCGCCGACCGAGCCATCGTCATTGACGAGGAACTTGGGCACCACGAACAGCGAGATACCCTTCGAGGAATCGGGCGCGCCCGGCGTCTTGGCCAGCACGAGGTGGATGATGTTTTCCGCCATGTCGTGCTCACCGGCGGAGATGAAGATCTTGGTGCCGGTGATCGAATAGCTGCCGTCGGCCTGCGGTTCGGCCTTGGTGCGGATGAGGCCCAGATCGGTGCCGCAATGCGGCTCGGTCAGGTTCATCGTGCCGGTCCATTCGCAGCTGACCATCTTGGGCAGGTACTTTTCCTTTTGCTCCTGGCTGCCCTTGGCGATCAGAGCGGAAATCGCACCGTTGGTAAGGCCCGGATACATGCCGAACGCCTGGTTGGACGAGCTGATCATCTCTTCCATTGCGAAGGCGACGACATGCGGCAGGCCCTGCCCGCCGAATTCTTCGGGCATCGAAAGCGTGCCCCAGCCCGCCTCACGGAACTGGTCGAAGGCTTCCTTGAAACCGGTCGGCGTGGTCACCGAACCATCATCGTGGCGGGTGCAGCCTTCCTGGTCGCCGACCTGGTTGAGCGGCTGCAGCACTTCGGCAGTGAACCTGCCGGCCTCGTCGATGATCGAGGTCACCATGTCGGTGGTCGCGTTCTCGAAGCCGGGCAGGTTGCCGTAGCTCTCGAGATCGAGCATCTCGTTGATGATGAAGCGGAAATCGCGGGTCGGTGCGGTATAGCTGGGCATCCGGGGTCCTTCGGGTCGGGTTTTGTGGGGTTAGTCCTGGTCGGTCTGTTCGACCTGCTCGACATGAGCGATGAAATCGGTGAGTTCCTTGATCGAGGAATCGATATCGTCGCGCTGCTGTTTCAGCTTGGCGACGTGCGCGCGGCACCGTTCGATCGTGACGCGCCGCTGTTCGACCCGGCCATCGCCAAGGTCGTAGAGGTCGATCATCTCCTTGATCTCGGCAAGGCTGAAGCCGACGTTCTTGGCGCGCATGATCCACGCAAGGCGGGCCCGGTCGCGCTTCGAGTATACCCGCGACAGGCCGTGGCGGGTCGGTTGGATCAGCCCTTCGTCCTCGTAAAAGCGAAGTGCCCTGGCGGTACAGTCGAACTCGGCGGTCAGGTCCGAGATCGAATAGGTTTCTCGCGCTTGGGCATCGGGACGCTCGAGGTGGGCCCCTGCGCCCGAATACGCGCTTTTGGCGGCGGCATGGGTCATGCGCCCTGTATAAATGCCCTTTACGTAAAGGTCAACCGCCCGACTCCGTGAGTCGCCCGTGCGCGTCGAGCTTGCGGTAGAAGCAGCTCCGCGCGCCCGTATGGCAGGCGGGGCCGGCGGGCTCGGCCACGATGACAATCGCGTCCTGATCGCAATCGACAAGGATGTCCTGGACCCTCAAGACGTTTCCGCTCGTCTCGCCCTTGCACCACAGCTTTCCGCGCGAGCGTGAATGGAAATGCGCAAGGCCGGTCTCGCGAGTAGCGTTCAGAGCCTCCTCGTCCAGATGCGCGACCATCAGCACATCGCGACTCGCAGCATCGACGACTACTCCGGTGAGCAGTCCGTCGGGCCCGAACTTGGGCATGAAGACATCGCCTTTTTCCCTGAGATCGGGGTCGTGATCGGGCATTGTTGCATTCCTGTCGTGGCGTGGCCGCTACGCGACCGAATTGTGTCAAAAGCATCACACTCGTGAGCGAATCCTTTCGCTAGCACAACGACTCCGTTGCCAGCGGCCCCGAATTTGGAAAAACTCCTGTTTGTGATCGGAGACGGTCACCCTTCAGGCCAAGGCGCCGCCTACGACGCGCCGGGTTCAGGGGGAGCACACCCGGATGGGGGTTTTCCGGGAGTGTTAAGACGAGGGTTTTGGATTGCCGATCGGCTTTTCGGGGGAACGGCCGGGCAGTCCTTGTAAGTTTCGTCACGCGGCGCCCGGGATCGTAATGGTCCCGGGCGTTTCGTTTTCTGCCCTCTCCTTGACCTCGACGCGCGCAAAGCAGGCGATGCGAACGCTCGCAGCACCCGAGTCGAGCAGAACGCGTACGCACTCGCTCGTCGTGGCGCCGCTGGTGAGGACGTCGTCGATGAGGATGACGTCCCGGCCTGCAAGCTGTCCCTTGCAGCCTGCCCGTATGCGGATGGCATCGCGAAGCGTGCGGGCCCTTTCCGCTCGGCCCAGTCCGCCCAGCTGCCGGGTAGCCTTGGTCCGCACGAGCGCGTCGACCAGCACCGTGTGGCCAGTATGTCGCGCAACCGCGTCCGCCAGCAGCGCGGACTGGTTGTACCCGCGCAACCACAGGCGGCTGCGGTGCAAGGGCACGGGGACAAGGATTGCATCAGCCGGTGCGCCAGAGAGCCGCGCTGCCATCAATTGGCCCATCAGTCGGGCGAGGCCGATTCGCCCGCCATGCTTGAACCTGAGCACCAGTTGCCGAGCAGGTTCGTTGTACAAGACCGCCGCGACGATGCCCGAATGGCGCGGAGGGCGCGCGACGCAGGGGTGACACACGCTCTCGGCGTCGATCGCTGAAAGCGGGGTCTGGCACGCAACGCAGGCGGGCGCTCCGGGAAACTCGAGCGTGTCCCAGCACGTCGCACACAGTCCCGGCCCCGCAGCGATCCCCTCTCCGCATAACGGACAGCGGGGCGGGTAGACGAAGTCGACCAGCGGCCTGAGGGCGGAGGACAGGGTGTTGCTGGCCATCGCGGGCTATGCTGCCCCCCTGCCCCAATGTAGGCAAGCGCGATGACCGCACGTACCGTCCCCCGTATCTTCGCGCCAGACCGCAGACAGGCCCGCCACAACCGCGCGCTCACCCGGCAAGCTGCCGTGGATGCCGCGCGGTTCGTGTTCGACGACATGATCGAGGATATTCTCGAACGCTTCGACTTCACCCGCGCCGAAACGGGATCGACGCTGGTCGTCGGCGATATCACCGGCCAACTGTCGCCCGCGCTCGAGTCGCGCGGATTCGCCGTCGAGAGCGTGGGCCCGGATGAGATCGACGAGGAGCGGCCCTACCCGAGCACCTATCGCTATATTCTCAGCCTCGGCGCGCTCGATACGCTCAACGACCTGCCCGGCGCGCTGATGCTGATGCGTCACGCGCTGGAGCCGGGCGGCATGATGATCGCCCAGTGCCTCGGCGCGGGCACCCTGCCGGCGATGCGGCAGGTGGTGCAGGTTGCCGACGGAGAGCGGACCCATGCGCGCATCCATCCGCAGATCGACCGCCCGGCTGCGAGCGGGCTGATGAGCCGCGCCGGCTTTGCCAAGCACGTGGTCGACAGCCGCAGCCTTCGGGCGCGCTACGGCGCGTTCGACCGCCTCGTATCCGATCTGCGCGACCAAGGCCTGACCGGCGTTCTGGCCGATGCCCCGCCCGCGTTCACCCGGTCCAGCTGGGCGCGCGCGATGGCCGGTTTCGAGCCGCTGAGGGAAGAGGACGGCAAGGTCACCGAGACCTTCGAAATCCTTTCCCTCACAGGCTGGGGTTAGGCCTTCCGCAGCGCAGCCTGGGCCGCCGCAAGCCGCGCGATCGGCACGCGAAAGGGCGAGGCGCTGACATAGTCGAGCCCGACCTTTTCGCAGAACCCGATGCTGGCGGGGTCGCCGCCATGCTCGCCGCAAATGCCGAGCTTGAGCTTGGGATCGGTTGTGCGTCCGCGCTCCGCCGCCAGTTCGACCAGCTGGCCCACGCCATCCACATCGAGGCTGACGAATGGATCGCGCGCGAAAATGCCGCGGTCCACATAGGCACCCAGGAACCTACCCGCATCGTCGCGGCTCAGGCCCAGCGTGGTCTGCGTCAGGTCGTTGGTGCCGAAGCTGAAGAAGCGAGCCTCTTCCGCGATCTCGCCCGCCATCAGCGCGGCGCGCGGCAGTTCGATCATCGTGCCGACCAGATACTCGACCCGCGTGCCCTTCTCCGCGAAGACCTCTTCGGCAACCCGATCGACCAGCGCGCGCAGGATCTCCAGCTCGCGCTTGGTGGCGACCAGCGGGATCATCACTTCGGGCAGCGGCGCCTGGCCGCTACGCTCCTGCACCGCGCACACGGCTTCGAAGATCGCGCGCGCCTGCATCTCGTAGATTTCGGGATAGGTAATCCCGAGGCGGCAGCCGCGATGGCCCAGCATCGGGTTGAACTCGTGCAGCTCGCTCACGCGCTGCTTGAGCCGTTCGGTTTCCATCCCCGTCGCCTCTGCCAGATCGGCAAAGTCGCCCTCACCCGACGGCAGGAATTCGTGCAGCGGCGGATCGAGCAGGCGGATCGTGCAAGGCAGGCCGGCCATCACCTCGAAGATGTCTTCGAAATCCTGGCGCTGTTCGGGGAGCAGCTTGGCCAAGGCCTTGCGCCGCCCGCTCTCTGTCTCGGCGAGGATCATCTCGCGCACCGCCATGATACGGTTTGCATCGAAGAACATATGCTCGGTCCGGCAAAGCCCAATGCCCTCCGCGCCGAAGCTGCGCGCAGTCTTGCAGTCCTCGGGCGTTTCGGCGTTGGTCCGCACGCCCATCCGGCGCGCTTCGTCGGCCCATTCCATGATGACGCCGAAATCGCCCGCGAGTTCGGGCTCGATCGTCGGGACGAGCCCGCGCATCACCTGCCCGTTGCCACCGTCGAGCGTGATGACATCGCCTTCGGAAAGCTCGGCCTTGCCGATCCGCAGCGTCCGGCCGTGCCGGTCGATCGTGACGCCGCTCGCGCCCGACACGCACGGGCGGCCCATGCCGCGCGCGACCACCGCCGCGTGGCTGGTCATCCCGCCGCGCGCGGTCAGGATCCCCTTGGCCGCGTGCATGCCGTGAATGTCCTCGGGCGAAGTCTCGACCCGCACCAGGATCACCGCGTCGCCGCGATTGGCCCATTGCTCGGCGGTATCCGCGTCGAGCGCGATCTTGCCGCTCGCCGCGCCCGGTGACGCGGGCAACCCGCTGGTCAGCACATCGCGCGGGGCGTCGGGATCGAGCGTGGGATGGAGCAGTTGGTCGAGCGCCATCGGATCGACCCGCAGCACCGCCGTGCGCCGCTCGATCAGCCCTTCGGCCTCCATGTCCACCGCCATCTTGAGCGCGGCCTTTGCCGTGCGTTTCCCGTTGCGGGTCTGGAGCAGGAACAGCTTGCCCTGCTGCACCGTGAACTCGATGTCCTGCATGTCCTTGTAGTGCTTTTCGAGCAGGTCGAACACGTGGGCGAGTTCTGCGTAAGCGTCCGGCATGGCTTCTTCCATGCTCGGCTTGTCGGCCCCGGCTTCCTCGCGCCGCGCCTTGGTGAGGTATTGCGGCGTGCGGATACCCGCGACCACATCCTCGCCCTGCGCGTTCACCAGCCATTCGCCGTAATAGTACTTCTCGCCGGTCGAGGGATCGCGGGTGAAGGCGACGCCGGTGGCGCTGTCGTCACCCATGTTGCCGAACACCATCGCCTGCACGTTCACCGCCGTGCCCAGATCGTGCGGAATGTCGTTGAGGCGGCGGTAGATTTTCGCCCGTTCGCTATCCCAGCTTTCGAACACCGCGCGGATCGCGCCCCACAGCTGCGTCTGCACGTCCTGCGGGAAAGGCTCGTCCTGCTCGTTCGCGACGATCTTCAGGTATTCGCCGACCAGCGCTTCCCAGTGTTCGGCCTGCATCTCGGTATCCGAGTAGAACCCGTTATCCTCGCGCATGATTTCCAGCGCTTCCTCGAACAACCCGTGATCGAGGCCGAGGACCACGTCGGAGTACATCTGGATGAACCGGCGATAGCTGTCCCACGCGAAGCGCGCATCGCCGCTGGTCTTGGCGAGCCCCTTCACCGTCTCGTCGTTGAGGCCGAGGTTGAGGACCGTGTCCATCATCCCCGGCATCGAGATCGCCGCGCCCGAGCGGACCGAGACGAGCAGCGGGTCCATCGCATCGCCCAGCTTCTTGCCCACGGTCTGTTCGACATGCGCAACGCCCCGCGCCACCGCATCCTGCAACCCGTCGGAGAAGTCGCCGCCCAGGTCGAGATAGCGCAGGCACTCTTCTGTCGTGATCGTGAACCCGGGAGGGACCGGCAGGCCGATGCTCGCCATTTCGGCAAGGTTCGCGCCCTTGCCGCCGGTGATGGTCTTGTCCTTCTGGCGCGGGTCCGAATGGTCCGCATTGCCGCCGAAGTGGTAGACTGTCTGGGTCATGGCGATACGCTGTTCCTTGTCGATCAGTGTGCTTACGCTGACACTTCCTGCTTACGCGGGTGACATGTGTCACCCATGTGTCACCCTGAGCAAAGGTTTGTCTTTCAAAGACAATCTGCCCTCAGGGTGACAGACTGCGCTTTTTCGCTCGTTTTATTTCCCGATCCCTAACCCTCGATCTTCGAGAAATACGCGACGTTGTGCACTGCATCACGGAACCGGGCAAGCAGGCCGAGGCGCGCGGTGCGCTTGGCCTTGTCGTCGTCGTTGACGGTGACGCTCTCGAAGAAGTCGTCGATCGGTGCGCGCAGCGATGCGAGCGCGGACATGGCATCCGCAAAGCGTTCGTCGCGCACGGCGGTTTCCGCCTGCGGGCCTGCCGTATCGAGCGCATCCATCAGCGCCTTTTCGGCGGGTTCAGGCGTGTAGGACAGCGAATTCGCCGTCCGCTCGGCCATCTTGGCGGCGATAACCTCTTTCATGTCGGGATCGTCGACCATCGCCAGCGGATCTTCCTCACCGGTATGGGGGATTTCGCCCTCCATCCCGTGCCAGTCTTCCTTCTTGAGGATATTCGCCGCACGCTTGTACCCCGCGAGCAGGTTCTTGCCGTCCTCTGTCTCCATGAAGCTCTGGAGCGCATGGACGCGGGCGAGCAGGCGGACGAGATCGTCCTCGCCACCGAGAGCGAACACCGCGTCGATCAGATCGTGACGGACGCCGGCTTCGCGCTGCTGGACCTTGAGGCGGTCGGCGAAGAAGTCGAGAAGATCGTCTGATGCATCGCGCAGCCGCGGCAAATCCTTCAACGCGGCGTTTTCTCTGGCTTCACCCTCGAACGAAGCTAGAAACTCCGAAATGTCCATCTGAGGAGTAAACGCTTCTATTGCTTGGAGAATATTCCGTTCGTATTGTCCAAATTTGGATGCTGCGCGGTAGCCGGCTGCGTATGCCATTTGCTTGAACGCAAGCATCCGCATCGGGAACCGCAGCGCGTTTGAATTTATGAGGCTCAGAGCACCGATGGCCTGCCGGCGAAGCGCGAACGGATCTTTTGAGCCAGATGGTTTCATTTCCTCTGCGAAGAACTGGAATAGCGTATCCAGCTTGTCCGCCAGACTCACCGCCACTGTTACCGGAGCAGTCGGCACCTCGTCGCCCTGCCCGACCGGCTTGTAGTGATCGCGGATCGCGTCGGCGACTGCATCGGGCAGGCCCTCGGCGCGGGCGTAGTAGCCGCCCATCAGACCCTGAAGTTCGGGGAATTCGCCGACCATTTCGGTCACGAGATCGGCCTTGCACAGCCGCGCGGCCTGTTCGGCCATGTCGGCGAGCGAAGCCCCTTCCCTTGAGCGAACGGGTTGGGGATGGGTGTTCGACGCCTGCGAGGTGGGAACCCCCACCCCCGGCCCCTCCCCACCGGGGAGGGGAGGATCTGTGACAATCCCCTCTTCCACCAGCCAGCGGGCCAGCTTGGCGACCCGTTCGACCTTGTCGGCGACGGTGCCCAGCTTCTCGTGGAAGGTAATGCGTTTCAGCCCCTCGGCATGCTGCGCGAGGGTTTTCTTCTGGTCGACCTCCCAGAAGAAGCGCGCGTCGGAGAGCCGCGCAGCGAGCACCTTGCGGTTGCCGTCGACGATAGCCGCGCCGCCGTCCGCCGCCTCGATATTGGCGGTGCAGATGAAGGCGTTGGCCAAAGAATCCCCCTCCCCTTCAGGGGAGGGGGTCGGGGGGTGGGGCTGACCGGGAATGTCAGCCGAAGCCCCCTCACCCAACCCTCTCCCCCCGGGGGGAGAGGGCTTTCGGCACACGAAATACTTCTGGTTGACCCTAGCGGTGAGCTGGATCGTCTCGGGCGGGACGGTGAGGAAATCTTCCTCGAACCGGCCGAGTAGCGGGATCGGCCATTCGGTCAGCCCGGCATTCTCGACCACCAGCCCCCCGTCCTCGACGAGACTGAGCCCGGCTTCGGACGCGACCTTCGCCGCGCCTTCGCGGATCAGCGCGGCGCGTTCCTCATGGTCGACGATCACGTGCGCGGCGCGCAGCTTCACCGCATAGTCGTCCGCATTGCCGATGGTGATGTCGCCCGAGTGGTGGAAGCGGTGGCCCAGCGTGACCGCGCCGGAGGTGACGCCATGCACCTTGCACTCGACCACCTCGTCGCCCAGCAGCGCGACGATGCCGCTCAAAGGCCGCACCCAGCGCATGCTTTCGGTGGAGATCGACGCTGCGCCCCAGCGCATCGACTTGGGCCAGGCGAAATCGCGGATGATCGCGGGGATCGCCTCGGCCAGCACGTCGCGCACCGCCCTGCCCGGCGTGTCGATGACCGCGAAATAGGTCTCGCGGCCCTTCACGTCGCGCACTTCCAGCTGGTCGCGCGTGACGTCATTCTTGCGGCAGAATCCGTCGACGGCTTGGTCTGGCGCGCCCACGGGAGGCCCCTTGGCTTCCTCTCTGACCGCCTGCGTCTCGGTCGGCAGACCGCGCGCGATCAGCGCGAGGCGGCGCGGGGTCGACCAGACGGTGATCTCGCCCATGGAAACGCCCGCCGCATCCATTTCGCGGCGGAACAGCTTTTCCAATTCGGCGCGCGCGCCCGCCTGCATCCGCGCGGGGATTTCTTCGGAGCGCAGTTCGAGGAGGAAGTCAGTCATACGCCACCTTTTTCGTCATTCCCGCGAAGGCGGGAACCCATTTCCGGCGTTGGGGGCGGGTTCCCGCTTTCGCGGGAGTGACGAGGGGAATGGTAGAAATCACAGCGACCACTCCGGATATTTCTCGGCCCACCTGGGGGCCATCAGCTCGGCGTATTTCTCGCAGGAGCCGCGCGCGAGGTCGCGCACGCGGCCCATGTAGCTCGCGCGTTCCTGCACGCTGATCACGCCGCGCGCCTGCAGGAGGTTGAAGATGTGGCTCGCCTCGATCGCCTGTTCGTAGGCGGCGATGGGAACATTGTTGGAGAGCGCGTTCTCGCATTCCTTCTCCGCCTTGGCGAACAGGTCGAACAGCGCGTCGGTCTCCGCGACCTCGAAGTTCCACTTCGACATCTGCTTCTCGTTTTCGAGAAACACCTCGCCGTAGGTCGTCCCGCGCCCGTTGAAGTTCAGGTCGTACACGTTGTCGACGCCCTGGATATACATCGCGAGGCGTTCGAGCCCGTAGGTCAGCTCGCCTGCCACCGGCTTGCAGTCGAACCCGCCCATCTGCTGGAAATAGGTGAACTGGGTGACTTCCATCCCGTCGCACCAGACTTCCCAGCCCAGCCCCCACGCGCCCAGCGTGGGCGATTCCCAGTCATCCTCGACGAAGCGGATATCGTGCTTGAGCGGATCGATCCCTATCACGCGCAGCGATTCCAGATAGAGGTTCTGGATGTCGGGCGGGCTCGGCTTCAGGATGACCTGGTACTGGTAATAGTGCTGCAGCCGGTTCGGGTTCTCGCCATAGCGGCCATCGGTAGGCCGGCGGCACGGCTGCACGAAGGCGGCGTTCCACGGTTCCGGCCCCAGCGCGCGCAGCGTGGTCGCGGTGTGGAACGTGCCTGCCCCCATGCGCATGTCGTAGGGCTGCAGGATCACGCAGCCCTGCGCCGCCCAGAAGTCGTGCAGCGCGAGGATCATATCCTGGAAAGACGATTGCGGGTTCCGGTCCATGACGCGGCGCAATGGCTGAAGCGCGTTGGGGGGTCAATCCTGCGCGGCCGACATGCGCGCAATGAACAGCAACCTTGCCATTGTGGAAAGTGTCATTGACTCAGACAATCGTCCCATACATATGGTCAACCGTCCTTGACAAAGATCGGGGGTCGCGACGCGGGTCAACCCGCGTCACTCGCAATAAAAGGAAGCAATTTCGTGAAACGTTTCAAGGCAGGCATCGCCGCACTTGGTGTCCTTGCATTCTCCCTCCAGTTCGGCGCCGCCGTGCCAGCCATCGCCGCCCCCGAAGATGCTGAGCCAGCCGCTCCGCCGGTCGGCAAGCCCGCGCTCTGGAAGGTCGCCGACGAGGATACCACGGTCTACCTGTTCGGCACGATCCACGCCTTGCCGGAGGGTGCGCGCTGGTCCGAAGGACCGATCGAGGCCGCGCTCTCCGGAGCCGACGAACTGGTCACCGAAATCCCGATGGACGCCGCCAAGGATCCCGCGGCGCAGCAGATGGTGATGGGCAAGGCCATGCTGACGGACGGCACGACGCTGCGCGACCGGCTCGGTGAAAAGGACCGTGCCAGCTACGAAGCCGCGCTCGGCACCTTGGGCATGCCGGTCGCGACGTTCGACCGATTCGAACCGTGGTTTGCAGGGATGAACATGGCGATGATCCCCCTGATCAAAGAGGGGTATTCGATGGAGAGCGGTGTCGAACTCGCGGTGGACGAACTTGCCGCAGACGACGCGATCCGCACTGGGCTCGAAACGCTCGACCAGCAAATCGACATGTTCGATTCTCTCCCCGAGCAGTCGCAGGTCTCGTTCCTGATGGCTTCGGCGGATAATATCGACCAGATCGCGCCGCTGATGAAACGGATGACCAGCGCATGGCTGGAAGGCGATCCCGACCGACTGGCCGAGCTGATGAACCTCGGCCTCGACGATGAGAGTTTGGCAAACGCCCTCCTCTATAACCGCAACGCGAAATGGGCCGGATGGGTCGATGATCGCATGGATCGACCTGGCACCGTGTTCATCGCGGTGGGTGCAGGACACCTCGCCGGCGAGCGGAGTGTTCAGGATTTCCTCGGCGAACGCGGATTTACGGTGACGCGCGTTCAGTAAGCCTCAGGCAGCGATTGCAAGGAAGGGAGGTGCGGAAACGCGCCTCCCCTTTTCGTTTTTGGCGACGGCTTGCGCGTCATTTGGTGGGCGGTGTCAGGAGTGCGCGTCTCAATGTCAGGTTGTATTGACATACGCAACGAATCGCGACATATTGTCAGCATAACCTGACATAACGAATGGACTCACCCATGAAGACCGCATCCACTTCTCCCGCAGAACGGCGCTACGCGCTCTTTCTTACGATGGTGCATTTGGGCGCTGCCGCGACCCTTTTGCTCATCGCAACGCTTGCTTTCGATCTTCCCAGCTTCGTCGATGGGTTGCCGCTCGGGATGCTGCTGGTCGCGATCGGCGTCATCATGGTGCGCAAACTGCGCGACGATTACGTCGAGCAATTGTGGAAGGCCGGAACGGCCTCCGCCTTCGTGGCGGTCATCATCTGCTTCCTCGTCGCGCCGCTGACCTACGGAGTGCTCGACGATCTGATTGGCAGCGGTGTCGCATGGAGGGAGTATGGCATTCCGGTCCAGTTGCCTGCTGCCGTTGCGCTGATCGGCTTTTACGCCGGCTTCTACTGGCGGCTTCTGGCAGGGGGGCAGGAGGCGTGAAGAACCGCCTCAAGGTCCTTCGTGCAGAGCGCGACTGGAGCCAGGCCGATCTGGCAGGCAGGCTCGATGTGTCACGCCAGGCGATCAACGCGATCGAGACGGGCAAGCACGACCCTTCACTCGGCCTCGCATTCAAGATTGCGCGTCTATTCGAAACGCCGATCGAGACGATCTTTTTGGAAGACGAGGCCTGAGCCGGGCAGCCACCACACCCGATATATTCCACCAACCGAGGGAAACCAAACCCATGAAACCGAAGAAAATCCTCACAGGCATCGCCACGCTTGCACTCGCGGTCGGCACGATGGCGTGCGCGCAGACGCAGGAGCACCCCAGCCCTGTTGCAAGCACGCTGGCCCCGGCTAGCGATGTCGGGCTTGGCAAACCGGCGCTCTGGAAGGTCGCCGACGAAGACACGACGATTTACGTCTTCGGCACGGTCCACGTGCTGCCCGACGATGTCGACTGGTACAGCGGTCCTGTAAAAACCGCGCTCGATTCCAGCGAAACGCTGGTCACCGAGATCGATATGTCGCCCGCCGCGCTGGCGCAGGTGCCCGTCATCGTGCAGCAGACCGCCATCCTGCCACAGGGCACGACCGTTCGCAGCCTGATGAACGAAGACCAGCGCACAACCTATGAAGCGGCCCTTGCCGATCTCGGCATGCCGTCCAATGCGCTCGACCAGATGGAGCCCTGGTTCGCGACGCTCCAGCTCAGCCAGATCGCCTATGGGAAGGCCGGGTTCGATCCCGCCAACGGCACGGAGACCGTACTCGAACGCAAAGTGGGCGACCGGATGGGGCGCGATTCGCTCGAAACCATGCAGATGCAGCTCGCGATCTTCGACGAACTGCCGCAGGACGCGCAGATCGACTACCTGCTGGAAACCGCCGAAAGCATCGACCAGATCGCCCCGACGTTGCAGGCCATCATCGACGAGTGGGCCGTGGGCGATGTCGACGATCTCGGCAACATCCTCAACGAAGCGTTCAAGGCGGACCCGGTGCTGGCCGACAGGATGCTCTATTCGCGCAATGCCAACTGGGCTGCCTGGATCGACGACCGCCTCGATCAGCCGGGCACGATCTTCATGGCTGTCGGCGCCGGGCACATGGCCGGAAACCAGAAATTGCAGGACAAGCTGGCCGAACGTGGTATAAAGATGACGCGCATTCAATGAGGGGTTCATGATGCTCCGTACGGTCATCCTTGCATTCCTTGCCTGCCTGACCGCAGCCTGTGGCGGGCAACCGGACGACCGCAAGGATGACCGGTCCGACAAGGGTAATCCCCTGTTGTGGGAAATCGCCCGCGCCGACGGCCCGAATGCGGGGCAGGTCGAAGGCTGGCTGATGGGCACGATCCATGCGCTTCCCAGCGAGGCGAAGTGGCGCAGCAAGGAGGCCGACGAGGCGATTGCAAAGGCCGATGTGCTGGCGGTCGAGGTGGCTGACGTTGGCGATGGTCGCGCGATGGCGAGCGCGTTCCTGCCGCTCGCCATGTCCGCCGGGCAGCCGCCCCTCACAGAGCGTGTGCCCCCGCGCCAGCGGGAAAAGGTGGCCGAGCTGGTCGGCAAGACGAGCTATCGCCTCTCCGATTTCTCCCGCATCGAAAGCTGGGGCGCGGCGCTGATCCTGTCGCAGGCCGTGAAGACCGGCGCCAAGAGCGAGAACGGCATCGACCGTGCGCTGATTGCGGATTTCGCGAAACGCCGCGTGGTCGAGCTGGAAGGCGCTCCGGCGCAGTTTGCCGCCTTCGACGGATTGTCAGAACGGGCGCAGCGCGCGATGCTCGCCGCGATCGTGGAGGATTCGGGGGAATCGCCCGAGAAGCTGCGCGAACCGATCGATCTTTATCTCGCGGGCGATGCCGAGGGGCTCGAAAGGCTCACCCACGAAGGCATGCTCCGCAATCCCGAAATCCGCACCACCCTGCTGACCCGGCGCAATGCCGACTGGACGGCGAAGATAGACCGGATGCTTGCCGCAGAGCCGCTGCCGCTGATCGCGGTGGGCGCGGCGCACATGGTGGGCGAGGATGGCCTTGTCGCCCAGCTGGAGGCGAAGGGATACCGCGTGACGCGCATCGGTGGGCCTGCTGCGCGCTAGCGCCACGCTTTACGGTTGCTTTTCTGCGCTCTTGCCCGTAACAGCGCGCGCCTCGGCGCCATGTGCATCCCTGGAGGCGTGGCGAGACCGGGCATACATCCGTATTTCGAAAGGTAGTATACGATGAGCGACGCTCTGACCCTGCCGGCCGAGACGCGCGAACGGGCTGGCAAGGGAGCCTCCCGTGCACTGCGTCGCGAAGGCCGTGTCCCCGCCGTGATCTATGGCGGCAAGGAAGAACCCATCACGATCCACGTCGAAGAGCGCGAACTGGTCCGCCAGCTCGATCTCGGCCACTTCATGAACTCGATCATCGAGATCGAGATCGGCGGCAAGAAGGTGCGCACCCTGCCCAAGGATGTGTCGCTTCACCCCGTGACCGACCGCCCCGAACACGTCGATTTCCTGCGTCTTTCGAAGGGCGCCAAGGTGGATGTGAGCGTCCCCGTCGTATTCGTCGACGAAGAAGCTTCGCCCGGCCTCAAGAAGGGCGGCGTGCTCAACATCGTGCGTCACGAGCTGGAACTGGTCTGCGATGCGGACAAGATCCCGTCCGAGATCACGATCAGCGTCAAGGGCAAGGACGTCGGCGACTCGATCCACATCAGCGAAGTCGAACTGCCCGGCGGCAGCGAGTCCGCGATTACCGATCGCGACTTCACCATCGCCACCTTCGTCGCCCCGTCGGCGCTGAAGAAGGCCGAAGGCGAAGGCTCCGATGAGGTCACCGAAACCGAAGTCATCGAACAGAAGGCCGACACGGTCGAAGGCGAAGACGACCAGGTGGTCGACGGCGAATAAGCCGCCCTTCCCTGCATTTCCGGAACGCCGGGCCTCATCGCGAGGTCCGGCGTTTTTGTTTGCCAAGACTGCGTGGCTGACAAGCTTTGTCATTTGTACCGCGCAGGTCTGCTTGGTAGCGTCGAGGCGACCTCATGAAAGGTATGCCATGCGGAATTTCTGGATTGCCGGAGTGCTCGCGAACCTGGCCATAAGTGCATCGCTGGCGCAGTCGCCATCGAACGATGCCGCGATGGACGACCAGGATTATGCCGTGACCTATGCGGGAGAGATCGGCGTCGATCCCGCGGTTCTGTGCGAATATTTCTATCACCGCCAGCGCGCCGATTTCGTCCCGAGCGGAAACGCGATCGTCGATGCCGCGCTCGACGGTTACGTGGAAAGCGCAAGGCTTCTGAAGTCCGACATCCGTAAACGCTTGAAGCCGGACGCGTATGATCGGCAGTACGCGCTGGTTAAGACGACGCTGGATGGCGAGAAGATCGGCCTGTTCGACTGGAGCTGCAATCGGCTGCGTTACCGAGTGTCGGGGTGACGTTTCGATTCCGAGGCCGTAAGGCCCGGTCATGCAGATCTGGACCGGCCTCGGAAACCCTGGACCGCGCTACGCGCTTCACCGGCACAATGTCGGCTTCATGGCGTGCGACGTCATCGCCGAAAGCTATGATTTCGGGCCGGTGCAGAAGAAGTTCCAGGGCTGGGTTCAGGAAGGCCGCATCGGTCGCGAGAAGGTGCTGCTGCTGAAACCGGCGACCTTCATGAACGAAAGCGGCCGCGCGGTTGCGGAGGCGCTGCGCTTCTACAAGCTGGAGCCCGACGCGCTGACTGTCTTCCACGACGAGCTCGATCTCGCGCCGTTCAAGGTGAAGGTCCGGATGGGCGGCGGGCTCGCCGGGCACAACGGCCTGCGGTCGATCAACCAGCACCTCGGCCCCGACTTCCGCCGCGTGCGGATCGGGATCGGCCACCCGGGTCACAAGGATCGCGTGACCGGCCACGTGCTCGGCAATTTCGCGAAGGCCGAGATGGACGATCTTGCAGGCATGCTCGGCGCCATGGCGAGCGAGGCGCAGTGGCTGGCCGAGGGCGACGATGCGCGCTTCATGAACGATGTCGCGCTGAGGATGCAGGATTGAGGCCAGCCATGCCGGGCCGGGCGACCCTTCTGTTACTGCTAACCGGGCAAACGCTGTTCTTCGCGGCGATCGGCCTGGGGCTGTGGGTCATCTCCGGTCGCGCGGCCCCCTCTTTCGTCACTTTCGGAATCGACCAGCTTGCCAACGGAGCACTGCTCGCGGGCGTTCTCGTCGCGGTGGCGGCGGCGGTCTATTACGGCCTGCCCAAAGTCTCCGAATACCTCGTGCGAACGCAGGCGAAGAACTTTGCCTTTCTCGAAAAGCCCCTGCCCTTCCCGGCCGTTGTCTGGGTGTCTCTTGGCGCGGGTATCGGCGAGGAGGCGCTGTTTCGCGGCGGCGTGCAGACGCTGGCGGCGGACTATGTCGGCATGCCACTGGCCATAACAATCGCCGCCGCGCTCTTCGCGGTGGTCCATTTTGCCCGGCCACTCATCGCAGTGATCATCTTTGCCATCGGCGTCGTCTTCGGCTGCGTCTTCTGGATCACCGGATCGCTGCTGACGGTGATGCTGGCCCACGCGCTCTACGATGTGTTCGCCTTGTGGTACGTGCAAAAGGAGATGCACCGCCTGCGCGTGTTCGCAGACGCCGACGGCGCCCGTGCCGAGGAAACATCGGACTAGGCAGCGGCGGGTGCGGGCGTTACCAGCGGCGCCAACTCCATCCCCACCCCGACCAAGGATCATCATGGGTTTCAAATGCGGTATCGTTGGCCTGCCGAATGTCGGCAAGTCGACGCTTTTCAACGCCCTCACGCAAACGCAGGCCGCGCAGGCCGCGAATTATCCGTTCTGCACGATCGAGCCCAACGTGGGCCAGGTCGCGGTGCCCGACGACCGGCTCGACAAGATCGCCGCCATCGGGAAGAGCGCGAAGATCATCCACACGCAGCTGGCGTTCGTCGACATTGCGGGCCTCGTGAAAGGCGCCAGCAAGGGCGAAGGCCTGGGCAACCAGTTCCTCGCCAATATTCGTGAAGTGGACGCCATCGTCCACGTGCTGCGCTGCTTCGAGGATGACGACATCCAGCACGTGAACAACAAGGTCGATCCGATCGCCGACGCCGAAGTGGTCGAGACCGAGCTGATGCTCGCCGACCTCGAAAGCGTCGAAAAGCGGGTAGAGAATGCGAAGCGCCGCGCAACCAGCGGCGACAAGGAAGCGAAGGCTCTGGCTTCGGTGCTGGGGCAGGCGCTCGAGTACTTGAAGGACGGCAAGCCCGCGCGTCTGGTTGAACCGGGCGACGACGAGGAAGCGCGGCTGTTCGAACAGGCGCAGCTGCTGACCGCCAAACCGGTGCTCTACGTGTGCAACGTGGCCGAGGAAGACGCGGCTGAGGGCAACGCCCTGTCGAAGCTGGTCGCCGAAAAGGCCGAGGCCGAAGGTGCGCAGTCGGTGGTCGTCTCCGCTGCCATCGAATCCGAGCTGGTCGAAATGGAACCCGAAGACCGCGCCGAATATCTTGGCGAGCTGGGCCTCGAAGAAAGCGGCCTCGCGAGGATTATCCGCGCCGGATACAAGCTGCTCGGCCTGCAGACATTCTTCACCGTCGGCCCGAAGGAAGCGCGTGCGTGGACCTTCCCTGCCGGTGCGAAGGCGCCGCAGGCGGCGGGCGAAATCCACACCGATTTCGAACGCGGCTTCATCCGCGCCGAGACCATCGCCTACGACGATTACGTGACGCTGGGCGGCGAAAGTGGTGCAAAGGAAGCGGGCAAGCTGCGGCAGGAGGGCAAGGAATACCTCGTGCAGGATGGCGACATCATGATGTTCAAGTTCAACGTGTGACCGGCATTCGCTGACACGCTTCTGTCACGGCAAAATCATAGGGCTCGAAAGATGATCACCCGTCGCGCGCTTATCCGCTCCACCGCCGCAGGCGCCGCTGTGGCGACGCTTTCGTCTCCCGCAATCCTGCTCGCGCAGAGCTGGTTCCGCGAATACCCGTTCAAGCTGGGTGTCGCGTCGGGCGACCCGGCGAGCGACGGGTTCGTCATGTGGACCCGCCTCGCGCCCGAACCTTTCGAACCGCACGCCGGGGTGCCGATGTCCGCCCTGCCCGTCGACTGGGAAGTTGCAGAGGATGACCGTTTCCGCACCATCGTGGCGAAAGGCACCGAGCTGGCCCGGCCCGAGCTGGGTCACAGCGTCCATGCCGAGGTGTCGGGCCTCAAACCCGACCGCCCCTACTGGTATCGCTTCACGGTAGGTTCCGACCGGTCGCTGACCGGCCGTGCGCGCACGCTGCCTGCGGCCGGTGCCGCCGTCTCGCAGTTGCGCTTCGGCGTGTGCGGATGCCAGCATTACGAGAGCGGCTTCTACACCGCCTACCGCGACATTGCGGAAGACGATCTCGCCTTCGTCTACCACTATGGCGATTTCATCTACGAATACTCGTACGACTACAATTACGGGCCCGAGCGGCTGCCCGTACCCAAGGTGCGCGAGCATCGATTGCGCGAGGTCATTTCGCTCGACGACTACCGCCAGCACTATGCGCAATACCTGATGGACCTCGACCTGCAGGCCGCGCGATCCTCGCAGGTGTTCCTGCAGAGCTTCGACGATCACGAGGTGCAGAACAACTGGGTCGACGATTACGCGCAAGACCCGACCATTCCGCAGGAAGTGTTCGCCCTGCGGCGTCAGGCGGCGATGCAGGCCTGGTACGAGAATATGCCGGTGCGCCGCCGCGCGCTGCCGCACGGCCCGCTGTCGCTGGCAAACCGCCGGTTCGCTTTCGGTGATCTGGCGTCGATCAGCGTGCTCGACACGCGCAGCTTCCGGTCGAACCAGCCGTGCGACGATCGCTGGGGCGTGACCCCATGCGAAGGCGTGTACGACCGCAACGCGACCGTGCTGGGCGAGGCGCAGGAAAAGTGGCTCGACGACAACCTGATGCGCAAGGACGCGCGGTGGAACTGCATCGCGCAGCAGATCATGATGATGCCGCTTAACCGCCGCACCTACGATGACCAGCCTGAGGTGATGTACAATCTCGACAGCTGGGCGGGCTACAACACACCGCGCGAACGGCTCATGAAGCGGCTCGCCAAGGTGGACAACGCCGTGGTCCTGACCGGCGACGAGCACCAGAACTACGCGGGTCTGCTGATGTCCGACGACACGCCGGTCGGGGTCGAATGCGTGCTCACTTCGGTCAGCAGCGGCGGCGACGGGCAGGATATGCGCCCGGGCAGCGATCGCATCCTGGCCGAGAACCCGCAGCTCAAATTCATCAACGACCAGCGCGGCTACGGCGTCTGCGAGGTGACGCCCGAAAGCTGGCGGACCGATTTCCTCGTCCTCGACCGGGTGTCCACGCCGGGCGGCACGCTCAGCCGCCGTGCCAGCGCCGAGGTTGAAGCCGGTTCGGTAAATCTCGCAATAACTTAGTTCCGGCACTCAAGTCCGGGCACAATAGCGCATCTGCTCCGTTGGCGATGAGAACCAAGGGGAGATGTTCGTGGTCGACAAGTCCGAAAAATTCAGCTGGCTCGTGCGTGTGGGCTATTTCAGCCGTGCGGTGCTTTATACCGTGGTGGGCCTGATCGCGCTGACCAGCGCGGGGCGCATTGCCGAGGGTACGGCCGGCATCTTCAAGGCGATCGAGGATTTCCCGGCGGGCATCGCGATCCTGTGGATCATGGTGTTCGGCCTGTTCGGCTATGCCCTGTTCCGCTTCTGCTCTCCGCTGTTCGATATCGAGAACGAAGGGTCCGACGCCAAAGGCTGGGGCAAGCGCATCGGGCATGCGGGCAGCGCCATCGGCCACCTCGCGCTGTCATGGTCCGCCTTCAAGTTCGCGACCGACAAGAATTCCGGCGGCGGCGGCGCGCAGGAGGCTGCAGCCGGCGTATTGGGCATCGAGTTTGGCGGAGTCCTCATCGGCCTGCTGGGTCTCACCTTCTTCATCGCCGCGTTCAATCAGGCGAAGAAGGGCATCACCGGCAGCTTCATGAACCGCATCAGCCCGCAGGCACCCGACTTCACCCGCTGGATTGGCGGTGCTGGCTACCTTGCACGCGCGGTCGTGTTCGTGGTCATCGGGTGGTCGCTGGTCGGCGCCGGGTTCATGTCCAAGGGCAGCGATCAGGTGAAGACCATTGGCGATGCCGTGGCCAGCCTCGCCGACAACGGCATATGGTTCACCATTACCGCGATCGGCCTGCTGCTGTTCGGCCTCTTCAGCTTCATCCTCGCCCGTTACCGGATCATTCCGGACCTGGGCTCGGAAGGTAAGGTGCCCGAGTTCCGGGCAGGTTGAAATATACCCCTGGGGGGTATATCTGAGCCGTTATGACAAAGACTGCAAAACTCTACCGCATGGTGATGGACAAGCATGTGTGCCCGTATGGCATCAAGTCCAAGGCGCTGCTCGAAAGCAATGGCTACACGGTGGAGGACCACCACCTCACCACGCGGGAAGAGACCGACGCGTTCAAGGCCGAGCATGACGTAAAGACCACCCCGCAGACTTTCATCAATGGTGAGCGGATCGGCGGGCACGACGATCTGCGCAAGTTCTTCGACAAGCCGGTGAAGGACCCGGACGAGACCAGCTATCGCCCGGTGCTGGCCGTGTTCGCGGTTGCAGCGGCGCTGGCGGTCACGCTCAGCCTGGGCGTGCTCGACGGACTTTCGGTCCGCACGATCGAATGGTTCGTCGCGTTCTCGATGGCGATGCTCGCCATGCTCAAACTGCAGGATGTCGAGCAGTTTTCGACCATGTTCGTCGGCTACGACCTGCTGGGGCGCAGATGGGTGCCCTATGCCTACGCCTATCCCTACCTCGAAGCTCTCGCCGCGGTGCTGATGGCGGCGCACCTGCTGCCCTGGCTTTCGATCCCCATCGCGCTGTTCATCGGTACGGTCGGCGCGGTGAGCGTGTTCTATGCGGTCTATGTGCAGAAGCGCGAGATCAAGTGCGCCTGCGTCGGCGGGGGCAGCAACGTGCCACTGGGCTTCGTTTCGCTGACCGAGAACCTCGCGATGATTGCCATGGGAATCTGGATGCTGCTACGCGCACTCCTCTGACCACCCGAGGGCACTATCCATGCAATATTTCGAGGATCTGGAAGTCGGCACAAAGGCGTCTTTCGGCCATTACGAGGTCACCCGCGAAGAGGTGATCGATTTTGCCTCCAGGTACGATCCCCAGCCCTTTCATCTCGACGACGAAGCGGCCGCGCAGACCTATTTCGGGCGGCTATCGGCCAGCGGATGGCACACCTGCGCGATGACCATGCGGATGATGGTCGAACACTTCTCGTCGCAGGAAGCGGCGTCGCTCGGGTCGCCGGGGATCGACGAATTGCGCTGGATCAAGCCGGTCTATCCGGGCGACACGCTGCGCGTGGAATCGGAGCTGATCGAGAAGCGGCAATCGAAGTCGAAGCCGCACATGGGCTTTACCAAGACCCGCCAGACCACCTTCAACCAGCACGGCGAACCGGTGATGACGATGATCGGCAACGGCATCATCCGCGTGCGCGATCCCGAAGCCCCGGCGGGTTAACTCACCCGCCGCAGGCGATGCGGCCCTCGCTGTTCGCCACTTCGCGGTCATACCCGTCGAGCATCGAGAGCGTCGCGGGCGCGACCCAGTTGTTGTCGCCCTCGCCATCCTCTTTCGCGGCTTCGTCGATCGACACGCGCAGCGAATAATCGCGCCCGTCGTACTTCACTCGCGTTCCGAAGGGGCCTTCCTTGCTGCCCGCATCGGCGGCGAGCCGCTGGATGCTGCCTTCGAATTTCACGAAGCCCATGCTGTCGCCCAGGATCGCGAAGGGGTCTTCCTCGCCACCAGGCGTGAAGGAGCACCCTGCCCCCTCCATCGCGCTGTTCCTGGAGATGTCCTGATAATTGATCGGCTGAAGCGCCAGCTCGACCGGCGGCGGGGTCTGCTGCGCGATCACCTGCGCCACGGCCTCGGCATCGGCGCGGTCCTTGGCCTCGGAACTTCCCGGCTCGTCAGAACACCCCGCAATGCCCAGCGCAGCGATCAGCCCAAGTGATACTCCGAACCCCATCCCCAAACGCATCAATGTCTCCCCCGAACATTTTGTCTAATGTGTTGGATGACAGACCATTTTCGAGCCGCGAGAGCAAGGGCGGGCTGCGCTTTCTGGTGTGCCGAGCCATTGGACGCGTCGAGGCTCTGTCTTAGAAGCCAGGTAAGTCTGGTTTGGGGTGGTTAGCTGCTTTACTGGCGCGAGGGAGAATGCCGTTCGCAAATCCATAGCATCAGCGCTGATCCAGCAAGTAGTGGCGCGATGAAGAGGCCCGACATTCTGCTATCCATCAGGAAGCACGCAGCGAGCGTTACCGCGATGATGCCCAGTGCAATAGTGAAACCCTTCCAATGCGTAGGAAGGTAACTCCAGAGGATTCGGCTGAACCAAATCTCGCGACCAGCGTCATTCAGCTTCGTCATCTAGTGCGCCTCATCGGCTGATGACTGGCGCGGTTTCGCAAATTCCGCAATGGGGTCGATTGCCCACTATCCGCTCTTGAAGAGATGGTCTCGAAGAGAGGACACTCCGGCAACCAAGCCAAGCGCCACTAATGCCGCCCGAATAACTTCTCGACCTCTTCCATCGACAGCTTCACCCAGGTCGGGCGGCCGTGGTTGCATTGGCCCGAGCGCGGGGTGCGCTCCATTTCGCGCAGGAGCGCGTTCATTTCCTCGACGCGCAGGGTGCGCCCTGCCCTGACCGATCCGTGGCACGCCATGGTCGCGAGGACGTATTCGATCTTCTCGGTCAGGAGGAGCGAGCCGCCCCCCTCGCCCGAACCGTCGATGCCGTTCTTCGCCAGATCGTCGGCAATGTCGCGCAGCAGCGCGTGCGGATCGGCTTTGGGCAGCGCATGCGGCAGGCTCCGCACGAGCATCGCGGCAGGGCCGAAGCGCTCGATCGCTAGGCCCATCCGGTCGAGATCGGCGGCGATCGCTTCGAGCCGGTCGCACTCGGCCTCCGACAATTCGACCACCTCGGGCATCAGCAGCGCCTGGCTGCGCGACGCGGCGGCACCGGCATCGGCATTGCGCAGCCGTTCGAGCGTCAGCCTTTCGTGCGCTGCGTGCTGGTCGACCAGCACCAGCCCGTTGGCGGCTTCGGCGACGATATAGGTGTTTGCGATCTGCCCGCGCGCGATGCCGAGGGGGAACTCGCGCGCTTCCTCAGGCACTGTCTCGGCCTCGGTCGCCCGGCCTTGCGGAGTTCCGAACGCCAATGAGGCTTCGCGCAGCAGCAGCCCCTCCCCTTGAGGGGAGGGGTTGGGGTGGGGTGTGCCGTGCCATGATGGAGAGGGTGCAGGCCCCTCCCCTAACCCCCCCCCGTACGGGGAGGGGGATAAGGGTGGCACCACTGGCTCCGCCTGCCACTTCGCCATCGCCGAGGCATCGGGCGCCTGCGCGCTGCGCTTGTCTCCGGTGGAAAGCGCCGCGCGCAGTCCGCCGACGATCATCCCGCGCACGCCCTGCGGATCGCGGAAGCGTACCTCGCTCTTGGCCGGGTGGACGTTCACGTCGACATCCTCGGGCGGCAGCTCGAGGAACAGCGCCAGCACCGCGTGGCGATCGCGCGCGAGCATTTCGGCATAGGCACCGCGTACTGCGCCAACCAACAGCCGGTCCTTCACCGGGCGTCCGTTGACGAACAGGTACTGATGGTCCGCCACGCCCCGGTTGTAGGTCGGCAGGCCCGCAAGCCCGGTGAGCGTCATGTCGCCGCGCGCGAGGTCGATGGGCACCGAATTGTCCTGCAACTCGCGCGCGATGAGCTGGACCACGCGATCGGGCAGCGACTCGCCACGCTGGAGCTGGAGGCTTCGGCGGCCGTTGTTGGAAAAGGTGAAGCCGACCTCGGGCCGCGCCATCGCGAGGCGGCGGACGATATCCTGACACGCGGCGTACTCGCTGCGCGGCGTGCGCAGGAACTTGCGCCGCGCGGGCACCTCGCGGAAGAAATCCTCGATCCGCGCGCGGGTGCCGGGCGGCAGCGCGGCGGGCTTGTCTTCCAGCACGCGCCCGTGATCGACGACTCGCCGCCAGCCTTGTTCCGCATCGTGGGGCCGGCTTTCGAGCGTGAAGCGCGCGACGCTGGCGATGCTGGGCAAGGCCTCTCCGCGGAAACCGAGCGTGGCGACTCGCTCGAGCGCGTGCCCTTCCCCGACCAGATCCTCGGGCAGTTTGGAGGTGGCATGGCGTTCGAGCGCGAGCGCGAGCGCCCCCTCGTCCATCCCGCAGCCATCGTCGACCACTTCGATCGCGCCGATCCCGCCATCCTCCAGCGACACGGCAATGCGCGTGGCCCCGGCGTCGATCGCGTTCTCCAGCAATTCCTTGAGCGCGGCGGCCGGACGCTCGATCACTTCACCCGCAGCAATGCGGTTGATCAGCGCTTCTGGCAGTCGTCTGATGGTGGGCATTTGCCGTGGGATAGTCGAAGCGGTGGAAAAATTCGACGGGCTCCGCGCACTTACGCCCATTTTCTGCTTAAAAGCATCGCGTTTTTCGCTAGGGGACGATAGAGGCCTCGCTTGCAAGCCCGGCTGAACCGGCTCGTCCCTTCAACCCCAGTCAAGGCCGATCGCGCAATCGGTACGGAATACATATAGCTATGGGTTTCTTCTCGAATCTTCTGAAGTTCGGTACGCAGAACATGGCGATCGATCTCGGCACCGCAAATACGCTGGTCTACGTGCCCGACCAGGGAATCATCCTTAACGAACCTTCGGTGGTTGCCATCGAAACGCTCAACGGGATCAAGCGGGTCAAGGCCGTGGGCGACGATGCCAAGATGATGATGGGCAAGACCCCCGACTCGATCGAGGCGATCCGTCCGCTGCGCGATGGCGTGATCGCGGACATCGAAATCGCGGAAGAAATGATCAAGCACTTCATCCGCAAGGTGCACGGCAAGCGGAGCCTGTTCCGCTACCCCGAAATCACGATCTGCGTCCCCTCGGGCTCGACCTCGGTCGAACGCCGCGCGATCCGCGATGCGGCGAGCAATGCCGGCGCGAGCGCCGTCTACCTGATCCTCGAACCGATGGCCGCCGCGATCGGCGCCGACATGCCCGTGACCGAGCCTGTGGGTTCGATGGTGGTCGACATCGGCGGCGGCACGACCGAAGTCGCGGTGCTTTCGCTGCGCGGCCTCGCCTACACCACCTCGGTCCGCACCGGTGGCGACAAGATGGACGAAGCGATCGTTTCCTACGTCCGCCGACACCACAACCTGCTGATCGGCGAATCGACCGCCGAGCGGATCAAGAAGGACTACGGCGTGGCCGTGGCCCCTGCCGACGGGATCGGTGAATCGATCACGATCAAGGGTAGGGATCTCGTGAATGGTGTTCCGAAAGAGATCACCATCAATCAGTCGCATATCGCCGAAGCGCTGAGCGAGCCTATCGGTGCGATCGTCGAAGGCGTCCGGATCGCGTTGGAAAACACCGCACCCGAACTCGCTGCCGACATCGTGGACCAGGGCATCGTCCTGACCGGCGGCGGTGCGCTGATCA
>Ga0208018_100120_pt1 | contig 28976 bp, 32 predicted proteins | sample 31_taG_FD_184105 | JGI IMG/M metagenome (GOLD analysis project Ga0208018, IMG submission 184105) | Marine viral communities from the Gulf of Mexico - 31_GoM_OMZ_CsCl metaG (SPAdes) (version 2) | ecosystem: Environmental > Aquatic > Marine > Oceanic | place: Gulf of Mexico | collected 2015-07-12 | reverse complement strand
AGGGCGTCATGGATCGAGCGATCCACGACAAGCAGGAAGTTGTCGTGACGCGCAAGAAGGGCGAGTCCGTTGTGGTCGTGTCCTTGGACACTTGGAACGCCGTCAACGAGACGTTGCACCTCCTGTCCACACCGAAAAACGCATCCCGCTTGCGCGCGTCGATCGCGCAACTCGATGCGGGAACTGGCGAAGAGCGTGAGCTTACCGAGTGAAGCTGGTTTTTTCCGATCAGGCCTGGGAAGATTATCAGTACTGGGTCAGCACCAACGACAAGGTACGTGACCGGATCAACGAGCTGATCAAGCAATGCAAGCGGACCCCCTTCAAAGGAACCGGCAAGCCGGAACCTTTGAAGGGGGATCTGACCGGCTGGTGGTCACGGCGGATTTCTCAGGAAGATCGAATGGTCTACCGGGTTAGTGGTACTGGCGACGGCCAGAGCCTAGAGATTGCACAACTGCGGTTTCATTACTGAATTTCCTGTCTGTTGCTTCATGGAGATGGTTGTGAACAGAGCGGGGGCGTAGCCATAGCTCTATAGCTTCTCGCCAGTTTTGCTTTCGTGCCATTCGCGTATGCGCATGCATAGAAGGCCGACCAAAGGTGCTTCGAATAAGGGAATAATCGCATCGTCTGGCGTAAACGAAGGCGCTTCGTACTGGTCCATCGACCATGTACCGATAATCTCTCCGTCACGGGTCACGACTGAGCCATCATCGCAGAGATTGATCGGATAGATCAAAGCTCCATCAGACGGGACGCCGTAGCGCTGCCACGCTTCTCGAAGCGAGTCTCCCGTCAGCTGCGTTGGAGGATCAAGCGGCGGCAACTCGGGCTTCGGCTCGCGCTTCCCGGTTTTCCTTCGTTGTTTCCCCTGCCGCCAAGGTGGTGAAGGGTTTTCAGCTGCACGCTCCATTTGCCGACGAAGGTTTCCCTCGTCAAAAGCCCCGCCTGAACTGATCTGATCCTGAAAGACAGCAGCGTAGCCGATAATCTCTGGCATCCGTCCCTCGCTCGCAGGGATGCTTGGGATCGATGTGTTGAACTTTGGGGCGAAGGAACGAATGGCCGTGCTTTCCCTTTCGTGCATTTCGTCAGGTGGGCAGGGTGCCAGAGCGAGAGACCACGGCAGTGAGACGTCAGAAACACGGTGGTAGAAACGGCCCAAGCTATCAATTGGTCGCTCCGTCAGGTCCCATGACTGCCCTATGTAGACAATCTCCTCCGCGCAGCCGATCAAGTAAACGCCGCTTCTCTGCTTAAGCCCAGTGTAAAGAGCATTCAGATCTCGATGTGGATTGCGGACAAAGACCTGCCGTCTCCATGCCAGGAATTGTTTATGGTTATTCAGCATCTATGCCTATTGTCAGTCAGTCTGTGATCATCTTTCGTAATTTGTCTTAATAACTCAATTTCCATTTTCGCCTCATACCCACAAACCCACATTTTTTCATTTATGGGTCACGGTGGGTCTTGCCGGATGGGTAGCCAATGATGATGCCTATGGCCGGATCAACAATTTTCTCAATGTCTTCTTGCAGGCCTTGCGTCCGGATCATTGCAAAAATACGAATTTCTGCGTCCGGGCAGACAGCCCGAAGGAGTTCCGCGCAAGCAAAGCTTGTCCGTCCCATGGTCAGAACATCATCCACGATGGTGATCTTGTTCGGCACGAAGAACGGTCTCTCCGCCTCGATGCTTTCCAGGTGAATAGGGACAAGTGGTCTTTCCGCCGCCGGTGAATTTGACGAACGCGGTATAGCCCTCGTTCTTTTCAGATAGGTTTGTACATCTTGGCCGAACCCGTGCTCGTGCAACACGTCGCAGATCACCTTGGCAGGCCAAAGCGCCCCATCAGGGAGTGGCGCCGAGCGCGGTACCGGCACCAAAGTGACATCAGGCCCGAGAAAAGGCCGCAGAGCGTCCGCCTTCGAGTCTTGCAGGTGCGGAACGGTCGAGGCGATGACATTGACCCGGCCAGCCTTGATCGCGCCACAGGCTTTTCGGGAGGTTACAGACAGCTCCGAGCTACCGCGTGGGGAATAGTTGGCGAAGGTGCCATACTCATAGCTCGAAGGCACGAACGCCCCCAGCAGTGTAGTTCGGAATATCGAGCAAGATATCGGGTAGGTCTTCACGGCGCAGGATTTGTGCTCCGTACTCGATGAGCTGCTTCGGCCAAGTTAGGTTCGGATTGGTTGCAACGTTCTCAAGCAGGTAGAGATCGCGGCCAAGCCGGATAGCTTCCCATCCCTGGTGGCGGGTCCCGCTCTTCTCACTTGCTTCGATCACGATGGTAGCATCGCAGATGAGCGCCATCGTCCGGTTACGGCGCGGGAAATTCTCGCTCTTGCCTGGATAACCTTCGGGAAACTGGGAAATCGCTAGGTGATCACGCTTGATCTCTTCAAGTAGACCGGCATTCGTGGCCGGGTACGCCTTGGATAAGGGCGTGCCGAGCACAGCTATAGTGCGCCCGCCCTCTTCTATCGCAGTTCTATGCGCCACTGTGTCGATGCCTTCGGCTAGGCCGCTGACGACAATGATACCCTGCTGCACCAAGGCACGAGTGACAGCCTGTGCTCGTTTGATGCCGTCCGGGGTGGCTTTTCTTGAGCCGACAATCGCCACGCGCGAGCCTTCGGTCAAAAGCGCGGTATCACCCGCCGTGTACAACACGTCTGGTGCGTTCTTTTCTTCGACCGGGCCGAATGGCCCAAGGGCTTCTCTCGTTCTCAGCTCTGCATGCATTCTCATCATGCGGTGACGTTTCTTGCGCCGCCGCCCTCCCCTTTGTTTTTAAGCCACAAATCCCGCCTGCGCAATATTTCACACAAACCCACATTTGTGCTTTTGTTCATTTGCGGGTTATGCCCGCATCCTCTTCCAATTCTTGCGTGCGCTGTTCAATGAAGGCTTGGAGTTCACCTACCATTTTCCGATCCGTCGCACTGCACGCCGTTTTGAATCGCGTGTGCAGGCTCGCCGGAAGATCCAGGCTCAGGCGCTTGGTCGGCTCATCCGGCAGGGTCTTCGCGACCGGCTTGTCTGCCCGTGTTGTGTCATGCCCTGCCCCGCCACGTTCAAACGCGAGGATTTGGTCATCCGTTGGCTGCTGCTTCGGCTTCGGAGCCGCCGAAAATGTCTTCTTCGACATACCGCTCAATCTCTTTCGTTAGTTGGTTGATCTCGCGGGCCGCATTGCTATCGCCAGCCCACTCGAAAATCGTTTGCCCCATGGTCATACCTTCAGCGAAGGCCACCCGTTGCTCGATCTCACTTGCTAGGATTGGCAAACCCGCCTCGGCAGCCATGTTGCGAATATCTCGCCCTATGACAGTTTTCCCTATTTTGCGGGAAACCACAAACCCACATTTGAGGGAAGGCTTGAATTCCTGCGCTTCTTTGACTTGACGCACTGTCAGGTCAGATGCCCACGTCGAGAGACCGGACGGTTCGATGGGCAACGCCACAAAGTCCGATGCAACAATACAAGATCGGGCAATCTCCTCCGCGTGCGGCGGGCCGTCGATGATGGTGTGAGTATAGTCTTGGGCAAGCTTTAGCGCGTCCCGCGCCATGTTGGCCCGTGCCATGCTGACAACCTGGAAGGGCGCATCTTCGCGCAGACTTGCCCATGTTGTGGCCGAGCCTTGCTTGTCAGCGTCGATCAGAAGCACCCGGTGGCCTTGGCGTGCCAGACAGCCCGCCACGTTCACCGATAGGGTGGTTTTGCCGACGCCGCCTTTTTGGTTCAGGAAAGATATGATCATGAGTCCACCCCACCACATTCGTGGGAAAGCGTAAAGCCACAAACCCACATTTGTGCGTTTTAATTCTGGTATGCGCCTCGCTTATTGCAGAAGGCCAGAAAGTGCTTATCGGCATCCTTCACGTCGATCGCCTTGTCATGCACCCATGACCGCCACTCGTTTTCCAGCACGTATACGTCCCACCCAGGCGCAAGACGCCGCGCCTCATCATGTGTATCTGGTTTTCTGAACCGCAACGCTAGGAAGGAGGGGGCGATCACCGCCTCAGCCCCCTTGGGGCGAAAGACAACATTATCGCTTTCGATGCTCATGGTGTAGTCGGGAAGATGGTCGTGCACCGCATCATCTTCGATGATCTTCGAAATCAATCGCCTGAATTCTTTCGTGGTTGAGCCTGACCCGCACTTGTCGCGCAAGAGTTCGAGCCCACACTTCCACTTGGGTTGTGCGCCGCAATGCTTACGGGCCAGTTCATAGAGTCGCCGTTCAAGCGGTTTTCGGAGGAAAAAATACTGCTTGTTCAATGTCAGAACATGATTGTTCTCGATGGCATCAAACACCCAATCCGACAGTGTGATCTCGACATCCTGCATCCGACCGTCACGTGTCTCCCGAACGATTTCCGCGGACTCGATCAGGCCGAACACTTTAAAATATTCCTTGCCACCTTGGCGGATATTCGTCTCGATCTGCGTGCCTTGCAGTCGCCGCAGCGCATCCTTCAAGAGCTGGTAGCCTTGACCCGAGGTCTGACGGTTCGTCGCCACCAGCAAATCATGAGCCTTGAACCGCATCGACCGGTTGACTTTGCGGCCTTCATTGAGTGCAGCCATGCACTGACTGATACAGTAGATCAGCACGTCACGGTCATGGACTGTGGCCAGCCCGTAGCGTGACGGTGAGACCTCAATCGAATTATCACCATTCTGGTAGCGTCGCGGTTTCATGTCCGGCTTGGTCGAGAGGGTAAACACAGGATGTTCCATCGAGGCCATGTCGCCCTTCGGCACCGCGTCCACAATGTCGCAAACGAACAGGTCTTTTTGCGGATGCCGGTCCGGCAGGAGCGGGGAGCGTGCATTCGTCATTTCACACACCCTCTGCTCAGCTCACGATTCGTCATTTCACACACCATGGCTCACTATCGTCATTTCACACACCGATCGTCAAGAGTCGTCATTTCACACACCAACGGCCTGTGGATAACTTTTCTAAGATATCGTCATTTCACACACCTAGATTCGTCATTTCACACACCAAACTTCGTCATTTCACACACCGGCCTTCTGGAAAACACTATTCGTTTCAAGGTGTTGTTGGGCATTTTCCAAGGTGTAACTCTATTATAACTCTATTTAACTCCCTCAGAACGCGAAACCTTTGACAAAATTCCAACGCACAACTTTCAACTCAGGGGGTTCTGATCGAACCTTCCCCGGTAGAGCTTGCTCTTGAAATACACATTCTGCTTTGCCTTGAGCGGATTGCGATTGCCAACCAACAGCAGCAAATCATCCGCCTTCATGCCCGTGATCTGCTCAGCAGTCATGAGCTTCTGACGCTGCTCTGAATAAGAAAAATCCCGGCCCTCGTTCGGGGCTTTGCCCTCTCGAATTTGCTGAGAATAGACAGTACTTTCCCCAAGGTGGCGCGCAGCCCATTCAGCGGTTTCGATGTCGTTGAGGTTGAAGACGCGCTTGGTGATGCAGGAGCCAAAGATCGAACGGGCATCGTTTGGCCCATAGGCCTTTTCGACCTGACCCGTGTCTTGCGTGACGAACAGCGCTTCCACACCGGCTCCTGCGGCGACGTTGGCAATGTTCATGATCTGCTCCATGCGGCCCATACGCACGAATTCATCGAGAACCAGCAGGATCGGGGCCTTAACCTTGCGCCGCCCGTCCTGACGCACGACCGTGCCCAGGACAAGGTTGATGAACAGGCGCATGAAGATCGCTTGCTTGTCCACCTGGTCGAGGGGCACCGCGATGAAGAGATCGACCCGATCATCGAGAAGATCATCCATGCGGAAGCTGGACCCAGCCAGGAAGTGGCGCATGTTGTCGGACTGCATCCACTCAAAAGCTTTTGAGACCGCTGTCTGAATCGACCCGCGTTCTCTGTCTCCCGCGCGCAGAATGGTGGCGGCGGTCTGGGCCGGGCGGTGGCCGACAAGGTCGCCGTTTTCAGCCCAGGCCTCAAGCGTGCCGTCGAGGTTTGCTGACAGAAGCAGATCGGCGACGGCGATCAGGTTGCGCCGGTTTGGTTCTTCCTGCGTCACAATCACTTCGATCGCCGCCGCGACCAGCTGGCGGGCCATTTCCGAGAAGTGCGCGCCGTCCCCCTGTTCCGGTTTGACCAGACCATCTGCAACCAAGGCCACGTCGCGCGCCAGCTCATGGGGGCGGATGTAGTCGAGCGGGTTGAACTGGTCCTGTCCGTCCTCGACGAGGCCGAAGGGGTTGAGGACCGCCACCTTGCGCCCAAGCTCTTCGCGGTGGCGGCGCGTGACGGCAAAATTCTCCCCCTTGATGTCCAGGACGACGACCGGCCCCTGATGATCGAGGATCGCGGGGATCACGGCGCTGACGCCCTTGCCGCCGCGTGTGCCGGAGACAACGAGGTGATGCCCGCCGCGCCAGCCTTTCGCATCGTTCTTGACGTAGCGCAGGAGCTTGCCCTTGTGCAGGGCGAGGGGCAGGCCGGTCTTGTTGCGTACAAGCTGGGCGATGTCGCGTGGATCCATCCAACCTGCTTGCCATGGGCCGGTGCGGGATTTGCGGTTGCGGCCAATGCGTGGATTGAAGATCGCCACCAGCGGGGTGCTGACAGCGACAGCCACGCCGAAGGCCCCGAGCGCGAAGGAAATCGCCATGGCCTGTTTCTGCGGATCAGAATACCGCGCCAGCCCCTTGAGGCCTTCCCAGATCGCACGGGGGAGGGGCCAGCCAGCGACTGTCCAGGCCTGGACAGTCGCCGTTACGTCGCTGAGTGGCTCTCTGAGGGGCCAGAGGGCTGTCAGGGCGGCTGCGCATAGGCAGAGCCATGCGAGGAGCTTCAGGGGCCACCTTAGGCGCGCTGCGGTCGTCCCGAGGGTGTCGAGGATGGCAGCCATGGCGATGATTGGGAAGGCATAGGTGGTCACCGGGTAGATCGCGATCGCTTGCGGAGCGAGGATCAAGGCGGCAGCAGCCAGGATCACAGCGCCGATCATGATCACCCAGTGGCGGGCTTCCAGAACAAAACTCATGACCGGTCCTCGTCGCTATCGGGAAACAGAAGCTGCCAGATCCCACGGTCGCGGTCCCGCTGGGTGAGGCGGTCTGGCAGGTCGCGCCGCACCAACTCCAAGAGCTCGGGGCTCTGAAGAGCAGGTTCGGCGCTCAAACGGTCGAAGACCAAAGTGCCCAGAAGCCATTTGAGGCGGTCTTCGTCTTTCTTCTGAGACAGACGCCGCCGGGCATTGAGCGCGGCGATCTGTGCGTCGAGCTGGGCTTTCTTCTCGGCCAGTTCTTTGATCCGGGCATCGGTTGGGCGGCTTTGGGACATGGGGCAACCTCGGGAATAATGGGGGCGAATGTAGTGGCGGATTGATAGGTTGAAAAGATTTAAATGCGCGCTTATACATTGTCTTCGACAACGTGCGCGTCCTCATGGGGGTAAACCCCCGCGCCGGACGGCTTCCCCCCAAGGCGGCGATGCCGCCTAAACGAGGGTTTCACCCTCGCGCTCCCGACCAGCGCACCCAGGCGCTGGACCCTGTTTTGAAGAGAGGCGCTCGATCCGTGGCGATCTACCATCTCAGTGCGAAAGTGATCAGTCGGGCAGGGGGCCGGTCATCGGTCGCAGCCGCCGCCTACCGGACAGCTGGGCGGCTGCGGGATGACCGGCAGGGGTTGGAGCACGACTATTCCCGCAAGGGCGGTGTCGTTCATTCCGAGATCATGGCCCCCGAGAACGCGCCCGACTGGATGCGCGATCGCGACCAGCTCTGGAACGCGGTCGAAGCCGTCGAGAAGCGGCGCGATGCCCAACTTGCCCGCGAGATCGAAGTGGCGCTGCCGCGTGAGCTTGATCGGGGCGAGAGGTTGGATTTGTTGCGTGGTTTTGTTCAGCGCGAATTTGTCGATCGCGGCATGATCGCGGACGTGGCCGTTCACGAGGGCAAGGCCCGTGATGGCCACGGTCAGCCCCATGCACATGTCATGCTGACTATGCGCGAGCTGACCGGCGAGGGGTTCGGCAAGAAGGATCGCAGCTGGAATGCGCCAGACTTGCTGATGGGCTGGCGCGAAGCCTGGGCGCGGGACGCAAACATGGCCCTTGAGCGGGCAGGGCGGTCGGAGCGGATTGACCATCGGTCTCTCGATGTTCAGCGTGCCGAGGCCGAGCAACAGGTCGAGCGGGCGCGCGGGGGCGGGCAGGAAGAGCTGGCGCTTGAAGGCGAGAAGAAGGTGATCGAGCTCAGTCGCGAGCCCGAGCCGAAAATCGGCCCATCGGCCAATGCGCAGGAGAAACGCGGGATCGTCACGGAGCGCGGTGAGGCTTTCCGCGCGGCGCAGGCGCGCAATGCACAGCGTCAGGAGCTGGGCTGGCGGCAGTTGGAATTGCGCCTTGAGCTGATGGAGCGCGGGCGCGCCTTCATTGCCACCGCGCGCGAGCGGCTGGATCAGCTTTGGGGCCGCGCCGAGGCGGCGATGTCACGGATCAAGGAGAGGGTTATGGGCGAGGTTGAGAGGCCGCAGGCTGGGGCCGAGCGGGGCGATATGGACGCGCGCCGGGCGGCGGTGTTGGGGCGCGATGTTGATCGACCCGAGGTGCAAGCGCCGGATGTCGGGCGGGAGAGGGTTGCGCCTGACGATCCAGACCGGGAGCGGCGGGACGCCATCCTTGGGCGTGGGCGTGATATCGGGCAGGAACGTGATGCCGCCGCCGTCGAACGGGACATTGCCGCCCGCGACGGCGAGGGCCGAGACCAGGGGGGGCGGGATGACATTCTTGGGCGCGGGCGTGATACTGCGTCCGAGCGTGGGCAGGGCCGAGATCGCGACAGAGAACGTTAAAAACAGAAAGGAACCACACAGTGTTTGAAGATCGCTACCACAAGGACCAGCCCGCTGTGAAATCAATGGCGCAGCGCATTGCGGACAATAGCCCACAAGTGTTCGCGACCACCGATGATTTCGTTGCAGCCTGCGGCCAAGAGGCTGCTGACATGGTTGCCAAGGGGGGCCTGCTTGCGGCCCTTTGGGATATCGGAATTGATGCTGTTCCCGCCTATTTCGAAGGGGAAGGGCGCGACCAGCCAAAGGGCTTGAAGACCAGTTCCGCCAGAGAAAATAATTGATGTTTGGCCTTTTCAAGAAACGAGCGAGGCAAACGCGGTCTCTTCCCAGGTACACAGACGTTTACGACACTATGCTGTACCAGACGCCGGATGAGACCCCGAAAGGGGCGTTGCCGACGATCTATGCATTTCGAGTGAAAGATCCATCGTTGTCGCCTGATCCCAGACCGGATTTCGTACTGCTCGAAACCGACGATGAAATCCAAGCGTGGCAGCAGGCCATGGCAGGTTCCGTTGTTCTGAATGATGAGGGGCACATCACCGATGCCCCACTGCTTGTCTGGAATAGTCTTCCAAGCCTGCTGACGGGGGATGACGAGATCATCGCTATGTATTCGCCGGTGCGTGATGCGGGCACTTGGCCGGTTTTGGCCCTTCAGGCGCACCCGTTCGACATGGCCCTAGACATCAAGCCCGCGCGGGACCGGTATTATTTTGAACAGAACAAGTTCGTAGGCTTTCTGTAGCACGCAACGCTGCGTCATCCTGAAACCTCACGAGCCAATGTGATCCCGACAGTGTGCCGGTCTCGCTTTGAGCGATAGACAGGGCAGGGGATCGACGGGCTGACGCCCGCTCACCTCGGCCCTGACAGTTTCCAAATCCTGTTGATCCGCCTGCCATCCTGGCTGGTCCGAGAAAACCGGCAAGCGCCGCCTGTTCCGTAAAGGCTATGTTACTTGATTATTCTTTGCCGTCTCGCTTGTCGATCGCCTTCACTGCGCTGTCTGGCAGCGAGGCGTAGACCTCGGCAACGTGCTTTGGCTCAGATATGGTCTTGTCCACAATCAGGTTGAAGAGCCTGAAGAGTGTCTGGGCCGTCGCTCGGTCGTCCCGGAGGTCAATCTGTCCTGGGTGAACTGCGCTGTTCCCGATCACGCGCACCGCGTCGAGCGCTTGCTGCACCCGAGGGTCGAGACCGCCCTTCACTAAGGAGCCGATGTCGTCGTTAATGTTTTTTCCTGGCTGCCCCAACTCTTTGCAGAGTTTCTGGATTGCGAGGCGGATCAGCGCCGCCGCTCCTCGAGGTGACTGATCGAGAATCGTGCTTGCTTCGTCATAATCCTGCCTGATGTCTTCAGGCGTATCCGCGTTCGCGGGGGGCGCTTCACCGGTTTGTGGGTAAACGATACGATCATGTACCCAAACAGTGACCTTTTGGCAGCTTGAGCATTTATTGAACATAACGCTGCTGAGGGCCACGCATGATTGATCGCCCTGGGAGTTGAAGAGTGTTGGTGGGTTGCGCTGATTAGGGGCAATAGCTTTGGCAAAAGCATCTCCCGCCGCAAGCTGGCGAGCAAAGTGGCGCGCGCCGCCTGCGAACCAATCTTGATGCGCGAAAGCTTGGCAGTACGGGCAGTTAAAGGCGGCAAGGTCGAGTGAGGGCGAGACGTATTTCATGGACCTGATGAAATCCAATTTGCTGCTGTTGTCCAAATTGCGCTTGGGAGGTCTGGCTGAAAAGCAATGATAAGGCTGATGATGCCTGCCACTCCAGTACTCAACTGGAAGGGCCTGTTCTCAGCAGCAAAGTTTATGAATGTGCGAACCTTTCCGCCGTGCATCTCCCACCAAGTGGTATTTGTCTTGAGCGAGCGGTCCCGCGCACGGCCTGCAATGTTTGCGATCATATCGACCTTGCGGAGGGTAGATTGGTGCAAACCAACATAGTTTCCCTGCTCAAAAGCTTCCGCCTCGGATGCGCCATTCAGAAAGTCGCGAGGCTGAATCTTGTTCTTCTCAAGCAGCGTGGTCAGCCGAGGATGGCCAGTATAGCCCACGCCGTAAACGTCGATCAGCAGTCGGGCGAGATCAAATTTGTTTTCATCGGGGATGATAAAAGGTGGCTCACCGCCCAAGACTCGATACCTATGCTCAATCGCAGCGAAGCCATAGTTGATATCACGCATGTTCCAGTGGAGGTATTTCATGCCCCGATGGCTGCCCACGTGCGAAAAGAATGCGTCGAGCATCTTTCGCTCCAGCATGTCGTAATGTTCTGTTATTCCTGACAGATCAATCCCGCCAAGCTCTGCAATTTGGTGAATCGAAAAGGATACAGTTTGACCAGAATCGAGTCTCCTGACGGCGATGGAGGTAATTCTGGGCGAACGACCATCAGTCCTGTCATAGAAGCTTTCACAAGAATAATGCGTCACCCAAACATTTGAAGCGTCTTCAAAGAGACGGTCGATAATGGCACGCGAAGTTTTTTGTTTTCTGGGGTCCGGTGCCGACAATGTGGTGTCCTTCACGTTCTGGCTGAATGCGTACCATCTATTGAAAGCCCTTACAGATCAAGTAGCTGCGACCCCAAGGGGAATTGCTGCAATGCTTACACAGTCGCCATGGAAACCCTGTGATCCCGGCGGTGTGCCGGTCTCGCTTTAAGCCATAGACAGGGCAGGGGATCGACGGGCTGACGCCCACTCACCCCAACCCTGACAGTTTCCAAATCCTGTTGATCCGCCTGCCATCCTGGCAGGTCCGAGAAAACCGGCAAGCGCCGCCTTTGGCGTCGGTTCCGGTCGAGAATTCCGGTTCCTCCCACGCGCAAGCGCGCGGTTCCCTCCCAAATTCACGCCCTCCACCCGGTTGTCACGGCCCCGCCAGGCCGCAGGACGGGCTTTGCCCTTACCTGCTCTGCCCTTCGGAATGCATGGGCATTCCAAAGATCAGAACAGGAAGGCCCGCCCATTGGCGGAAACGGGAAGAGACCCGGACCGCGTCACGCGAAGGAGGGTCACAAATGGCCGCAGAGAAGTTTGACGTTTATTCCCATGTCACCAATCAGATCATTGCGCAGATTGAGGCCGGAACGCCGCCCTGGCGCAAGCCGTGGACCGGCGGCGGTGCATCGGTCAGCTTGCCGGAACGGTTCAACGGCGAAGCCTATCGGGGCATCAACATCCTGATGCTTTGGGCCATGGCGATGGCCAAGGATTACAGCTCAGCCCGCTGGATGACGTTCAATCAGGCCAAGCAGCTTGGGGGCCATGTCCGCAAGGGCGAGAAGTCCGCTACCGTCGTGAAATACGGCACCGTCGAGCGCGAGGACGACAACGGCGAGGAACGCCAGATCCCCTATGCCAAGGCCTACCGCGTGTTTAACGCCGACCAGATCGAGGGCTTGCCCGCTGAATTCTACATCCTGCCCGATCCGCCCCGTGATCTTGGCACCGTGGCCGATCCCGCATTGGAAGCATTCTTTGCCGCGACAGGCGCACAGATCGACACGACAGAGGAGCCGCGCGCCTACTACAACATCAAGACCGACCGCATCCACATGCCCCCGATTGGCACGTTCTATCGGGCGGCTGGGTATTTTGGCACCTTGGCCCATGAGACAATCCACTGGACAGGCGCGACAAAGCGGCTGGACCGTTTGGGCCGGTTTAATGACCGCAAGGCCTATGCGTTCGAGGAGCTGGTAGCAGAAATCGGCAACTGCATGCTTTGCGCGCAGATCGGGGTGGTGCCTGAATTCGACCAGAGCGCGGCCTATGTCGAAGGATGGCTGGAAGCGATGAAGGAAGACAGCCGCGCGATTTTCCGCGCCGCGTCCGAGGCGCAGAAAGCCGTGGATTACATCATGGAGCGCACCGCGCGGGCCGACCGGATAGCCGCCGAGTAACAGCCCGCACTGGCGAAATGATCGAGGCCCCCGTCAGCAGGTGGGGGCCTTTTTGCGTTGTGGCGTGGTCCTAGACGGTGGCGGCTTTAGGGTGACCTGTCGGCGGGTAGCCTGGAGGCCACCCGCCGACAGGCCCGGCGCTTCGCGCAGACGGGCATGTCATGCCCGCAGGACGAGAGAAGTTGAGTGAATCGCGAAGGAGGCTCAGGTGATTTCTTCAATTTTTCCCGCCATCAGCTTTGGAAGAAGATCAGATCGGATGTCTTCCAACTTCCGCGCATAGGCGTCTTTTCGGTCGAAGCGAAAGGTCCGGCCAGTAAATGAACTCTTGTTCGACGGTTCCTTGTTCCAATGTGCGAGAATATAAAAATTGTCCTTTAGATAATACCCAACGACCTTGCAGGTTCGGTGCGAGCCTTCCTCTTCGATCCGGTCGAGCTCGCCATGCCGTGTTTGGTGTGCAAGCTGCTTCGAACTTGGCCATGGCACCTGCCAACGTCTGCCGGTTTGGTCGAGCACGCAAACCTTCGCAACCTTATCCAGATGCGCTACTCGCCTTTCTTCTATGGAGAATTCCTTCTTTTCGCCCTCTGACAGGCTCACTGGTTTCAGGCGGCTTAAAGGATTTTGCCTCCGGAAACTGGTGCCGACTGCGCGACGCCATTCGTCGGTCGGCAGAGCCCGACTTTTCCGAACACCGCGTTCCTGTGATGTGAGCCTGACGCTCAGTGCCCTGCCCATGAAAATTGAACCGTTTGAAGCTGGAGTTTTCGGCTAAGCTTAGGCTCCAGACCCATTGATTTCAGGTCTTTGGCGTGGTTCAGGCTCCGCAAGAATACCTGATCAATGAGCAATCTTTACTGGCTGACCGAGGCGCAAATAGAGCGACTGAAACCGTTCTTTCCGAAGAGCCATGGCAGGCCTCGCGTCGACGACCGGCGTGTGCTGAGTGGTATAATTTTCATCAATCGCAATGGCTTGCGATGGTATGATGCGCCAAAGGAATACGGCCCGGCCATGACCCTCTACAACCGTTGGAAGCGCTGGAGCGACAACGGGGTCTTCGCTCGGATCATGGTCGGTCTGGCCGCCGAGGACGCCGAGCATAAGACGATCATGATCGACGCGACATATTTGAAAGCACACCGCACGGCATCGAGCCTGCGGGTGAAAAAGGGGGGCGCGAACGTCAGATTGGCCAAACCAAAGGCGGCATGAACACCAAGCTGCACGCCGTCATCGGTGCCAAGGGGCGGCCGATCGGGTTCTTCATGTCGGCAGGCCAGGTCAGTGATTACACCGGCGCGGCGGCGCTATTGGGCAGTCTGCCGAAGGCGAGGGGGCTGTTGGCCGACAGGGGCTACGACGCCGACTGGTTTAGAGAAACGTTGAAAGACAAAGGGATAAAAGTTTGTATCCCCGGTCGGCAGTCCCGCAAGAAGGCAGTCAAATACGAAAAGCGGCGCTAGAAACGGCACAACCGCATCCAGATCATGTTCGGGAGACTGAAGGATTGGAGGCGCGTCGCCACACGATACGACCGGTGCCCGGAAACCTTCTTCTCTGCGATCATGCTCGCCGCAACCGTCTTGTTCTGGCTATGAAATCCAATGAGTCTGGAGCCTAGACGATGCGTGCAGGCGGTCTCGATAGTTTCGGACAGGTTGGAATAGCCCGCCCGCATGGGCGCCCCGTCGACAGTGGCGGGGCGCCAAGAGATACATGCGTGGTCTCAGGCGTTCAGGATCACCTTCATCGCCTTCTCACGCGCCGCATTGCCAAAGACCTCATAGGCCTCCAGAATCTCGTCCAGCTTGAAACGGTGGGTCACAAGCTTACCTGGATTGACCTTGCCCGTATTCAGCGTTTTCAGCAGCATCGGCGTGGTATTGGTGCTGACAAGCCCCATCGAGATATTGATATTCTTGATCCAGAGCTCTTCGAGATGCAGTTGCACGGGGGTGCCGTGAACACCCACATTGGCGATATTGCCGCCCGCCGAGACGATCTTTTGACAGATATCGAAGGTTGCAGGCACGCCCACGGCCTCGATGGCGACATCGACACCAAGCCCGCCAGTCATCTCGAGGATCCGCGCCACCGGATCTTCGGCACCGACCTGAATCGTATCGGTCGCACCGAATTGCTTGGCCAGTTCCAGACGCGCTGGGTCCATGTCGATCATCACGATACGTCCGGGCGAATAGAATTGCGCCGTCAACAGCACCGACATCCCTACCGGACCGGCACCGATGATCGCGATCGTGTCACCTGGTTTGACATTGCCGTATTGCACACCAATCTCAAGCCCCGTCGGCATGATATCCGACAGCATCACCAGCGCCTCTTCATCCGCCCCTTCGGGGATCAGATACAGCGAATTATCGCCATGCGGGATGCGGACATATTCTGCCTGCGTGCCGTCGATCAGGTGCCCCAGAACCCATCCCCCGTCCGTGCAATGCGCATAAAGCTGACGCTTGCAATTGGCGCATTTCCCGCATGAGGTCACGCACGAAATCAGAACCGCATCACCCGGTTTGAAATTGCCAACCGCAGAGCCGACCGCCTCGACGATGCCGACGCCTTCATGGCCAAGCGTGCGGCCTGCATCGACCGTCGGCACATCCCCTTTCAGGATATGCAGATCCGTGCCGCAGATCGTGGTCTTGGTAATTTTCACGATCACATCGGTCGGCTTTTGGATTTCAGGCATATCCTTGTCAATCCAAGCCTTCTGCCCGGGCCCCTGATACACTAGTGCTTTCATGATTCTCCTCCCTTTTTCCGACATTCCCCAAGTGGCGTTGCGGCTGACGTGAAGATCGCCTGAATCCAATCGCTGTACAAGTATTTTCCGCCCTGAGTATCCCCTGCGACCGGACGGGGTGCTGGAACAGGACGGATCAGGCCGCGAAGCCGCCGTGTTCTGGCCCGGCGGCGGTGTTTTTCAGCGCAGCGGGCAGACCTGTCCTGCCGCTTTCGTTCGGTTTGGGCTCGGATCGCGGTCATGCGCATGACGGTGGCGCTCGAAGGCGGCGGATCACGGCAAGTATGGCGCGCACCATCGGGCCGGTGACGGCCACCTCGGCCAGCTGGAAGGTGATGGCGCGGGCGTGGCGCACGACACGCGCCCCGATCTTGATCAGCTTGAGTTGCAGGCTGGTCAACGACCAGTCGGCCATGGCCTCCGGCAGTTCGATGCAGCGCAGGAAGGTGGCCAGGTTGTAGGCCAGTGTGTGCAATTGCAGCCGCACCTCGTTGTCGCGGAACCTTCGGCACGACAGCCGCGTCCAGCGAAAGGCATACTTGCCCTCCTTGATGTGTTGCTCGGCGGTGCCGCGCTGGTTGTAGAACCGCACGACCCACTCTGGTTCCATCGGCAGGTTCGTGACGATGAACCCGACGCGTGGGAACAGTTCGCCCGGATGCCATTCGATCTTGGCGATCACCCGGCGCGGCTTGTCCCAAGACGCCGCCTGATACTCGAAGTCCTCGTAGAAGCGCTTAACCTTGGTCTGCGAAGGTCGCCCAACGGGTCGGGTGAGCCGATGAGCGATCTTCTCGCGCAGGACGTTGTTGGCAGGCAACCGGATGGCGTAGAAGTACTTCGCTTCTTCCAGACGTTCGTAGATCGCGGGTATTGCATAGGCGGCATCGGCCCGGAAGAACCGCATGATGTCACGCTCGGCATACCGGGCGATGACAGGATCGAGGACATCCCGCCAGCCATCAGCGCTGTGGACGTTGCCATGGCGCAGGGCGCAGCGTTCCAGCATGCCGAACTGGTTGAACAGGAAGTTGGGGTGATAGCAGGTGCAGTCGAAATGCCCGTTCCAGGCCGCGCCTTCCTGATCACCATGGGTGGGGCTGACCGAGCTGTCCATGTCCAGCACGATGTACTTCAGCCCGTTGCGGTCGTGGAAGCGATCAATCCACTGGCCGTTCAGGTCAGCCAGCGCCGCACGGTTATCGGGCAAAGCCAGCGTTTCGGTCTCGAACCGTCCCATTTGCGAGGCAGATGCCGCTTGCACGTCGACGGCCCGACCACCAACGACCTGACGCATGACCGGATCGAGGGCTAGACGGTCGGCGTCGTTGACATCCTCGTACCCGGCCAGTCGCCCGAACACCGACTGCCGGAAAAGGCCGTCAAGCCGATGGACCGTGTTCTTGCCGCGTCGGGTGTCGCGCAATGCTGTTGCCGCCAGATCGGACAGACCGAGCGCGTCATCCAGCTCGCGCATCACCAGAAGGCCACCGTCGGAACTGAGCTGCGTGCCGCGAAATTCCAGCCGCACGCGAGGGTCGAAATCGAACCGATCTGCCCGCTGCAAGCCCGCACCCTCTGGGTGATCCATGAAACAAGCTCCTCACAGCCGCCAACACCATGATTTATATATGAAATATCAATAGCAGGACAGCAAAATCAGAGATTTACTTGGGAAATGTGGGTTAAATCGTCTGCGTTCCGAAATTTGCCGTCTCGCCAGAGACGACGACGAAACAAGCGGTTCTTCAGATCAGGAGGGTTATAGGAATACTCGATAGCATCGAGTGTAACAGGCCTTCGACCAACGCATCTTACAACAATCTTGTATTTTGGGCGAGGGATGCCGTTCGAAACCTCAAAGTCAAAAACGGCCTCACATTTTAACCGTGCTTGGTCGCGTTTTTGGTGTCGAAATCGCAACCAGAGCCCAAGAATACCCGTGATCGTGCCGATTGTGCCCGTGACCGCCCCCCAGATGGCGACCGCTTGAGTGCCTGTGAGTGCGGAGAAGTCTATCCAACCAGCCATTTGGTCACACAGCGCTTTCCAGCAGCGCGATTTCGTCTTCAGTCAGGTCGAACAGATCATAGACGATGCTGTCGATCTGGGCTTCGGCCTGGGCGATTTCGGCAGTCAGGCGGGCGATTTCGGCGCGGTCGCGGTTGATCCAGTCTTCCCAGTCGGAGCGATCGGTCAGGGGGATGTCGGCCTTGAACACCTTCTTCACCTCGGCGCGGAAAGCGGCAAAATCGGGCAGTGTCCACCATTCCTTGAGCTTGTTGGTCAACTTGGGTTCGCGGTCAGGCGGGCAGAGATCGGGAATCCGGCGGGTCAGAGCGGTTTGCAGGGCATAGCGGGCCTCTGCGTGGATTTGAGCGGTTTCAGCGAGGTTGGCAAGGGCAGCTTTTTGAGCGGGAGTGGCATCTGGAATGGGTAAAGGTTCCAAGTATTGTGATTTCATCCGAAAATAGCCGCCCCTGGCCACCGTCGTTTCACTAATCAATGAAAACCACAAAACAGAAGATGATAGTAACGCCACCTCAAAGTGGCTCGCGTCAGGTATGCAGAAGCAAGTCATATCAATGTAATTACCTGTATCGACTGAAAAACTCGGCCGATTTGCGATGTCTCGGTAGATTAGCTTGGTGCCCTCATAAGTGGCCTGATATTTCTGTTGTGGCTGTTGCAGCTCAAACCATTTCTGCTTGGCAGCTCTAGCTGCGAGCTTTGCCTTATGAGGGCGAAGCCAAGCTTCGATTGCTGGATAGTCTGAGATATTGATACCTGCTTTTGGGATATAAATTATCCATTTTTCTGGCACTTCAGCTTTCCATTGCTGGAGCTGGGTTCCAAACAGTATTGGTTTCAACAAATCGGTCGATTTAGAGTCAGCCAAAACAAGGTTGTCACGTTCTGAACGAGTCAGGACGAAGGCCGCATTATAACCAGTCTTTATGCCTGCAAACGGCGAGCCATAAACCTCTTTGAGAGTTTTGCGGCCTTTACGTATCTTGGCGCGCAAGGCACGCAAGGCGGGGTTTTCTAGCTCCCATGATCCGGCCCCCAGAGCAGTTTGCGGATACGGGCCGGCAGCGGCTTCCCAAGTGGCGAGGAAGTTATTGTCTGGCAGGGCATCTACTTTCCAGAAGCGCAGCTCATGCCCCTTGGGCGCGACCCCGCGTTTCATGGTCAGTATCGCCGGGTAGGTGGTCACCCCCTCGAAGACTTGCAGGTCGCCAAAATCGACTACGCTTTCGATGGTGGCTTCCTTCAGTAGATATTCGCGCAGGGGCTTGCCCGAGCCGGTCTTGAAGAAGGTGTTTGAGGAAATGAACCCCAAGCGCCCGCCCGGCTTCAGCAGACGCAGGCCGCGCTCGTAAAAGTAGCAGTAGAGATCGGCACGGTCGGACACGACCTCATATCGCTTTTCCAGATAGGGTTTCAGCAACTTCAGGAATTCCATCCGCACATAGGGCGGGTTGCCCAGGACCACGTCGAAGCCGCCTTCGGCAAAGACATCAGGAAAGGCGGTTTCCCAAGTGAAGGCGTGATCGAGATAGGCAAAGTTGCTGTCCTCGATCAGGCTGTCACCGACGCGGATGCTGCCCGACAGGCTGTCCAGAACCTTGCCGCGCCGGGCGGTCTTGATCCAGAGCGACAGCTTGGTGATCTCGATGCTTTCCTCGTTCACGTCCACGCCGAAGAGGTTGTCGGTCAGAATTTCGCTGTCGGGGACATAGTCGAGCAAGTCACCAAAATGTTCGGCTTTGGGTAGCAGGTCTTTGATCTTGTCGTTCACGCGGGTCAGTTCGGCCTTCATGAAGTCGAAGGCCATGATCAGGAACACGCCGGAACCGCAGGCGGGATCGACAACGCGCAAGGATTTCAGGCGATCGCGATAGGCTTGCCAGGCTTCCAGCTCGGCCGACTTTTTCCGCCAGGGGATGTTTTCGTAATCGGTGACATCCGCGCCCTTCTTGGCGTGAGCGCGCAAGGTGTCCTCAAAAATTTCCCGCAGATGTGTGCCCAGGGTTTCGGCCACGATGAACCGCGCGATGTAATCAGGGGTATAGACCACACCGTCACGCTTGCGCCGTCCGCTTGTACCGGTGGCTTTCTCGGGCTCTTCTTCTTCACCGCGCGCGATCGCTTGCAGGCGTTCCACGTCCGCGATGGACTGTTCAAATATGTGGCCGAGGACCGTGACCGAAACTTCGGAGGCGAAGTCATAGCCGCCCAAGGTCTTGAACCCTTCGCAGATGTCATCGGGTATGATCAGCCCGTCGATCACCGTATCTTCACGGAACAGGCCACCGTTGTATCGCGGGATTTTCAGCTCGTTGTTGCCCACGTCGATCGCGCGGAACAGGCCCTTGAAATTGTCCCAGACGGGGCGAGGGTTGTAAGGGTCACGCGCGACGAAGGCGTTTTCCAGCGTGTTGTCTGGCAGCAGACCGGTGTCTTCGGCAAAGGCGATGAACAGAACCCGGTCGAGGATCTTTTGCGCGAGGGCGATCGCATCGAGGGGCGCGATCGACGCATCGGCCTTCTGGACGGCGCTCAGGAGCTTGAGGCGCAAGTCCTTGTAGTCCTGATACAGGCTGTCGGTGATGTCCTTATCTTCGCGGCGGCTTTCTTTCAGCACGTCAGCCGTGCGACCAGACAGCAGGTTTTCCGCTGACAGGAGCAGCATGAAGCGCGCGTATTCTTCCGGGTCTTTCAGCTGATCGAGACGGAACATTTCATAGGCCGAGGTGCCTTCCCCGAAGCCATAGAAACGCAGCTCGATCATGTTCGAGACCAGAACCCATTTCACGCCGCGCGCGTTCATGGCGTATTCCCACGCCTGTTGAACGGGGCTCTTGTTCCGGCCTGGCATAATTGCATCGAGGTCGCGGGTGTCTGCGCCCTTCAGCTCGAATGGAGCCACGATGTCAGGCGTCTTGCCGCCAAAGCGGCCAAGCGCCAGATCGACGCTGCCGCGCAGAATATTTTGTTCGGTTGAGACGTTGTAATCCGCGCCACCGGCTGGGCCGTGGTAGCCGAGAACACCTTCAACTATCTTGGAGGCGAACTGCCCATGCAGGGCGGTTTCCTTCAGGCGTTCAATCCGGCCCGAGCTGATCAACTCTGCCCAAGCTTCCAGCGCAGCCAAATGGTCTGACGGGATCGGATCGGCTTTGATGTGGCGCTTCAGGGTCTTACGGTTGAACAAATTCATGAATTAAAGGGCTTTCTTGCCGCCATCGGTCGGCTCTACGATGCTATTTTTTTACGGATGGCGACAAGCCTTGGCTTTATGCATGCTTGGTCGCATCGGCTCTCATTCGAGGCGTTCTGCGATCCACATCTTGATCAGCGCCTGACGGGTGATGCCGAGCTTCTGGGCCTGCCGGTCTAGACCGGCTACGACCCAGGTCGGGAAATCCACGTTCACCCGCTTTGCCTCTACATTGAGGCGGCGCGCCTTTGTCCAATCGACATGGGCGGACATGTCTTCGCCCATGTCGAAGCGTTCGTCGAATTCAGTCGCCTTCATAGTGGTCAATCTCCTGCTTGCGAGCGCGGCGCACGGAGATGATCCGCACCCGGTCGCCCCGGTATGTGTAGACAGCTGTCCAGTGTCTCGCCCCGATCATGCCAACCGCCAGAAACCGTGGTTCATCCGCGACGTTAGCGGGGGCCTCGATCAGATAAGGATCGTCCCAGAGAGCCTGGGCCTCATCAAAGTCGATCCCGTGCTTTTCACGGTTCGCGGCGCTCTTGTCGGGGTCATACTCGAACTTCATGAGCGCAACATAAGATGAAAATGGTATAATTACTATACTTTTCAGCCAAGCGCAGTAGTGAGATTTTTCAGCTCACAAGCAGCAACGCCGCCCGCATGTCCTAAGGACATGCGGGCGGCGTTGCTGAGCTGTCAAGACTCATAGCCGATGACATGGCTGCGCCCAGCCATGTTGCAGGCGCAGTGAAACAGTGCTCTGACTATCGGCATGGAAGCTATCGAGAGGCTCTTACAGCTACCCTATCAAACCCTGGCAATATTGGTTGCCGGGTATCTTTCTTATCGCCTGGCCTACACGGGGCGCGATAGCACGCACCAGACATTGGACACGTTAGCGATTGCTCTCGTCTTTGCCTTTATATCGCAAGCCGCATCTGCTCTGCTACTGGCAGTCTATCTGGCGTGGGGTCCTACTCCCCGCGATGCTGTTACACTGCCCCTCTGGGCCGGATATGCTGCCAGTGTTGGGGGCATAGTGGCTGCACTCATTGTCGCCGCCATCTGGCGTCGAGTGAGCGTCAACAGCCTTCCAGAGATTCTGCGTGGCGCAGGAATATCGTCGTCAGACAGAAATACTGCCGCATGGGAAACGGTTATCAATCGGGAAGATTCTGGACCGTCCCAGATCACTGTCGTAAAAAAAGACGGGGTGACGCTGCAATGCGAACGTCTTGACGACTTCAAGAAGGCACCCTTTGGCCCAATGATACTTGGGCAAGATGGCTCTATTGCCCTCTATGTAACTGATTACCGAGGCAAGGAATCCGGTGAGTGGGAGAAGATTGATCCCTATCATGGCGACTGGGGGCCAGAACTGACGATCATTCCTGCCGGAGAAATCTCAGAAGTGCGCATTAGGCACGCCCCCTCACTTCTTCGGCGGTGGCGACGAGGACGGGGCACTGGGAAGGGGTCTGGCGTTGTCGGGGATGAAGACCCCTCCGCTAGCTGACATCGGCGTCTGTTTATCGGATGATTGCACTTTTTACCTCTTCGGGGGCGGCGGCGTAATAGGTGCGCTCGGGCTAGGCCGCGTATTCGTTTCGGGGATTGAGCGCGGAATACTTGATGGACGTGGGGAAGGTGGGCGCGCGGGCTCTCTTGCCATTTGTTTCACCTTTTAGGTTTGGGCGGTGGTGGTGTTCCGGGGGCAGCAGCAATGGGCTGCTGTGATCCTTGGACTTTGATCCCGACTGTTGTCTGTCGCGGCGGCAGTTTGACGGGGGGCGTTTGCGGAGGTTTCGGGGTCTTAGCCACTACGCCTATCTCTTTGGCTTTGGCGGTGGCGGCGCGACTGGCGCACTTGCCATGGGCTGTTGCGAGTTTATCGAAACGTTCTCACTGCTGTGTGGCCTTGTTACCATGGTTGGTGCAGGCTTCGTTTCTCTGCTGCTACTATCGTTTTCACCGCTCATACTTTGCCTCTCAATATTGTTGATCTAAAGTAGAACATACTGGCAACGCTGTTGTAAATCCAGCTGAACGGTTGAGATGTGGCCGCGTGAATTCAACCGGTCAGATCAAACATCGCCAGTTGCTGGGGCTCCACCCAGTAGCCTCGCTGACGCTTGGAGGCTTCCAGTGTGACCAGAGCCGCGACAGCCTGGTTCTCGTCCTCGAACCAATCCATCCGAACCTGACCGCCCTGCCCTATGCGGCCCCATTCGCGGTAGAGCGTCCATTCGCCAAACAAGTTCGGCATGACCGCCATCCGGTAGAACCGGGCCATTTTCTGCGCAGGCTCGCGTTTCTCAAGATAGGTCTGCATGGCCGTCACAAGTGATACTTGCGCGCAATTTCGAGGGCTTCGGCCTGTTCGGTGCCGATGTATTCCTTTGTGCTTTCAATGCTGGCATGACCAAGCAGCAGCTGGGCCGCGCGCAGGTTGCCGGTCTGCTGGTAGATGTGGGTCGGGAAGGTCCGGCGCAGCGAATGCAGGCCGTAGAGGCTGGGATCGAGGCGCGCCTTTTCCAACCAAGACCTAAACAACCGCCAGAGCTGGCTTTCGCTGAGGTGGGTGTGGGACCACCTTGCCCCCTGCCCCGTGAACAACCAGCTGTGCAGCGGCTTTTCAGATGCGGTGAGATAGGCGCGCAAGCTGTCGCGCGTGCCCGAGGAAAGCCGCGCTTGGACCGGACGCGCATTGCGCGTCTCGGTTTTCTTCTGCCGGATTTCGACGATCTCGCGCACCCCTGCCGGGGTGGCTACGTCTGAGACCCGCAGACGCACCAGGTCAGAGCCCCGGAAGCTGGTGTCGAGGGCCACGTTGAACAACGCCAGATCACGCAAGGCTTTCTCCTGGCGCAAGATCATCCGGATCAGTGATACTTGGTCAGGCGTCAGCGGAGGTTTTTTGCCCACGACGCGGCCCTTGTTCCAGGTGGTCTCGGAAGCAGTTTTCACAGGCAAATCCTTGCGAGGTTGTATGGGCATAATACCTATAAACCTTGCATGACGGAAGTGGCATGTTGCCGGATGCTGCACTTTACCTATGTTTTGTTGGGTCTTTAGCTATGCACCTCATGCAAGCTTTTAGCCAAAAGCTTGCATGGGGGCGTGAGCTTCGCGTCAATGTGACCCTTTGTTTGGCGCAACCTCTTTACTTGTACTTAATATTGTACATATAAGGTTGTGACAACAAGGAGAGTCGACATGGATGTTATGACCTACTCAGACGCACGCGCTCAGCTGAAGGGCGTCATGGATCGTGCGATCCATGACAAGCAAGAAGTTGTCGTGACGCGCAAGAAGGGTGAGTCCGTTGTGGTCGTGTCCTTGGACACTTGGAACGCCGTCAACGAGACGTTGCACCTCTTGTCCACACCGAAAAACGCATCCCGCTTGCGCGCGTCGATCGCGCAACTCGATGCTGGAACTGGCGAAGAGCGTGAGCTGACCGAGTGAAGCTGGTTTTTTCCGATCAGGCCTGGGAAGACTATCAATACTGGGTCAACACCAACGACAAGGTACGCGACCGGATCAACGAGCTGATCAAGCAGTGCAAGCGGACCCCCTTCAAGGGAACCGGCAAGCCAGAACCTTTGAAGGGCGATTTGACTGGCTGGTGGTCCCGGCGGATTTCTCAGGAAGATCGAATGGTCTACCGGGTCAGTGGAGCTGGCGATGGCCAAAGCCTAGAGATTGCGCAACTGCGGTTCCATTACTGAATGGTCCCAAGGTTAGCGCGCAAGCTTTTGATATTTTTCCCACATCATCTCTATTAGCTGGCCCTGCGTGATGCCAAGGCGCTCTGCCTCAGCGGCAATCGCTTCCCCGACTTCAGGGAAAACCTTCGGGTGCAGCTGATAGGTGCGAGGGCTTGGTTTGCGCCCTGGTTTCTTGCGTGGGGTACGATCAAGGAAGCCCCTCGCCTCTCCAACCTCATCGACGCGGCGGACCTCGGCAACCGTGGTGTCTTTTGGTCGGGCCTTCAGCCCTGCAAGCCTATTTGAGCCGTTCATAGACAGCCTCCGTAAAGTCTTTGGCATTCTCCAAGGCCTTATCGACCTTGCCGCCAGTTACCATGTCAGGGTCCTTCATCATCGCGGTCAGATCACCGCCATAAGCGAAGATTTCTGAAAACGCTGCGCGCGCGACGAGGGATGGCTCGATGACGTCGATCCCTGCCCCGCGCAGCTGTAGTTCCAGCTCCTTTTGAACGCGGCTTTTCACAGCTGCGCTTGTTTTGGTCAGAACAACGGCGTGACGGATTGTGCGGCCAAGCGCCTCTTCTTCTTCTCGGATCAAAGCCAAGGCTTCAGACCCGATCTCCGCGTCGAGCGCCGTTGGCTGCATCGGGACGATAACCAGATCTGCTTGAGAGATAGCGCGACTGACAAGCTGCGATGCTACGCCTTCAAGATCAACAATCACGATCTGCCCATCGCCATCTGATGCCCTGATCGTCGGCACTATCTCAGAGCGCCCTATATCCTGATGAAGCGTCACACCTTTGGGGAGTCCGTGAGATGCCCATCGGGTCAGTGACTTGTTGGGGTCGCAGTCCAAGACTGTCACTTGAGCTCCCATCCGAGCGAACTCTGTGGCCAGGATTACAGCACATGTGGATTTTCCGACGCCCCCTTTGGGGCTTGCCATGACGATGACGGGCATTGCTCGGCCTCATACTATTTTCGTTACCGGAAACATATCACTCACCGGGAAAATTTCCAATACCGGATTTAAATCAATAACCGGTTTTAAATCCGGTTATGGTCTGCCGCGCTTCTCGAACCACTTGCGGCAAAAGCCTACGAATGCGGCATCCACATCCCTCGGAGCCTCCACGATCCAGTCACGCCACTCACTTTCCAGGTGACGTACATCCCAACCAGGCGCGGCCTGTCGCGCCCTATCGTAGGTTTCAGACTTCAGTGGAGGAATACGCCCTTCGATAAGGGAGGGCGGGGTCATCGTGCCGCGATTGGTAAAAACCACCATGTCCGCCACTTCATCGAAGAACACTTGATAATCTGGCAGGTGATCATGAACCGCCAGCTGCTTAATCATCTGACGAAATCGCTTTTCTGGGCTTTGCGACCCAGACTTCATAAGCAGGTGCTTTAGGGTAATCTTCCAGCTTTTTTGCTGGCCACAGTGCTTGCGCGCTAGCTCGTAAACGCGGCGTTCAATCGGCTTGCGCAAGCGAAAGTAGTCGCGGTGAAGGGTCAGCACCTCTTCGTTTTTGATTGCATTGAAGACCCAGTCCGACAGCTTGACCTCACACCAGAGCAAACGACCGTCGAGGCCTTGCTTTCGACGGATGGAGGAGGCGTCTATCAACCCGAACCCATCAATCTGTTCTTCGTCACCAGAAACGATGTTCGTTCTGATCCGCGTGCCTTCCAACCGGTCAAGCGCATCCATAAGCGAGATGTATTCTCGACCACTGGTGCCACGGTTCGTGAAAATCAGGAGTTCGTGCGAATTGATACGAACGCGGGGCGAGACCGGTTCCCCATGTTTAAGTTTCGCCATGATCTGACTGATGCAGTAAATCAGGATGTCCTTGTCATAGATGGTTGCCAGCCCTTTGACACTCGGCGTGATTTCTAACCAGTGATCACCGTTCCTATAACGCTTCACAGAAGTCTCTGGTTTCTTGGAGAGTGAGTAGAACGGATGCTCCATATGTTGCATGACGTCCTTGAGAACAGCGTCTGCAACGTCACAGATGAACAGATCGTGCTGAGGGTGACGATCAGGCAAGAGGGGTGTCAGTGGGTTCGTGTTTTCAGTTACCATAGCAGCACATTCGTGTTTTCAGTTACCCATGTCAAGATTCGTGTTTTCAGTTACCATAGTTCGTGTTTTTAGTTACCAAGATTCGTGTTTTTAGTTACCAGCTGACCGCGTAACATGTTGATTAAAAATAATAAAACAGGCCCCAAAAACAGCTTAACACAATATTTAACACATATTTAACACACTAAGCCTGTGGATAACTTAGACAATCAACTCAATTCAGCGGATTCTGATCAAACCTTCCACGGTAGGCCTTGCTCTTGAAATACACATTCTGCTTGGCCTTGAGCGGGCTCCGGTTGCCCACCAGCAGCAGCAGATCATCCGCCTTCATGCCAGTGATCTGCTCAGCCGTCATGAGCTTCTGACGCTGCTCCGAGTAGGAAAAATCCCGACCCTCGTTCAGTGCCTTACCCTCTCGAATTTGCTGAGAATAGACGGTGCTTTCCCCGAGGTGGCGTGCTGCCCATTCAGCGGTTTCGATGTCGTTGAGGTTGAACACGCGCTTGGTGATGCAGGAGCCGAAGATCGAGCGGGCATCGTTTGGTCCATAGGCCTTTTCGACCTGGCCTGTGTCCTGGGTGACGAAGAGGGCTTCGACGCCAGCACCAGCGGCCACGTTGGCGATGTTCATGATCTGCTCCATGCGGCCCATCCGCACGAATTCATCGAGCACCAGCAGGATCGGGGCCTTGACCTTGCGCCGCCCGTCCTGGCGCACCACCGTGCCCAGAACAAGGTTGATGAACAGGCGCATGAAGATCGCTTGCTTGTCGACCTGATCGAGCGGGACAACGATGAAGAGATCGACTTGGTCATCAAGCAGATCATCCATGCGGAAGCTGGATCCGGCCAGGAAGTGGCGCATGCTGTCGGCCTGCATCCACTCGAAGGCTTTCGAGATTGCCGTCTGGATCGATCCGCGTTCACGGTCACCCGCACGCAGGATCGTGGCGGCGGTTTGGGCAGGGCGGTGGCCAACGAGGTCCTTGTTTTCTGACCAGGCTTCAAGCGTGCCGTCGAGGTTCGCAGACAAAAGCAGATCGGCGACAGCGATCAGGTTGCGCCGGTCAGGCTCTTCCTGCGTCACAATCACTTCGATCGCAGCCGCGACCAGCTGGCGGGCCATTTCCGAGAAGTGCGCACCGTCGCCTTGTTCCGGTTTGACCAGGCCGTCCGCAACTAGGGCCACGTCGCGCGCCAGCTCGTGAGGCCGGATGTAGTCGAGCGGGTTGAACTGGTCCTTGCCGTCTTCGACAAGGCCGAAGGGGTTGAGGACGGCCACCTTGCGCCCGAGCTTTTCCCGGTGCCGCCGCGTGACCGCGAAATTCTCGCCCTTGATGTCCAGGACGACGACCGGCCCCTGGTGATCGAGAATCGCCGGGATCACGGCGCTGACGCCCTTACCGCCCCGTGTGCCGGAGACGACGAGGTGATGACCGCCACGCCATCCCTTCGCATCGTTCTTCGCGTAGCGCAGGAGCTTGCCCTTGTGCAGGGCGAGGGGCAGGCCGGTCTTGTTGCGCTTCAGCTGGGCCACGTGGCGCGGGTCCATCCATCCCGCTTGCCACGGGCCGGTGCGGGATTTGCGGTTGCGGCCAATGCGCGGATTGAAGATCGCCACCAGCGGGGTGCTGACGGCGACAGCCACGCCAAAGGCCCCGAGCGCGAAGGAGATCGCCATGGCCTGTTTCTGAGGATCAGAATACCGCGTCAGCCCCTTGAGGCCCTCCCAAATGGCACGGGGGAGGGGCCATCCCTGACCTGTCCATGCCTGGACTGTCGCCAGTATGTCGCTGAGCGGGCCTCTGAGGGGCGTCAGGGCAGTGAGGGCGGCCACGCACAGGCAGGCCCATGCGAGGAGCTTCAGGGGCGTCCTGTGACGCTCAGCGGTGGTCCCGAGGGTGTCGAAGATGGTGGCTACGGCGATGATCGGGAAGGCATAGGTGGTCACCGGGTAGATCGCGACCGCTTGCGGAGCGAGGATCAGGGCGGCAGCGGCCAGGATCACAGCGCCGATCATGATCACCCAGTGGCGGGCTTCCAAAACAAAACTCATGACCGGTCCTCTTGCGCGTCAGGAAACAGAATTTGCCAGAGCCCCCGGTCGCGGTCCCGCTGGGTCAGGCGGTCTGGCAGGTCGCGCCGCACGATGCTCTGAAGAGCAGGTTCGGCGCTCAAACGGTCGAAGACCAAAGTGCCCAAGAGCCATTTGATGCGGTCTTCGTCTTTCTTCTGAGACAGACGCCGCCGGGCATTGAGCGCGGCGATCTGTGCGTCGAGCTGAGCTTTCTTCTCGGCCAGTTCTTTGATCCGGGCATCGGTTGGGCGGCTTTGGGACATGGGGCAACCTCGGGAATAATGGGGGCGAATGTAGTGGCGGATTGATAGGTTGAAAAGATTTAAATGCGCGC
>Ga0208018_100118_pt1 | contig 29049 bp, 8 predicted proteins | sample 31_taG_FD_184105 | JGI IMG/M metagenome (GOLD analysis project Ga0208018, IMG submission 184105) | Marine viral communities from the Gulf of Mexico - 31_GoM_OMZ_CsCl metaG (SPAdes) (version 2) | ecosystem: Environmental > Aquatic > Marine > Oceanic | place: Gulf of Mexico | collected 2015-07-12 | reverse complement strand
CTAGAGATATCGAAGATATGGAAGGATTCGAAGATGTGTGGGTAGAGAAACTATTCGATGTTAGGCAGCCTGAAGAGGAAGAAAAAAATCCTCAACAAGTTGATGATACATTGAATGATATTTTGTAAATTTGTATTTTTTAATTTAAACCAATTATTATGGCAACTGAAGTAAAGACTTCACAGAACGGGGCAACCCCCCAAAATGATGACTTCAATTATGAAGCTATCGAACAGGAAATGTATGCTCCCGACACGGAGCTTACTATGTATGGTGCAGAGATGATGCAGATTAAGGGCAGACTGGAGAAGTTTCTCCATGACAATACTCAAGCAGTGTTCGGTCCTGAAAACCAACCTATCGGGCATTTTATGCAACCTTACGCTCAACCAATCGCTGAGTTATATGGTATGATTTATCGTACTATGCACAGACGTTTCTTCGAGGACGGTCATACGATGAACTTCGATGATTACAAGAAAGCTATGCAAACTAAAGCTATGGAAGCTGAGGAGGCTGAAAACCAACAAGCAGAGGCTACAACTGAAGCCTAAGCTTAATTATCTCGATGTGTGGGGGGAGCGAAAGCTCCCCTTTTTTTATGTCTATAGGAAGAAGTATTTGATACCTACGTAAACCATCGTAACTAGAAGCCCTGCCATTAATGCCCAGCAGAAAAGATACAACTTCCACATTGCTTTACCCCAACTCATTATTCCTCGACTGAAACAGGTCCACCACCTATATCACCAGATGATTCAGAATCTCCAGCTGAAACAGGGCCGCCTCCTATATCACCAGCTGACTGAGCATCTCGATACTTAGCTAACTTATAGAGGTATCTAGTCGTTGGGTCATCATATCTACGATATCTCTTATAACTAGACTTAGTTCTGATAGCTCCAGCATCACCATACTCAAACTCCCCACCAGTGATGAATCCTTTCCATTTTCTCATTTGAGACCAAACAGGTATCCAAGCTTCTAAATCTTTAAGGCTAGTATCATCAAACAAAAATAAATTGTCTTCCCTTTCCTCGCTTGTTGATGGGTCAACTATATATCCAAATACATCCAAATATTCTTGAAGTCCTGTCAATCCTCCTGTAACATTACCCAAATCAGCTATCCTACCTGGAAGAGAAATTGCAGTTGATGTCGAAGATAGTATCTCAGTGTAAACTCCTTGCAGAACATAAGCTGCAAATTCCTTCCATGCTGACTCATCTTCTTCCCCGTCATCACCTAAAGCAGACATATAAGTTAGAGTTAGTCCTACCATTGCAAGTAATGAAGTTCTATAGTCGAACATCTGTCTTCTAATACTAGCTTTTTTAGCTTCCGATAAGCTATCGAATCGGCTATCAATAAAATTATTTAATAAGTTTAATCTACTAGCCAAAGGAATCATACTTAGGGCCATACCCGTGGTAAGATTCAAATAATCTTTCCATCTTTCAGTTCTACTTCTTTCAGCACCAGACCCTGCAAGTACACCTGTCGCACGTAAGAATCCTGCAGTTTGCTTGACCCCTTCCGTTTCAACCCCTAATATTGGGTCGTAACCTGCTCTCTTGTATCGGTTACCTGAACCAATATAGAAATAGTCTTTGAACATAAGTAAGAATTGACCTAGGATAGGGAAGCTGTTTACAAGAGCTTCATTGTCACCATTCAAAGACATATCTATTCTTTGTTTAGCCACGTTAGCCCCTTCAGTTGCTCGTGTACGAAGGGTATCAAAGTTACCTTCAAATCCTTCGTCTATCAATCTTTGCTTGTCAAGAGTTAATCTTGTCTCCTCTTCAATAAGGTAACTATCAAAAGTATTATCTGAAAGCTCTCTCCAAGCTGCATTTATCTCTGCTCTAGAATTACCTTCCGATTCCATTCTTTCGTAGAACTGTACAAATGTATAAAAGCTACCATCGTAAAGTCTTAAGTTATCTAAGAAAGCTGCAGCACCAAACATTGTTTGTATTTTAGATGCCACTCGGAAACCAGTTATAGACCCCAAGCTAGTACCCCTAGCTGCTCTTCTAGCTCTATTAACTCCTGACCCTCTAAACATATTATTGATATCTCTATCTAATCCTACATATTGCATCAGTTTAGCAATACGGGTACTCGGAATCATTTTACCTGTTGTAGATTCAAATAATTCTTTTACGTTTTGCCCTGTGAACATATACTTGTTACGAGCTCTATTGATATTTTTCTCAGTAAAGTACAGACCTTCAGAAGCTATCTGCCTAGTAGAATATAAACCTGCAAGGTAACTCTTTAAAGGTACAACAGCATTCGCAGCCATTCTAAGTGATTTGATATATCTACCTGTGGCTAAAGATGCTTTCATTGTACTGGTACCTTCAGGTATGATAGTAACTTCTTTGCCTCCTACTTTTACGGTCACTGGTGTCTCTGCAGTTTGGTCTAATTTGTTCCAAACCGTTCTATAAGAGTTACCAAATACGTCTCTGTTTATAAACTCTTGTAATGTCTCTGCAAATCTACTATTCTCACCTGATATTATATGCTTGCCTTGTTTGTACTGAGAGGCAGCAATAGCTGATTCAAATATTTTTAAATCTAATAAAGCCTGAGTCTTAAACTTATAATTGTATCCCATGCTTACATACTGCCCCATAGCTAATCCCATATCCTCAGTAAGAACGTTAGGGTCTTTTCTCATATGGAAATATCTAGGAACGGACTTAAGTCCTCCTGCACCTCTATACGATTTTTTGTTACCTTGCTCATCAATAATAATACTGTTACCAAACTCCACATCCGTGGCATCAATCACAAGTTTATCGTGTAACCAGTTCTTTACAACACCTTGTATCTTAGAACTATCGAAGGTCAGTGCACCCTCCATGAGAGATTCTACTTGCTCAAATCCTTCTTTACGTACTTGAGGTCTTAACCAATAAGCGTTTTTAATACCTTGGAATCTATCTACATTATATTTATAATCTTGATAGAATCTCATCTCAGCGAAAACTTTTTTGTTCTGAGTAGCTTCTCCCCAAGGATTAGACTCATCTATACCAAAGGTTTCAAAGTACTTATCATTCTTGAACTCTTTCATAGCCCAAGCACTCGGTTGTCTTATTTTACCCTCCAAGTCAAACCTATACTCTTCCGCTACTTCTACTTCAGAGTTAGTTAGTGACTGCCAGAAGAAAGAAGGTTGCTTAATCTTAGCTACTTCTGCTTGGAAACCATCAATGTCTACCATTCTAGTATAGGTAATATAATGGTCTGCTTGTGTTGGTATTGGATATCTTCCCTCATACAAACCTTTAGTTGGTATGTTTCTAAGCCATGTAGCTAACTGAGATGTTCCGCTTTGCTCATCAAGAGCAGACAATCTTTCGTATTTAGCTATAAAAGATTTATTAGGTATTCTTATCAACTTATAGCCTCTATCTTCAGACTCTTCTTGTTCTACTTTTGCTCGTCTAAATTGTGATAATAAGTCATTGACAACTGATAATTTATCAAGAACTATACTTTCTCTACCTTCAATATTCTCAGCTTCAAATCTATCTCCATTTATTTCAAAGCCAAGCGCAGCCTCTCTGTATGGACGTAAAAGCTCTTGTTTTTTCTGCCTTAGAGCTTCATATAAAAAAGAAGGAGTTATTTCAGATGCAGACATCCCTTCAGTTACTATTTCCTTTGTGGCCTTCTGAATAAGAACTTGGTATTCTGCAGGACCTAAACTATCTTGTAATTGTTGTTGGTCTATCTCTATTCCTTCACTTGGCTGTGAGAATTCTTCGCCATATGTTTCTACGGTAAACATGCTTTCCCAAGACTTAAACTCTCTTGAATTTTCTCCAAGTTGAGCTTTAGCTACTTCTCTTGCTAATAAAAAAGCTCTTCTTGCATCCTCAGACAATTCCCCTCCTGAATAGGAAGCATAGTAATCTCTAATGTCTAAGGCAGTAGCTAACTCTTGACCTGTCTTAGGTTCTCCTGTTATAGGATTATACAAAGACCTAGCGACATCTTGGTCTCTTTTTATTTGTCTAAGTGACTCCCTATCCTGTGTGTCATAGTTGTGAGTATACTGATTTGTAACAGGGTCTCTATACTTATCGAATACTTGTCTTTTTCTAGCTGCTAACTTTCTAATGGTAGTTTGAGCCTGTGGAGTCCTTGTTTTTAAATTAGTTATTTCGTTAGCTGTTGCTCTATTTACAATAGTATTCGCCCTACCCTCCTGCTCTTTGAATTTAGATTGAAAATATTTCTTATCTAATTCTTGAAGTTCAAGAGTTTGAAGATTCTCTAGTTCTTGGAGTCTTTGTGCATCACCAGCATTAGACCTGCTAAGGCCTTCTTCGGTACCTATCTTAACGTACTTATCGTATATCTTAGCCTTTGCTTCTTTGTAAGAATCTTCAAATGCAGCAATATCTAATGGAGCTGCAAAGAATTCCTTATTCAAAGCCTTGTCTCTAAATTCTGATTCAGAAGTTTTATACTTCTTCCTCATCGCAATAAAGTGCTTGAAGAATTCTTCGGTATGCTGTCTTCTGAGTGTGTCAGCTTCCTCAATTGCAACAATACCATACCTTAAAAATGGATTAGAAATATGGTCACTTCTAGTGTGTATCCATTTACCTACAAAAGCCATGTCTCTCGCACTCATACTATCTAAAGTGGCTTCCATCTTTTTTATTTGTTCTGGAAACGCACCTTGCTCCTTTAGGCGATTTAACACCTGTGTCTTGGCATTAGACTTTGCGACTGTTTGCATTTGGCTCCTAACTGCATTGTGGTTGTCTTTGACCTCTTGAGCAATATCATTTACCAACTTAGCTTGTTCCTTTGTAATTAGTCCTTTTTCTTCCAAACTAGTTATAAAGTTTTTAGACATATCCATTTGCCTACCTAAACCTTCAGACATCGAAAGCATGTTAATAAGGTTGTTAGGCGATATCTTACTGGCGATGGCTGCACTCTCTTCCTTAGCAGAAAGAGTTCGATTGTTAAATGCAGCTTCTTGATTGACATCTCTTTTAGCTCTTTCAAATTCACCTCTTGTGTTTTTAATATCTTGAGCCACCACAGTCAAGAATTTGGTTACACCTTCTGCGAATCTATACTGATTAGCTATGTCCATTATCTCTGCAAGCTGAGTACCTGAAGATACCTGTGTATTCACACCTCTAAGATTGAGGTATGTGTCTCTCAATTGAGCAACCAAGGCCCCAAAGTCATCTGCCAGTTGCTGTGTCTCAGGGTCAGCCAGTGCACTAAAGTAATACTCAGTCGAGTCTCTTGGAGTAAAAACTGTTGTATCCTCTTTGATTCCAAGAGTCATGTCATCCAACACTCTTCCAAACTGACTGAAAAATGCAGCATCTCCCCTTCTAAAGGAGAATAAGTCTAAGAATTGATTAAATAAGTCAGATAGTCTTTGGAATATACTTCTCTCCTGTTCGTTGTTGGCATTATCTTGAAAGTTATCTTTTATCTTTTCAGCTAAAATTTTACCTAAAACTTCTCTCCGTACTTTTTGCTCTAATGCTTCTCCACTCAGGTCTTTAGAATATATTTTTCTGTAGTTGTTTGCATTTATCCTGTAGGCACTTGTATCTTGTATGTTGTCTAACATATCTTGGATAGTACCTTGATTGTTAAAATACTCTACAGCAAAGTGCGCAGCTTCCTCAGTTAAAGCAGCAACATCTGCTTCATTACTAAGTACAACTAAACGGTTCATAAGGTCAGCTATACCAGCCACAGTTATAGGAGTACCAAACCTTTGTTCGTATCTTTTTTGATACTCTTCTAGGGTGATTGTTCCTACTCCCATTCTGTCTAAGAAAGACTTCAAAGAAGATACTAGAGTATAATCGTCTGTAGATACTTCTTTTCTCTCAGCTTGTTTCTCAGCTTCTGCAGCCTTTTGTAGTAACCTAATTTCTAAAGCATCTTCTAAGCCATCTACTTTACTAAGTGGTTTACCTTGTCTACCTTTTTCCTGCTCTTCCTCAAGATTAACTTCTACAGGTCCATCAGGGGTAGTGATAATCTTATTTGGAGACAGCATTTGAGCAAGCTGTTTGTCGTCTAACATTAAGTACGCAACACCATCTTTCTCGAAGAAACTTAAAAACTCGTCAGTACCAAATAAGAAATTAGCTTTCTCTCTAATTGTACCTTCGTGTATTGCATCAGTTAATCTAAATACGTGACTTTTGTTCGATGTGGTAGAAGATACTTTGTTTGCTCTGATATCTGCCTTCACTGCGATTCGCAATGCAGAACGACTTGAATAGGGAAAACCCTTGTATACATATACAGGTACAACATTGTTGAACTGTACATCAATAGTGCCATCCTTCTTTAATTCTTCTATCGTGATGTCTACATCTTTAGTGACAGGTCTCTTGTTAAAGTTTTTATTTAAAACAAATCTAGACCCCACCTTCTCTGCGACACCTGCTCTTTCTAACTTTTCCCATACTTTCCTTTCAGTAGCAGAAAGTTTACCTTTGGAGTAGATAGGTTTTTTATTTAAAGCGTATGCTAACTTATACAAGTTAGTTAAGTTCTCTTCTTCAAGACCCTCAACCATTAGCTCTTCTTCGGATATTTCTAACCCATCTAGATAAGGTTTGGTTTTAGACTGCACTACCACTTCATCTGCAACTGTAAATGTTACTATAGACTCTCCTCCTTCCAATTCACTAGTTGTAGCTTCGGCAGTAGATGGTACGCTTGATATTGGGGCGGGCTCGATTATGTCACGGAGCCTTACCTTCTCTGACTCTACAACGCCTTCATTAATCATAGAATTAACAAAGCCTGAATACGAAGCAGAAGCATCTGCTTTGTTATAGGTTGCTAGAGGTTTGAAGGAGCTCATGGAGTCAGTAACAACGATAGACTTGCCATTAGAGAGTTGAGATACTATTTGACCTCCCTCCTGCATTGCAAGTGCAGCGTTACGAGTGTTGATAAAGAAAGTCCTCGGAGTGCTAGAAACAGGTAGTACTTCTTGTTTAGCGTTCTGAGTTATGAAGCCTACCTCTACGCCATTACTGTTAACATCTTGATTTACTGCATCTTGAAATGAAGTGGTGTAAACAAATTTATTTGTGGCACCAAGTTCATTGTTATCAGTCATGGCACGGAAAACCAATACAGGCTCCCCATTAAAATCTTTGATTAGGTTTTTACCCATCTGCTCTGCCCTAGAATGAAAAGATAAAGCATCTAACTCACTCTGAACAAAAGGCAATTTAACCAAATCATTGTACAATTCGGATTCAGCACCATTAGGAGCAGTAACAGACTGGACTCCTGATTTATTTTTTATAATACTACAAGCCATTATTTACAGGTTTTTTCTTCTACGTTCTCTTCTTCCTTCGCCTTGTTGAAGTTTTCTTTCGTTTTATCCACTAATTTATCATTTTTAAATTGACTTAGTGTGATAATTGGGTCTAAAATCTTTTTATTTTCCATCATTCTTGCCACCATTTGTGTAGCATTGCCATTTACCATGTGGTATGCGGCTACATAATCAGGAGATATAATAGCTGTTTCATCAAATTGTTGAATGATTTCATCCAGCACAGCTACATCTTGTTTGACAGAATCACTGTTTCTAATGTAAGAAGGTATTTCGTCTATCTTCACTTCTTTGGTGTGACCATTATCGTTTTTAACAACGATAAAATCACTTTGAGGATTTTGAATAGCTTCTCTTGCGAAATCGCTCATGAGCATATCATCAAACTCTGCCAATAAATAAGAGCTATCATTAGAAACAAGAACCTCCCCAATAGACATACTCTCAACTCTAGGTTCAAGAGCTATGAATGTTGATAAATCTAAATCGAGACCTTGCTCTCTTAGTTCTTTATTTAATTTTATGTAGTTGTTAGCAATCTCAGCTCGGCTGTTGGTAAGAGATATCGAGTTAGCATATCTAGATAGTGTGTCGAGTAAGTCTAGCATCCCTTGTTTAGACATTACATCTAAGTTTTCAGAGTGCCTGATGAACAAACCTTGGTCATCTAAATAAGTTCTTACATTTGATACTACAGTGGATAGGGCCTGTCTCCTTAGTTCAGGAGATAATTGAGTAAAGTCTAGTGCCTCTAATCTTCTTGCATCGTTTCTAATTGTAGCTCCATTATCCCTAACAAAATCTTGAAGTGCTAAGGCCTGAGAGCCACCAATAATAACGTCACCTCTAGTAACGTATGCCCAATACTGCATGCTACCCAAAACGGATAACTCATTATTGTAAGTATCTATAACGTCAGCTTCCAATCCTGCAGCTTCCATTAGTTCTTGTAGGCTTTGCGGAGCTCTGCCTAATAAACTTAACTCTATGTATTTAGTAGCTAATTCAGGAGCATGAGATAAAATGTCTATTCCAAAAATAGCCATGTGCGCTCGCATCGCACCTAAATTATAAGAATAAGCTTCTGGTCTTGATGTTTCTGTTCCTCTCACTGTACTGTATGCTTCCACAAACTTGGCGAATCTAACAGATGCTTCTGAAGAATTATTTACTTTTGCAAGAATAACTTGTTCTTTTTTACTTAAAGTTTCATTGTTATATAGCTTTTCAATGATGTCGAATAGTTCTTGTTGGGTATACCCTTCGCTATCTACATCCTCTCTAGCTTGTCCTATATCTTCAGCTTCTGTTTCTATTTGACTATAGTTACCATCTTCATCTTTAGACTCCATATCATAAACACGAGTTCCCACCCCTGTTCTGTATATGGTAGTAGTACCTGCTTCTTCATCCCTAGATTTAACAGTGATAGTTGTACCATCATCTAATTCGTACACAGTACCTATCTCGCCTTCCTCAAGTATAACACTTAACTTGTCTCTCGTTTTAGCCTTGTCTACTTCCTCTTGAGTATCAAATTCTAGAGTTAATTGAGTACCCTTACTAGGCTTTGTTGCAGGTTTCTTACCATTTACTCGTTCTCTTTGAGGAACCTGCCGTTCATCCATGATGTTATTGTAGGCACTCACTAAGCTTTGCAAAGCGACCATGTCATCTAGTGACTGCTGAACCTTTTCTTGGAATTTAGCATTTATTTGCTCTACAGTAGCATTATCTTTAAGTTCTCCTAGGCCTAACGTCTCATAGTCAGACATTATCTGAGGATTAGTTGTTTCTTCTGAAGCCTCAAATACTACCTCTCTGTCATTTAAAATTTGAGTCATACCCTCAATATCCTCTTGAGTGGCAGACTGTTTAGCCAATTGTTTTTGTTTCTCTCGTACAGGTTCTAGCTCTTTTAACTCCTGATTAACTTCAGTTAACTCTTCATTTATTTCAGATACAGGTCTAGGTTTGTTTTCAGCCTGTTTTTTGAGTTTATCTATTTTAGCAGTTAACCTGTTAATAGTCCCATTAATAGTGGCTGCTGTTGAAGGTTTACCCTCTTTTGTTCGTATATCGCCCTCGGCTACTTTATCCCTATTTGATATCTTTGATGTTTCTACACCAAAGTAATTATCTACCTCACCATCAAACTGTTCGTTAATTTCTTTTAACTTTTTAGCATATTCTGCTTGGGTAAGGGGCCTTGTTCTCACCCTTTCCGATAGTAAGCTTTTTAATCGCCCTTTTATGTTATTGAGCCTGGATATGTCATTTTGTAGGTCTTGCCTTTCTTCAACTGCTTCCTTTTGAGTTTTAGACTTTTCAAGTTCTTTTTCAAGAACTTTCTTTCTTTTGTCTAACTCCTCAAGCTTAGTTACTGCTTCTGGGTCAACAAACAATTCTTCAGCAGACTTCTCTTCTAGTACTTTGCCTTCTTGAAGCTGTGCTGATTTTTGTAATTCAGCCTGTAGCTTGGTGATTGTGTTGTATATTTTTCCTCTAAGGTTAAGAGCTTCTTTAGAATTTTCTTCTAATTCTGATAACTCTTGGACTTGAGAACTAAAAGTCTCGGACAAGTCCTGAATGGTATCCTCTACCTCCTCTAGTTCTGTTTTTATTTGATTTTGAGTGTTGTCCGTTTCTGCGTTTGTGGCTGATGCGGAAAGTGGAACTGTGCCTCCTAACTCAGTTATTAATTGGCTATTACTTTGTATAATAGCCTCTTCTGCTGCGATTGTTTCTTGCAATGACCTGAGCTCCTCATCATATTTTTCTAACAAATCACTTAAGGCTTTCTTTGCTTGGCCAATCCTTACTTCTCTATTTTTAATGCCTTCCTCTATGTTAGCAGTATCTGTACCTTCTGCTTTCTTTTCGGACAGTCTAGTTTGTAATTCGATTAGAGCGTTTTGTTCTTTTTCAAGTGCCTTAGCCTGCTCACTGCTTTTTTCTGCTTTTTTTCTTCCTTCGGTCTCTTCCTCTACACCTTTTTTTAGCTCGATTAATTCACGTCTTGATTTCTCAATTTTAAGATTAGCATTATCTATTTGTTCTTGAGGGCTCTTTTTTCGTTGAGTCTTCATCTGTGAATCGACTTGTTCAGATGAAATCTTTTCAACTACATAGTCAGAATACTGTTTCTGAATTTCAGCAAATTTTACAATTGCTTGTTGTTTTTCTACTTCAGAAAGCTGCTCTCCTTCGGTAGGTATCTTGTTAGCTTCTTCATAGTCTTTTAGAGCCTGTTCGTATTCTGCTTGTTGTTCCTCACTTAACTGTGTACCTGTTCCTTGTATAATCTTATAACGAGGTTGAGCACTTTTAACGAATTCTCCTTGTTCATTTTTAAGACCAGGATTTACTACCTCCTCTATTATTTTAAAACCTTCAGGTAATTGGGGACTGAGGGGGTGTTTTTTATTTGTTCTCTTTGTGCCTTCGTATACGCTGCCTGGCAAGACATCGAGAGGAATAAAAAGAGGTCTTGCTTCACCTTTGTTGTCTACACGGTATTTAAGTGTATTTACATATCGAACTAACTCGGTTCGTTGAGTCCCACTTAATTCATCTTTTTTTAATTCAAGATTAAAAATTTTGGGAGCCATTATCTTTGCATCCTCTATGTTAATCGTACAACTCATAAAATTATGTTAACATTCTATGTCTCTAAATAAATCATCCAAATCTTCAAAATTATCAGCAATATCAGATGGTCTACCTATATCAGTATTCTTTAAGTCAGATGCTTTTAAAGATACAACATCTCCCATAGAAGTAGTACCTGAAATGATATCATTTTTTTCATCCAAAGAAACATCAGAAAGATTTTCTACTAAGCCATCTTTAGTCTCGACTTCTATCTTGCCATTCTTAACATTACCTTCCGCTTCTGTCATCTTCTCTTTTGAAACATTAGATTGAGATACACCACTAGATTTATATGATTTTGCATCAACGCCTACACGCATAGCCAAAGTAAAATTACCACCAGAGTGTAAAATTGTGTTTAATTCTTTTTTTACATTAAATTCATTAAATTCTTCTAAAGAGAAAGTAGGTTGAGCTGCTTGAGTTTGACCTTGAAATCTTTGGCCTATACTGAGAGGTGCTGCCTTTTTAAATGCTTGAGATGTAGTTATAATACCTTGTTCGTCTAAAACAGATACATATACAGCCCCCGCAGCCACTAATGAAAGGTTAACATCAAAGGGAGATAACTTTTCTTTTGGTTTCCTAGGGTCTACAAGAAAAGTCTCTCCTGTCAATTCATCCACTTGGCCTAACAGTAATCTCATTTTACCTGTTCCTTTTCGATTAAGTTGGCTTTCAAAAAACTCTATTGAATTTTCTCCGTCAATAAAAGCCAGCTCTACATTTTTCTTTTCATCTGTGCTTCGGTCATCGTTTTGTTCGTTTTGAGCTTCCAACTTAGCAGGTTGGTAACGCCTTCTAATTTGTTTATCCGACACTTCTACTGTCCCCACTTGGACAGATACTTCTCCATTGAAAGTTCCCAAAAGTCCCGAATTAGCTATTTGAGTCCTGATGTTTTTAGCGTTCTGGTTACCTCTTGAATTTCCTAAACCACCTTGAAGTACTCCGAGTGTCACGCCATCTAATTTTATGAGTACGACAACATTATCATTGTACTGCTCTTGAGTTATGACTCCTGTACTTAAATCAGCTAATAGTTTTTGATTTCTATCATTAGCAGGAATAACTAATTCTACAACATCATCTTTTCTTACCTCTTGAAGCTTTAACATAGATTTATTTCTGCCTTGGCTGTCTGTTTCATCAAGGCTCTCTTCTTCAAAAGTGCTAAGTACTAATTCTCCAAGAATAAAATTACCTTTGGTAAGAGACTGGTCAGGGTTTCTGTTTAGCCTGTATTCCTCTCTAAGGGCTCTAGATAATTCTACGTCAGTTCCTTTTCTAACTAGGTAAAGAGCACCTTTCTCGTCCCTAACCACTACCATCTCTCCATTTTTAACCCTTTCAACTATACCTGCTTGAGTCTCTGCATTCAAGTCCACTACTCCCTCTGTAATAACATCGTTATTCATGCTAATCTTCATTACAGCGAAAGGAGCTTTGTTTAATTGAGCCTCAATCTCTTCGATTAACGCCCGCACGTTGTTTGTAGCAGATTTTTTAAGTCTAGACATATTTGTTGTGCCAAAGTACAATTTTGCTATTGCTGGTCCTTTGTTCATGCCAAAGGTGGAATTTTTGTTCCTTGTATTTGATTGTGGATTACGCTCGCTTTTGGCGGCTCTCTTTACACCAGACTCAGACAAAGGTTTTGTATTGAGTGTTTGTTTTTTGTGTTTTTTATTAGACTCTTCCTTGACCTTCTTTTCTTCTTCATTCAAAGGCTTACCTTTCTTCTGAGTCTTCCTTACCTTTTCTTCTGTTTCTGGGGTAATCTCTCCCTCATTAACTTGTTTCTTTTCTTTTTCGGTTAATGAAGTATCTTCTTCTACAGGAGTTGTTGGGCCAAAGTTCGATGGGTAGGTTGTTCCATCTAGGAGGTCTTCTGTTTCAGCCTCCTCTCCAGTCATAGCCTTCTTATAGTCCTCAAGTACTTCTTTCTTTTCTTCTAATTCTTTTGCTTCTTCCTGTAGGTCTAGTTTTAACTGCTTATCTTCTGTCTTTTTAGCTTGTTCTTTTTTAGCTTCTGCTTTTTTATCTAACTCTTCAATTTTCTTATTTAGATTTTCTTCAGTTTTTTCTTCTGTTGAACCTATTATCTCTTCGACTTTTTTCTCACGCTCTAAGTCATCGATTTCTTTCTGCTTTTCGTTTATCTCTTCTTTGACTTTCTTTATATCTTCTTTGCTACCTGTTCTTTCCTGAATAATACCATTAGCTCTCTTTCTAAATAAATCACCGTACTGTTGGGTAGCCTCCTCCCCTAACATTCTATTTAGAATTTCGTTTTGAGCTTCTACAAGAGTTCCTTTTTTACGATTACCATTTTCATCTCTCTCCTCCAGTAGATACATAGTACTACCTTCCATAGGTCTAAGACTAGCTAAAGTCTCTAAAACATTGTTGATGTCTGTAGCACTCTCTTTTAGTTCTTGTTGCTTTTCTACTTCTGCTTTAAATTGCTCTTCGGTAATAGATTCGGAAGTGGCAACATTAGGGTCTATACCTGCTTTGTTGACATTTCTCTTTTTGTCAGCCAACTCTTTTTTCTTGTTAGCAATCTCTATTTCTTTCTTTACAGTGCTCAAGATGTCAGCAGGTTTAGCTTCCATCATCAATCGAACCCCAAGAGCTAGGTAACTCGCATCACTATTTAATTTTAAGTAGTCTAATAGAAAGCCTGCAAACTCTTGTTGAGATGCTGCAGGTGCAAAATCCATTATAGCGTTCAGAATGCCCATACTAGCACTTGCTAATCTATCTGAACTGTAGTCTAACAAATTACCATCCTTATCAAACATTTTTGATTCTATGGCTTCTAGAGTTTCTACGTATCTCTTTTGGTCTGCTATTTCTGCTTGTCTGATTTTTTTATCATTCTCAGAAAGATTGGTGTCTTTTGCCAATTCCTCCATAGCCTCAAGAGCACTTTTCTCTGAAGCTAATAATGTCTGCATAGACATTGGGTCTAGTAAAGTTTCTAGTATCGCCTCTACTCTAGTTGCTGCAGATGCATCCTTAGCCGTTTTAGAGTTTTCAGTTACAATTCTAGAAAGGTCGGAGCGTATGTTTTTAACTCTAGCTTCTACGTCTTTTAATTGGTACTCATTGGAAGCAAGAATGTGTGCACCTAACCTAGCTGCTGCTAAGTCCTGCTTACTCGCATTTCTTCCAAGACTTTTTTGTAGGAAAGCATCGTAGTTACTTCTAATTTTTGAATACTTTTGGAACTCAGAGTTCAAGTCACTTTTTAGCTCTTCTCTACTTTTGCCTTGGAAGAACTCCTCACTGAATCCAGGCATTGTAGTTTCTTGTCCTTCTGCCACATCCATAAGTGCATCGAGATACTCTTCTTGGAATCCGTACTCATGCATTTTTCTAAACAGTTCAGCTCTAGCTTCAGCTCTAATATCTTTTACTCTTTTTACATCAGCTTCAGACTCAGCAACATCAAGGTTGGTTTTGCTTTTTAATTGCTGATTAAAATTGGTGAAGGTAGGACCATTTAAGTAAGCTTTTGCGTAATCTTCAATGCCTTGATTTAGGTCTTTAAGCATTTTTCTGCTGGCCTCGTCTCTCTGTGATTTGGTTTGCATACCAAACATAGGACCAATAGTAGCTCTAGCACCTGACATACCAAGACCCATAATACCCCCAGCAACAAACTCATCCCAAGCTTGTCCTGTGTTAAATACTTCTGATTGGGCATCTCCTAAAGCTCTATAAAACTCTCTTGAGCTTTTACCATACTCATTATCAAAGAGGTCATAATAGTTCATAGCAGCTTTACCTACTATACCTTGTCCTACTTCTTCAAGCCCCTCCCTGATAGAGTTACTAGCAATAAAAGACCCCACTTTTTGTGACCCCATTATGAAGGACCCAAGCTTTTTACCTAATTTATCGTTAAGAGCTTGTCGAGTAACATCTTTCATCATCATTGCCTTGCCTCCTCTGTTGACAATGGCTCTTGAGAATGGGTTAAATTTTGCTAATTTATTAGGTAATCCCATAGGTAGTACACTTCTACCGAATACTGTAGAAAGCATCAGCATATTAGATAAACTTAATATTACAGCATTACCCGTGAATACAGAATCTGCAAGGTTGTTTCCTGCTTCATTTATTGCTTCAAGGTCTTCTTGGGTAACGTAGCCTTGTTCATCTTTAAATTTTTTAGCTTGGTCTAAATAAAAATCATGTTTATACATACCAGCCTCAAAAGAAGACTCAAATGCCGCCAATCGATATCCTTTGATAGCATTTAGACCTGCATTACCATAGTTCTTGACAGTGTTTAGGTTTTTAATCTTTTGACCAATTTTACCTAATTGCTTGGTGAGGTCTACAACATTATCAGCATTACGTGCAGCCTTAAATATTTTATGAGCGTTAGCTATAGTCCTAAGACCTTTACCGATACCACTCACAATACCCCAACCTAGACCAATTGCTGCGCCTGGCACAGCCCCCTCACCCCCAACAGGGGCGGTAGCTGCAGCACCTGCACCTGCTCCTATAGCTGTTTTAGCACCTATTTCTGCTAAGATATCAGTACCAACAGATAGACCTATACCTACAGTGAACCCTGCATCGGCTAAAGTTCTTGCCCAAGCTCTTCCAGGATTTGCTCCATAGAAAGGAATCATTCTTCCAAATGATTTACCAAAACTTGCAGGTTTTGATGCATCATATCTTATCTCCTCTGATGTACGATAGATTGGATACTTATAACGTGTGGCAAAACTTTCTTTCGCTAGTCTTTCAGCATAGTAGTCATCGCTGAATCCTGAAAGTCTAGATAAATCTTTATACAACTCTTTTCTAGACTCTACAGTAGCTCCATAATACTGGCTGGTCATCTCATTCCAAAACCTTTTCCAAGCGTTACCCCAAACTTCACCTGTGGATTGCTTATCGCCAAAATAACTCTCTGGAGCACCTGGTCTAAATTCAGGGTAAATAGGTGAGTATCCCTGCTCAATTCCACCATAAACGTAGTTATCATCCAAGTCTATAAGCCTAGTGTTCTTGGATAAATTTACGTTGTAATTACTTGGGGTAGTAGGTATTTTACGACCTGCACCCGATTCGTATTGTTTTCGTAGTTGTGAAAAATCAGATGGCATAGTTTTGTTTATTCACTTTCAAGTTTAGGAAATGTATATGTTTCCCCATTTTCGGATGCTTTAAATTGCCTATAAGTTTGGTTGAATCCTCCCTCACCATCAATTGCATTGAAAAACACAGTTTGAAATTCTACTGGGTCATCAAGTAAAGAATTTATATATGCATTAGCGGCATCTGAAGATTCAAACCTTTCATTGCTTATAGGTACAAAAAAAGTCTTTTCTTTATAAACTTCATCAGTTCCTGGTATCACTATGGAGGCTTGGCTCAAATTGCCATCACTATCCGTAACCCATCTAGTTGCCCTGCCTCCCACAGTTATATATTCATTATCACGAGATGGCCTATTATAGTATACATCGAAGCTTAATTGGGTTTGTAAGGTGGGTAACCCGTCTTCCCCATTAAAGTAAAGGTCGTTTATACCATCAGTGCTATATGCTGTATACCCAAAGTCTTCAATAGTCCCTACCTCCATCGTGTTAAAAAACAATTGGTCCCTTTCACTGGCTTGTTCGTAAGCAGATGAACTTGCTACTAACTCTGATACTAATCGGGTACCCATATCAGTCCCATTAAAATTAAAGTCTACTAGCGGGATTCTACCTTCAAATTCGACTCCGCTGTAGGAACCTCCCCTACCTCTACCTAGAGAGATTACTACATCTTGCCCTCCCTCGGGATTATACTCTAAAGATATTTCCCCTTCGCCACCTAAACGAACTTTATTAAAATCTTTAGAGTCCGCTGAGAAGCCTTCACCTCCAGCAGCTTGAGCTGTTTGCATAGCAACAGGGTTACTTGCCAAAGCCAAGAAATTTGATGTAGATAAACGCTCCTTATCACCTTCTGGTACTTCTAAAAAACCATTTGCGTTATTAGTAACTAAACCAGCTATAATACTTCGGCCTTCGCCTGAAGTTAAATCTATACCATAAGAACTTTGAGCAAATTGATTATTAAGACCTAATTTTTCAAAATCATTATTACTTTTCTCTTTTATACCCATCAGCATTTCACCAGCACTTACTTGACGACCCCCACTGTTAAATGTAACTTCTTGTAAAGGGTCGACTATATTTCCAATTTGATACAGCACATCCAGGAAAGCGTTTGAGCCTTCACCATAATTATCAACAAAAGAATCTGCGATGTTCTCAGGATTTTCTGCAAAATAATCTCTCATACCCTGTATGGCTGCTTCATCGGTGTAATAAACTTCTTTGTCTTTTCCACCTATTCGGCTTTCAAATACCCATCTACCATCTTCAAATGAAAATTGACGACTGTTTGCACCCCCGTCAGGGTCTATCACAAAAGTTCTTCTACCTTCTTCTTTAAGTACATTTAATATGCGCTCAAGACCAGTGTTTAAACCAGCGTTTGCGTTCTCAATAAAAGGTTGTGTTCTGATATACTGTTCCATTCCCTGGTCCACTGAGTTAAGTATATTTAGACTGTTTGCCACTACGCTTTGTGTATTACTTTGAGGCTTGGCATCTTCATGATTTTTTACCGTCATTGGGTCTAACTCTTTTCTAGTGCTCTCTAAAAAATTAGAAATAGTACCATCTTTAACAGCATTATCGAACTCACCCATTTTGGTATTTACATAGTCATCATTGTACAAATTAGTCATGGCATCTTTGAACGCTGCTCTTTGAGATTTCAGAGTAGCTTTTTGCTTTTGTTCTAATTGTTCTATAGTTATTACGCCCTTCGTTTCGAGTTCCTGTCCTGAAGTTTGTACTGCACCTGTTGCACTTGCCTTTGTCTGGTTAATATACTCTTGGATTCCGTCTTCGGTACTTAAATCATAATAATCTCCTACTTGTGTACCATCTTTACCTGGTTTTAGTAATATGTTTCTACCGATACCTCCCCTCGCAGCACTTTCAATTATGTAGTCACTATACAGTTCCATTACAGTTCCCAAATACTCATCCTCACCTGTTTCTGTTAACTTGTTTCTTCCAGCAAGAACGGCATCAAGTATTTTACCATCTCTCGTGGCAGCTAGACTTGCAGAGTGTCTTGCATTTTGACCTCTCTCCTGCATCAGGGCAATGGCCCCTCGGTCTACCTCTAGAGAAGGTTTATCCCATTGTTCATAAGCTAAAGTATTAGCTAGTACTTGTAGGTAATCAGTTCTATAGTTATTGTACTCGATATCTTCCCTTCTAGCAAGAATATCTTCATCACTCCTAGCAGCTAAATCTTCATAGTATTTAATACTTTCTTTTGCTACATCCATCTGCTGTTGAAGATATTCTTTTTCTTCAGTGACAATGGTTTTGTTTTTCGCATCTCTTAATGTAGTATAAACATCCTGATAGTATTCCGTATAATCTTGATAGTTTTCTCTTGTATCAGCTAGGAAATCTTCTTCTGCCACTCCCTGATTTTGTGCCCATGAGTCTACTCTAAATTGGTCTGCTAACTTAGGGTCTGAAGCTATCTTTAAGTTAAAGGCAGATATCAGTTCGTCTTGGTCTAAAATGTCTCCATTTTGACTATACCATGTGTAACCGCTTCCCCCAAATGGCTCAAATCTAACTACTGAATCAGGCTTTAACTTGTCAGCTACTTCTTGTAAAACATCAAATTTGTCTACAAAAGGAACGTAAGAAGTGTTTGCACCTACTGGTACAGCACTGCCCACCTGCCCATCATTGACCCACGCACTTAGGTCTTTCATTGAATACGAGTAGTTTATGTCACTGTACTCACCAGTTTTTTTAGCTGCTTCAGCTTCTTCTTGTAGCCTTCGTACTTTTTGTGTCCCTAAGTAACCATTTAAGACTCTTTGGTCAGCTACCTGTGCCACATAACCTGAAAGATAGTCAGCACGGCCATCTAAAGACAAATCCCCTAACCCTTGCGTATTCAGTGTATTGACCACAGACTGTAATCTATCATATAGGTACTCAGAGTCTTGGTCCTTGATAAGGTCAAGTCTCAAGGTCTGACCTATAGTATTTTTTACTTTTTCCCTGTTAAAGTCATACTTATCTTGCTTGTACTGCAATGCCTTAGCCAAGAGCTCTTTGTTCCATTGCTCTTGGTAAGGTGTATACTGTAAGGGTTTTGAATAAGCTGTAGCCATTACTTAATTTGTTTATAAAATTATACTGTTGTGGTCGTGTTCGTAGTTTCACCTGTAGTGGATGCTGTAGTACCAGCATCTGCTTGTTGCTGCTGATAAGCATCTAATTGACCTGTAGCTAATAAATACTGTAGAACATTCTCAGGGATAGTTGCAAGCTGGTCATTGTAATTAGGGTCTAACAACACATTACCAAGAGCATCAAACGTGTAAGAAGGATAAATAGAACTTAAAATGTTCAAACTTCTTATTTCTTTGTCTCTAGCTAATCTATCTGCATCTAACGTATCCAAATAGGTTCTTCTGTCGAATAGAGTATTTGCATAAGCCTCTGTTGCTTCTTTACCATAAGTACTCAATGCATTTGCTCTATTGACAGCTTCGCTCTGTTGAATTTGAGCATTCATCCTATCTGCCTCCATCTTATACTGTGCATTCTGTTGGTTCGTAGCAGTCATTAACTTATTTATATTCTCATCTGATTGACCTAGAATATTAGCTATATTTGCTCCAGTCTGTGCACCTACCTGTTGGGTCAACAAGTCCATCATCGCACCAACTTGTTTAGTGTTGGCTTGATAACCTGATTGAGGAGACACTTTGATAGGAGATACTCTATCAAACTCAGGCATGATGAAAGGCCCTGTCATCATAGGGTCAGGCCCTAATCTTTGTGGCGTTCTTAAGTACATCATTCCAGTTCCTATACCCATATCACGTTGATACTCTTCATCTTCTTCTATGTCTTTTGACTCTACTTGGCCTTGCAGGTATGTAATCTCGTCCATAGCACTACCTGATATTCTAGCATTTTGAGCAGCATCTAACAGTAGTTTGTTAGCTTGTCCTTCACTTGTAATACTTCCAGGGTCTAAGTTAAACTTTTCTTCTAATTCCGAGTAGTCACCACTTGTAAACTTTTCCACATCTAAGCCTAATATCTCAGCTTCTTCTGCAGCTGTAGTAGCAACATTTAAGCTTCTATTTAACTGGAAGTCATCTGCTTTGATGTCTAAGCCATACTGTTCATTTAGTTTAGAGATAGCATCGTCTAACTCCCCTCCAACACTTTCAGTTCTATTTATAGATAATGCTAAGTTACCATAATCGGAGAATGCACTTTGGTCTGTTTTGTGAAGATTATCTAAGTCCACATTAGTGGTTTCACCTAGCTCACCATTCAAATAAGTATTACCCATATCAGAAGGTAGGGTGGCGTTTCCGTGAGTGTTGTTTATAAATCTATCTAATTCATTATTTTCTTCCTGAGTTGCCCCTGGTTTATACACCACTAAGTTCCCAGTTTCTTTATCTAGGAATCCTATTTTACCTTCTAAATCAGGATTACGCTGAATCATGTTATACATAGCCTCATTAAGCTCTCCCTTAGTTCTAGCCCTTCCCGTCATAGGTCTAGCCGAGCTACCTCCTGATAAATTAAGAGTAAGGTTGTTAAGGTCTTCTTTAGATAAGTCTCCTGATTCTATGGCTTTATAGATATTTTCTAAGTTGTCGTATAAACCTTGTTGGAATTCATCTCGAGGAACAGAACCAGGTGTATAAGATTGATAATAGTCAGAAGTACCCGAATAGCCTGTAGTTTGGCCATAGTCTGTAGTTAAATCAAAATCAAAACCTAAATCAGACAACTCTGATGTAGAGAATGTTACTGTTTTACCATTATCTAAGGTAACATTAACATCGTCCCCTACAGGAACTTGATACTTATTTCCTTCAAACTCTATTTCATAGATGTTTCTGCCATCTTCTGTAGTTCCTACAAGGACAGGGTCATCTATTCTACCTAAATCAGTTTGAGAAGTTGTAGTAGTAGTAGTTCTGCTAGTTGGGAAATCAGCATCTATGATTCCAAGTCTAGCCAATCTTTCTAATCTCTTCAATCTTTTCTGTTCTCTTCTTGATAGATTGTCATTTGTTGTTGTGCTAGTGTTTTGAGTTGTGGTGGTAGTTGTTGTGTTTCCACCAGTATTAGTCGTAGCAGTTGTTTGTTGAGTGCCTCCTGTAGAAGCTAACCTATACTGTTCTGGTATAGGTTGTCCTTGATTAATTTGAATTGCTAACTTCCTAGCATCTCCTTTACTGATAGATGGTGTACCATCATCAAAATCCCACATTTTAGTCTCTTCATTGTACACAGGGTCTTTTGCATCAGCAGGCCACTCCTGCCCCATTCTTTCAGCATACTCAGATGCTTTCTCACCTCCCCTTTGAAACATAAACACACCACCTTCTTGCTGATTCATAATGTCATACAACTTAGTGGCTCTTCTGTTACGTCTCTTATCTCCTCTAAAGACTATGTCTCTTTCTTCAGGTAGGTTAGCTATTTCTTCTCGAGTTTCTAATTGGTCTGCTATGTTACCTAATCTTCTAGCCTCTCTTCTGCTTATGAAATTATCTTTTTCTAAGAATTTAGATTTCATATTTTCAAATCTATCTATAATTTCTTGAGTTTTAGTATCATATGTAACAGGATTTGCCAAAAATTGAGACAATAATTTTTCTTCCTTCCTAGACAGAGCAAGAGGCACTGAGTTTATCAAGTCAGTTACTCGGCTTGTAGGTGCAGGAGCATAAGTAGGTCCTGCAGGAGTGCTAGTTGGTGAAGATGTTGTAGTAGTTCTAGTCCCAGTTGTGGTAGTCTCTTCAGGTAAGTTTGTGGTAGTAGTACCTATCACGCTTCTCCCAGTTGGAGTGACACCTACTTCAAAAGTACTTGCAGGATTACCGTCCTTTATATGTTCTTGTAGTAATTGAGCTAGAGCAATATTAGATGCAGCAGTTCGACTAGCGTAATCTCCAGTTTGGTAATTCTTTATGTTCAACCCATTTACTGCAAAAATATATCCTGGTGAACCAGGAGGGTAACCCCCTACATAAGTAGAAGTGTCTCTTCTTCTTGATGAGCCTGAACCACCTGATGAGCCTGAACCACCTGAACCACCTGATGAACCTGAGCCCCCTGAGCCACCAGAGGAGCCTGAACCACCTGATGAACCTGAACCACCTGATGAACCTGCGGAAGACGAAGCATAATTGGGTCCTTGCAACCTAGAGTATAAAAATAATTGAATATTATCTAAATATATTTGGTTAGCTTGGTCTTCATTTTTAATAGTTCCAGGGGGTAGGCCAACTTTTTCTTCTAACTCCGAGAAGCTACCTGTCCATTTTCCATAAGAAATAAGAGGACTAGCGACAGTTGCAAAGAAATCCCCCAGTCTTTTACCTATACCAAAGTTACCAGTGCCTCTATTTTCATCAGCACTTCTGCTAATTAGATTCTGTTCTAAAATCGCATCAGCAGCCTCTATAGCAGCTTCTTCTGACATCCCCTCATTCATTCCTGCTTGAATAAGCTCATTTCTTTCTGGTGTTCCAGGCATATAAGTGGCTGTAGTGGAATATCCGCCTCTTACTACTCTTTTATTTTGTGGTAGTATTATTTTTTCGCCTGTATTAACATCTTTTATTTCTATGTAGACCATTCCAGCAGCAGGATTATCTACAGATTTTATTGATAAACCTAAGTTAGCTAGGGCACCCGAGTATTTAGCTTCGATACTTCTTCCAGAAGTATATTGTGATTCATATTTTAAATCTTCTATTAAGCCCTGGAGAGCCTCGGATGCATTAAGATAATTAAATTTTTCTTCCCTGTTATCCTCTACATTTAAATCTACTTCTTTAGGTACCATAGAAGAAAACCCTCCTTGTCCTGGAGATGGTGCTGCAATAGCATTAGAACCAGAAAAAGAACGGGAAGCATCAGAATTATAATCTCTGTCTGGGTCGTATCCTGGACCTTCGTCAGGATTGAAAAGATAGTTTTGATGTTTAACTACAGCAGGAGTTTCTCCTCCCTCTTCCCAAGTACCAAATCGCTTGTGCCAGTACAAAGGAGAAAATGGGTCTTTTGCTTTAGGAGAGTTCTTACCTCCCATTCTATCCCAAAATCTTTTCTTCCTCTTAGGGTCTTTGTGGGACTTGAAGTCTTGCATACCACGATAACCTCCCTTGACAATTTTATATCTTGTCTTTCCTCCTACCTTTTTACGTGCAAGTACTTCCCACTTGTGTTTAGCTCCAGATGAAGCTCTTTTCTTTACACCTACTTTGGTAAAACCTTTTTTCTTATACCTTTCAGGGATACCTCCTCCGTCTTTGTAGGAATCAACTTCCCCTCCAAATAAAAACTCTTCTAGGGTATCGTATCCATCATTAGTGGCTTGTATCTCTACAGCCTGCATATCATTGTAGTTATCAGCGAATATTTCTCCACCCGACATCTGTAGGGTTACGAGTCTTCCCCCATTCTCCACCATAACAGGTATTGCTTGTGCCTCTGCCCCACTACCCTGTTGTCCTAACATAGCAGTGTTCTTAGGTTTAGCCATCTCTTTCTGACGTTCGTATTCATCCATCTCTTCTTGAGTAGGTTGCTCAACAGGAGGTCTCTTTCTGATACCTTGATGTGCAGGGTCACCAGCCTCCTCCGCTTGCTTTCTCATTTCCTGAGTGTCGAATAGTAAATCGAAAACTTGTCGCTCGGTTTCAGCCTTATCTTTCTTTTGCTGTTCTAGAACATAAAGCTTATTTGCTAAAAACTCTTCGTTTATTCTCTTGGTGTCTTCATCTTTTACCTCGTTATTTTTCTTTATTTTTACAAGGTAAGATTCTATCTCTTTTAATACGGCTTCCATCCCTATAGCAGCACGTACTTTTTCCATTGCTTTAGCAATAGTATCAGTGTGTTTTAGTTTTACTCCAAAGATATTAGCCAACTGCTCTTGCATGTCCTTACCGATTTCGATATTATCGGAAAGGATTTTAGTTTCAGGAGGGAGGTTCATTAACTCCCCACCTTGAGCATGAGAGTTACCTTTAGGGTCAACCTGAGTTATAGACCCATCTGGGTATTGAATAAACTCATTTTTTTCAACCTCAGCATTGACATCATGCTCTTCAGGTCTCGCAACTCCTCTGGCATAACGCCCTGAGATTTGTTCTTCGACCTTAACATTACCTCCTTCTTGGTAATTTTTAAGTATGTCTAATCCTTTGAAATTCATATTAACCGAATAAATTATTATTGCCTTTCTGCATCTGAGTAACTATTGATTGTATCTTAGCCAATAGAGGAGTAGACATTGCATCAAAATCATCCTTTGTTATTTTACCTAACATCATTTGACCTTCTAACTTGTCTACTTGGTCCATAAGCCCATCAATAACATCATTGGGATTTACCCCTTCCTGCATGTTATTTGTCATCATACCTTCTTGAGCTAAAGGAATCATAGGTGGTACGTTAAGATTTTGTACCATACCTCCATTTGGAATATTTGTTCCAGAAGGAGCGTATAATGAAGCGTTTGCGTTCATTTGCTTATTTACAGGTACAGCACCTCCAACAGCATAGCCAAATAGATAAGGAATGTCAGGGTATCCTCCAAGATTTGGAGTGCCTCCGTCCTTATAACCAAATAAATAAGGAATGTCAGGGTAACCACCTAGATTTGGCCTACCTCCATCTGCTTGTCTTATATTAGAACCTCCAGTTGAAATATTTTGATTGCTGTTGTCGCCCCCAACCGCAATGCCACTGACATTGCCACCAGCACCTCCTGTAGCAGACACATCCCCTACTTCTGAAGTTGAAGTTGAAGTTGAACTTGAACTTACATCTCCTACACTAGATATGCCTGATATATTTGTTTGGTCTGCAGCAGTGTTTCTTGCCGATAATAAGTCTGATACTGCTCCTACCCCTGTTTTTGTTTGTGTATCTGCTAGTATAGCATTGAAAAGTTCAGGGTCGTTTGCCATTATACCCATTAATTGGGGTCCTGTGTAATTGGACCTTCTCAATATTTGCTTTATATTTTTATTTTGTATTCTTTGTGCCTTGGGAGTATCGAAATTAAAACCACTACTAACAACAGTACCATCTCCCATCCCTCCTCTGTCAGCACCTATTTCTATTTCAGGTAATCCTTCGACAAAATCTACGTTAGTAGTGCCGTCTGCATTTTGATTTTTACGTACAAAAACTCTGCCTCCTTTTGAGTACGCACGTACTAAATGTGGGGAAACTCTTTTACTTAGACTTTCAAACTGCATAAGTTCTTCTCTGCTAAGAGGTTGATTACTTTCTCTTTTTCTAACTAGGGCAGTGTATGTTTCATCGATGACTCTCTGAATATCTTCAGGAGACATAGGACCGTCAAAGTATTGATTTTTATCATATTTTAAACCTCCTTCTTGTTCAGAAGGATATCTCTCCTCAACAGGGATATTTGATTTTTTAGCTTCTATAAAATTAGATATGGGGTGAGTAAGTACGTATCCTGCATCCAGTACCCCTTGTTCGACTTCCTCTGCAATTTCGTCCAAAATATTCATATCCTTAACCCTATCCCTCACTAGAGCGTTATACTTAACAAATTCTGTTTGGTTCATAGGACCAACGGACTCTCTGGTAAATACAAGAGGTCTAGGATTTCCAAATATATCAGTTTGTTCTGCACTTTCGGTACCTCGAACTAAAGCATCTACCATGTTTACACCTTCTGGAATATATTTATAGGGGGTATTAGTAGACTGATATGCATTTGGGTCTACAGGTACAAAAGTATTTGTAGATGCTGGTACTTCCGCATTCTGTCCCTTAATAACTTTTGGGTCAAATCCCATATCCATAACCACTTTAGGGTTCTTCTTGGCAAGAGCCTGAAGTCCTTTATTATCTGAGGGAATTTGTTTTAGCTTTCTTCCTCCTGCAGAATATCTTTGCATTCTAGTGTAATCCATGTTTTCCTTGTTTTCTAGTTTAGAGTCATCACCGTCTGCTATGATGACAACTGACATTTTTTGTTTTGATTTGTTCTTTTTGCCCAATACAGGGTCGCTTGTTATTCCTTTAAATGCGTTTTTTAACATGCTATCTAGTTCTTTGGAACTAGCGCATTTCATTGCTTCTTCTACGGAAGAAAACATTTCGGTTATAGGGTTTCTATCGAATATACTTTTACCCATACAACGCTTCGTTTAGAGGTATTTCAACTACATAGTTACTATTTCTAAATACATAGTCATTACCATTTTGCATAATTGTTATAGGGTCGTTTTCAGGTATAGCTAAAACAGACGAAGGAAGCCCATCGAGTTTCATCGTAATGTTACCACTTGGTACCACTACTCCGTCTGGATAAGCTAATAAACCTCTGTTAGACACGTTTAACCCTCCTTCACTATATCCAACCATAAGACCATCTTGACCAAACTCAGTAGCCATAGGGTCGTATGCCCCTGTTGCTAAATAGTTTTCTAATGCAATATCTTGTCGGCCCTTGTCTCCTCCTTCCATAACCCCTCTTCTTATTTTTTCCGCAGCTCTTCTTCTAGCATCTGCGGTAGCTATAGCCTCTGCTCTAGCACCTTTCATTTCTCTAGCCGAAGCAAGCCCTATTTTCCCTAAACCAGCAGCGGCTGTACCAAGACCCAAGGCAGGGTTACCACCAGAAACAGTATCAAACAAAGCCATACCTGTTTTAGCAGCTGCTGTTGTTATGTCGTTAGGTTGCATAACGTTACCTAAAAACCCTAGCCTTCTAGCCATTTCTAGGTAATTAAAATCTTGTTCAGTCTTTTCGGGGTCTGTTTCCGTAGTTTCTTGGTAACTAAATGGTGTGACACCTTCAAGAGGTTGGTTAGTGCCCGTCCCTGCATCTACGTCTACAGTATCAGGTATACCTTCTCCATCCTTATCGACCATATCGGCTACTGTGGTCTCCCCCGTATATGGATTGTACGTTCCTGTTGGTGCGAAAGGATTGTCACCAGGCTGAGAGAACAAATTAGGATTTTCTGTACCCATCACATTCGTCATAGTCATGTCAAATGGTGCATCCGTAGTTAAAGGCGTAGTATCTCCTAAAGGATTTTGATTTATAAAAGGAAATGGTGTACTGATATCTACTGTAGGAAGAGAGGGCACAAATATAGGTGCTGTCATTACATTTTGATGTTTTGCAACTGGTGTAGACCCTCCTGCTTGATTTATAAACATCTCCCTATAAACTCGATTACCTTCCGAATCATATATGAAACCATCTGCTAAACCATCCTCATTATATTTTCTAGTGTACCCCTCTTTAAGTGTACCATCTTCTCCAAAAAATTCTGAACGGTCTGTAGATAGTTTAGACTGTGGGACTATGACTGCTTCATAGCTGCCATCATCTTGTTGTACTAGTCTATAAGTATCTCCTGAAGAAGTCGTTACCTCCTCTCCATCATCTGTAGAGAATAAGTTACGTAACCCTCTAGAAGACCCTACAGGACCAAACCCTGATAACATACTTCCTAAGATACTTGTTGCTCCTTCTGCTATATTACCTATAGCTCTTAGCTTTCCTTTCGGACCTCTCTCCATATTATAACCTGCTCTAGCAAAAGACCTTTCGGGTAGGTCTGTTACCATAGACATTGCTTGTCCTATTGCACCTAGTTCAGGACTTGCTAATGTTTGAAGTATTTTATCTCTCCTCTGTTGTCTTAAAGCACTTAAAGGTTCTGCTAATCTATCCCCTATTTTTCTATTATACATTCTAGGGTACATTAGGATATTGTCATCCTCTAAAAGCCTTGTTAATCTTTTTTGTCTCGGGCCATATACATTTGGAAATTTCTCTTGTAATCCTTGTAGTATGCCTTGTGCTTTCTTTCTTTCTTCCGCAGTCAAAGGAACTTTAGTTAAAGACGAAAGAGATTCAATAGAAACGTCTTTATTGTCTGTTGTTGCAGAGCTTCCTGCACCTGTTACAGACGGAGAAGTCCCTTCTTCATTCGCAAGAAAAGCTTGAACGTAAGGGTCTTTTTGAGCTGATTCAGATACCGTATTTGTAGTGATAACAAAGTCATCCTTATCATTCAAGGTAGGTTCAGCTACCCCTTCAAGAGTAGGGTCCTCTGAAGAAATAATCATTTTGGCGATTGGTTGTTCTTCAATACCTTTATCCCTAAAAGCTTTTTCTATAAGGCTTGGGTCAGCTGAAGGTATGGCGGGTGTCGGTGTGGGTGGTATTTCTCCAGTATATGGTTCCTGTGAATTCACATAAATATCTGTGGGTTCAGGAGGAGTCGGCCTGTCTGCTTCTTGAAATTTTCTTTTATTAATAAAGTTCCTGTACATATTGACTTAGAGAATAAATACGAATATAAAAAACATATTTGATATAACCAAATAATTTACAAACTATCCCAATAAATCTTTGGGTGGAGAACCTGCTACTCTAAAGGGATTTTTACCTAAAGCAGCTACAGCTAAAGGATTTTTCTTAGCATATTTTTTTAATCCTCTAGAACCTATAGGTATAGGAGGTAGTTTGTCCACATTAATACCTAGTCTTTTATTTATGTCTAACTTTATTTTACCCCCACTTAGTGCTGAAGGTATATCGTCAGGATTTTGTATGGGTTCGGCAGAAACATACTCATTAAGTATTGATAATATTCCTTCAGGACCATACATCTGATATAATTGTGCCATGTCCAAATTTGGTTTACCCTCTTGAAGAAGTTTCTCTTCTCTTTCAAATACTTTTTGTAAATCTTCTATAGTTACAATTTTATTAGGTTTTAATATATCAGAGTGTCTTTCTCTAATAGTCATTAACCTAGCTGATGTTTCAGTTGGAGTAGTCACATACTCTGCCTCTTGTTTTTCATCCATCCTAGTACCCCTAGGGTC
>Ga0208018_100116_pt1 | contig 29771 bp, 37 predicted proteins | sample 31_taG_FD_184105 | JGI IMG/M metagenome (GOLD analysis project Ga0208018, IMG submission 184105) | Marine viral communities from the Gulf of Mexico - 31_GoM_OMZ_CsCl metaG (SPAdes) (version 2) | ecosystem: Environmental > Aquatic > Marine > Oceanic | place: Gulf of Mexico | collected 2015-07-12 | reverse complement strand
ATAAGTTAATAGATCCTAAGCAACATACAAAAGAACTATAACTATCTGTAGGTAATTGAATCTCAGAACATAAATTAGATGCAGTAATCTCTAAACCTAAATCATTATAAGGTGTATTATTATTACTATTATCTTTAAACATTATATATGGAAATCCAAATTCATTACGTCTTTGTATAATCTTGGCCCATAACTTACGTTTATCAGCATCTCCTTCTTTCATTTCATTTAGCCATTGATCTGTTACAGTAATCCCATATTGTAAATTTTGTATTGGATTACCTTCAGAACCTATGTCTAAAAACTCAGAAGCATCTGGATGTTCTATAGGAAGATAAGCAGCACATGCACCACGCCTAGCTTCTGATTGTTTACACACATCTACTACAGTATCATATATTTTAGCATAATGAACAGGGCCATCTGCATTACCACCAGTTGATATACTAGATCCTCTAGGCCTTATATTACCTAGATATATACTTGTTCCTCCTCCATACTTAGACATCATGCCTATCTCTCTTCCTGCATTAAGTATACTATCCATATTATCATCTATGTTACTACCGTAGCAACTAATTGGTAAACCTTTATTTTTACCAAAGTTAATCCACACAGGTGTTGAAAGACTATAAAACCCACGGGCCATATAGTCTTCAAACTTCTGTGCAAACCCTTCTATGTGAAGGATTTTCTGAGCAGTATATGCAATGTCTTTTATTCTTTGCTCTGGTGATTCATTAATATAACCTCTTGAGAGGAATAACCGGCTTTCTTCATTAAGCCAATAGTATTTTTTATACATGCTTTTATTTTTAGAATAAATCATCTATTGTTATTGGTTTACTTTTTTTATTGTAGTCTATTTGTTTTTTATAGAAAAAGTCACCTTCTTTGGTAGATGTAATCTCAACATCAAACCAGTTGGTATCTTCTAGTAAGTTGAAATCTATTTCAAATAAAGGTTTCATATTAATCTTCTCTAAAGAGTTGTTGAATCTATTCATAATAAAATTCTTAATAGTTTCTTTAGAAATAAATTCTAACTCTCCATTCTCAAAAATCCAGTCTAATATACCACATTCTGCTTTATATGCTTTATTACAAGCACTATAAATTAAATCCTCAAACTCTTTATCAAACCATTCTGGATTTTCTTTCTTGATGATATTAATTATTTCTACACCAAAGTTACCGTGGATATCCTCCTCTTTTGATGTAGCTTCTACAACGTTAGAAATACCTTTAAATAAATTTTTCTCTTTATTAAAAGACATCATTATAAGAAACTGACTAAATAAACTTACATGTTCTATAAATAATGAGAATAATAAAACTGATTTTGTATACATTTTATTATCTCTACTTCTTGTACCATCTAAATATTTCTTTAAATATTTAATTCTACCTTCAATAGCTGGTACTTCTATAACGTTTTTAAATTCTTCTTCTAATCCTAAGATTCTAAGTAGTCTTCCATAAGCATCTTTATGTCTTACCTCTGACTCAGCAAACGTCATACCTACATCACCAATCTCCGTTATTGGCATTCTTTTATACATATCAGCCCAAAATGTTTTAACATTTACTTCAATTTGAGCAATTGCTAACATTGTTCTTTTGATAACTTCTTTTTCATTAGGTGTTATCTTTGTTCTGTAATCTGATATATCTTCAGTAAAATTATATTCTGTATCTATCCAATAAGAGTGTCTAATTGCGTCTTTATATTTTAATAGTTCAGGGTATTCATAGGGCAAAATATTCACCCTAGGCATAAAAATGTTTCTGCTCATAGTTATAATTTTAAAAGGTTAATGATTAAAAAAATTGCAATTTATATATTTTGAATAATATATTTTTAACTGCATTGTTGTTTTCATATAGTTTAATTTAGAAAAAATAATAATCTCTCACAAGATTATCAAAGTTAATTATTAACTAATTTCAACTAGTATTTTTTTTATACAAAATAATTTATTTTTAAGAATAAATTTTTGTATATTATAGTGTGTATTAACACATTTTATTTATTTATAATATATGTTGTCCAGAATTAAAAGAATATTAACTTATTATGATTCTGAACCAACTGAAATAATGCAAGGTATAATTTGGTTCCTTTTATTTCCGGTGGTTTATACCATAGAACATGGTTTTTCACTTGTTCTAGTAATAATTTCTATATGTATTGGTTTTAGTAGCTTATGGAGTCCATGTTATGGATCATTAGAAACTAGAAAAAATATTTCATTTTCTGTATTCTGTTTTTCATTAATAGTTGTAGCAACTTATTTTATAAAGAAAGATTTACCTAACTGTCCTACACATTGGGGTTGGGTTGTAATTGCTTTTAGTGCTTTTTTTAATCTTAAAAGAATTACTAATCATTATTATACAAGCTTGAAATGAATTTAAAATGGAACTCTTTGATAATTTAACAACAATAATAATAAGTCTTGTTACAGTAATATTTTCAGCAGGTGCGTGGAAATTCTATGAAACTAGAATAAAATTAAAAGCTGAAAGTGATAAAGATGAAAAAACAGAACAAAACATGTATAGAGATGATCTAAGAGATAGAGTAAAAAACTTAGAAAGTTTATTACAACAAAGCTCAAAAGAAAAAGATGAAATGAGACAGCAGATCTTATCATTAACGCAAGAAGTTAGTGAATTAAGAACTAAGGTTGCATTTCTTGAAAAAGAAAATGAAAGACTTAAAAATATATAACTGTACAAAATTTTTGTATTTTTATATAAATAGTATTAATTAAAAAAACAATTATGTTAAAAAAGATTGCAAAAGGCGTTTGGACATTCTCACTTGAAAAAGGTTGGAACTGGGTATGGTCTAAAACAACTGTAGATGAAAAAGTAGAGGCTGCTGTAGAAGAAGCAGGAAAAAGAATTAAAGCCATGAAAGAAGAAGCTAAAGATGTAGCAAAAGCTGTAAAAGAAGTGGGTAATCAGATTGGTGATGTAGCAGATGCTGCAGCTGGTAAAAAACGTAGAGGTAGACCAAAAAGTAAATAAAATGCCTAAAAAGAAAGATCCAAAGTTAGCTAGAGCTGGTGTATCAGGTTATAATAAACCTAAACGTACACCTAATCATCCAAAAAAGTCACATGTAGTTGTAGCAAAAGTGGGTGATAAAACTAAACTTATAAGATTTGGACAACAAGGTGTTAAAGGTGCTGGTAAAAATCCTAAGTCTGCAAAAGATAAAGCTAGAAAAAGAGCTTATTATGCAAGACATAATGCCCAAGATGCAAAGCCATCTAAACTTTCCGCAAGGTATTGGTCACATAAAGTAAAATGGTAATGGCTAAGAAAAAATTAAATATAAAAAAAGCTATAAAAAAGCCTGGTTCATTGACAGCAACTGCAAAGAGAGCAGGTGCAGTTAAAAAGGATGGTACTATAAAAGTATCTTGGCTTAGAGAAAAAGCAAAAGGAGGAAATAGTAAAACAGCACAACGTGCTAGATTTGCCTTAACACTTAGAAAATTAAATAAAAAGAAAAAGAAGTGACAAAAATAAGTGAGAGTACAGAATTTAAGATTGATCTTAAAACTGTTATTAGTATTATAGCTATTACAGCATCTTTTGTAGGTATGTATTATACGCTTCAAGCTGATATAGCTGAGGCTAAAACACTTCCTCCAACAGAAGTTAAAAGATTAGAATTTGATCTTAAAGAAGAATGGAATCAAAAAATGATAGAATCATTAGATCAAAGAGTAAATATGTTGGAGCAAATGGGTAATATTTTAAAAGAAGAAATTCAAATTAATTCCACATTAATTAAAGATGGTACAGAACAAGATCTAAAATTAAATGAATTAAATAAAAAATTAGAAACTTTACAAAGTCAAAAGCCAACCGTTATTATAAAAGATAAGAAAACCTGGTTTTAAAAAAAAAAGATTATGGCAGCACCCGCATGGTTAACAAAAATATTTGGAGGTTTAGCATCAAATGCTGAAGGACTTATTGATGAAATTGTTACAAGCAAAGAGGAGAAGATGACATTGAAAAATAAAATGCAAGAACTTCTTCTTAAAAGCGAGGAAACAATACAACAAAATGTTACTGAAAGATGGAAAGCAGATATGAATTCTGATTCTTGGTTATCTAAAAATGTAAGACCCATGGTTTTAATATTTTTAGTCTTATGCACCATGTTATTAGTTTTTATTGATGCTGGTTTTATTCAGTTTGAAGTAGAAGATAAATGGATTAGTCTATTAGAAATAACACTTCTTACTGTAATAGGAGCATATTTTGGTGGCAGATCAATAGAAAAAGTAAAAAATACCAACAAAGAAAAATGAAATTAACATTAAAAGAATACGAAAAGTCAACTAAGAAAAAAAGAAAAGGTAGACACAGTAAAAAGAAGTCTAATAATAAAAGTAGTAAGAACTATAAGAAACCTTATAATAGACAAGGCAGATGATTAATTATGAAGATTTTATTATATTTATTATATTAGCTTGGTGGACATTCTCTGTATTTTACAGTTTTAAATTAAAAATAAAAAATAGAAATCATGGGAAAAGGAAAAAAATATAGCTATGAAAATGGTGGTAAAACCAAAGGTGGTCAAGCATTATTTGATGCTATGAAGAGAAAAGGTTATAAACGAGATGGTGGAGAAACTATGTTAAGTAAAATGACAGAAGGCGGTATGATGGACATGTCAGATCCTGCTGTACTTAAAATGAGATATGGTGGTTCAATAGTAGAGCCTAAAATTAAAATGATGGGTGGCACCGCATATGGTAAAAAGAAAAAGTAAATGCAAATACTAACTGACATACTAAGTTTACTTAAACGTAAAAAGTTTGTAAAAAATGCTAAGCCTAAAGATGTACTTGTTTTAGGTATTCATGAAGAACCTGAAATAACAGGTGTAGCATCTCCAGTTCCATATAAAGATGTAAAGCTTATACAAGTAAAAGATTTAACTGATCCGTGTGAGCATAAAAATTTACCTTTAGATGGTACTGAAGCAGGTGTTTTTTATGGTGAAGTACAAGATCCTAATGATTCATCAATATGTTATACAGGATTAAGAAGATTAAAATCATTATCACTTAATCTTACAATAGTTGAAAATGATGAGTACATTGAGTTTGATGCCACTGGTGAAGCTAATACTGGTGAAAATGTTGGTACTGGAGTTGGTGTATTTAAAGATAAACTTGGTGAAGTTTTAAGATTTAGAACAATAAAGTCACCTGATAATTCTATATCTGTAACGTTAGGAGGTAATAATAATGATGAAATACATATTAGTAGTGAAGCTACAGGACTTATTGAATTAGAACCGTTTAATATTACAGCTGGAGCTGGAGGATCTTCAACAATGCCTAGTAATTATAACTTGATAGACATATCTTGGGATGGTCTTGGAAATGGAACATATACTCTTAATTTGCCATCTGCGTCTTCATTAACACATAGAAATATTAGAATTATTACAGACGGTAGTTTAGATAATGGAGCACAGGATAAAATCTTTCTTACCCCACCAGTTGGTGAAACTATAGATGGCGCAGCTGATTTTGAGCTTTCTAAGAGGTATGAAGGTGTATCTATTTGGTCTGATGGAACAGAGTGGATTGTTATACAAGCTAAAGCACATTAATTATGACATTAAAAAAGAAAAAGAAAAGTACTGTTAATGCTTCAGGTAATTATACTAAACCAACTTTGAGAAAAAGATTATTTAATCAAATTAAAGCTGGTAGTAAAGGTGGTAAACCTGGTCAGTGGTCAGCACGTAAAGCACAAATGCTTGCAAAAAAATATAAAGCTGCTGGTGGTGGTTATAAAAGCAAAAAGAAATAATTATGGCTAAGACAGCAAGACAAAAAAGTTTAGATAGGTGGACAAAACAGAAATGGAGAACACCATCTGGTAAGAAATCATCTGAGACAGGTGAGGTTTATGCTCCATCAAGAACAATATCTAAACTTAAAAGTACTAAATCAGGTAGAAAAAAACTTGCTGCTGCAAATAAGAAAAAAAGAGAAGCCACTAAAGCTGGTAAACAACACGCTAGTCATGGTTTACATAAAGGTAAAAATAGAACCGGAACTAAGAAAAGAAGAACTGTACGCAAAAAAAAGAAATAATGGCAAAGAAATTAACAGGTAAAAAACCAAAAGCAGCTAAAGCAATGGCTAAAAGTGTATATAAAAAAGGTGGACAGACTAAAGGTGTAAAAGCACCTGCAGGATTTCATTGGATGAAAGATGGTGCAGGTTATAAGTTAATGAAACATACAGGTAAGTTTGTAAAACATCCTGGAGCATCTTTAACTGCCAAATTTAAAATACAGAAAAGACATAAAAAATGAATTTAATTCAGGAAATATTTTCATTATTTAAAAGAAAAAAGATTTTACCTGTAAGTAAAGTTAGCAAGTTTGATTATGTCCCCATTGCAGTAACAAAGGTTCCTGATAAATTTAATGTAAGTGGAACTGGGGTAAATCCTAATATGGAGATCAAACTTATAAAAGCAACTGATTTAGCTACAGGCATTAGTGATCTCTCTGATTTAACATTTTGCGGGACAGATATAGTTTGTCAAACATTGCAAGATGGTGATACATTAGTATACAGTACAACAACTAACAGTTGGGTACCTTCAGCACCAGGAACAATTTCTCCCAAAGAAGTTATTTTTGTTAATGCGGAATTAGATGCAACTTTACCTATATATAATGGTAATGCTTTACCTCCATTAACAAGTTATAGTGAAGAAGTTATATATAAAATCCAATTTGTAGATACTAATTCTGTACCATCAGTTGAATTATCTATTGATGGTTTAAATAGTTTTATTATACAAACAGGTACTACAAATGGTTTTCAAGATTTACCAGAAGATTTCATAACGCCAGGCGTAGATTATTTTTTAACTTGGGATGGTGGTAGATTTCAATTAACAACTAGTAATCCCGGTAATGGTAATCCAAGTGAATTTATAAATCCGCTTCCAACAACACAAACATTAGGTGGTATTACAGTAGGAAGCACCTTTCCAATAAAACAAGATGGTACTGGATACACTATGCAAGAAATGTGGGATCAGTTATTATATCCTTATCAATTACCTGCTTTAAGTAATTTATCAATAACAGGTGTAGCTAATACACTTGAAGTTGGTCAAACAATTACTGCTGGTAATTATAATTTTAATTGGTCTATAAGCAATTCTGGAAATGTACTAGCAAATTCAGGGGTTATAACAGATACAACAGATGGTGTAACTTTATTATCAAATGTACCTATTGAAAGTACAAATACAGCTTCTGTTGCAATACCATCTGATATACAGAAAACAGTATTTAATGCAACACATTCATGGAATATAGTTGGTGAGAATACACAAGGTGGTAATATTAGCCCTGCTTCAACAACAAGCAGATGGTTATGGAAAAGATATATAGGTAATGATACTAATAGTACGATACCTGCAGGAACTATTCAAGGATTGTCTGTTAATAATGCTTTATCATCAAGCCTAAGTGGATCATATGTTTTTCCAGGAGGAGGTTTTAAATATTTATGTATACCAGTTGATTTTCCAGAACCTAATTCAATAGTATCAGGAGGATTTCCTGTTGCTATGGCAGATGGTAGTACTGCAAACTCTGCAGCATATACGAATACTGGATCTGGTCCATATAAGTTTGATTTAGTTAATGTTACAAATCAATTTGGACAATCTGTAGATTATAGAGTATATAGATCACTCAATCAGCTCAATGGAGATTCAACATTTATAGTTAGTTAATTATGGCACAGATACCCGGATCAGTACCCTTAACTGGGAAAGTAGCACCAACAGATGATACAGATACATTTGCAACCCATGTAGATATATATGGTGAAGGTGGATATATGACAGTAGCAAATACTACAGAACGTGATGCTATTACTTCAGAACGTAGAAAGCAGGGTATGGCAGTATTTGTAAATGACACTAACGAAATGTATATATTACAAGATGGTGTTACAAATGCAGACTGGGTTTTATTTTCTGGTGGTGGAGGTAATTTAGCTATAGAAGATGAAGGTACACAATTAACAGCAGCAGCTGCTAAAATAAATTTTACTGGAGCTGGTGTAACCGCTTCAGCTGTAGGTGATGATGTTACAGTAAATATACCAGGAGGTGGTGGTAATCCTGACATGCAGGATGTGTTTGATAATAGTACACCTAACATAACCGCTTTAGATGCTACAAAAACATTATCACTATCAGCGGGTACTACTAATATTTTAACAGATACCGGTTCAGGAGGATCTGGTGAAATAACAATACAATCAGGTGATGCAGGTAAAATAGTTGAACTTCAATTAGATTCAGCAAATGCTGAAGTTAATTTAACTTCTCACGGTCTTATAAATAGTAAAGCAATAGATACTGCTGTATCATCAGATAGATTTAGTGAAGTAAGTGCAGGAATAAATCAAGGTATTTCAGGAGCTACTTCAAAACTAACATCACAAGGAGACCAATTTGATGGTTTTATAACTACAACAGTTTCTGCTTCTAAAGTTCAAAGTTCTATTATTTATTCTAATCAATTATATTTAGATGCTTTGGCGGGGGTTTCAAACTTAACATCTTGGAATAATTTAACTTGTTCAAGTAATAATACACTTACTATACAAGGTGGGAATATTGTTGAAATTACCTCAACTGGAATTAAAACAGAAATGCAACTTGATACTGCAAGTATTACAGGTAAGGCAAAAATATCACAAATTTTATCAGGAGGTAAATATGTAAATAAAATTGAAGCGTATGGATCTTTTGGTACTAGAGATATAACTGTTGCTGAAAACAGTATATCTATATCATTAGATAGTAATCCAAGTAAAGGTGATGTTTTAGCAAATAAACTTACTAGTGGAGCCTCATATGGAGATCTTGAATGGCAACCAGGTGTTCAACAGTTAAAAGTAAACCTTACTGATGCTGAAGTACAAGCTTTGCATACTACACCTATTGATATAATATTATCTGGAAATATACCTTCAAATAAATTTCTTAATGTACTTACTGTAATGTGTTATTGTAGATCAAACTACACAAATTCTGAAACTTTAAAATTTTATATTGATAGTTGTACTACTGGTGGAGGCTCTACATATCCAATATATCAAGCTGCTCTTATTACTAGTTTTGCTGTAGGAACAGGTACATACGCAACTCGTCAAACAGCTTCTCCTTCATTTGGTTCTAACTGTCAAGCTCTCACCGTAGCATTAACTGGTGCTAGTGGCGCTGTTGTTAATACTGATGGAACTGGAGGAATAGACGTTTATGTTTCTTATCAATATATAGATAAATAATTAATAACTTTTTATTTTTTATTCTTTACAAAAATTTGTATATTATAATGTATAATAACAAGTTTTGAAATGTCAGTACCCTTTAAGAAAAGATTACAAAGTTATATTCCTAAAAGCTTAAGAGATTTATTTAGATCAATAGAATTCAGGCAATCTACGGAGAGAGAGTTAAAAAATTTAACCTTAAAAGAAAACGATTTTGCTTCTGATTCATTTGATTTACCACCATCCCAACATTCTACAAAAGAATATATTGCTACAGAAATTAATAGTGCTGTAACCGGTTTATTAGATTACAAAGGCGGTTACGATGCAGCAACTAATACTCCTAACTTAGATAGTAGTCCTCCAGCAGGTACAATTTTTAAAGGTGATTTCTATACAGTTGATAATGGAGGAACATTTTACACAAGACAAGTAGATCCAGGAGATGGTTTAATTGCAGAAGTAGATGACCCAAGTCAAGAGTCTGATTGGACAGTTGTAGTTGGATCAAGTGGTAGTATCTATACAATTGACGGTGCTTTATCTGGTAATAGAACTGTAACAATGGACGGAAATAATCTTGCATTTAATTATACAAGTGGTAATCCAAGTATTTCTATGGGTAAAGTAACTATTGCACCAAATGGAGCAACGGGAGCATTAAGTGAGCCTGTATTAAATATATCTGGTAAAATACAATTTCCATATTTAGGTCATCAAGGTCAAGGATTAACTTGGGATAGTTATAATACTGTTTTAACAGGATACGGCTTTAGTTTTTATGGTGGAGGCGGTTTTTCTCATAATAGCGGTTTTTCTGTTATAGGACCAAATATGAATTATAACTCTGGAGCTGCTTTAAATTCAAGATTAGGTGTTATAGGTAAGTCTACTACGTCAACTACTGACTATGCTTTTAGAGTTCAACAATCTGATAATACAGATATGTTTACAGTAAGAGACGATGGTGCTTTTACTTTAGGTAGAGCAGCTTCAAATGCTAGTGACTCAAATGTTGTAATTGGTGAGCAAGCTTCTGCTCCATCTGTATTTGGCACTGTTGTAGGTAGTAGTACTAGCATTGCGAATGCTGGAGCTTCTTATGCTACAATTATAGGTCATGGATCTACTACATCTTCTGCACAAAATCTCGCTGTTGGTGCTAATTGCGTAGTAGGCTTTAAAGGTACAAGTGTTGGTTATGGTGCTAGTGGTTCAGGTAATTACGCTATTAACTTAGGACATGATGCTGACGGCTCTGCAGATAGATCTGTAACAATAAACGCTTCTAGTGGAACTGCTGCTCCATCAAAAGAATTTGAGTTTGGTGTTTATATGACTGGTGCTACAACACCTGATTTTAGAGTTATAGGTGATGAAGGTATGGTGCCACCTAGTATCACAACTACAACTAGAGATGCTATAGCTAGTCCAGTTACTGGTAGTACTATATATAATACTACGGATAATAAGCTGCAATTTTATGATGGAACAAGTTGGGATAATATTAGTAGTAATATTTACACAGCTGACGGAACAATAGGAGCTAGTAGGGTAGCTACAATAACTGACTTTCCTAAATTTTCTGGAGATCAAGGAAATCCTATTGGATTAGAAATAGAAAATATAAAATCTAGTGCTAGTGCTCATTCTACGCAAGGTGCACAGTTAAAATTAACTGCAAGAGCAGGTGCTTCTTCTACTATAAGTTTTTATAACGGTTTAGGCGGTGGTAGTTCTGCACCAGCTATGGTAATAGATTCACCAGCTGGAATAAAATATCGTGCTGGTACTACTTATTCAAGCTATCACCATGGATTTAGTGGATCAACCTGGACTGTTGGTATGACAAGTTCACCTTTAAATGCATCTAGTCCTAAACAAGAAATGTTACTAGGTGGTGGCGGTAGTAATGGTTCTTTTTATACTACAAAAATAGCCGGATCAAGTGATTATCTTTATATGTTTATGTCACCTGGTACAGCAGCTCGTCATATAGCTCTTGGTGAATACACTAACTCTACAACTACATATAAAGATTTTTTAAGAATTAATAGCACTGGTGATATAGGTATAAATCAAGATACACCAACAGCTAAACTACACGTAACTGGTTCTGGTGCTTCAAGTACTACAACATCTTTTTTAGTTGAAAACAGTGATGGTGATGATATTTTAAACGTAAGAGATGATAGACAAGTACAGATAGGAACACTAACTGCTGATACAGAAACTTTTATAGTAAATGGAACAACTCGTTTTAAAAATCAAGTTACAGTAGATACATCTACTTCTTCTACAGCTTTTAGAATACAACAAGGTGGAGCTTATACAGTTACAATGGGTAGGACTGCTGGAAGTACTGGATTCTTAAATGTTAATAGCAATAACTTTACAAGATTTACTGTAGTAGCTGGAAGTGGTGTAGCTATCGCTCCAAATGGTACAGCTTCTAATGCTGCAAGTGCAGCGCTTACTATTGATTCTACTACAAAAGGTATGTTACCTCCTAGGATGACTAATACCCAAAGAGATGCTATTAGCTCACCAGCCACTGGACTTACCTTGTATAGTACTACAGATAGTGAGTTACAGTTTTATAATGGCTCAGCTTGGACAAGTGCTGGAGGCGGTAGTTCATCACCTTGGACAGTAAGTGGTAATGATATATATTATAATACTGGAGCAGTTAGTGTGGGAACAACAACTCCTGATGCTTCTGCTGCTGTACAAGTTGATAGTACAACACAAGGATTTTTACCTCCTAGAATGACAACAGCTCAAAGAACCGCTATATCTTCACCTGCTGAAGGTTTAATGGTTTTTGATACAGATTTAAAACAATGGATGGGCTATGATAGTACACAATGGGTAGTAATAGGATAAAATAATAAAAAATGGGATTAGTATATACAGTAACAGATGAAGGAAGAGTTATAAGTAATACAGGTACTGTAACAGGAGCTGATAAAGCTGACTTATCAACAGGAACTCAAACTGCTTTAGGAAATGTACAACAGTATGTTGCACAAGGTAATCTAGTTGCAGGCCAGCCTGTAATATTAGATTTTACTAATGGTGATGTTACAGTTAGAACTGCTCCTAGTGGAGGTGCTCCTGATGTTAGTTTAATAGCCGGTATAGTATTAGCTGATGCTACAGATGGCAATACAGTGCAGGTTGTTAGTAGCGGTTTTGTTACAGCACGTAGAGATACAATATTTGCACCAAGTTCAGAAACTTATGCTTTACCAAGTAGTGGTACTCCTCCAACGACTAATACAAGAGCTCTTACAAATAATACAACATTTACTGATAGTGGTGGTGGTGGAAATTATTCTTCTAATACAAATCATTGGGTGATATTTGATGCGGGTAGTGGTTATACACAAAAAATGACACCAAATAGTTTTGGGTTTGAGGCTACAGATTTTTCTTTGTATGATAGACTTGGTATACAAGTTTCTACTGATGGAACTACATTTAGTAATTTTTCATGGAGCTGGGGTCAAGCTACAGCAACAACAACTGCACCATGGGGTAGTTCCTATGCAAGTAGTCAATATGATGATCCAGGTTCATATCCCGGTTGGTGTTTTCCGGGTAGTGAAACTAGAGCTCAAACTTTAAATGGAGGAACTAGTGTTATTGGTACAGCTATTTCTATACCATATAGATATGTAAAATATTGGTTTGATTCTGATAGTAGTACTACTGATCAAGGATGGAATTTAACTTTAGAACCAGATACACCTTATACAACAAATCCATTAACTGTTCCTGTTGGGGCTGCTATTTATTTAGATAATTCTGATTATACTAAAATATCAACAGATAATACATCAAATGTATTAATAGGATATTGTATTAATGAAAATGCTGAAGATAATGCATTGTTTATAAGATTAGCTTAAAAATAATTTGTAAATTAGACAAAACAATAAAAAATGAATTTATTACAAGATATACTAGGATTATTCAGTAGAAAAAGAATAATCAAAGGTACTCAACTTACTGATGATGATTATTTATCAGTTGCTAAATTAGAAATGCCAAAGACTCCAGGTTTAAAAGTACCTAGAGGTAAAATGAGTTTAATCAAAGCATCTGAAATTAAACCAGAAATACCGGGGCCTACTTCTAAAACATATACATCTGCAGATGGAGGTACTGTAAACGTAAATTTAAATGATGCTGATTTACATATAATAGATATAGCAGCAATTAGTGTTGCAGGTAATCTAACAATAGAATTAAGTGGTATACCAAATAACACAGCATATTATGGTGTAAATCAAATTGCAATAATTCAAACATCTGCTATTGCAACTACACCTATTATTAATGTTTCTGGTGGTGGTTCTGTAGTATATCCTCTTGGTATTACACCAGTATGGAGTGTATCACAAGATAAAACAGATATGATAACTGTTACAGGTTATATTAATCAAGAATATTTAGCTGTTGGGACAACAGGATTTTAATATTTATTAATTATGAGTTTAAAAGTAATTCCATTTTCATTTTTTGGATCATCTGAAAGTGACCTTCCAATTGTTGCTGCATTAAATTTATCAAATCCAACTACTACATCAATAGATGTTGAGTTTAGTATATTTGATGATGGAACTGGTGCTCCAATAACTGATTTTGGTATTGTTTACTCAAGTACAGATCAAGATCCAGTAATAGGTGCACCTGGTGTAAATCAACAAAGTTTGGGTGGCACTCCTCCAAATATACCAGGATCTTATAATGGAACAGTAAGCGGGTTATCAGATACAACAGAATATTATTTTAAAGCATATGCGATAAACTCAGAAGGAACTGCATATACACCAGTTAAAAGTCTTGAAACACAATGGGATGCATTTACATATGTATTTGATGCTGGTAGAATTAATTATTTTACATACTCTGCTGATCTACAGATTGGAAATCTTACTGGTGGAACTACAACTATAAATGGTGTAACTATGCCACTTGGAAATCAAGAAATTAAAATTAAAGTTAGTCAACCTAGTAATCCAAATGTTACAGATGAAATTCATAATAGATATTATTCAAATGGTAGACATAAAATATTTATACCTAAAAATGATAACTGGGATAGTAGTCCAATATATATTTCTATAGCTCCAATATCAGGAACAACTTTTAATAACTTTAGATTTGTATATAGTGAAGATTCTGACAATGAATATAATAATGGTAATATTCTTGCCGCAGCTTCAGCAATAGTTACACATTGGGGTCCTACTCAATGGATGTCAGTTGTAGGTATGTACGCAGGTGATACCTTTCAAATTAATCAATATGCTCCTGTTTGTGCAGCAGATGATACACCAGACTTTTCACAATGTATGAGCATGCATAAAGTTTTTAAACAAAATAAACGTGCATATACTAATTACTATCAACCTGGTGATCCTAATTATCTTACTGCAGGTGTAATGCAAGATATTAGCGCTTGGGATGTAACAAATATTCAAGATACTAGTCATGCGTTTTATAATAGTTGGGCAGGTTATGGTTATCCTCTTGTTTGGACAAATATGAGTTGGGATAATTGTGTGGACTTTTCACGTATGTTTGATAGTGCAAGATTTGGTCAAGCAGGTTCAAGTTCTCTTAAAGTTGATATGAGCGGTTGGACTTTTAATACTGATGCAAATGCAGATATTAGATTTGATGGCTTTTTAGCAAATAATCAATCATCAGCTTTTGATGGTATTGGAGTAAGATGGTTTGATATAAATAATATAGCAAGTAATAAGCTTTTATTTACTAATTTCTTTAATACTTGCCGATATATGAGATTCTTTGGTGATACGGGTTATAATGTATCTGCCTGGGGACCAAAAATTAGCCAATTAGAGCCTTTATCTAATTATACTAATTCTGTAGTTGATTTATTTAATATGTTTTATTTCTGTGGTACAAATCAAGCAGCAGGTATTGACTTAGATTTTACAACATGGGATTTTCCAACTGTGACAAAAGCTGATCAAATGTTTGCTTACACTAACTTTAATTCAAATAATCCATATTATGCAACTATGTTAACTAATAAGACATGGGGTACTAATATAGTTTTTGATAGAATAAGCTGGCAAGGTATGTTTACAGGTGCTAAAAATATTCCACCATTAGATAACTGGACATTTAATTATGTTTTCAATATGGATAATATGTTTTGGTTTCCACAAGCACCTGCAGCACCCGCTACTCAACTAGATTTATCTACATGGAAAACATCAATAGATGCTCTTCAACCATATAAACCTAGTTACACAGGTAGTAAAGGTATTAATGCAGATTACATGTTTTATGGAGGATTTGGTAATGTTGATGCACCTTTAGGTATTGAAACATGGAGTTGGCCTACAAATGCTAATGTTGATTTTATTACTGCTAGATTTATAGTATCATATAATTATCTTTTTAATAGAGATGTAAACAATTGGAATATAAGTAAATTTCATGACTTTGAAGGTATGTTTAGATTCTGTACAACTTTTAACAATGGTGAAGCTGCAGGTTTAAGTGGAAATCCTTTAACGTTTACAGGTACTTTTATGACTACTGCTAATACAGTAGCTCCTGTAGGAGGTTTTCAATATATGTTTCAAAACTGTGATGCTTTTAATCAATCTATTAATAGCTGGGGAGATTTAAGAAAATTCAATAAACAATTTGCTTTTAATGGTATGTTCTATAATACAAATAGTCAACCGCAGGCTGTTTATACACATGATATTGGAGGTTTATTAATTGATAGACCTGCAAGTCCAGATACTCAATTAGGTCAAAATATTGCCGCATATTGGTCTACACAACAAATAGATGATACATTAATAGGTTGGGCTAAAGAATTTTTGACAGCAGGTCATCTGCCAACAGGAGGTGAAATTGGTTGGTCTACTAATACTGCAGCAAATAGACCAAGCTGTTTGCCAGCTGCATCAGGTGGACCTTATAATGTACCGGGTGATATAAATAGTGTACAAGATGCAATTGATTTCTTTACTAATCAGTTAGGTTGGACAATAACTTTACCAGCTTGTATTTAAAATTTAAATTATGAAATTATATGTATATTTTGATGGTCAAGATGAGTTTACAAATACTTCTATTCAACTCATATCTCCTTGGGAGAATCAAATAGATGTTTATACTGAAGAATATTATATAGAAGGTGCCGGACCAGTAGAAGTATTAGCTGAAATAAAACATGCTTATCCTGTTTTATTTGAAGAATTCAAAGAAAATTATGAACCTCTTTTTCAAGAGTGGCCTGAATAAAAAACCATCAGAACTACTAAACTGATGGTGTTGGTTTTATTCACAAAAAAATACTAGTAGTTTTTATTCTTTCTAAAATTACCAGAACTTTTTACTATGATTCTCATAGCAATTAAACATAATATGAGTAGTAAAAAGCCTAGCAATTAAATAAAGGCTATATATGAGTCTTCAATTTCAAAGACATCTTCAGCAAGTTTTGCTTTTGTTAAGTCATCATTCCAGTTGGAATCATTACTTGCAATACCATTGCTGTTAATTTCAGTCATAATATAATCATGAAACTTTTTAGTATTACTTAACCACATTTTAGGATGTGTTGTTTTATAAGCGTGAGTTACATGATTATAGAACTGCCATGCAGTAGATTCATCAACACCATAATTATAAGATGGTTTTGATATCTCATCTTTAATACATGATATTTGATTAGCTGTTAATAAATCTTCATTGAAAAACATTTTACCTGCTATTTCAGCTTGTTCAGCAGAACTTAAAGTTTTATTTTTTAATGAATTTTTATCTTCAATGATCTTTTTAAAAACCATTTCTGCATTCTTTATTTGACTTTGTATTTGTATATACATATCTGTTCTTGCAGTTCCAGTATGTTTTCTAGCATAGTTAAGTTCACCACAAACCATTCCATTATGACAAGCAAATACATATGCTCCCATAGCACACTGAAATCTTACAGATTTATCATATGAGTTAGTCCAGGCAAACATCATACCTAGTTCATCTTCTTTCTTTATATCTGGATCAACTGTATTAGGAGCTATATAATATATCCCCTGTGCTACTTTTGCATTGATATTACATCTATAGGATTCATTTAAAATTCTAAAATTACTTTTTACAAGTAATTCTGTAGTTGCATCTATCACATCTTTATGTGATATTACAGTGTATGTTGCCCCGTGTTGAGGTAATGGGGCATTAATAATATAACTTTTCTCAGACTTAGATCTGTCAACTCTCATACTTTAAACTTTTTAAGTGTAAATATAATAATTAATTTTTATTCTTGCAAACCTGAATTAGAACAGCATGATGCAAGTATCTCATGTTCTTCAGACATTATAAAATGTTCTTCTTCTAATAACATATAGTTACTAAATAACATTTCATATTCATGTTGTAAATCAAAATACTGATCTACAAACTCAGCATTTTTTACTTTTATATTTTTTATATTGCGTTGTAAGTAAAATATATGTAATACTGACGCAGTGCACATTATAATAAGTATTGTAGTAAGAACTCTATTTTTCATTTAAAATATATATCTAATTGTATTAATATTAAAATGCTGTGAATAAATATCTTTAAATTCATTCAGCAATCTTGTTTTATGCTTTATAGGGTATCTCATGACACCTGATTTATTTTTAACTTCACATGACCTTCTCATGATTTCTTGTACTTCTGGCGTAGCTTTAGTCATTTGATTATGATGATTAGTAAGAGCAATAACTTCACATTTATTTTCACCAGCTATTTTCTTAACTTTTTTAAATAAATTATTGTATTCATCTTTCCAACCAGGATAAAAAACTAATGGACTATAATTAACATGCACTTCCCATCCTAAAGTTTTAAGCCTATTTATATCATGTATTCTTGATTTTATAGATTGCATTTTAGGTTCAAGTATAGAAGAATACTTCTGAGGCATAAGACTAACTCTAACTCTAGGAGATTTATTAAAGTGTAAAACATCTAATTTTAATAGCTTAGGATATTTTGTAGCCATAGTACTATTAAGTCTTGGATGTTCATCATATCTTTTTAAATAATCATGAAGAGGTTCTGGCATATGTTTTTGCATAAGTACTAAATCAGTATTACATGCAATATCTACCATAGTATATACTGGATCTTGTTGATCAGGATATTTAGTATAACCTTTTTCCCATTCAACAACAGAGTTAAATATATCATCAACATTTTGATTTATAAATACTCTTCTCCCATTGTAGCGTGACATATAACAATAAGTGTCAACGCACCCACCAAAACAACCATAGATTAGATTTGGAGCAATGCAGTTGGCACTATTGTTATTGTCCTTTGTTTTTAATGTTTTTGTAGTTTGATAAAACATTTTAAAATAATTGTAACTGATTTGCAGATACAGATAATATTTTATCTATTTCTGATTCAATTGCTGATAAATAATATTTCATATTTACATTATAATTATCCCATTTAGGTTCTATTTTAAGATCATTAAATAAAGTTTGCATCCACATACCTGCTTCTAATTGAATTTCTCTACCGTCTTTTTTATTGACTTTGATAATTTTGACACCAGTATTTGATACATAGTATCTATTTATCTTTTGTAGTTCTTTCTGAATTAAATTGCCATCTTCAATATACTTAGCAACTTGTTGCCAATTACCTTTTGATTTACCACCAATACAGTAATCTAGTATATTTTTATTTTTTCTAAGATATTCTTCTGGAAGTATATCATGAACAAAATAATAATAGATAGCTTTAGGTATAATTAACTTAGATTTATTTTTATGTAATTGTAGTTCATGAAAATCAAGTCTACCTTTAATCTTAGTTGGAGCATAATAAAACTTATTATCTTTAACTTTATATATATAATGTGGATTTTCTTTTTTTATATTTCTCCATTTAGTCATTTCAACTTCTCTTAACTTATTTACACCAATATAACTGTTTACATCAGCTAATATAAGTTTATCATATTGATCATGTTCTAAATTAAGTTTTGTTATAGATTCCCATTCATCACATATCTTCATATATTTATCCATACTATCTTTAGGGATTAAAGTTTCTATACCATCTGTGTTTTGCATTAAAGCTTTTGCTTCTGGTATACCTTCCATAATCATTTCATAAAGCATCATAAGTGTTAGTTGACCATTTACTGTTATACGCATGCATAACTCAGGATCATAAAAGAAGCTATTCACATCATTGCTAAGACCAAAAGTTGAATTAAGTATAATTTTATATACATAGTTCATTGGATTGCTCTTAGGGATCTTCTTTCTCTCTTCAAAAAACCATTCATACTGATCACAAAACTCATCAGCAGGAAAATGTCCTGGCGCCCATTTATTTCTAATAACTAAATTAGGATAGAAACTGGTAACATCTGATGACATAATAATATAATTATTATCTGAATTATATACACCTGCCTTTCTTGCTCCATGAACACCACCTAAACCAAAGTGTGTTTTAACATTTTTATAATTTACAGTATATTTAAAGCTACCTTTTAAACTTTCTCCGTTTAATTGTACACTTCTAAACCTTTCTAATAGTCCTTTAAACTCTACAGATTTAAAATCTATATACGGTAAAATTATATCATTAAGATCTATTACGTTTCTGTACGTTCTATATTGCTTAATATCCTTTTTTGTAACATTAAGCTTTTTAGACATATAATATGCAAATAACTCTTTACTTATTCTAGGTTCTGATGCACTAAATAGATTGATATTATATGTGGACGTAAGTTCTTTACGTAGTTGTATTTGTGATTTAGATTTCTTGAATATATTTTTAGTTGACTTTACATCATTTATACAATATTCAATTATAGTTTCTATTTCTTCTTTTGTTTTTATAATTGTATTATGATGTATAGGCATTTCAAGTATATTCTCCCAATCCATGCTATATTGTATCCACTTTAGACTAGAACGTTTTGCAGGATTATCCCAGTGATGCATTTTAAATAGATCTATTTGACCTATTGACATATTCCACTGTGGAAAATCAAGAAACTCTTTTCTATCAGATCTATCTATACATTCTTGAGCATATTTATATAGTATTTCTGCAATAGCACAACCACTAAGATTTTTAAACATCTCACGGTTTTGTATTATATAATGAGTTATCTGAGCATCAAAGGCTAATCCATTGTAAGATATATGCCATTCTTTGTTTGTTTCATTCTGCTCAAGAAATTCAATAAAATTATTATAATCATTTTGTAGATCATGTATAACAAAAACTTTTGTTTCATCAGTTTTATAGTGTTCAAATACACCAACGAAACAATTGCTTAATGTTTCATAATCCATTATATAGTGATTCATACTTTTGCTTTAATTTTATTAAAAAAAAAGGTGGTAAAAAACCACCTTTATAGACACTAAATAAAAATTATTAAGAGAGAGATTGAAAGAGAAGTTGGGTATAATTTATTACTTAGCGTCTAATATTAAATTTGAAACTTTTGTTTCTTTCTCATTAACTTCAGTATATTTTTTGAAGTCAAATGATTCTGCATTAATTGCAAATATGTTTATAAAGTTAGTAATCTCTTCTTTTTCTGTAATATAAAATTCAGAAAAAGTCTCAATACTTACTCTTTGTTCTTTAACTGTTTTACCAGTTTCTTTGTTAGGTGTTCTTAACCTTTGTGGTTGACCTTCTTCATTTAACCTGGGTAACATGTGAAAAGATTGCTTTTTAACTTTTGTAATTACAGCTAAAATTCCAGATGTTGGATCATACATTGCCTCAACATATGGGCAATCTGCATTTACAGGAAATAAAGAAAATGATTTTACATTTCTAAAGGCTGATGTCATTAACATCATATTTTGTCCTACACTCATAATTTATTTTTTGATTTATCCAAATATAGTTATTTATTTTCAAGCATAGATAATTCAACTGGTATTTTTTCCATTAATGTTTCTTTTTCTATATTAGGAGGGGTACATAATTCATATACTTCTTCAATTAATTTCAACTCTACATTTAATGCTTTTGCATAATCTTGATGATATTTTTCAGGTGATAAAAAACTTCTTATATAATCAGAAATTCTACCAACATTACCAAAATAATTTAAGATTTTATTCTTTGCTTCCACTGAAAACTTGGAATAAAAACCATGTAAAAACATTTCAAAATCATGTGGTTTATTTGACATATCAAATATGTATATATTTTTGTCTTCTATATGATAAGAGTCATAATAAAAAGGATTTCTTTTTATCTGATTTAATTCAAATGTTAAGTATGCGGTTGTTCTCTCTTCATTATATATTAGTATATATTTCTTATCATTTACGCCAAATAGGTCATTCCAACAGATGTATGTTTCTGCTGGAATGAACTCTGCGCCTTTTTTTATACCAAGTAATGGGTATAAGAATACCTTACTCTTTTGAAAATAATTTGTATACACTATGTCCATACTATAATTTAACTTTTTCTATTAAAAAATCATAGGGAAGTGTGTATTCTTTATTTATATAATGATAATTTGCTCTCTTAATTACGTTCTCTAGTCCGTTTGCCCAAATCCCTAGTGTTTCATCACTAACGTCAAATACATATACTTGATTGTATTTGTCTATAACAACAAATTTAAATAAAATTTGGTACAAATCAGCATCATCTCCAAGATTTTCATAAACTAATTTGGAATATATGGAGGCCTGAAGCCAATAATTATAGAAGTCAACTGTCTCTTTAAAGTCAGAAATAGTTTTACTTGTAGTCTTTAAGTCACATATTGTTACAACTTTCTTTTCTTTATCAACTTTATAAAAGTCAATAATACCTTTTAGACCAAAATCATAATTTTCTAATTTACAATATAATGGTTGCTCACAATGTATAGATATAGGATCTAATTCAAAGTCTGTTTCTGATTCATTAGAAAATAACTTCATGACATCATCATTAGATTGAATTATATTAACATACTCTGTACATCTAGTTAGAGTATCTTGATCTATAACATCTATAGCGCTATTACCTAAGAAAGTCCAATAAGGTTCATTATCTTCTGTTTTTATTTTAGCTATTCTTGCTTCATCTTTTTTTAAACTTTGATATAAGTTTAATTCTTTAAGAGAATCTAGAATAATAAAATCTTCTACATCAGATAATTTTGTAGCATCAGTATGTAATGACATATTTTTAAGAACCTTTCTTACATTATCACTTGGAGTTTTACCAGGTACAACATTAAATTTATTTTTAACTTCATCTGGTTCAAATAATAAACAATGAACAAGTCTACCTTCAATAAGATGTTTTTCAGTTTTAACTTCTTTCTCAAGTAGTATATAGTCCTTATAAAATAAGGTTGGAGAAAATAATAGCTTATTTAATGAAGAGTAACTAAAACTAAAATCTTTAGAATAAAACTCTTCTTCTTTTTGCTTATCAATCATTTTTTTATTTTAAATGGAGGAAAGGGGCGTGTGCTTTTAAACACACAACCCACAATCAATTATGGCATTCCTCCTTATTAATCTACAGGATTTTCTTTTAAACTTACAGAATCTAATTCTAAAGTATACGGGCTACCATTAAGCACCCATGTTTTAATTACATTATGATAAAACTTAGATTTAATTTTACCAAGTATATAGTCTGTAGCTATATTATCATGTTTCATAAATTTGATAATACTTTTATAACCCCAGGTTCTATTATAGTCAATACTTCTTATATATTTATCACAATATTTTTTAAGAGTTTTAACATTTACATGATTCCAATTTTTAGCATATCTCATATTTTGATTATAAAACCAGAACATATATGCAATTATATCTTTTGATTTTTCAATATTACAATTTGCCATCATTTCTAATCCTAATGAAATATTATCATTATCATTATTAGAAAAAATACTTTCTAAGTTTTTAAAAGCATCATTATCTAATACTACAGAATCAGAACTTAAATGTTCAATAATATCACTATCATATACTAAATTATTAGAATAATATAAATTTTTAAATTCTTCTACATTATCTATAATATTATAATTATCACCATTTTTTGGTGTTATAGTATTTATTAAATTAGTGAATTTATTATGCATATTTTGAACATGTTGCGGTGGGTTATCCCAATACCTATAATTAACATCTATTTTATACTTATATGCTGGAGTCTTTAAAATAGAATTAAGTTTATTAAACATATCTTCAGATAATAAACTAGAGTTATTAAGTTCATTAATTAAATTATTATAATCTTCAGAAGATATATAATTCATATAACCATAATAATTATTCTCTAAAAGACTGTTAATAAAAGATTCAGATATAATTTTATAATCTGCATTATCTTTTTTTCTAGTTACTTTAGCATTGTATTTATCTTTTATACTTTGAAACTTATCTCTAGGTAAAGTAAGCTTAGGATATCTATAAAAAGATGCATCTTGATATTTGATATCATTTGATATATTAAATAATTCACCTTCATCATCTATAAGAAATCCAAGTTTAGTATTTTCTATATCTATACCACTTTCTAGTTTATTAGTAGAAGCATTAATAGTATCAATTGAAAATTTAATTCTAATTTTTACTAATTTATTAATTTTTGTTCTCATAAAATTTTCTATATTTTTGTTTTACTTGTACTTTAAAAACATACAAACCTCTATTATGTATTGATATCTCTTTTCTTGCATATGGCTCTAAGTACTTAAAACCTTCAGCAGTAAGAGTATCATTATTTTCTAAATATTCTATCATATTTTCTGCAGATCTATGATAAAGATCTGCTACATTAGATCTATATAACCAATGTTGAACATCTTTATTTCTGTTAAAATGCCAAAGATGATGATGAATAATGTTTGATAATTCCCAAAGAAGATGAGGTCTTTTACTATAGTCTATAGTTGGCATTATAGCACCAACAAGATTCATGTTTTCACTATCACTATTAATCCATGTTTTAATTTCATCTAATAAATCTTCTGTTAATTCAGTTAAATTACCAGAACAATTTAATACAGTATCTTCATGAATTACAGCACACTCACCGGATTTAATTCTATATGCAGCATTTACTGCTAAACCAGGTAGTGCATATTCATCCCATATAGACTCATCATTACTAAAATCACTATGATTACCAAGATCAGAAGTAAAAAGTATAGGGTTCTTAGATTTTAAATAATTTAAAGTGGTATTTTGATAAGAATAGTAATTTTTTAATGTATACATTAGCTTCCTACTGCTAATTTTTTCACTATTACTAAAGTCATCATCAAAATCATCATTTGTTATAATTAAATCAGCTTTATCAATATCATTAGTTACTACTAAATCATGTTCTTTACAAGCTTCTTTCATTCTAACTTGTGTAACACCGCTGCTTGGTAATATAAAAGCTTTTTTATAAGTTTTACGTTTTAACAGTAAATCTATATTTTTTAATTCATTGCTTAAAATATCTTTTATATCATTGTATACATCAACGTTATCTGTTATAATCACATCATCTAAAGAACTATTAAGCCAAACCCCATATTGGGGCTCAGCTTCTAGTCCAAAAGATTCAAGTGCATCATTATTATATGCTTGATTTATCTTTTTCATTTTTTAATTTTATTTCATTGTCATCTTGACAATTTCTGGTTTCATCATTAGTTTGTTAAACTTTTGTTTATTACCATTAAAGATTGTTCTAACAATTAAATACTTCAGATCATTTGTAAAATAATCTTTAGTACATAATGTTTCTAGTCTATTGATAATCTTTTGTGATATTGTATTATCTTTAGAATATACAACAGAAAAGTTTGCCAATCTTGTTGCTAAAGTTGATGCAATATCTGCACGATATGTATCATCTTTACCAATACATCCTGTTAATTCACCAAGAATATATTGCTCATTCTCATGAGTTAATAGATCATTAGGTGTAACAAGTTTATCAAGTTTATTATTAATGAAAGTAGTAAACATAGATGCAAAAGCATCACCAACTGAACCTTCACCAATAAGCTGGATCATTGATAAATTTTTCTCAAATGATTCAAAGCTTGATATAGAATTAAAGAATGTAGTTATAGATCTTGCATTAGTTTCTTGAGTTACTAATTCAGGATGTAATAATAAAAAGTTAATACATCTTGTATCTATACCTGCACCTTCTGCCCAACGTGCCCATACATTTACATCAAACTTAAGATTTGCTGTAATATAACGAGTCTTTTGTGCTGCATCTACACTGTTAACCATATAGTCTCCATTATCTGGATTTGCAGTTAATATAATATGCCAATCTTTTGGTAGTTTCCAAGAAACATATTCTTGTCTATCAACCAATTCCATAACAGCCTGAATAAATCTTACATCAGCACGGTTCCAATCATCAAGTAATAGTATACCACCATTTTTAACATCTGCAATCCATTCTGGAGCACAGTAAGACATTCTATTCTTACCTGTCATTTGGTATCCATTCTTAAGATATTCTTGAACAGCTAGTTCATTTACCCATGTACCAACTTTTTTTGTTACAGTTTTCATTTTTGCAACATCAGCTACTGCAGCTGAAGTTGAGCCATAATTTAAACTGTCATTAGTTACTGCTACTTTCTTCTCTTTAAACATCTGAAACTGGCGTGTTGGAAAACCAACTAAGTCACCAAGTTCTTCTATTTGTGATAAGTTAAGCTTGACAAAATGTAAATCATTTTCTTGTGCTAGTTCTATAATGGTTGATGTTTTACCAATACCAGATTCACCTAGTACTTCAACAGCTACTGGATTTTTTCCTTGCTCTTGTAAGAATCTATTGTTCTTAATTATATGATTTACAAAACCTTTGAGGTCATCAATATTTAAATTTACTTGTGCCATAATTTTATTAATTTAATTGTATTTTTAATCCTGGTAAGCTTTCATTAATGCTACACATAGAACTATGCACCCATAAAGCATTACGAGGACATTCTTCTGGAGCATACGCTTCACCATCAGTTAAATATATAAGAGCCGTGTAACGGCCATGTTTATTATAATGATCAATAACAGGTTGGAATGATGTACCACCTCTTCCTTTTATCTCCCAATCTTTCTTTGGATTGAAATCTTCTATAGAATTAATGTTAGTATCACACTGAGCAACAGTAATCTTATGACCTGTTTTATGCATATGGCATAATTCATTCATAAATTCTTGTAACTCACTGTTAGATACAGATCCTGAAGTATCAACACCAACAAGTATATGATTTTTGAATTTAATTTTTAAGCCAGGATTTGCTTGATATCTTTTATTGTATTTACGTCTCATCTTTTTAGTATATACAATACTAGAATTACCTACAAATCTTCTTAAATAACCTTTCCAATCAAACTTAGGAGGTTCTATATTTCTAAGTCTGCTAATAAGCCCAGCTAATTCACCTGGTATACTACCACATCTCTTTTCTGTTTGATCAGCTATTTCTTTAATTTGATGTTCTATCTGTTTCTGAATTAGTTTTTTATCAGCATCAGACAAATCTTCTATTTCATCCCATGTACTGTGACAATATTGACTATCACCGTCCATTTGATCTAGTAAACTTTCTAATGTTTCAGATGTACCATCTTGTTGAGCTTGTTCTAATAAATCATAATATACTTTAGTACCTGCTTTAACAGGTAAGTTTAATTCTGGAAATGATTCTAATTTTAAACCACCTTCTGGTAGATAATCATCATCTATATACTGATTTATTTCAAGATCTGCTGCTATATTAAATAACTTTTTATTTTGATATAAATCACGTACAAGTAAATGACCAAAACTAATATGAAGTAATTCATGTTTTAGTAAACCCACTCTTTCTTTTAAATTTAATCCTTCTATAAAATCTGGATTAATAGCAAGTTGTACACCAATCCCATGCTTACTAACACCTGCTGTTTTTATATCTTTTCTATAAACCTTATTAAGGCCAACTAAAAAGAGCCCGTAAAAGGGCTCTTCAAATATTAATGTTTTTGTTGCTTTTGAAACTATATCTGCTACCATTTTATATTTACATTTAATGAATGTTTATCTACAAACTCATAGTCATCATAAGTTGATTTCAACATATTTAATACTATGTGATGAAATATATCTTTTATAACTTCATCTTCTGATTTTTTACATTTATAAAATATCTCTGATAAAGAAATTTCTTTATAGTTATTTAGCATAGATACAATTGCATCATCTCTACTGAACATATGCTCTTTATATTTATACCTTTTTGCATGAGGTAACATTTTGAAAAATAAAGTATGATATAACTCATCTAATTGTAATGATTTTATGGCTGCAATAGCAACATTAAAATCATCCTCAGTACTAGATAACATTTTATTTAAGTTTATATATTCATCTAAGTTTTTTAATTTATGCATTAGTCTTCTATTTTAATTGTTTTTAATACCCAAGTAGGTTTTTTCTTAGACTTCATAATAACTAACCATTCTTTTGCAGTTGGTATATAATTATTACAATCTTCTTTTACATGTTGTTCACCAACATATCTTGTATATACAGTTTTACCATCTGAATTTATAAAACTTTCTCCAAAAATCTTCTCTGCTTCAAATATGCCTTCAGAATGATGACGGAACATTCTATGACTGCTATTACCTATCCATCCTTTAGTTTCATCAAACCAATTATGAATATTTATATAGTCTTCTACTTTACCACCAAATTTTCTTACTGAGCTTTTAGCATGTAAGTTAGGATGTGCCATTTATTCTGATAAAATATTTACATCCCAATCTATATCTTCTGTAGTTCTTTGATGATATTCAATTTTGATTTCTTTTGTTTCAGGATAAATATGAACTGTACCCCATCCTCCATCATTATTATACCAATCATAACCATCTGCACAAACATTATTTTCAATTATATCATATATATAATCTTCAATTTGTTTATACATTTTTTCATCTAAGTCAATTAAATTATGAAAGTTTTTCTTACCATATGCTTCCACTTCATGTATTTCACCACTATCTCCTTGTCCATCAAATCCTACTACCACATGATAAACACTTAAATCATTAAGTTTATGTATTATTTTTCCTACTTTATGTTTTAAATCTATACTCATTTATAAAATTTTAATTATTACTCCTGGATTCTTTTTATCATATTGGAACTCTTCAAAAACTGGTATCATAAAGTTCATGTTATCATCTTCAATCCAACCGTGTTTTACCATATCATCTTGCACAGTTTGTGCAGGATTTATATAATCAAACTTATGTTTTGTACCACGTATGAATGTGAATGAAACTTTAACAGGTAGTGTATGCTTTTTTAATTCTTTACTAAATTCTTTAGCATATTTTTTATAGTAAGATTGTGTATCTTTTCTATATTTCATAACAGTTTTACTTGCTATAAAGTACTTGCCTGTCCAACGTCTTCCATTTTTACTTGATGGAACGTTCCCTGGAATAAACCATTTCATGTTTTTAAGTTTTTTATAAGTAAAGGTTTTAGATATTTATGTATCTCCATAAAATCATTTTGAGATACAGCATCTGATATATCTTTACATATAGGTAAATAAAATCCATTTATATTATATACTGACTTATATTTGTCAATTGCATTTTTACCAGCTTCATCATTATCAAATAAAGTTATTATTGATTTATATTTCTTTTTTAAATTTTCAATTACATAAGGTTTGATAAGAGAGTTCTCACTATTTGGAGCAATAACATCTATGTTATAACCAAAGCTTTTAAGACACATTGCATCTTTTAAAGAAGAACAAATTACAAGATAAGGTTGCTCATAACTTAATTGATCTAAACCTTGAATGTAATCATTAACATTTAGAAATTTAAGTTTTTTACTGCGTGGTTGATATATCTTTATTATAGTATTGTTTTTATCAAAGTAACCATATATATAATTACTTTTTATAACATTTTTATGTGTTTTATTATCTATTAACTTAACTATATTAAAGTATTCAATTGGTTTTACATTATACTTTGTTAAAAGTTTTTGTCCTATTCTAAATTGTAGCCAGTAATCAGCATCTTCTTTATACCAATCACGTGTTTTAATAAAATCAACTGTCCATTTACTTTGAGGAGTAATTTTAACTAAGTTATCTTTATCAGCATATTTATTATAGTCACTAACAATTCTGAAAGCAGCACTGGAATAATCACAGTTAAATAATTGCTTTACAAGTTCTATTTTATCACCACTTTTTCCACTAGAAAAATCTTTATACTTATAAGCTCTTGTCTTTTTACATACATATATAGACATGCTAGGAGTTTTCTCTGC
>Ga0208018_100115_pt1 | contig 29996 bp, 52 predicted proteins | sample 31_taG_FD_184105 | JGI IMG/M metagenome (GOLD analysis project Ga0208018, IMG submission 184105) | Marine viral communities from the Gulf of Mexico - 31_GoM_OMZ_CsCl metaG (SPAdes) (version 2) | ecosystem: Environmental > Aquatic > Marine > Oceanic | place: Gulf of Mexico | collected 2015-07-12 | reverse complement strand
TTACTTGGTGGTTGTTTAGTAGTGTATTTAAATGGACTTGCAGAGCTTTCTGGATATGTTGATTTTGCACCTTTAACACCTTTATCTACAAACTGTCCATAATCCTCACTAAGAAAAGAAACTTTATCACCTTTAATATTATACTCTAAACTATTATATAGTTGTTTAGAAGCATTGTTTTTACCACGTGTTAAATTACTACGTGATTGTTTAATAACATACTTTGCATATTTCTCTAATGCTTTTCTAAATTCACTCATTAGCAGTAAGTCATTTCATCTTTAGTACCAGCATCAAAAGTAACAGCCCATCCAGCAAGCATATTATCAAATCTTTCTGTAAACGGTTCACAGCTTGCAGTATCAATTACTTCAAATTTATCTCTATATAAATCACTCTTTTGTAATACTCGCATTACTCTTGTTGCTAATGCTAATTGAGTGTTTAATATATCTTGCCTATTGTCGTTACCTCTATACAAATCGTTTGTTTGCTCATTGCTAATATCTACTAAATCCATAAAGAAGATAGTAATGTTAAATGTTACATAGTTGTTGTTTATTGTACTATTGTTAATCATTACATGTGCTAATGGAAACAAACTTTGTTTCTTTAAATCTATATCAGCTATATCACCAAATGTAATTTCATTATTAAATGGTTCTGCTGTAATTACTTCTTTTATTTTATCTATTATATTATAAAAACTGTTCATATTACTTTCATATAAGTTGGTGTGTGTTCTCCTAAATCTTGTTCTATAAATTCATCTAAACTATCAATAGCATTATCAAAATCCATTTTATCACGTTGTATTAATAAATCTAAACATATCCAATAATCATAAACTGCTCTAATTGGATTATTAGCAGTACAACCTAAAAACGCTTCTTCAAAACCATCAACAAGAATAATATGTTCATTTTCAATTAATAAATCTCTGCGTGTTAATTCTTCTAATATATCTTCTTTCGTCATCGCTGGCTTCTTTTTAATATCTGTTGCTCTAATTCATATTTATCCTTTTCAAATGCTAAGTGCATTAAACAGGTGTGTAGTTTTGATTTGGTAATTTCATTGTATTTAAGAATGTTGCCTTGAGTAAGTCCATATATGGATTGATACCAACCCCATTTAGCAGAGAATCCCGCAGATGCTGAGGTAGCTCTATCTCCTGTTGAGTTGCTAAATAGTTCAGGATAACTTTCTGTAATTCGTTCTTTAAACTGTAAAAAAAAACTATCGCTCCAAATACAATATCTAATGTTACTTCTGACATGTCGTATTTATCAGAGCTTTCGTATTCTTCTATTAAATACTGTTTCTTCTTCTTGTATGTAATTGGTCTATATAAAACACCTATTGCTTTATTCATTAAATCCCAATCTGCTAAGTATGTATCTAAATCAACGTACTCACCAAAACTAATATCATCTAACTTAGGTATAAAACCAAATTCTTTATCGTTTAAAGTAAACCTATCTATAAATTTAGGTTCGTTATTAAATAGCTTTGTAAGTTCTTCGCAAATATTGTTAATATCAGATGCTTTAATTTGTAATACTTTTTTTAATGGTATATTACAAAATATCTCTACCATTTTCTGTTGTAGAAAAGAATCCAGTTCTTTACCCTCAGCAATCTTTAACCACTTTTGATACTGCTTTAAAGTAACTTCGCTTAATTGTTCAGGTATATTAATAGTTAACTTCATTTATATATAAACGTTTAAATTAGTGAATCGTTATATACAAATATAAAAAAAAGTAGGCAATGCTCTTTTGCAAATACCTACTTTCAACCAAAACGTAATTTTAAATTAACTAAATTTTACTTTGTAAATATAATAAAAAAAAGCTACCTTTTACAGTAGCTCTTAAAAAAGAAGAATAAATATCTAAATTATAAAAGTATATTTCTTATCTATTACCCACTTGTGAGGATATATATATTTTTCGGATACTGCTAAAAACTTTCCACAGCTATTACAAAATATTTCTGTATCATCATTTACTTCTTTTATGTTTGGTAAATTTTGTGGTTTTGCCTTTATACATATATTACATTTTACTTTCATTTGTTTTGGTTTTAATTTCTGAGGACTTACGCTAATATACATCGGCTGCCTCTTGGTATTTTTTATTTTATAGCAACATAAAAAACTCTTCCTCCTCTATTCCAAATATAACTATCTGTACCAAATTCTCTCATTAATTTATGTTGTCCTTTTTCAGCTTGTTTTCTATTTACATAATATTTATCTAATACTGTTAATCCGTTTCTTAGTGTTATTGTTTTCATTTTGTTTTGGTTTTAATTAATTACAATGCTAATATATAAATATATTTATAAACTAAAAAACTTTTTTAAACTTTTTTTTAATTATTTTTATTTTTCTTAAATAATACTTGTTTTTTTATCTTATTAGAATCATAATATTTCTCAACTTGTTCTAATCTATATTTAACATCACCTATTTCTTCAATAATACTTTCTTCTAAATCTAATTTAGGTTTGTTTAATTGTTGTGTAATTATAGTAGCTAATTCTAAAAGCTCCTCAACTAACTTATTATGTTCCCTTAATTCTTTACCTATATTCATCTTATCTTTTCTTATCTTATCTTATCTAAATGCTTAAGGGTGGCTAAAGCACCGCTTTAATAAATGTGATATTCTCCTAAATTTGGATTCTGTAATTGATAGCTAACTGCATACCTCAACGCATCAATAGCGTGATTAAAATTATCTACTGGTGTTTGTGATTTCTTTTCTAACCAACAATAGTTATTTAACTCTTTAATTAATTCTGTACTATCTTCTGTAATTACTAAATCATAATCTTGTAGTAAACTAATACCAAATGTTATTGAACCTTGTCCTTTAATAGCTGGTACAACATTACAATCTCTACTAAGTTCTGTTATTAATCTTGGTTCTGCTGAATCACCTACTATTAAATTATCTGCTGCAAACTTTTTATTAAGTTGTAATATCTCACTTGTAGTTAATTTAGTTTGGTAGAAGCATAGTTGAATATATATTACTTTATTTTCTTTATCTATACTTGTTTTAACTAATGTTGAAGGGTCATTACTAAAACCATAATCTTGTCCAAATACAACTTTACCTACTTGTTTAAATTCTCCTATACTCCAATCAGTAAATATAACACCCTCAGCTTTATCCAGCCAAGCACCTTCTATTGTATGCTTGTATCTGTTTGGCCTTCTAACCTTCATTGTTTCTATTTGCTTAATATAGCTTTCTGAAAGGTTATCTAAGTTATCTAAATATGTTGTGTGAATGTATGTAGTATCTTCTTTAGTTAAATTACTACCAGCTTCAACTCCTCTATCTTCAAACCAACGTTTATAAATAAAATGTTCTTTTGTTGTTGGATTTAATATTAATATAACTCTATTCTCTTGTATTTTATTTCTTACAGATAAATCAATTTTATCAAATATATCTTCATCATTAAGTTCTTCAGCCTCGTCCATTACCCAAGTAGTAATGCCAGTTAATGATTTTAAATTAGCTGTTTGGTCACCTGAGCTTGTTTTAATACCTCTAAATATTATCTTACTACCATTGCCTTTATTTATTATTTCATCTTTTGTTATTTTAAACTGGTCGATAACTCCAAGCAATTCTAACTTTTCTATAAATTCAGGTATTATACTAATACTTGCAGCTCTTAGTGTGTAACGTGTAAATAATATTGTATGTCCAGCTTGATAAGTTAATAGTAATAGAACAGAGTTAACAGCAAATGATTTACCAGAACCACGACCACCTGTTACAATAAAGTAACGTGCAAAAGATTCATCTAATACTAAATACTTTTTATTGAGCTTTAATCCTTGAAATGATTTTTCTGAAATCATGGTTTACTTCTTCAGTAGTATTTAAATCTACAGTATCTTTTAAGTTACCATATAAATTATTATATATAGCATTAAAAGCATTTACATCACCTTTCTCAATAGCTTTATTAACTAATGCCTCAACCATTAAATACTCTTTACTTTGCCAAACTGCTTTACCTTCTGCATCTACTTTCTTAACCATTAAGCTAAGTATTTCTTTAATTATTGTGCTTCTATTTTTAGCACCTTTTGGTTTACCTTTTGGATTACCGCTCTGACCTTTAGTCCAACTTTTTAAGTTTTGTTCTCTTGACATTTTTCACTGTATTTTCACTGTATTTTTTTAAAAACATTAATAGCTTTTTTTCAATTGCTTTTACTTTCTCTTTCGTATTCATATTCATTATATAATCTTCTCATTGTATCAACTAAACCTTTTACACAAGAACCACAACTTGATGTTTTTTTATTGGTGTTAAATACTCTATTGTGTATCGTTAATAGTTCTTTTTGTTCGTTTATATTTACAGCGTTTTTATGATAACTAAAGAATCCTTTTAGATACATATATTCTTCTTCATTTAAACATTCTACTTTGTATGGAAATAATTTATTTAGTTTTTCTTTTCTCTTATCACATCCGCAATCTTTACCAAGTTTATCAAATATCCAATCTGTAGCTTTTTTAATACCTGTAGCTTTTGTTATCTTTTCTACAGTGTCGCCTAAACCTTTACTTTTCATTAATTTTTTTTTTAATTTCTTTAATACAATTGTTTATTGTTCTCCATACAACTACGTGAGATATATTAGTTGCTGCTGATAGTTTTCTAATACTGTGAAATTTCTTTCTATATAAATTAAATAACTTTCTATCGAACCAGTAGAAACCATCAACTATTTCATCTACCATTTTTTCAATATCAATATATGGTTCGTTGTCTGATTTTAATAAATAATTTAATTCGTTATTTAATATAATATCTTTATCTCTACTTAATTGATCAAGAAATAAATTAGTCATAACTTTATATATAAACGCTTTATTTAAAGAATCGTTATATAGAATATCATTAATTTTTACTTTACCACTATCAATTTTGCTATGGATTTTAATATAAAAATCATGTAATAAATCTCTTGAATTTATTTTAGAATTTTTACTTATTTCCTCAGCCATGTTAAGCCAAGTTTTTTCATCTCTTATTAGAATGTGTAAAATATTATCTACTTCTGTACTCATCTAATTCAAGAAGCAAATTAACAAAATCATCGTATTTTAATGCAATATAATCATCTTCAAAGTTTTTAGTAAATACAACTAATGGTGTTTTTAATGTACCACGTGCATCACTTTTACTTTGTTCTAATGCTTTCCAAATATTTAGTTTTTCTTGATTCTTACACTCCCAGCTATATTCAGAAAGTATACCAGAAGTTGTTAAAATATCTCCTTTAATACTTAAACCACCGCTGTTAGGTGTTCTTCTAATATTAGTATCAAATTTCTTTGCTAAATCTTTTGCGATTCTTAATTCAAAACGTTTACCTTTTTGATTGGCGTTTATACTCATAATTTATTTAATATATAGTAATATAATGATTTAAAAACCTCCCATACTATTATTGTTATTGCTATTTTAACCATTATAATTTTTGAAAGTGTTTCCTAATTATTGCTCCAAGCTCAGCGTCATTAGGATATAATCTACACAAGAAATTAATACTATGTTCAACAGGAGTATCACGATTAATATAGTACGTGTCCTTTGTTTGTCTGTACTCATTTAATGTTCTTTTCTTTTTCATTTGTAAAACAAATATGTAATTATTGCACCACTTGTAAAACTAATTAAATGTGTAATTATAATTAACGTTAATAGTGTTATCATTTTTTAAAAGTATTAAATTTTTTCTTAAGTTCTACAGTTTCTTTGTATGCTTTTATATTTTGCATTGTTAATAATGTATGTTTTTTATTTAGTTCATCTATTTCGTATCTAAGCTCAATAATACATTTTAACGTGTCTTGGAGCGTTTCTACAGCTTCTAATTTGCTTTGTGTTACTTTACCTACCTTTAAACCTTCTTGAGCTTTTAAAAGTAATATTTCTAATTTGTTCTTTGTTATTGTGTAATCTAAATCATTCATTGTTTTAAATCTTCTGAGTAAAGTAATTCATCACCAAGTTTTTTATCTAATGTTTTTATGGTTCTATATATTTCTAAACTTCTTCTTTTTACTTCATCTTTTTCACTTCTTGTTGAATCTGTGCCAAGATGTGCGTATAAACTACAATCTATTTCTAATAGTTTATCTATTTTTTGTTTATCAGTCCAAGTTTTAAACTCCATAAACTTTTCTATATCTTCATATTTATATCTCATTGTTTTTGTTTTAATACGTTGTTACCACCAATTGTAAATCCTAATCCACTATTGTAATCAAAACATAGTGGCTTATCAAGAGTTGGTGTTCCTCCTGTTTCTTTGTCTTTAATTTTTTCTACTCTTACTTGTGTCATCATCCAGCTTTCAGGTGAATTAATAAACCTATGTATTGAAAGAAAAGAATCGCAGCGATTTGCAAACACTTGACCACCCTCAACATCTGATTTTCTTGGTGGTTGTATATAACCAGCATATTCATGATTTGGTGGAAATACTCTCCTTGCTGATTCAGTCATTGGATGTGTCATTAAATATATTGATTTACCAGTTGTATTGCAAAACTCTCTTATATCATTGCAAATCAAATAGTTACGTTCATATTGATTTACTCTTCTGTCGTGATTTAATCCTGTAAATGGGTCAATAGCACAAGCATCACAATTACTTTGTTTAAATATCTTTAATAAATCTTTATGGTTATACATTTTTTTATTACTAACAAAATTAAACCACTCTGAAATTTTATTATTGTATTTGTTAATTTCATCTTTACTTAATTCATTTAATTTCTGTTGTGCATACATTTGAATTAAATCTCTTGTTAATTGTCCTGAACTATTTTCACCACTCCATATACACCATTTAACATTATGTTTTACACTTATACATAAAAAGTACCATAACATAAAAAAAGTTTTCCCTACATTATCTAAACCAACTATAACTGTAAAGCTACCACGCTTGTGAACATACCAATTATCCATTTCATTTCCAATACCTAAACCACGTTTAATTTTACCTTCTTTAAAAGCGTATAAGTATTTTAAGTTATCTTCTTTATCAACTATCATTTTATAAATGTTGTAGTTAAATAAGGGTCTTTATTATCTTTTCTTATCTTATCTTTTCTTAATGCTTTAGCCCTGCTTAAGCCACCCTTCTTTCCGTTACTAACATTTCTCTTGTGTTCTACTAACCTTTGTTGGTATTGTTCATCTAACCATTTAATGCTAATAGTTTCATTATCTATCTTAAATAACTCAGCATCAACTAATATGCTCCATTGTTTAGGTATTAATGTTTTAATTTGTTTTCTTGTAACATTACATTCTTTGCTCCAGTAGTAGCAGCAAACTTTCATAAATGCACCTTGAACATCTAAATCCATAAATGATATACTGCCTGTAATCCATTGATTAGGATAAAATTTAAAGTATGGTAGTTCTTTCATATATCTAATATTTCTTGTTGTAAATCTTTTTTCCAAACATAACAATTATTATATTGTTTACTTTTACAAAGTTTTTTAATAATATATCTTTTATGATAAATATTTTCAATATATGCAGTTTTATTATTAATATTTAATTGTATCAACACATAAAAATCTGAGTTTAAATATTTTTCTTTATTATTAAACTCTTCAGGTTTTATATTAAAAGTATATGTATTTTTACTTGCTGCCTTTACTTGATATGTGTAACCTTTCCAATCAGCATAATCTATTTGTTGAAATTCACGGTCTTTGGTTTGTTTGTGTAATTCCTCATTCTCAAAGTTTCTTTTATACCATATTTCAAATATTTCTTCTCCTATTTTACCAACTGATTTATTTAATAAATTATCTGGTATAATTATTTTTGATTTATAATTTCTCATAATATATGTTTTTATTTAATTGTTTTTTACAAATGATCCGTTAATCATTTTTCCTTTTCTTTTATTAATTACATCATAAGCTTTATTTACACATTCTTCAATTGTACAATTATTAAAATACGCAATACTTGTTAGAACAACTACACAATCACCTATAGCGTCAATTATTTCATCATTGTCATTATTAATTATTGCTTTAGCTAATTCTCCAGCTTCTTCTTGTAATTTAATATATTGTGTCTTTATATCTCCTTTTTGATATATTCCTTTGTTATTAGCCCATTGTCTAATTGTTTTAAATTCGTTATTTAGTTTCATATTTTTTTATTTAAAAAGTTATTATATAAATGAATGTTATTTACAAAATGATAATACCATCCTATTTCTAAAGATAATTTATTAGAGATCATCTCTTGAAGTTTAGAGAAGCAATATTGATCATTACAAAAACCAAACCATAAGTCATTTGACCTCATCATTACACTCATACATAATTTATTATTTAAAATTGTAAAATTTATTGCATAAGTACATGGAGTATCATTTTCAAAATTAAATCTATCTTTAGCATCATAAATACTTATTGAAGCTCTTCTAGATGTTGGATTATGTTTTAATTCATTTATAACATATTCTAATTGATTACCTCTATTCCATTGGTAACCATAGTTAGAATTTACATTACCATATATGTCCATACAATTATACCATATTTTTGCTTTTTTTGCTATTAATTCAGCAGATTTATCTCCTGATAAATACCATTGCCACTCATACTCAGCATAATCATTATTCCATTTTCTCCAATTTGTTTTTATTTTATTGTCTAAAGGATTATTTATTTGAAATCCTATATTAAACAAAGCTTTTGTATTATTAAACTCTTGCCCTTTATTTGACAAGAGTTCATAATAGTATTCAAAAACTTCTTGAGCATTATTAAATATCATATTTTATTTTTTAAAACCCACAAAGTATTTCTTGATTGTTCAGGAAAAAATGGAGCCATAATATTACTTAATAAATTAGCATCAAAATAATCTTTTAAACCTTCAAACATTTTTATTTGCCATTCATTCATTAAAGGTTTATAGTCTCTAATACTTGCAAAAGTTCCATATTTATTTATTATTTCAAAACCTGCTTCTAATATTAAAGATTCTAATTCAGTATGTGAAAATTCTTGTATGTCTACACCTCTTCCATCTCCAGAATCATAAGTATGATTACCTGCTGCTCCTACTTTTTCATCAAAATTAGGTGTAGATAAATAAAATTTAGCATTTTTATTACCACATTTTTTCATATTTAATAAAAATTTTAAACCGTTTTGTTTACCAACATGTTCAATAACTTCAAATGAACATACTTTGTCAGCATTTACATTGTTAAAATCAAAATTATTTTGTGGATTTACTAAATCATCAACATAGAATTCTGCCCAATCTAATTTTTTTAAATCATTCTTAGCAGCATCTCTAATATCAATTCCAACATATTTAGATTGTTTAAATCTATTTCTATAAAGTACTTCTAATAAATTTCCATTTCCACAACCAAAATCACAAATTGTTTCTCCAATTCTTGCTTCTTTTAATATATGTACCCATCTTAAATAATGAGCAAATTGATCTCTATGAAAAACATGTCTTTCAAATGTTTTTTCAGGGTTTAAATCAGTTGTATTATAATTTTTTTTGTTTAATCTTATATTATCCATTTTTATTCGTATTTAGTTTGTAATTATTTAAAGCTCCTAAATAAGCAACAGCGTCAAGTAAATTATCTTCTTTATGATTAAAAGATTGTCTTGATAACTTTAAAGCTATCATTGCCATATACATATCTTCAGGTGTAAATTTTTTTCCTGTAGATGCAGTTAATATTTTAGAAGCTCTTATCATACCTTCAGAAAAAGGACCGTATTCTCTTTCTTTTTCTTCAGATCTTTCATTTACTATTTCATTTGCTTTTTTAAGTATATTCATAATATGCTTTGTTTTTTTGTTCGTATTTATAATATGCTAATAATTCATTTTCATTAAGTGATTCTTCTGTATAAAGTTTATCAAATGTGAAGGATACGTTTTTAATATCCTTCACTTTTTCTTTTGGTTGTATAAAATCAATGTACTTGTAATTTTTCTTTTGTATCTTATACGCTTGTACTAATGAAATATAACCTATTTTATACTTCTTCGCTATCTCTGGCATCGTGTAACCGTTCATCAACATATTTTGTATATCCTGTGACGTTAAACCCAATGCTTCTAAGACCTTTGACTGCTTCATAAAACTTAAAAGGGTAAATCATTTGAAGTATTACTTACCTCAGCTTGTGGTTCAGGCTTCCAAGTATCTACACTAATACTTACATCTTTACCATATTGGTCTGGCTCATCTTTTATATTAATATTTAGTTTGATGAATTTATTGCCATTATACTCTTGTATGTAATCAGCTAATTTACTTGGATTAATAGTTACTTTTAACCATTTAGGATTCATAACTTTACCACTTCCACAATATATTGTTTCTTCTTTTTTATTCATTGTTATTTGTTTTTAATTAAAATTTATAGGTTATTCCTACAGCTACAAAAAAACCTCCTGTAGCTATTGCAAATGTATTAGGATTTATATTTAACTTTTGTTTGTGCCACAACATATTAGTTGCTCCAGCAGTCATTAAACTTAATCCACCTATTATTGCAAGTTTTTTCATACTATTTCTTCTATTTCTGTTTTTACTTCTACTATATCATTAGTGTAACCTTGTGGTTCACCATTCCATTCTTTAAACTTATCTGTATAATAATCGTAATCCATCCAACCTTTAAACAATAAACTATCATCTAATTTATATACTTGTACATTAAATGGTGTTGTAGTTTCTATTGCTACAATGTAAACATCTGTATCTTTATCATATTGGTCTTGATACATTGCCAATTGCATTTTATAATCATTATAGTATAAATCACGTTCAAAGCGTTTTCCAGCATCATTAGTAGTTTTTATATCTACTATACACTTTCTACCATTAAACGTTGTTAAAAGGTCTGCAAAGCCTTTAAAATTAACTTCTTTATGTTGCCATTCTAAATTAACTTCAGATTCTATTTTATTTTGCATCATTTCAGTTAATACTGGGTGTAACATTGCATTGTTAATTATCTTATTTGCATCATCTAATTCTTGTTGCTTAATTAATGTTTTGCCTTCGTTCTGTTCTTTAAATTCTAACCATTGTTTACCAACTCTTCTTGCACCTTCAAATATTGCAAAATCATTATTAAATGTATCTGGTTCTAATAACATTTTATGAATTAAACTACCAAACTGCATTGCATCAGTAGTTTTTAGTTCTTTGTTCCAGTATGCTAATAAATGATTAGGTGATTTTTTAAACTGGCATAATGCCGAGTAACTTAAGTGATTTTTTTTCATAATATATAGTTTTAATTATTTCTTTTTAATCATAGTACCAATTACTAAACCTAATGTGAAGCAAAGCAAGACCACTTGTATTACTTCTAAAATATTTGTTTCTATCATTGTTTCTTGAAATTATCTGCTTCAGAATCTGAGTAAATACCATATTCATAAGCGTTAATTAATTTTAGTATTAATCTATCTTTTAAACGTTTCTCAGCCATTGAAAAAGGATAAGGTACTTTACAATTATTTGGCGATGCTTCTCCAGTACTCCATATAATTTTGTTACCACGTTTTGCATCTCCTACTATTGCAACATCTTTGTTACTATCTCTATATATTGTAGGTGCGCCAAATTGTATATTTTCTTGTGCTGCTATTTTCTCACAAGCATCGTGTGTTATTATCCACATACTTCTTGTGCCTCTTTTTAACTCCCAAAAATCATCTTTTGATAGTTTATATTTTTGTGCTAATTCTTTAATTTTCATAGTTTCTAATTTTTGTAAATATAGTTTTTAATTGTTTCATTCTTTGTTCATTATATTGCATTGCAATTGTTTTTAATTGCTTCTCAATGTTTTCTAATTGTGAAATAAAATTATCAAACCTGTGGCGATGTATTTCTAAATCATTAGGTGATAAATGTATTCTACAGATAATACGTTTGTTCCAATTCGCTCTAACTACTAAGTTTCTTAATCTATCTTGTAAGTATCTGTTAGTTTCATAAGCCCACCAATGATTAATATTTTCATTGTGGTGGTGTTCGTTGTGCGGATGTGGATAGTGTATCATTGTTCTATGTATTGTTCCATTAAGTTAACTAATACTTCAGAATATGAACGGTGTCCATTCTTCTTGCATTTATTTTGAAATTGAACTAATGTATCCATTTTACTTGCTGGCACATAAAAAGTTCTTGTTGTATAATTTATTGTTCTTGACATAATATAATTTTTAAATGTTTGTGTAAATATATATATAATTATAATACAAATTACAAAACACACTAAAAACTTTATTAACAATTAAATGTTAATTCTAAAATAAATGTGTAATTCTGGCTACTTGGCCATTGTATTTAGAGAAGATAAAACCTTCTATTGCTTGGTTATTAGAAGAACTATATCCCATTTTATGATGCCAACTATCAGCTGGTGATGGACTACGTAAACTTTCTAAACTACATCCTACTAAATCTTTACTAATCTTGTGATGTACGTGGTGTGCAAACATATATCTATATTTAGTTACACTCCAATCTTTACATTCATCAGCCATTAATAATGGTAGCAAATCCCATTTAGCTCCATCTCCGTGAGTGCTGCCGATTAACGAGTTAAAATAGGTGTAATATTTCCTATGTTGTAAACTAATATCAAAAGTTATGTTTTTACTATTTCTAAAGTATGTTGCTATTGTATCTGCTAAACAAAATCCTGTTAAATAATCGTGATTACTACTATTATAAACAACGTGTAAATCAGGATAGAAAGAAACTAATGTTTCTATAATATTTATATATAATCTTTTAGCTATATGAAAATGTTCAAAAAACATACCATCAACATCTTGTATAGTTCCTTTAGTAGTTTTACCGCCACTTGATGTATCTATATGCATTACATCATTTCCAATACACAATATTAATTTATCTATATTAAAACCATTACTTTTTTGTAAAATACCATCAATAGCTTGTAATGTTCTTTGTACTGCTATTTGTTTATTGTATTCTTCGCCACTTACAAAAGATTTACATAATTTACCAATATGTATATCAGCTGGTGATATTAACAAACAATGTCCATCATTTACTTTAGGTTTAACAATCTTATTAAAGTTTGGTGCATATTCACTTAACTCTTTTAATAATTCTTTCTTAAACTCCTTTAAATCGTTTTGTTTAAAATTAGGATTCTTAAAATATAAACTGGCTTTTTTGTTCTTTATCCAACCACTATGAACATCATTAGGATTTAAACCTTCTGCTTCTGCTTCTTGCTTTAATCTTCTATAATCTTTTATGATTTGTGCCTCATCAGAATTAAGGCGATAACGTGGATTACCTTTGTCACTCCACCTTTTTTTATGTGATTTCATTTAATAGTTTTTGCTAAATATAATAAAAAAAAATTATTTACTATTTTTTAGCCACACTTCCAAAGTAAAAACCAAAGATGCTAAGCACTATTCCTTCACATAAACCAATTAATGTATAGAATGTTTTTTCATTACTTTCTGGTATTGTAATATACACTATACAATAAACTAAAAAAACAAAAGTACCTAATCCAACTAAACCTGTTAAATTAAACATAAAATCAAATCTTCTTACTTTAGATATTTCAACTTCACGTTTTCTTGCACTATCTCTATCTTCTACTTCTAATTTGTATAATTCTATTAATTGTTGATGTATTTCTTGTTTTTCTTCTGCTGTTAAATCTGGTTTTTTATCTATTAAATTCTTTACAACACCTAATAAACCAGCATCTGGTAATAAAGAACCAGCAACATCTAAAACATCTGGTGCTTTCTCAGCTAAAAATTTTCCTATTTTAGTATCTTTTAATTTATTCATCCACTACAACTTTCACAAGTTTCATCATCAATATTACAAGTACGTTCTGGTACTGGTAATTTTTCTAATTTTTTAATTAAGTCCTCTAAATTAGTTTGATTGTTTTTTTCCATTTAATTTATCTTTTACTTTTTTAGTTTTTGGTTTAAAAGATTTTGGTTGTAAATCTAAGTATTCTTCTTCCGCATTGTAGCAAGGACATTGCTTCATAAATTCATGTTCCTCAACTCCATCACCATCTTTATCAGGTGAATAATCTCGATGGCCATGAATGCTTGCTTGTGGATAAATGTTTTTTAATACTTTAAGTATTTTAATTAATGATGCTTTTTGTGCTTCTGTTCTTGTATCTTTTGCTTTTCCGTTAGAATCTAAGCCACCAACGTATGCTATTCCAATACTATCACTATTTCCATTCTTAACGTGTGCGCCTGCTCTTGATACTGGCCTACCAGAATTTATTTTACCTTCAATACCAATGATATAATGATATCCTATATCTGAAAAACCTCTTTTTAAATGCCATTGTTTTATAGTGGCTGGACTTACATTAATACCTTCTTTTGTAGCGGTACAATGTATAACTATTTTATTAACCTTTCTCATTATTTTTTCTATTTACTTTCTTCTTAGCAGATACAACTAAACGTGTTTGCATTCTTTCTATCTTAACTCTTAATTGTATATTTTCTTCAATTAGTAATTCAATCTTAGTTTCTAATTGTGCAATTTTATTAGTAAGAACATCAACCTGTTTTGCATAAATGTTTTCTTCACGTTCTTCTTTTGCAGCATTAACATCTATTTTCTTCTTCCAAATATTCCAAATCTCTTTTAAACCCAATGCAGAGATTAAACCTATTAAAATTGTGTGGTCATCCATTATATTTACTTTATTATTCATTATCATTAATTAACTCATCCATTGAGTCAAGATTAGTCCAATTTTCAGTAGCCATCAATGTTAAGCACTCAGAATGATTCAATGTTTGTACTGGCGTTACTGTTTCATCAGTCAAAAAACTTGGTTGCGTTTCCCATTTTATCACAAACAATGTTTCGTCTAATGATTTTCTTATAGTTTCAGAACTTGTTTCAAATATTTGAGAAAAGTCGATATTTTCTAAATCTGATATGTTTATTATATTGTAAGTTAAATTATTCATGGTACTAATGTGCTAAATCCTGCTCCGTTATATAAGTTTAATTGTGTGTTAGCACTTCCACTATCTGTAACAATTTGTCCACTACCCTCTTCCATTCTCCACCAATTTACGGGATTATAAGGTGTTAAATCAATTGCACCATTTCCAGAGTTGTAAATAGTTGAAATATTTGAAGCTGATACTGCCGATGTCCATAAAGCTAGTTCATCAACTTGTCCTCCTAGATATGCACTATCGTAACCACTTATTCTGTCTTGAGTAAAGCCAGAGGTATTATTTTGCATATTAACTGGTATGCTTGTTGAATTTGTAGAAACTTGACTACCATTTACATATAATCTTAAAGTAGTTCCATCTTTTACTCCTACTACATGATACCAAGTGTTTTGCGATATTGACATTGTATAAACTACGATACGTGTAACTCCGTTTCCTCTAATGTAAAATTCCCATTGACCATTGTAGTATCTTAATAGATATAAATAATTTGGATTTATCCAATTATGGGCAATAGCTTCTAAATATGGATATTCATCAAATCTTACCCAAGCCATAACAGTACACGAAGCCGCACCTTGTAAGGCACTTGCTGAAACGCCTTGTGCATAATCATTTACTCCATCTAAATCTAAAGACCTAGTATTTGTAAACGAACAATTTTGAACTGTTACTTGAGTAGTTGCAAATCCATCTGCTGTTGTGTATCTTACAGTATAAGTTCCAGCAGTTGACGCTGACAAATCAATTGTTCCTGTTGTGCTATTTATTGATAATGCCATTTTTATAATTCAGGCGTTATTCCTAATTCTTTTAGTCTTTCTATCCAGTCAGCTTCATTATCAAATTCTTCAACTATTGGTTGTCCTGTTGCTATTTCGTGATTAGCATTAACGAAAGTATAATGTATTACTGTATTATCTTCATTTCTGCAAATAAACCACGTATCTGTATTTGGTGTTTTTATCATATCTTTCAATTTATTGACCAACTATTATCTAATAAAAATTGTCTGGCATCTCCAGCATCACTCCAGTTGCTATCCCACAAAGAACCATATTTAATAGAATAATCTACGGTATTTCCAGAATTATCAGTATCCTGTGTTCTTGATTCTAAAAACGTTTTTCCTGAACGAGTAAAAGCATTAACAGAATAAGGTCCGCCATCTCTTTTTACTGCTACTGCAAAGCCAACAAAAGTGTCAGTAAATTTTTCATTTGTCATTCCGCCTGCCCCTCTAAACATATCTGTCATATGTCTGAGAGTAGGATATAAACCATTTACATACCAACCACTTAAATTTTGACTAAAGGATCCATTAGACCTAAACATAGTATTAAAATTTTGACAAGAACTAACATCCCAACCACTTATATCTTGATTAAATGATGATTGATAAAACATTGACGAAAAATTAGTAACTGAACTAACATCCCAACCGCTTATATCTTGATTAAAAGAATAATTTAGGTTAAACATCAGATACATACTAGTAACACTACTAACATCCCAACCACTTATATCTTGATTAAATGAACTTGCATAACGGAACATAGCAGTCATATTAACATTAGATGAAGTGTTTATATTCCAATTTCCGATATCTTGATTAAAATTAAATGCAGCATAAAACATTGACGAAAAATTAGTAACTGAACTAACATCCCAATTATTTAATGGCTGATTAAATGAAGATGCCTCTCTAAACATTTCGAAAAAATTTGTACAAGAACTAACATCCCAATGATTAATATTAGTATTAAATGAAGTTTGTCGAAACATTTGCTGAAATGTTGTAACATTTGAAAGATTTGGAGCATCTGTTGCAGTTATTGTACTTGCAAGATTAGTAGCACCTGAAAATGCAATATAAAAACTGGTATAAGGAAGACTTCCCCAAGAAATTATATCTAATAAATCAGTTGGAACATTTTGTGTGATTCTAGTAACTGATCCTACATCATTTTCATCACCAATTGATACAATTGGATTTGTAGTAGTACCAGAACCTCCAGAATTATAAGTATGTGTTTTAGTTCCGTCTGTTTGATTAGTTTCAACAGTACCATCTCCCCAATCAATTGTATAATCAGTTCCGTAAAATCTTATACTTATTGTTTTTTCAACTCCTGAAGTTACAGAATACTGTAATCTTGCAGGTGAATAAGGCGGTGGTGGTGGTGGACCTCCAGTTAAATCAGTATCACCACTTGGCGAATCATCATAAACAGCACCAAAATTATTGGTAGAATTAGCTTTTGCTTTACCCCAATCATTATTGTTGTTTACCGCACCTTGTCCCCATTCTATTGTATTATCTGGCATAATATATTTTTAAAGTACCCAACCTCCAAAATCTGCAACGTCATCTGGATACATATCTTCTTGACTATTAGAATAGTACTCAGGTATTAATCCAGCTGCGTTATTTTGCATAAAATCTATAAATCTTCTCGTGTAGAACTCTGCTGTGCTTCTACTTTTTTCAACTAAGCTATCTACGTGTTCTTTTGTTAATGCTGTGCTATTTTCAGGATTTTTAGTATATATACCACCATTTGAAATATTAACACCCGCATAAGGTAAATATTCAACCATACTCCAATGTAAGAGCATTGGTTTTATATAATCGTTTAATAAAGCTAAATAAGGATTTACTAAAGTACCAGCAACTATTTCGTTTTGTATTTTAACATATAAATCAGTACCAAGATAATTCTGTATGTGTATGTCTTGTGCTTGGTTAATATATGGTAAGATTTTATCATTATCTATATTACCATTAGCAGCAGTAAATACTGAAATATCGTGTCTTGTTACAAATAGTGCTTTACTCATATTAACTATATATATTTGCTAAATTTGATATTTGTATTTGATATTGTGACGAATCATCAAATAAACTTGTAATTTTTGCAGGTGTTTTTTCTCCTAAATCTTTATAAATCGCATCAATGTCCATAACTTCATTTCTTATTAATTTAATTAAAGTTTCACTTTCAGATTGCAATTTTTGTAATTCTTTTTGACCTGATTGAAATGCTTTTTCCACTTTATCTTTGATTGAATCTGCTTTGTTAGACACGGTCATTAATTTATTAAAATTAGATTTGAGTTCGTTCATTCTATTTAACTCAATTTTTTCACTTGCTAATTCTACTTTTGTAGTTTCACTTAGTTTTTCAAATACTCTTCTTTGTGTTCTCATTTTTATTTATTTTATTATTTTTTATAATTTGGATGATGTCCGTTATTCGGCATATTCACAGGAGCTTTTTTTGCATCTTTATGTCCTCTTGGTTTTGCTTCATAACTCTTTGGTATTTTCTTTACCACATCATAATCTTTTAAATCTTTACTACCTTTTTTACCATCTAAAGCAGCATCAATTTTCATTCTATACAATACTTGTTGCCATTTGTGTCTACAATAAACACCACCTTTAAACTTAAATAAATCATACTTTTGGCCTTTGTGCATTGGTAACTCAGCAGCTTTAAAATTCATTTGCCTACTTGCCTTATCAATATCTTCTAATCTATATACAACACCTCTTTTGCTTCTTGCCATCATTTCTTTGCAAAACTTTCTACTCTTACCGCTTTTGCCTTTAGCACTTGCTGTATTGTATTTGTACCTTACTTTATAATAACTTTTATCTAATGTAGAAAAACCATTTGGGTCGTTCTTAATTGGTGTATCACTTTTAACTACTGCTGCTAATTCTATCATATTATCAGCCCAATCTTCAACACTCATATTATCATCACTAACATCTCTAATATCTACAATCTCAAACTCTTCACTATTCATTATTTCGCCACCTAAAACATCTAATGCTTCATTTAGTAGTAAATCACTATCTGCATCTGAAATGCTCTTAGAAGCCATTATTTCAAGTTCTGCACTAAAATCATCATCATCTTCTTTAATGCCAGTTTGTTCTTCTCTTTCTTCATCATCTAATTCATCTAACTCCATAAACTCAAGTGGTTCAATAGTTTTAAAGTAAAGATTTAAACTAATACCATTAACAGCTAACATTTCATCAATAGAATCTATTAATAAATTTTGATAAGGTTGTATTACAACATTATTAAATAATCTACTTGAATTTTCTATTTCATCAGCATTAGAAGAAAATCCATTAGCAGAAGATAAACCTAATAACAATGGTGAAGTAACTCTATGTGTTAACATTATCATTTTTTTACACTCTTCACTTAAAAAAGAATAGTGTTCTGGTGCATCATTTAGTGGTATATCCTCAACAGTTGTTTTACTTTCTGCATTATTATTAAACGCAACAATTACTTTTTCACCATAACTACCAGTAAGTTTTTGCATTACATCGTTCTTAATAGCTAATTGTTTTTCTCTATCTGGCACGCCATTATTAAAATTAACAACCTTTGTACCACTAAAACCGTTCTGAGTATCGTTAATTAAATAACACGCAATTTCATTTTCTAAAGTTGCATAAGCAGTATTATAATCTGCTGGTGAATAATAGTAAAATCCAGTTACATATCTTTTTACAATATATATTTCATTTTGTGCGCCACTACCAAATACAGGAAACTTTTTTAGTTTAGTATTTCTTTGTACTTTACTCCAATCAGGTGCATAATAATAGTTTTTAATTTCACCACTATCATCCATTTTTTCAGCTCTTAATGTTTCTCTTGGAAAGTGTGTAATTGCTGATATTTTATTGCCTGTGTATGTAACTTGAAAACTTGCTTCTCCTAATAGTTTTAAATCTTGGCAAACTTTTCTTAAGCAATCGTTTTTAATTAAACTTTTCATTTGTGCATACTGTTCTGGTTTTTTATTAGAATCAGTAGCATCTAAGCCTTTGCCATATATTTGATTAACAACACCATTTATTACCGCTTGGTTTGTAGTGCTATTCATATAAGCATCTATTAAACTTTGATAATAATCATTGTTATCTCCTATTGATACATAGTTTCTATTACGTTCTTCTGTAATAGTAGGTCTTTCATATTGATTAAGTTGTATTAAATGTAGATTATCCATAATATATAAATTCGTTATCTCCTGTGCTTTGTTCTATATAAACACCGTTTGATATTTCATAGTCTGAAAGTGTTTGGTCTGAACAATACATTTTATCTTTAAAAATTATTGCGTTATCTGTTGTATTCGTGATTGTAATAGTATAGTAATTGTTTTCAATTAATGCTTGTGTAGTTGAATATTGATAATAGTAGTCTAATTCAGTAAATGTTGCATCATTATCTGTTGCTATAACTTTATTTTGAGCTTCTGATTTTATCACTAATTTATAAGTTTTACTACCAGTAATTGTTTCTCTTGGTATAAAGTTAATAATTCGTGTGCCACTTGTAGTTAATATTTGCATATTTTTTTAATAAAAAAGGGGAGGCTAATCACTTCCTCCCCTCCAATCAAACTATATATTATGAATCACACAATTATATTAATCGCGTCTTTTTTAACTATTTGTACCTAAAACAATTGTTGCGCCAGAAAAGGTTTCGCCAACAAAAGGGTCTCCAGCTACAGCACCAGCAATAAAATTAGCAGGTTCTAATTCTTGACCAGTTAATGTTAAAGTATATCCACTTAAATCTCCAAAAGCTGTACCAGTTGCTATACTTCCACCAGTTACCTCCATGCCATGCTCTAATCCAGCTAACATGCAGTTACCGTTTCTATCTTCTACAACAATGTGTGGTCTACCGTAAGCTAAAAGCTTCAGTTCCTTATTATCTTCTTTAGATAATTTAGGTAGTGTTAAAGTTAATGTTTCTTCAAAGAATGTTGTTCCATTCTCTCTACTTGAGGTAATAGCAGTTTCTAAACTATTAGTACCTTTTAAATCATATTGGTAGGCGTTAAATGTACCAGAAAGTCCAGTAATTTCATCGTCTACTTTAGTTACAGTTCCTAAATATCCGAAATCTATAAAGTAAACTCTAACTATTCCGCCAATTACATCTTTACACGGTACTTTTCTACCAGCTGTTAAATCGCAAGCCATATTATTAAAATTTAAATTAAGGAGGCATTTCAGCCTCCTTGTTATTAATTAATTCTTAGGCGTGGTATAAAACTATATCAGAACCTATTCCGTATTGTACTCCAGAAGTAAATCTCATTATTACTCTGACATTTTGACTTCCGTCCAAATCGCTCATATCTAATACTTTCACTTCGTTCATATCTGATAATAAACCAGTACCAAAGTATAAGTTAGATTTTTGAGCAGCCATTGCAGTATCATCAGCTAAACCATTAGCAACGAAGATTTTCACACCATCAAAAGATAGTTGACCACCAGCGTTATACCATTGTGTTCCTTTAGAATCAGTACCAGCAGCACCAATAGAAGTAGCAAAACCACCTAAAGCTCTTACATAAGCTCTTGCGATGTTTTGCGATACGTAAATATGTAAATCTTCTTTATTGTAAAGTGTAGAAGGTATTGCATCAACAATTAAACCTAATTTATCAATTACATTTGAAGCAGTTACAGCAGCGTGTCCTACTACGTCATTTACATCACTATCAGCTAAAGCTAAAGTTACTAATCCATCAAATTCCCCAGCGTTTGCATTAACTCCTTCCCATATATTTTGCTCAGTTTTTTCAGCTACTAAACCAGCTACGTGGCCAATAATAAAATCTGAAAACAATGGAGGCATTTTATCAAATGCAGAATATCCCATTTGAGCCGCTTCCCAATCCTGTACAAAATCTTGCTTGCAGAATTCAAGGTTTACTTGAAACTCCTCTGGTTGGAGTATTCTTTCAGTTAATGTTACTTGGTCAGCAGTTCCAGAAAAATCACAAGCAGCATTACCTATAACAGATGATGCAGTTGCAACTTTCTTCATTGTTGACTTATATTTGATATTCGGCATAACTTCTATTCCGCCTTTATCAATTGTGTTAGCACTTAAAAGAGCAGCAGAGATGTATTTACCTGCAAACTCACCAGCATAGGTGCTTGTAATTGGTGTATTTAAACTATTTGCCATTTTATTTTATATTAATTATTGTTAAAAATTTTATCAAAAACCCTGTCTTTAGTTGTTTGTGTTCTATTACCTCCAATGTGGAAATTTATTTTATTATCAACTTCAGCTTCAGGATTATGTTTTACAGGTTCAGGAGCAACAGCAGAAAGTTCTTCTTTTTCTTCTATTACTTCTTCCTTCATTTCTTCTTTATCTTTGTAACCCATTTTTTCAATCATTGCTTTAATTTCTTCAACAGCAGATTCAAATTCTTCTTTGGTTACATATTTCATTTCTTCTTTTTTTTCATCGTGTTCTTCTAATTCAGTTTCTTCTTCATTAGATTCTTCAGATAATTCTTCTTCAACTACTTCTTCTTCTTTAGTAGCTTCTTTAATACTGTCTATTAAACCTTCTTCAGTTACAACTAAAATTTTGCCTTCTTCTAATTCATATTCACCAACTGGTAAAGCAATTTGCTCATCTTCAGTTTTTATAAATACAGATTCTCCAGCTTCAAACTTTTCTGCAACAAGTACAGTACCGTTTTCTAATTTTACTTCAGCCATTTCTATTTTTTCTTCAGAAAGATTAACTTTTTCACCAACAATATTTTTAATTTTGTTTAGTATTTCGTTTGCTTTCATAATTTGAGTATATATCTATAAACGTTTGAAAACGTTAAGTGTTATATTTTTTTTTATATTTTTTTTAATTAGCACCTCTAATAGAACCTATACCTTGAGCTTGTAGTGAACCATCACAACATTTTCTACTATATCTTTTACCATCAGGACATAAACAACCTCTATTAGTATTTTTAGGTGATGTTCTACTTGGTGTTACAAATTTTTTACTTTTCATAATTATTTATTTATATGTTCCTTACAAGGCATATACCATTTTTTACCTTCTAATTCGTGGATGTGAAAACCCTCACAACCAATGTTTTTAGCCATTTCTTCAGCTTTTTCTTGTGTGCTGTATGCTAATCTATCATCAAGTATTGCAAAATTATCATCAACTACCATAGATGCTAAACTAATTTCACCTAATTCTTTTAATTTACTTTCACTCCATCTTAAACCAGCTTTACCACCCCACAATAAATATGAAATAGTACCACAGGCTTTAGTATCTCCTTCATCATAATATTCTTGCGCTCTACTTAAATATGAATACATCCTTTTTAAAGTTTCTTTACTAATGTTTTCTTTATTAGCAAGTTGTTGCGCCCTAATTTTACCTACTTGTGTTGCACATTTATTATTTACTTTTTCATTTAGTTCTATACCACGTTTTGCATTATTACTAACTGCTTGTGGATAATCGTTAAATGTTTCTAATTCTGTTCTTTTACCAGATTTAGTTCTACCATCTTTTTTAATTAGTGCTTTAATATTGCTTAACATATACTCAGCTTCAGCTTCTTCTATTGCTTCTAATTCTTTACTCCAATTAGATTTTAAATCTGGATTCTTTACTTGTGCTTTATCTGCAAAATATCCTTCAATACTAAAACCTTTTACCTTACCTGTTTTTATATAATCATTCCACACTTCTTCATTTTCTACTTTCATTGAAATCATCCAAGTACCTTTAGGTACACTTAAGCCATACTTTTTAGATTTATCCATTTCAGTATCTTCTACAATCCATGATTCAACAACAGTTAAGTTATTAATCTCCATTTCATGTTCTAAAGTTGCATTGTTTTGCATACTGTTTTGAAAGAATAATTCACTGGCTCTCCTAACTGTTTTTTCAGAAAAATAAACGTAAAAAGTATTTTCACCATTCTTTCTAAAGATTGGTTTGTTAGGTATTAAAGCTGCTCCCATTAACAAACGTTTTTCTTCATCTACTTTTGCTAATTTTATTTCTTGTTCTGATAGTGCTACAAAATCAGATTCAATTGCTGGCATTTCAACGATGCTTACCGCTTCGATACCAGTTAATCCTTCACTATCTTCATCTAATATTAATTCTATTATATCCATTGTATTTATTTTAAAAAGTTGCTTGTTGTATTGTATTGTTTTGTAGTTGTTGTGCAGTTGTTACATCTCCAGCTACTACGTATGCTTGTGTTGGTGGTTGATTACTTAAAGCCATTGCTACTTGATTTGCTTGGCTTTGGCCTACCACATTAAAACTTGGCGGTTGTGTTGGTGAAGTTGCTGCTCCTCCACCTGAGCTTGTTGATGGTGTTGTAGTGTCAAAAGAACTACTATCAAATCTTGTTTTTTCAATATTTTTTACTTGTGCAATACCAGATGCAGCTACTATTGCTGCATTAATAAAATTTAAAGGCGGTGCTGAACTTGCTAACGCTTTAGAAACACCAACAGAAGTATTTATTATTGCGTTTGCTATTCCTATTGCTTTGTTTACTTCAAATGCTTTCTTTTGACTTGCTTCATCTTCTTTTGCAAATGCTTGTGTCAATTCGTTAATAGCAATTAAAGCATTCATTGTCATTGTTGCAGCTTGTTCAAAAGCATCTAAGTTTTGTTGTCTTTGTTTAGCTATTTCTGCTTCTGCATCTTTATCATCTTGAATTTTTTGCTCATTTTGTTCTTTATTAATTCTAACTTTAGCATCTGCAATTTCTTTAGCTCTTAAAACTTCTTGTTGTTCAAGTTCTTGCTTTGTTTCATTGTATGCTATTTCTGCATCAATTTTTGCTTGTGTACCAGCTCTTGCAGCATCTATTACACCTTGTAACCTTTTTAATTGTAATGCTTTTTCTTCTGCATCAACTTTTTTTAATGCTTCTAACCTTTCTAATTCATCTTCTATTTGTTCTGCATTAAATCTTTTTTGCTCAATAGATAAATTTGCTTCTGATTCAAGTTTAGAGTTATTCATTTCTAACTCCTCTTTACTTAATGCTAAATCATTTGATTGTTGTTCACTTCTAAAACCAGCAACTTGCGCTCTAACAGCAGCTAATTCATTTTCAGCTTCCATTACAGCTTTCTTAAACTCAATATTATCTTTATCTTTTTTAAGTTCTGCTTGTGCTGCTCTTAACGATATTTGTGCATTAGATAACATTGCTTTTTCTTGTTGGTCTAATACTAATAATAATTCATCATTAGCTTTCTTTCTTTCTTCAATGCTTAATCTTTCATCATCTCTTATTTGCCTTAATGATTCTGCTTGTAAATCATATTTTTCTATTAATCCTTGATTTGCTACTGCTGCTAATTCAGCTTGTTTTTTAAGTTCTACATTTGCTGTTGCTGCTGCTACTGTTGATTTAGTATATTCAGTTAATGCAGTTACACCTTCACTAATTACTTCTGATGCTTTTTCTACTGAATTATCAACACCAGTTAATACATCTACAAATTCACTACCAGCATTTTTAACTTCTTCTACTGCTCCTTTAAAATCACCAGCAAATAGTTTTTTCATTGCTTTGCCTAAAAAACCAAATACTTCAAGAGCTGATTTAACTCTTTCAATAATATTATCTTTTATTGCTTTACCTAATGCTTTAACACTACCTAAAGGGTCATCAAATATTTTCTTAAAAAACTCAGATACTGCTCCTACATTTTTAGAAATAAAATTAAAGAAATCATTAAAAGCTATGGATAATGCTTCAAAAGCAATGTTAAAAACATCTACTACTTTTTGATTAGATTCAAATAATTCTTTTAACTTATCTAATGATAAAGCTATTATAGTAAATATACCAGCACCACTTGCTATTCTCTTTAAACCAGCTCCAAAACCTTTAGCACCTTTTTTAGCTGTTGCAAAACCTTTACCAAGTAAACTTAGTTTTTTAGCTTCCTTATTTGTAGTTTCTAAGCCATCATTTACTTTTTCTACACCATCAGAAACATTTTTTAAATCTTTTTCAGCTTTACCAGTCTTGGTTATTATTTCAAATATCTTTGTTATCATTTTTTAATCTTAAATAGTTAAATACTTCTTTAAATGATTCAGGTGCTTTATTTAGCCCTAATGCTATCTTTATATGTTTATCATATAATTTATTCTTCTTACAAAATTCTAATGCTTCTAATATTGTTTTCATAATTTTTAACTTGCTGTAAATGTTCCTCCTGCTGGTTCAACTGTTGGTGTTGGGTCAGAATCCGTCGTACAATATGACGTCGCATCATATGATATACCAATGTTTCGTGTGATTGGTTCATTTAATAGTTCTAAACTTGTTTCACCACTTTGTAATTTAGTGGACATTTTATTTATTGTATATGCTCTTGTGCCAACTATAATTAAATCATCTAATGTTAAATTTAATAATACTTTTAATGGTAGTATTGCACTAAACTTAAATATTCTTGTTCTTTTGTTAAATACTCTTGTAATGTAATTAGTGTAATAATTTTGAAATAAACTGTTATTATTACCACCATAATCTGTAAGTGTATAAGTATTTATTTCACTACCAAAGTTTAAGTTATAAGTTGGCGGTGTTGAGGATGTGCCTAATTCATTATTCATACTTGGTATCCAGTAGCTTGTTAGCGTGGTATGAGTTGCAGTATTATGTGCTAATGCAGCATAAGTTTCTGGTCTTGTATTTTCACAATAATTAATACCATTTACATCTTCTTGATATATAGCATAAAATAATAATGGTTGTCCTATACTTGGTTCTAAATTATCATCTAAAAAACTACCTACTTGTACTGTACTTAATGCACCACTTGTTTTATCTTGTAACCTTTCAAATAACATATGTTCAAATGGTAATGTTATTTTATACTCATTCTTTTTAGTAGTATCACCAATGTAATTTAATTCACCATATCTTTTATTATTTAATGTAAGATAAGTTTGTGCTAATATACTTTTTGGTTCACTATATTCTAAATCTACATTTGAAAATGGCAATGCTTCACTTACTGTATGTTGTTCAGTTTTTACATAAGGTGTTATATCAAAACTATTGCCACCAGCATAATAAGTATCTAATGTTTGAACTACAATTTTATTGTTAAAATCTACATAAGCGGTTAAGTTAAACGCCCTAAACAAACCATTTAAAAAGTCCTTAACTTTTATTTCAGGTATTTGTTCTGTAATTATTATTGTTGCACTTGTTACAATGCTTGAAGATACACTTGAATAATTTGCTGTATAATCTCTTTCAAATCTACCTGAACCAGCTCCTGTAGATGAATCACCATTATCTTTGTAATTGTGCCTAACTGTAATAGTAGCAGAAAATGTAATTGGGTCAACACTTCTTACTCTTGCAAATAACCTTTTAGACTCATTTAAATCTAAAGCATTAGAATATGAATCACCATAACCAATAGAATGATTATTAAAACCAGTTAAATTGTTTTTTGAAGCAACAATAGTATCTGTTAAACTATCTACAATTTCTATTGAATAAGGTATTGTACTTGATGAAGGTGTTATATTAACTTGAAAGAAATAACCTTGATGATATTGTACACCTATTGCAATAGGTTGTGTAAAAGCATAAGTACCATTACTAAAATCAACTTCTGGATATGATATACCATTAAAATGAGTACAGTTAGCAGTAGGTGATGTACAACTAAAACTACTATCATTTAAGTTAACAAGTAAATCTCCTGTAATTCTACCTTTTGCTCTATGCAGCCATAAATATAAGTTATTCATAGCAGCAGAATCTAAAAACTCACTTGTTTTAAAAGTTATATTATATTGTTCTTCTATTGCTTTAATAATATTCTTTACTGGTATTGCTGGTTTTAAATCTTCTGGAAATACTCCACGCTTACCAAGATGTGATGCGTTTTGATGAACACTAATATTTAAACCATTGTCTTGACTACCTGTAGCATCGTAAATATAACTTTGTGAATGTGCTATTAAAGGATATATAATTGCATCATTGTATGTAACTGAATCAATAATAAAATTTTTTCCATTCTCTAAAGCATCTTCTATATATGCAGAATCTGCATTGTGATTGAAGTTATTTAACCAAACTAAATCTGAAAGCTGGTCTTCACTCAAAGCATCTTTAAAACCAACAGTATCACCAAAAAAAGTTACTCTATACATTGATGGTTCTGCATACTTCATTACAACTTCATTTAATTGTATTTTACCAAATCTGAAATGTAAGTGATTAAGCTCTATTCTTGCACTACAAAATATATTAGCATCAAATCCTTGTATATCTGGATTGTACCAATGCTTAAATATTTTGTTATTTGTTTTACTTGCTGGTAAATTAAATGTTCTACTATAATCAGTAAATAATTTTTCTATATCTTGAACATCTTGTATAACTTGAGTTAATTCAATTAAATCTTCTTCCATTAAATCAACTCTTACAAAATCTTGTTCTGTTGTTGTATTTGTTAGTTGTGGTTGTATGTATAGAATAACCTTTTGCATTATCTAATATTATTAACTAAACTAAATGCTTTTTCAAAGTTCATTGTATAGTTTATTAATCTATCATTTAAACTTGTTTTGTAAGTAAATGAACTATCTTTTAAATTAACTGGATATATAACATTACTTGAATCTGTTAACCAAATATATTCACTAACCATTAACTCCTCAAAATATGGATTCATTAATTCGTTAACAAAACCAGTATTTAGACTAACACTTTCTGTTGCATTAGCATTAAATGTTTTCTTTGCGTGTGCTGTAGTTGAATAAGTATTAAATGTTAATGTTTCTTGGCAATCTTGTCCTTGTTCTTCTGGTGGTTCAAGATGAACTTTTCTTGCTTGAAATATACTTCTATTAAAATTTTCACTTCTACTTTCTAAACTATCTGTAGATTTTTTGAAGAAAAACAAATCTTGCATTGCGCCCCATCTATTTACAAATGTTATTTTGTTTACTGGATATTTACATTCTTCAATTGGTTGTAAAGTTAATGATATTGAATTTTCAACATCATACACAATTAATACATTATCAGCTAAATTAGTTTGTGATATATTTGTATATTGTGCATATTGTATTTTTTGGTTTTGATTATCATTATCTGAAAAACTATCTGTTTCAAGAACGGTTGAACCTGAACGCCATTGAACAGAATTTACTCTTTCTACATTAACTGGTATTGTTGCAGTACCATTTCTATCATATTGTATATAATTACCACTAATCATTGCAATAGGTTCTGTAGTGTAGTTCACGCCATCTTTAAAATCATTATAACCTTCTTGTGCTAAATAAGTATTAGAAGTTACTGAACCAATTATAGTACCATCTGATTGTCTTGCTGAGGTTGCAACAGTTACCCAAATAGAACTTTTTGCTGATGATGCAGAATAAGTACCAGTAAATATTTGTTCTAAATGGTCGTTTACTATTTCACTAATATCTACAGTAACAGAATTCTCAGCGCCTAATGGTTTTTTCTGTAGTGAGTAAGTTGCATATAAATCATCACAAACTTCTGTTGATGTATTTAAACCACCAAATACAGTTATATTAATTTGAAAGTAATTTAATAAGCTGTTTGTTTCTTGTGGTGTTCTTATAAAAAATGGACTTCTTGTTCTTATTATTGTACTCATTGTAAATTCAATTTATCTTCTAAATAACCAGCAACTATTTCATCTCCATATAAATCTAAACCACGCTCAAACGGTTTAGTAAAAAATAATGTTGCTCTAATACCTTTGTTTTTAATACTTCTTGCAATTAAAAAATTTAATGATTGCCTTTTTATAAATCTACCTTCTTTATCTCTTGGCGCAATGCCTTTTCTAATACTCCACTTATCAAATACTTTACTTGGTGGTTGTTTAGTAGTGTATTTAAATGGACTTGCAGAGCTTTCTGGATATGTTGATTTTGCACCTTTAACACCTTTATCTACAAACTGTCCATAATCCTCACTAAGAAAAGAAACTTTAT
>Ga0208018_100114_pt1 | contig 30092 bp, 30 predicted proteins | sample 31_taG_FD_184105 | JGI IMG/M metagenome (GOLD analysis project Ga0208018, IMG submission 184105) | Marine viral communities from the Gulf of Mexico - 31_GoM_OMZ_CsCl metaG (SPAdes) (version 2) | ecosystem: Environmental > Aquatic > Marine > Oceanic | place: Gulf of Mexico | collected 2015-07-12 | reverse complement strand
GTCGATCTGCGGTTTGCACAGCGCCCTGACCGCGACCACCGCAGCGCGCAGGCCGGTGCGAGGGGCCCCTGCGGAACCCGACTGCAAGCAGCCGCGCAGCCGCGTCTCGGCTTGGGCGGGCGACAGGACTTCCTGTGCCGAAAGGGTCGGGGAAGACGCCAGACCGGCAGCAAGAGCGAGGGACAGGGCGAAAGCGGGTTTCACGACTGCGCAACCCGATCCGATGGGGTGATCGCAATCAGCGTGAAGAGCAGGGCTATCACGGCCGGGGCATAGAGCGTCACGAGGTTCAGCGTTTGCGCAGGCCCCGTCCCGCCATCCCACGCGACCTGCCCTGCATTGCCAAGCGAGCCGATCCACAGAGCCCAAAGCGCGAAGGCAACCGCTGCAATGGCAAGGCGCACGATCAGCGCGCGCTTGCCGTTCTCTTCCGTGTCGGCAAGTTCGCCAGCAAAGGGACTGTCGCTTCCGGGCGAGGACCTGTCCTCGAACGCTGCATCGGCAGGCGCAAGACGGGCAAGCTTGCGCGCTTCGAACCGGGTGCGCGCCTCGCTCCACGGTGCCGACCCGCCTGAGAGCGCCGCTTCGAGATCGCGCTGAAGGGTGCGCGCGAGCGAGCGCAAACGCGGGTTTGTCGTGTCCGTATCCGCCAGCTTTAGGACGAGAGCCTGCATCGCAGCCAGTTCGCGACTGGCGGCGGGCGTTTCCGCGAGAGCGAGTATTTCGAGCTTATCCATCGCGAGGGTCCCTGCCTGGTCTGGAATCGCGGGGTTTGTGGTCTCGGGGGGATCGGCCGCGTGGTGGGCCGTTGCCGTCGCGGTCGTAGCGCGGTTTGGTCTGGCGCGGATTGGCCTCTTCGTGGCGGCGGCGCGCTTCCTTGCGGGTGGCGATCGCGGCGCGCATTTCCTGCGTCAGCGTGGCCAGTACCGCGTCGATATCGGCGAGGATATCGGCGGCGGGCACGTGGACCACGCGGATGCCGACAGCCTCGAGGCTCTTGTCGCGCCGGGTCGCGATGGCGGGCTCGACGCCCTCCTCGTCGATCAGGATCGCGAGGCCCATATTGTGCGAGTTGAAGTCGACGATCGCGCTGCCGACCACCGCGAACCGGGTGAAGGAATAGCGCCCGAAATCGGCCTTGGAGAACTTCTCGGCCAGCGCCTTGTGCGCCGGGCTCGCATGGCGACGCATTTCGCGCGCACGATCATGTAGCGCGTCGAGGCGCTTCTCCGAGATTTCCCACCCGCGGCCCTTCTTCTTGATCGAGGGCGCGGTGGAGTCTTCGGATGCGGGCTTGATCTGGAGGGTCTTGCGGTCGTTCATGATCAAATCCGGCTGAATATTGCGAATATCGCGAAGAGGGTGAGCGCGCCCATGCCAACAAAGACTACCGCTGGAAAAATCCACCACGAGGCAGTTTGATCGATCCGGTAGGAGATGATCGACGCGACCAACGAAATTATCACTGCCGGAACAAACACCAACGGCAATCCCGGACTGACAATTAGCGCCAGCACAAAAACCGTGGCTATGACGGCCAATAGCCGAAGCAAACCGCTATCGAGGCGAGCAGAGAGCATCACCCCACGCTCCCCTCGAGCGAGATCGCCAGCAGTTTCTGCGCCTCGACCGCGAATTCCATCGGCAGCTCTTTCAGCACTTCCTTGGCGAAGCCGTTGACGATCAGCGCGATCGCGGCTTCCTCGTCCAGCCCGCGCTGCTGCGCGTAGAATAGCTGGTCGTCGGAGATCTTGCTCGTGGTCGCCTCGTGCTCGATCTGCGCGGTGGGGTTCTTCACCTCGATATAGGGCACGGTGTGCGCGCCGCACTTGTCGCCCAGCAGCAGCGAATCGCATTCGGTGCGGTTGCGCACGCCTTCGGCATTGGCGGCCACGCGGACCAGCCCGCGATAGGTGTTGTTGCTCTGCCCCGCGCTGATCCCCTTTGAGATGATCGTCGAGCGGCTGCCCTTGCCGTTGTGGATCATCTTGGTCCCGGTATCGGCCTGCTGGTGGTTGTTGGTGACCGCGACCGAGTAGAACTCACCCACGCTGTTTTCACCATTCAGCACGCAGCTCGGATACTTCCACGTCACCGCAGAGCCGGTTTCGACCTGCGTCCAGCTGATCTTGCTGCGCGCGCCCTGGCACAGGCCGCGCTTGGTCACGAAATTGTAGATCCCGCCGACGCCTTCGGAGTTGCCGGGGTACCAGTTCTGCACGGTCGAATACTTGATCTCGGCATCGTCCATCGCGACCAGCTCGACCACGGCGGCGTGGAGCTGGTTCTCGTCGCGCATCGGCGCGGTGCAGCCTTCGAGATAGCTAACGTAGGAGCCCTTTTCGGCAACGATCAGCGTGCGTTCGAACTGGCCGGTGTTCTCCGCATTGATGCGGAAATAGGTGGAAAGCTCCATCGGGCAGCGGGTGGCTTCGGGAATGTAGACGAAGGTGCCGTCGGAAAAGACCGCCGAGTTGAGGCAGGCGAAGTAGTTGTCGTTCTGCGGCACGACCTTGCCCAGCCACTTCTTCACCAAATCGGGATATTCGCGGATCGCTTCGGAGATCGAGCGGAAGATGACGCCCGCCTTTTCCAGCTCCTCGCGGAAGGTCGTGGCGACCGACACAGAGTCGAACACTGCGTCCACCGCGACCTTGCGCGCGCCCTTCACCCCGGCGAGCACTTCCTGCTCCGCCAGCGGGATGCCCAGCTTGTCGTAGACAGACTTGATGTCGGGATCGAGCTCGTCGAGGCTTTCGAGCTCTTCCTTCTTCTTGGGCGCGGCGTAGTAGTACGCGTCCTGGTAATCGATCTCGGGATAGCCCAACTTCGCCCAGTCCGGCTCGGTCATGGTCAGCCATTTGCGGTACGCCTTGAGCCGCCATTCGAGCATCCACTCGGGCTCTTTCTTCTTGGCCGAGATGAACCTGACCGTGTCTTCGGAAAGGCCTTTGGGCGCGTATTCGGTGTCGATTTCCGAATGCCAGCCGAACTCGTAGTCGGCGGCCTTGGCGGCGGCTTCCCGGGCTTCGCGATCCTGCTCGGGGTTCTTGAGGTCGATGGTTTCGTTCATGCCAGTTCTTTCTGCGCAGGTGCGGAGCCTGCAATTTTCGCCAGCGACACGTCGGCCAATGCGCCGCGCACCGCGGCGTTGACCACGGGCCAGTGCGGCTTGACGGTGCATTCGTGATCGACCGCGCAATCGCCGGTGTCGATACAGGTGACGAGCGCGATGGGGCCCTCGATCGCCTCGACGATATCCGCCATGCTGATCGCAGCCGCAGGCCGCGCCAGTTGCAATCCGCCGCCCGCGCCGCGCGTGGAGCGCAGCAGGCCGGCAGCGCTCAGCTTGCTGACGATCTTCTGCGCGGTCGGAACCGGAATGCCGGTCTCCTGCGCCAGATCGGCCGCCGACACGCGCCCGCCGCCGCACTTGCGTGCGGTCGCAGCCATGATGACGATGGCATAGTCGGCGAGGTTGCTGAGGCGCATGGGGGCTAATTCGGACTAATGTGGTCCGATTTCAACCAAAACCCACCTGTTGCGAGTCGTTAGCGTTTGTCGGTTTCCTCGCTTCATTCTCTCCGACGCGCAGGACATCTCCCAAAGCGCGCTCGACAGGGCTGCAAGCGCGCAATAGGGCGTCCGACATGCTGTTCCCGCTCGCCAAGCCGCTGCTTTTCCAGCTCGACCCCGAGCGCGCGCACCGCCTGTCGCTCGCGAGCCTGAAGTCCCTCCCATCGAGAAAGCCTGCGCGCCACGACCCGGCGCTGGCCGTCACGCTGGGCGGACTGACCTTCCCCTCACCCGTTGGGGTGGCCCCGGGGTACGACAAGGATGCCGAGGTGCCCGACGCGCTGCTCGGGCTCGGCTTCGGCTTTGTCGAGGTCGGCACGATCACGCCGCTGCCGCAGGCGGGCAACCCGAAACCCCGTCTGTTCCGGCTGGTCGAGGATCGCGCAGTGATCAACCGCATGGGGTTCAACAATGGCGGGGCCGAGGCCGCACACGCACGCCTGCGCAAACGTGCAAGCAGGCCGGGTGTCGTCGGCATCAATATCGGCGCCAACAAGGATAGCGATGATCGCATGGCCGATTATGCGTTGCTGACCGAGCTGATGGCGCCGCTCGCCAGCTACCTGACGGTCAACATCTCCAGCCCCAACACGCCGGGCCTGCGCAACCTGCAGGCGGGCGACGCCTTGGCCGATCTGCTGGCGGGCGTGTTCGAAGCGCGGGGGGCGGAAGGGCCGCCGGTGTTCCTGAAACTCGCGCCCGATCTCGAACCCAGGGAGATCGACGCGATTGCCAAGGCGACCGTTGGCGGACCGCTTGCCGCGCTGATCGTCTCCAACACCACGCTCGCGCGGCCACCGCTGAGGTCGAAGCACGCGGGCGAAGCCGGCGGGCTGTCGGGTGCCCCGCTCGCGCCCATCGCGCTGCAAAGGCTCAAGGATTTCCGCAAAGCGACCGGCGGCCAGATGCCTCTGATCGCGGCGGGCGGGATCGACAGCGCCGATGCTGCGTGGCAGCGGATCGTGGCGGGCGCGAGCCTGGTGCAGCTCTATTCGGCGATGGTTTACCACGGGCCGATGCTCGGCCGCCGGATCGCAAAGGGGCTGAGGGAAAGGTTGCGGCGCGAAGGCTTTGCGTCGATTGAGGACGCCATCGGATCGCAAGCCTGAGGATCGCCATGCTCGCCAGACATTTCGCCGCCCCCCTGTTCGGCTTCATTGCCACACTCTCGCTGGCGGGGTGTGCGACGGCCCCGGCGTCACCGGTCGAAACCGCATCCGCCGCGCCGGCTCCGCAATCGGCGCGCGGAGCCGTCAGCGCCGCCGATCCGCGCGCGCAGGAGGCGGGGGAGCAGATCCTACGCCAGGGCGGCAGTGCCACCGACGCGGCGATCGCCGTGATGCTCGCGCTCACGGTTGTCGAACCGCAGAGTTCGGGCATCGGTGGCGGCGGGTTCATGGTCCGTGGCGCGGCCGATGGTACGGTGACGAGCTACGACGGACGCGAGACCGCGCCAGCCGGCGCGACCCCGGACTGGTTCCTCGACGAGAACGGCGAAGTTCCGCCCTTCCGGGATTCGGTCCGCAGCGGACTCAGCGTCGGCGTACCCGGGAATCTCGCGCTCGCTGCGAATGCACACGCGGAACATGGCAAGCTGCCCTGGGCAGAACTGTTCGCCCCCGCGATTGCGCTGGCGCGCGACGGCTTTCGGGTCAATCCCAGGCTCAACAGCTCGCTCTCCGACAGTAGCGATACGGGCGCGCGCAGCGCCGAGGCGAGAGCATTGTTCTACGACGCCTCGGGTAAACCACTGCCGGTAGGAACTACGGTCAAAAACCCGGCGCTGGCCGACACGCTCGAGAAGATCGCACAGGCCGGACCGGAGGCATTCTATCGCGGTGAACTGGCCCAGCACATCGCCAGCACGGTGGCCGACGACACACCGCGTCCCGACCCGATGAACCTGCGCGATATCGAGCGCTACGTTGCGAAGGAACGCGCACCGGTTTGTGGCGAATATCGCGCCTTTCGCATCTGCGCGATGGGCCCGCCGACCTCGGGCGGCATCGCCGTGCTGCAGATGCTGGGGCAACTCGAGCGTTTCGATCTCGCCGCGCTTGGCGTGCGCAATCCGGAAACCTGGCACCTGTTCGTCGAGTCGCAGCGGCTCGCCTATGCGGACCGCGAGCTTTACCTAGCGGACAGCGATTTCGTGCCGGTCCCATCGCAGGGGTTGATTGCGCCGGACTACCTCGCGCGGCGCAGCGCTCTGATCCAGTCGGGCAGTTCGATATCGGAGGTGAAAGCCGGGTCGCCCAAGGGAGCCAGCACAGCGCTCGCCGATGGCGACGAACCTGCCGAGCACGGCACTTCGCATATCGCGGTGGTCGACAATGCGGGCACGATGATCAGCTACACCTCGACCATCGAGAGCGCGTTCGGATCGGGCCTCATGGTCGACGGCTTCTATCTCAACAACGAGCTGACCGATTTCAGCCGGTCGCCCATGGTCGATGGCAAACCCGTCGCCAACCGGGTGGAGGGGGGCAAGCGGCCGCGCAGCTCGATGTCGCCGGTGGTGGTGTACGATCCACAGGGCGAGCCGTTCATGGCGGTCGGCGCAGCAGGCGGGAGCACGATCCCCGTGCAGACCGCGCGCACCATCATCGGCGTGATCGATTTCGGTCTGGCTCCCGAAGACGCGATGGGCCTGCCGTTCGTCATGGCGTTCGGGGATAGTGTGATGCTGGAAGAGGGCACCTGGCTGGCAGGCAGCCAGGACGCGTTTCGCGCGCTCGGCCACGCGTCGCTGATCGTTCGACCGGCCCCGGTGAAGGCGGGAATCGTGGTTCGGCGCGATGGTCAGTGGGTGGCCGCCCGCGATCCGCGGCTCTCCGGGCAACTCGATTTGCCATGATCTGCGGAAGTGTCAGGCGCTTGCCGTAGCGTCGGCGGGAGCCTAGAGCGCGCCGCACCGTTACACAGACAACGGAAACTGGGGAGCAGGTGCGGATTTGACGCAGCTTGAAGAGATCGAACGGGCGAGCAACCTTGTCTCGCTGTTCCTGAAGCGAGCCGACGAGGGCGGCGACAAGCCATTCCTTGGGCGCAAGGTCGCGGGCCAATGGCAGACGATCAGCTGGCGCGAAGTCGCCGATCAGGTCTGCATCCTGGCAGAGAACCTGAAGGGGCTGGGCCTCAAAAGCGGCGACCGTGTGATGCTGGTGTCGGAGAACCGGCCCGAGTGGTGCATCGCCGACCTCGCGATCATGGCTGCAGGGTGCATCACCGTGCCCGCCTACATCACCAATACCGAACGCGATCACATTCACATCCTCGACAATTCGGGCGCGAAGGTAGTGATCGTTTCGAACGAAAAGCTTTCCGGCCCCCTGATCCCGGCGATCTTCAACACGGGTATCGCCGAGCATATCATCCCGATCGAAAGCGTGCGCGCCTATCAGGGCGGAAACCTCGCCTGCCATGGCTGGGCCGGCATGATCGAAGGGGATGCGAGCGCCGCGCGCGCAGCCGTCGAAGCGCGGATCGCCGGTATCGGGCGCAAGGATACAGCGTGCATCATCTACACCAGCGGTACCGGCGGTGCGCCACGCGGCGTGTTGCAGCACCACGGCGCAATCCTGTGCAACGTTGCCGGAGCGGCGGACATCCTGATCAGCGATTTCGATCTGTCCGACGATGAACGCTTCCTCTCCTTCCTCCCGCTCAGCCACGCTTACGAGCATACTGGCGGGCAATTCCTGCCGATCAGCGTTGGCGCGCAGATCTATTATGCGGAAGGGCTCGAAAAGCTCGCCAGCAATATCGAGGAAACCAGCCCGACCGTCATGGTCGTCGTGCCGCGCCTGTTCGAAGTGCTGCGCACGCGGATCATGAAGCAGATCGCCAAGCAGGGCGGTGCGGCCAGTTTCCTGCTCGATCGTGCACTCGAAATCGAGGAGCGCGCGAACCGGAAGGGCCGCAAACGCCTGCGCGACAGGCCGATGGATGCGGTAGTCGGGCGTCTTCTGCGACCCAAGATCCGTCAGAAATTCGGCGGACGGATCAAGGCGATGGTGTCGGGTGGCGCGCCGCTCAATCCCGATGTCGGCATCTTCTTCCAGGCGCTCGGCCTGCCGATGATGCAAGGCTACGGCCAGACCGAGGCCGGGCCCGTCATCAGCTGCAACCGCCCGGCTGCCGGGGTAGCGATGGACACCGTCGGCCCGCCGATGAAGGGGGTCGAGATCAGGATCGCAGACGATGGCGAAATCCTGTGTCGCGGCGAGCTGGTGATGCACGGCTACTGGCAGAACCAGGCGGAAACGGACCGCGCCTTGCAGGACGGCTGGCTGCACACCGGCGATATCGGACACCTCGACGAGAAGGGCCGGATCGTCATCACCGACCGCAAGAAGGACATGATCGTCAACGACAAGGGCGATAACGTCGCGCCGCAAAAGGTTGAGGGGATGCTGACGCTACAGCCCGAAATCGGGCAGGCGATGGTCGTTGGCGACAGGCGGCCCTACGTGGTCGGCCTGATCGTGCCCGATGCCGAATGGGCCCTCGACTGGTGCAAGGCGCAGGGCAAGCCGCTCGATTGCAAAAGCGTGCAGGAGCTCCCCGAATTCCGCGCGGCGATCCGCAAGGCAGTCGACCGCGTCAATGCCGAGCTGTCGGTGGTCGAGAAGGTGCGCGGCTTCGCGTTCGCCGACGAGCCCTTCGGTATCGAGAACGAGGAAATGACGCCGAGCATGAAAATCCGGCGTCACAAGATTCGCGAACGCTACAGCGAACGGCTCGATGGACTTTATCGCCACGGCTAAAGTGGCTTTTTAGCAACAATATTGGAATTCCTTTTGGCAGGCGGCTTGGCAGATGCCAGGCCGCCCGATAACACGCGCAAATCGTCGGAAATGCTGGGTTGCGAAGACATCGGGGTCAATATTCGCGATCTGAATAGGCACGGCCGTTTGGACAAAAGGATTCATGATAATGGACAACTGTGGCTCATTTGCCATGCCTCGCCCTCTGCGTATGAGCGCGCTGCTCCTGGGTGGGATTTCGCTCTTTTCTCTTGCGACGCCGGCACTGGCACAGGATTCGGCCGTGCGCGACCGGCTCGAAGCGATGGAAGACCGTCTCGATGCGCTGCAGGACGAAAACGCAGCGCTGCGGGCGCAGATCGAGGCGATGCGTGCCGAAACTTCGGTCGAAGCGTCGGCCCCGGTTGCGATAGCGCAAGGGGAAGAGCCTCCTGCGACCACGCAGGACAGGATCCCGGGTTCGACGCAAGTCGCCGCCGCCCAAACCGCCTCGGTCGGCCCGGTCGATGTCGTGACCGAAACCGACGATCCGCGGGAGCTGCAGGTGGAGGGGTCGGAGAATTTCGTCGGCACCAACGGCGCCTATGCTTATCGCATGCTCGATCATGCCGAGAACGTGAACACGAAGCCGCTGGTGCAGCTCGCCGCCCTGCAGTCGGGTGAGCTTGAGGACCGCGTTACGCTGTCGGGCGGGATCACGGCGCTGGCGAACTATCAGTGGGCTACCGTGGACGACAAGTTCGGCTACCTGATGCGCCACCCGACCAGCGCCAACCAGCTGGGCGACAATGTCTCCGAAGTCGTGCTGCACTCGGCCAACCTCGCGCTGACCGCGCGACTCACGCCCAACCTCACCGGCTACGCCGAATTCCTATACGATCCGGAGCAAAGCTTCGGCCAGGGCACCATTACGGCGCTGGCCCGCAACCAGGTTCAGCTGCGGCGCGGCTGGGTGATGTACGGCAATCTGGATACCTCGCCGGTCTATGCGCTGGTCGGCAAGATGGACACGCCCTTCGGGCTCAACGACACGGTCAGCCCGTTCACCAATTCAACCAACTGGCATGCGTTCGCCGGGCTGGCCTTCGGGGGGCAGGTCGGTCTGGTCACAGGCGGTCTGCATCTGCGCGCGATGATCATCCAGGGCGGCGCCCAGTTCCGTTCGGCGAACGTCCCGGTGCTCGGGTCGAGCGTGCCCTCGCGCGCCAACAATTTCGCGGTCGACGCGCGCTACACGATCGACCTTGGCGGCGAAGGCAATGCGCTGATGGCGGGTGCCAGCTACCAGCGCGGCACGGCCTATTGCCAGGCCTATCCGGTGACGCACTTCAATCCGTGTGCAGACAACAACCCTGGCATCGCGGCGTACGGCAAGCTGACCTACGGCCCCATCACGCTGCTGGGTGAGTACGCACAGACGACCAGGGAGTGGGAGGGAACCGCTGTCCCGATCCCCACCAATCCTTTGAGCGAGTTCGAAGCGGTGAAGCCGGAAGCATTCACCTTGGGTGGACGCTTCGCGTTCGGCGCGGAAAATCTTTCCGTCCAGCGGCGCGAATTCGCGGTGTCGGCCGAATTTTCGAAGTTCATCTCGGGCGAGAAGGGCTCGCCTTGGCGGCGCCAGAACCAGTCGGTGCTCGGCCTGTCCTGGTTCCCCGTGCCGAATGTGGATCTGTTCGGCGAATTCATCCATGTCGACGGGTACGTGCCGCTCAACTTCCTGTCGGGCGGCAACTTCCCCGATGGTAGCACATGGTCGCGGCAGGACGCGGATACGAACGTGATCCTGGCCGGCGCGCAGGTATCCTTCTGATCCGCTTCGCCTGACGGTAAAACGAAAAGACCCGGGCCGCCCGTCTGGAGGGCGGCCCGGGCCATGATATTCGTTGAGGAACAACCTGTCAGGCGGCCTCGCCTTCCAGATCGACATATTCGGGATAGAAGCTCGGCGCGCGTGTCGACCAGGCAGGTGCGGTCGCGGCGGCTTCGCTCAGCGATTGCAGCAGCAGCTTGCGCCGTGCGGGGCGCAGGTGCGGCATCGCCGCCCCGCTGCAGAAAGCGCTCGGCAGCCAGGGACGAATCTCCGCCCCGAGCAGGCGTTCGTAGAGGAAGCGGAAGGGCGAAAAGCCGTCCAGCCGCTCCTGCGCGAGGTCGAACGCCGCGAGGCGCGCCAGCTGCCCGATGAAAGGTGAAATCGAATCGACCGCGTCGGCATCCGGGATCGAATGGCGCAGCGCCTTGAGGTCCTGGTACGCCACGTACTGGCGACGGATGTCGACATTCTCGCTCGCGTTGCGCGCCCACAGCTTGAACGCGTCGCACCGGCCAAGCCCGATGTCGAGATTGCGACGGATGAAGCGCTGCTCGCAGGGCGAGAAGTTCGCAAATTCGCGCATCTCAGCGATGCTCAGGTTCGTCGTGTTCCTTGTCGCCATCTTGCCCCTCCATCGGGCGCTTGATCCGGTGGAGGAAGGTTTCGCGTAACTTGGTTAACATCCCGTAAGCCTTGCGGGACGGCGACGGACCGGCGCTAGATCAGACCGGCCAGCGGACTGGACGGATCGGCGTATTTGCGCGTCGCCATCCGACCGGAAAGGTACGCGTCGCGCCCGGCCTGCACCGCCAGCTTCATCGCGCGCGCCATGCGAATCGGATCCTTCGCCTCGGCGATGGCGGTGTTCATCAGGATGCCGTCGCAGCCCAGCTCCATGCCGACTGCCGCGTCCGACGCGGTGCCGACACCGGCATCGACCAGCACGGGCACGCTCGCGCCCTCGACGATCAGCCGGATGGTCACGCGGTTCTGGATGCCGAGCCCGCTGCCGATCGGCGCGCCCAGCGGCATGATCGCCACCGCGCCCGCCTCTTCCAGCTGCTTCGCGGCGATCGGATCGTCCGCGCAATAGACCATCGGGTGGAAGCCTTCGTTCGCCAGCGTCTCGGTCGCGCGCAGGGTTTCGCGCATGTCGGGATAGAGCGTCTTCGCCTCACCCAGCACCTCCAGCTTCACCAGATCCCAGCCGCCCGCCTCGCGCGCCAGCCGCAGCGTACGAACCGCCTCGTCGGCTGTGAAACACCCGGCGGTATTGGGCAGGTACGTAACCTTCTTCGGGTCGATGTAATCGGTCAGCATCGGCTGGCCCGGATCGGAGACGTTTACGCGGCGCACCGCAACGGTGACGATTTCCGCCCCGCTCGCTTCCAGAGCGGCGGCGTTCTGCGCGAAGTCCTTGTACTTTCCCGTGCCCACGATGAGCCGCGAACGGAAGGTGTGTCCGGCGACGGTCCAGGTGTCGTCGTCGGAGGGATGGTCCCCGCCGCCGACGAAGTGCACGATTTCCAGAGTGTCCCCGTCGCACAACGCTGTATCGGCGAGCCGGGAACGTGGCGCGATTTCGCCATTATGTTCGACTGCGACCTTCTCGGGCGCGAGGCCCAGCTCGCGCACCAGCGCGGCAATGTCGGGGGCAGTGGTGGTGCGGCTCTCGCCGTTCAGCTGGATCGTCTTGGTATCGCTCATAGCGAGAGCGACTTGGAGGCTCAGCGTCCCTCGCGCAAGCTTTCCGCGCGGTGGCCGGGCGTGTGGTGCCGCAGATTGAGAATATGTCCTGCCGAAACCAGGCCGACGCCGATGATCGTGAGGACGGCCTCCTCCACTCCATGCGGCGCGGCCAGCGCACCGCCCATGAAGGTCAGTCCGGTCATCGCCACGACGAATGGCATGCGGCGGCGATGACGAATCGCACCGACACCGATGGCGACCCCGGCAATCACGGTAGCGGCGACCAGCCCCCAGGTGTGCAACTCGGGCGCGAGCAGCCAGCTACCCGCAAAGCCCAGCGCGGAAATCAGCACGATCGTGAGCACACAATGCACCGCGCACAGCGCAGACAGAGCGATGCCCACCGCATCCAGTCTGATGCGGTTCGATATGCTGCGGAAGTTCATGGAGAGCGAAGTATGTTATGTTGTTTCATTTTGCAAGTGCCTGAAAAGCGATCACGTGCCGGTCATGCGTTTTTGCGCGCTTGCAAGTCTGGTCGCCAATACGCATTCATGCGGAATGGCCGCCACACTCTTGCGTCGATCCAGCGAACCCACCCTTGATGGCACGCGGCCGGGCTGGCTGGCCTGGTGGCTCGTTTGCGTTGCCGTGCTCGTGGTGCTGATCGTCGCGGTCGGCGGAATTACCCGGCTGACCGAATCGGGTTTGTCGATCACGCAGTGGGACCCGGTGACAGGCGTGCTCCCGCCGCTGAGCGACAAGGCGTGGCAGGCAGAGTTCGCGCTTTATCAGGCGACGCCGGAGTACAGGCTCGAAGCCGGTCCAGCGGGCATGACCCTCGCCGACTTCAAGGCGATCTTCTTCTGGGAGTGGTTTCACCGACTGCTCGGTCGCCTGATCGGGTTGGTCTTCGCCCTGCCGCTCGCCTTCGCCTGGCTGCGTGGGTGGATTCCGAAAGGCTACAAGCCGCGCCTGCTCGCGCTGCTGGCACTGGGCGGATTGCAGGGCGTCTTCGGCTGGCTGATGGTAAGCTCGGGTCTGACCGGGTCGATGACCGACGTGAGCCATTTCTGGCTCTCGATCCATCTGTGCACCGCCTTGTTCACGCTCGCCGGGCTTGTGTGGACCGCGCTCGACCTGCACGATCTTGACCGCAACCGGGGCGCGTCGCCGGCACGCTTGCGCCCGCTCGCCGCCATCGCGGGCGGAGTCCTCTTCGTACAGATCGTGCTCGGCGCATGGGTTGCGGGGCTCAACGCCGGGCATGCTTCCAACACCTGGCCGCTGATGCAGGACCGGTTCGTGCCGGATGCGAACTTGTCGAAAGGATTCTTCTGGGCGGTGACGCACGATCCCTTTCTGCTCCACTTCATCCATCGCTGGTTCGCCTGGGTCGCATTCATCGTGCTCATCTGGCTGGGATCGCGCGCGCTGCCGCGTGAAGGGAATGCGGGCAAGGCGCTGATCGCGCTCGCGATCGGGCAGGTTTTGCTGGGGATCGTGACGGTGGTGACCGGCGTCTCGATCTGGGTGGCTGTCGCCCACCAGGTCACCGGCGCTTTGCTGGTCGCAGCAACCTCGGCCAGCGCGCACGCGCTCGGGCAGCGGGTGTGAGCGCACTGATCTACACGGTTTTTGCGAGCAAGGACGACGCGCGCAGCGTAGCCAGCCGCCTTCTCGACGAAAAGCTGATCGCCTGTGCGAACATCATCGGACGTGTCGAAGCCCTGTTCGATTGGGACGGGGAGCGCGGCTCGGGCGAGGAAGTCGCCGTGCTGTTCAAGACGCATGCCGAGCGGCTCGATGCCGCCGTCGCCCGGCTAGAGGGGCTTCACCCTTACGATACGCCGGCAATTCTGGGCTGGCGCGCGGACGCGAGCGGGAATGCGACTGCCGCGTGGCTCTCGGGCGTGGTGCAATGACATCCATGTTGGGACGTCGCGGCGTTCTCACCGGGCTAGGTGCGCTGCTCCTGCTGCCAGTCGCCGCATCGGCGCGACTTGCGCCAACCGCCGGGTCCTTCGTGCTCGAACGCGCCCTTCTTCGCAGCCTTTCGGACGGCAAGCAGATCACTGTGACCCGTCGCTGGGCGATCGCGTTCGAGGCGGTTGGCGACGACTGGCTGCGCGTCACGGGTGATCAGATCGATGCGAATGTCGATGCACCGGCTGCGCTGCAGGCGATGGCCAGATTGGAGGCCGCGCGTGACGAAGGCGATCTCTTCCCGCTCCAGCTCGATAGCGAAGGACGGATTGCCGAAAGCAACCCGAAGGTTGCGCTGGCACCATTGCCGGAAACGGTGGTGAATGCAGCGCTGGCCTATGCAAAAGCGCGGAGCGAAGCGTCCGCCGCGCAGACGATGTCGCGGCAATTCCTCGTCGAGCTTTCGCAACATGGGATGTCTTGGCTCAGCGGCCTGCCCGCCGACCTGTTCTTCCCAGCCCCCCGCGAGCGCAGTATATCGCGCGAGATCGACCTACCGGACGGGTCCACCGGAAGCTTCGATCTGCGTGAAAGCGTCTCTGCCGATAGCGCTTCCGGCTTGCTGAAGAGCTTTCTGCGAGATGCAGCCACAACGACGAATGGCATGACCCAGAAGGGTAGCGAAGCATGGACCTTATCGCACCCGGTATTATAATACCTCTTCGCTAAGCCGCATGAACGCTTGACTTGGGGGCAAACGGAAAGCATTAGCGCGCTCCACGCCCGATCAGGCGAATCCGCGACAGCGCGGACCGTCAATCTGGCGAGACCCCCGAATTCCAAGGGAAATTACAGCCATGAAGGCGCTCAGCAAGATGACCCGGTCGATCAAGCCGGCCGAGGTCGAAAAGAACTGGTATATTATCGACGCGGAAGGCCTGGTCGTCGGCCGGCTCGCCTCGATCGTCGCGAACATGCTGCGTGGCAAGCACAAGCCGAGCTACACCCCGCATGTCGATTGCGGCGACCATGTCATCATCATCAACGCGGACAAGGTGAAGTTCACCGGTCGCAAGATGGGCGACAAGAAGTACTACAAGCACACCGGCTATGCCGGCGGCATCAAGGAAACCACTCCGGCCAAAATCCTCGAGGGCAAGTTCCCCGAGCGCGTGCTGGAAAAGGCTGTCGAGCGGATGATCCCGCGCGGCCCGCTTGGTCGCCAGCAGATGAAGGCGCTGCACCTCTACGCCGGTATCGAGCATCCGCATGACGGGCAGAAGCCCGAAGTGCTCGATGTTGCTTCCATGAACCGCAAGAACAAGGCTGTCGCATAATGGCCGACGACAAGAACCAGAACCAGCCGCAGGCGGACAACGAGTCCGAACCTAAGACGGCCAGCATCCGTGACCTCGCCGATCTCGGCGATATCGCGGGCGATGCTCCCGAAGCGGACGCCGCCGTCGTTGCCCAGAGCACCGCGCCGCTGCGCGAGCAGGAACTCGACCAGCACGGCCGCGCCTACGCCACCGGTCGCCGGAAGGACGCGGTTGCCCGTGTCTGGGTGAAGCCGGGCAAGGGCACGATCACGATCAACGGCAAGGAGCAGCAAGTCTACTTCGCTCGCCCCACGCTGCGCCTCGTCATCAACCAGCCGTTCGCCATCACCGATCGCGAAGGCCAGTACGACGTGATCGCCACGGTGCGTGGCGGCGGTCTTTCGGGCCAGGCCGGTGCCGTGAAGCACGGCATCGCGCAGGCGCTGTCGAAGTACGAGCCGGAACTGCGCAGCACGGTCAAGGCCGCCGGGTTCCTCACCCGCGACAGCCGTGTGGTCGAACGTAAGAAGTATGGTCGTGCCAAGGCACGTCGCAGCTTCCAGTTCAGCAAGCGTTGATCGCTTTGGTGCGCTAGGCTACACAAGCAACCAATCACCAGGAGGGGCGGTGCCACAAGGCGCCGCCCTTTTTTCGTGTGGTGGCCCTGCCGTCGCCGACGGCCATCGCCTCTTGGCGATCAACTGACCGGAGGGTCTGTACGCGGCACGGCGCCCACCGGCGCGACCGGCTCTCCCTCTTCGCGCGGCGGGTGGGCGTCTTCGGGAACGTCGTCGATCTTCATCGCGTCGTCCTCGATATTCTCCAGATTGCGGATGCAGACCCGCAGGTCAGCCCCATCCCAGTGCAGTTCGTTGAAGCTCGGCGGAGTCGAGCGCAGACGCTGCGACAGCGTGCCCGCGCCGATCATCCGCACCGGCCCATGGAGCGTGTCTTCCATGATGTCGAACGCGTCATGGACGTGGCCCGACAGCACGCCCAGCACATCGCGTTTGGCGAGTTCGGCGAGCGCGTTGGACCCACCGCGCGTGAGTGCGGTGCCTTGCGTACCGACTTCGCGTAGGGGGTGGTGAACGGTCACCAGCGCGCGCGTGCCCTTGGGTAGCGCATCGATCCGCGCGAGACATCTATCCAGAGCGCGCCCGGTCACCCACCCTTTCGACCAGTTGAAGCGCGGCTGTGCGCGCACCGCGGTCTTGAGGGGGACGAGCGCAATGCCGGGCAGGTCGATTTCACGCTCAACCACTTCGCGCAGCCGCCCGAACCGTTTGTACGGATCGACGAACCGCTCGATCAGGTTGAAATAGGGCATGTCGTGATTGCCCACATCGAGCGTCACCGGCGCTTCGAGCGCGCCGACCCACTCTTTCGCGGCAGCGAATTCCCGGGCCCGCGCCCGCATCGTCAGGTCGCCGGTAATCGCGATCGCGGAAGGCCGCATCCGCACTACCTCGCTGGAAAACCAGTCGAGCGCCTCGTTGTTTTCGAGCCCGAAATGAATGTCGCTTACGTGGAACAGCAGGGTTTCGGCGGTCACCTCAGCCATCCTCCGGCAGAGTAGCGATCAGATCGACGGGGCAGGCGTCGAGAGTGAAGCTCTCCCGCTCGCGCCCGTCGGCAGGCTCTCCGTCGAGCAGCAGGTCGAGCGGTTCGCTCCCCGTGCTGGCCAGTTCGACCTCCGGGAAAGGTCCGAAGGTTTCGTGCGGGCCTTCGCGAAATTCCTGCCGCAGAAGCGCCCATGTCTGGCCGACGAAGTCTGCTCCGCTGCGTGCATGGTAAGCAGCAACGTCGATGCCGCCCGAATGCGGGACAAGTTCGAGTATCGGATAGCCCACTTCATCGCCCGCCTCGGGCCGCGCAATGCGCACGGGCGGCCGACCGGTCGTACCCTCGATCGCAGCGCCCGTCGCGGCGAGCATCGCGCCCGGGTCGCCTGCCCGCAATGCTTCGCGCACCTCGTTCCAGCTGGTGCCGGGGCCTACGAGGAGCCCCGCCAGCGCGACACCGCTCCGGCAGCGAATGATCTTGGGTCGGATACGCCGCGCCGTTCCGCTGGCGAACGCATCCATCACGGCGTCGACCTCGACATCGCCATGCAGCCGCTTGGTCAGCAGGTTCTGCGTTCCACCGGGGAGCGGGAGCACGGCTCCGTCCCAGCCCGCAAGCTCGGTGACGACTGCGTTGATCGTGCCGTCGCCGCCCAAGGTGACCACGGTATCGATTCCCAGCCGCGCAAGCTCCTGACGATCGGGGATGCCGTCATCTGGAAAGGTCGAGCGTTTGGCGATGCACAGGTCAGAGCTGGCGCAACACTGGTCCAGCTTGGCAAGGGTCTCTTCGCGGACCGATCCGCTGCCCTGATTGGCGATCAGCCAGATATCACGATGTCCCGTCATTCCTAGTGAAAGCGTCAGACGTGCTGCCCGTTCCCGTCAGGCATTGCCGCCTGCGGAACGATCGGCTGGAGTCGACGCCGAATCGGGCTTCTCCTGCGCCACCAGCAGCTTGTCGATCTTGCGCCCGTCCATGTCGACGATCTCGAACTGCCAGCCCTGATGCGTGAACACCTCGCCCTCGTCGGGCAGGTGCTTGAGCACCGAGAGCGCGAACCCGGCCGCGGTCGCGAATTCGCGCTCCTCACCGTAATCGAGGCCCAGCCGGTCGCTCAGATCCTCCGCCGAAAGGCTGCCCGAAACCAGCAGCGAGCCATCCGCGCGCTCGATCACTTCGGGTATCTCGCCTTGGTCCTTGTCACTTTCGAACTGCCCGACAATCGCAGTGAGAAGGTCGATCGGGGTGACGATCCCGTCGAGATGGCCGTATTCGTCGTGGACCATCGCCATCGCGACATCCGCCTGCTGGAGCACGCGCAAAGCGTCCATCGCATCGAGCTGATCGGGCACGACCTCGGCCCGTTTTACCAGATCGGTCAGCGCGAAGGGCGCGCCTGAGACCATCGCGGCCAAGACTTCGCGGACCTTGACCACACCGATGATCTTGTCGGCCGATCCGTCGGCCACCGGCAGCAAGGAATGCGGGCTGTCGGCAATCGTCGCCTCTATCTCGGCGCGATCGGCGTCGACGGCAATCCAGTCCACCTCGGTGCGCGGGGTCATCAGCTCGCGCACCGGGCGGTCGGCCAGGCGCACCACCCCGCGCAGGATCGCGCTCTGCTCCGCCTCCAGCACGCCGCTGCGGGTAGCCTCGGCGAACAGCATCTGCAGCTCTTCGGCGGTGACGCTGTTTTGGCCGCCCGGACGCACGCCGAACAGGCGCACGATCGTCGCCGAGGAGAAATCGAGCACCCACACAATCGGCGCGGCAATCAGTGCGAGCCATTTCATCGGTCGCGCCATGACCATTGCGATCTGGTCCGCCGCGCGCAGCGCGAGCTGCTTGGGCACCAGCTCTCCGATGACGAGGCTGAAATAGGTTGTCAGGACGATCACCAGGAAGAAGCCTGCCTGCGCCGCGCTGTCCGGAGACAGACCGAAAAGCGCCTGCAGCCTTTCGCCCACGGGCCCGCCCAGGCTCGATCCGGAATAGGCACCCGCGACGATCCCGACCAGCGTGATGCCGATCTGCACGGTAGAGAGGAACTTGCCCGGATCGCCCGCCAGCTCGAGCGCGGTACGCGCTGCGACGCTTCCGCCTTCGGCCTTCGACTGCAGCCGGGTGGTCCTCGCGGAAACGATCGCCAGCTCGGACATGGCGAAAACGCCATTGAGCACGATGAGCCCGGCGATGATGAGCAGGTCTGTCCAGGGAAAAGGTGTCACGACATCCTTCGCGCTAGCATAAAAGCGGCGCTGCGCCATCCGTCATCGTCCGACTGCCCAATCGACCTCCCATCGGCGGGCTCGCGGGAACTTCGCCGACAGGGGGCCGTTACTGGGGCGGCGAGCGTGGGTGGACGCTGGCACTTATTACGTTCGCGGCATTTCCCGCGAAACGACACAAAAGAGGGACTGCCTGAATATGAAAACCCCCCGTATCATTCTCTCGTCGGTGGCCGTCGCGGCTCTGGTGAGCACCTCCGCTTGCGTTACCGACCCGAACACCGGTGAAAAGACCTTCTCGCGCACCGCTGCAGGTGCCGCAATCGGCGGTACGCTCGGCTATCTGCTGGGCGGCGTAATCGGCGGCGATGCCGCGCGCATCATCGGCGCAGGCATCGGCGGTACCGCAGGCGCGGTGATCGGCGACAAGTTCGACGACCAGATCCGCGAACTTGACGAGCAGACCGCCGGTAGCGGCGTCGACGTCGAGGAAATCGGCGATCAGGACGCGATTCTGGTTCGTTTGCCCGATGGCGTGACCTTCGCCACCAACTCGGCGAACATCAACGCGAACTTCCGCGCGACCCTGAAGACCGTCGCCGACAGCCTGATCCGCTATCCGGACAGCCTGATCGACGTGTACGGCTTCACCGACACGACCGGCAGCGTCGGCTATAACCAGGACCTTTCGGAGCGCCGCGCACAGGCGGTGGCCGATTACCTCGTTTCGCAGGGCGTCTCGCGCGCCCGCATCGCGACCCGCGGCTACGGCGAAGATCCGCAGTACCTGCGTGTGCGGACCGGCGACAATGTTGCCGAACCGCTGAACCGCCGCGTGGAAATCAAGATCGTTCCGATCAGCCAGGAACAGGTCCAGGCTGCGCGCCGCTAAGGCCGCAGACTACTGCAACAAGAGGGGGGGTCGGCGCCGTGTGCGTTGGCCCCCTTGCTCATTCAGGACCTTTGGCAGTCCCCAGCCTTTCGCGCGCCCGTTCGCCGAAATGTTCGATCGCCTGCTGCTGGATTTCCGGCGCGCAGACCAGCAATCCGAAACTGCGCGGATCGCGCTTGTTGTACCCCAGCGGCTGCCCGAAAATATCGCTCACCGCCGCGCCCGCCTCGCGCGCGATCAGGGTCGCGGCGGCAATATCCCATTCGTAGCCCCAGCGCATCGTGGCAAGCAGGTCGGCACGATTCGCGGCGACCATCGCGGCGCGCAGGGCAATCCCATTGGGTTGCTCGACCGCGACCAGCGAGCGATCGGCCTTCGCCAGATCGGCGGCAGGCACCCGCGCGCCAACCAGTTCTGCCCTGTCCGACGCGACCAGCGGTTCGCCGTTGAGCGTCGCCCCCTTGCCCGCCGTTGCCTGCCAGCGTTCCTTGCGCGCGGGGGCCTCCAGGCTCGCGATCAACGAGCGTCCGTTCGAAACCAGCGCGACCGAAACCGCCCAGCCAGACCGCCCCCGGATGAAGTCGCGCGTGCCGTCGATCGGATCGACCACCCAGACCAGGCGGTCCTCGAGCCGTTCGGCATGGTCGGCGCTCTCCTCGGACAGCCAGCCTGCACTCGGCAACAGCGCCGTAAGCTCGCGGCGGAGAAACTCGTCGACCTCGAGATCAGCCTCGCAAACCGGATCGTTGTCGCCCTTGTCCCATGTTTCGACGCTATGGCCCGCTCCTGGCCATCGGGTCATCGCGATCAAACCAGCTTCGTGGAGTATCGCATCGAGGCGTGTGTAATCGATCATTTCGAATGTTCGCGATGTGCGCTGGCGCAGCGCCCTTTTCAAGCGCGCACAACCATGCTTAGGCGCTGCACAAACCTATCCGCACACAGATCCAGTCGACGAAGGACGGAGCGCCCCCATGAACATTCACGAATATCAGGCCAAGGAACTCCTCAAGGAACACGGCATCGCCATCCCCAAGGGCGTTCCCGCGATGAGCGTGGAAGAAGCCGTTGCCGCCGCCAATACTCTGCCCGGCCCCCTCTACGTCGTGAAGGCGCAGATCCACGCCGGTGGGCGCGGCAAGGGCAAGTTCAAGGAACTCGGCCCGGACGCGAAGGGCGGCGTGCGCCTCGCCAAGTCGATCGACGAGGTCGAAGAGGCTGCGCGCGAAATGCTCGGCAACACGCTGGTCACCGTGCAGACCGGTGATGCGGGCAAGGAAGTGAACCGCCTCTACGTCACCGACGGCGTCGACATCGCGAAGGAATACTACCTCGCGCTGCTCGTCGATCGTGCAAGCGGTGAAGTCGCCATGGTCGCCTCGACCGAGGGCGGGATGGACATCGAGACAGTCGCGCATGAGACGCCCGAGCGGATCACCACGATCACCATCGACCCGGCACAGGGCTTCATGCCGCACCACGGCCGCGCGGTGGCGTTCGCGCTGAAGCTGGAAGGCGACCTCAACAAGCAGGCGCAGAAGCTGGCCAAGCAGCTCTACGAAGCCTTCCTCGCCTATGACTGCGCGATGCTGGAGATCAATCCGCTGGTCGAAACGCAAGACGGCAACCTGCTGGTGCTCGACACCAAGATGAGCTTCGATTCGAACGCGATGTATCGCCAGAAGGCGGTCGAGGAACTGCGCGACGTCACCGAGGAAGACGAAGCCGAAGTCGAAGCGAGCGAATACGACCTCGCCTACATCAAGCTCGACGGGAATATCGGCTGCATGGTCAACGGCGCCGGCCTCGCCATGGCGACAATGGACATCATCAAGCTGAACGGCGCCTTCCCGGCCAACTTCCTCGACGTGGGCGGCGGCGCCAACAAGGAAAAGGTCACGGCTGCGTTCAAGCTGATCCTGAAGGACCCGGCGGTCGAAGGCATCCTCGTCAACATCTTCGGCGGCATCATGAAGTGCGACGTGATTGCAGAAGGCATCGTTGCCGCGGCCAAGGAAGTGAACATCCAGGTCCCGCTGGTGGTCCGTCTGGAAGGCACCAATGTCGAGAAGGGCAAGGAAATACTTAGCCAGTCGGGCCTCGCCATCGTCCCGGCGGACGACCTGGGCGATGCGGCTCGGAAGATCGTGGCGGAGGTGAAGGAGGCAGAGTAATGCGCAAGGTACTGATCGGATTCGCAAGTGTAGCAGCCATCCTAGGCACCGCCGCTTCGGCGCAGACGCCCTGGCCGACCATTTCCGACCGATCAGTCCTCAGCACATTCAAGCTTACGCCCGATTACGACACTTGCAGCGCGGAACTGATGGGTGGCGCCGAGCTCGCGCTGACCGACCATTTCGCGAATGGTCCGGCCGGCGAAGCGGGCTACCGCATCCTGGTGGTCGAGCAGGATACCTATAACCGCTACAAGCCCGGCAGCTACGTGAAGATGAAGTTCGGCGACGGTCTCGTCTGGGGCAAGGTCGTCGCCGCGCGCGGCAACCGCACGACCTTTGCCTTTGGTGGCGGAGTGCTGCGCGAATTGTGGTACGAAGGCAGCCTGCCCTTCGTCGAATTCGAGGCGACCAAGGACCTGTTCGACCAGGATCGCTACGACCATATCTCGCTGTCCGATCCCGAAGGCATGCAGGATACGCTGATGCCCAACCGGCAGCTGATCTCGGGCCTGCTCACCTGTTACGAAGGCTTGTCGATGGGGGCCTGAGCGGCTTTCCTTCTCGCGAAGCGGTAATCGTCAGAACATCCCGCCGCTACCGCCCGACGAACCACCCAGCAGCATCCCGAATACGACTTTCGTAATCAGGACGTAGAGCGCAGCGCCGCTGCCCAGAAATCCGATCAGCATCAGCAGACCGTCGCGCACGGTGAGTGCAATGCCGAATGCCGCGATCACGCCCATCGGCAGCACGACTGCAAAGGGCAGCAGTTCGAGCGGAGGGACCGCCAGGCACATCAGGGCGATCACGCCCGCGGCGATCCGGCCAGCCGTCGGCCCGGTGAACATCTCAAGTCGGCCATGGAAAATCTTGTCCATGAACGTGCCCACACCCTCCATGTCCTCCGCCGCATTGGCAAGCTTTTCGCCATCGACCGAGCGATCCTTCAAGATCCCGGGCAGCCACAGATGGTGTTTCCCGAAGACCATCTGCACCGCGATCAGCAACAGCGTCAGCGCGAGAAAGCTGGGCACGCCCGGGATGCCGCCCACGGGCGAGATGCCGATCAGTGCGGGCACCAGCAGCATCGGGCCGTACGACCGGCTGCCGAAGGATTCGACGATGTCTCCGATCGACACCTTGTCCTGCTCATCGCCAAGCTCGGTCAGACGGTCGATGATCCCGCAAACGTTTTTCGGCGTGTCTGACATATGTGCTCAAGCACCCTGTTCGATGGGAGTTCCCGCGCCTTTAGCATGATTCGCAAGCACTTGCCCGCTCGCCAGGCGGGGGCGCCCGCGGCTGCCTGACGCTACGCCTTGGCGAGCCCGCGCGCGCGCCCTTGACGAGGCTGTTTCCGGAACGCAACACCGCCCCCAGCCATTGGACAGGCGAAGCATTCTTGCGGCCCGGCGCGCGAAAACGCCCGGCCTCTCACGGGAAAGGACAACCGATGAAGATACTCGTGCCCGTCAAGCGGGTGATCGACTACAACGTGAAGCCCCGCGTCAAGGCGGACGGCTCCGGCGTCGACCTCGCCAACGTCAAGATGAGCATGAACCCGTTCGACGAGATCGCGGTCGAAGAAGCGATCCGGATCAAGGAAGCGGGCAATGCCGAAGAGATCGTCGCAGTCTCGGTCGGCCCGGCGAAGGCGCAGGAAACGCTGCGCACCGCGCTCGCCATGGGTGCCGACCGCGCGATTTTGGTCGAAACCGACGAAGATCTGGAGCCGCTCGCCGTCGCCAAGATCCTCAGGGCGATTGTTGACGAAGAACAGCCCGGCCTGGTGCTGCTCGGCAAGCAGTCGATCTCGGACGACAGCAACCAGACGGGCCAGATGCTCGCCGCGCTGCTCGACCGCCCGCAGGGCACCTTCGCCAACACGATCACGCTCGAAGGCGATTCGATCACGGTGAAGCGCGAAGTCGATGGTGGTCTGGAAACGGTCAAGCTGACCCTGCCCGCGATTGTCACCACCGACCTTCGCCTGAACGAGCCGCGCTACGCCTCGCTGCCGAACATCATGAAGGCGAAAAAGAAGCCGCTCGACACCAAGAGCCCGGCCGACTTCGGTGTCGACACTGCGCCGCGCCTCAAGACGCTCAAGGTCTCCGAGCCGCCGGTTCGCCAGGCGGGCGAAAAGGTCGAGGATGTCGATGCGCTGGTCGCCAAGATCAAGGCGCTCGGGATCGCCTGAGCAGGGCCCGAGCCCAGTTTATGATATTTGAGGTAAGAACATGAAAACTCTGGTTCTGGTCGAACACGACAACACAGAAGTGAAGGACGCGACGCTGGCTGCAGTCACCGCCGCGTCCAAGCTCGGCGAAGTGCACCTGCTTGTCGCTGGCGCAGACTGCGCTGGCGTGGCTGATGCCGCGGCGAAGATCGCAGGCGTGGGCAAGGTCCACCTCGCGGACGATGCCGCCTACAAGGACATGCTGGCGGAAAACATCGCGCCGCTCGCCGCCAAGCTGATGGCCGATCACGACGCCTTCGTCGCGCCTGCCACCACCACCGGCAAGAACATCGCGCCGCGCGTCGCCGCGCTGCTCGACGTGATGCAGATCTCCGAAGTGATGAGCGTTGAAGGCGACAAGACCTTCACCCGCCCGATCTATGCAGGCAACGCGATCGCCACGGTCGAAAGCACCGAAGACAAGCTGGTGCTGACCGTGCGCGGCACTGCGTTCGACAAGGCCGACGCCGAAGGCGGCAGCGGCACCGTCGAGACGGTCGAGACCACCGGCAATGCGGGCACCTCCGAATTCGTCAGCCGCGAACTCGCCAAGAGCGAGCGCCCCGAACTGACCAGCGCGAGCGTGGTCGTGTCGGGTGGTCGCGCGCTGAAGGACGCCGAGACCTTCGAAGAATACATCACGCCGCTGGCCGACAAGCTTGGCGCCGCCATCGGCGCGAGCCGTGCGGCGGTCGACGCGGGCTACGTGCCCAACGACTACCAGGTCGGCCAGACGGGCAAGATCGTCGCCCCGGAGGCCTACTTCGCAATCGGCATTTCGGGCGCGATCCAGCACCTTGCCGGGATGAAGGATTCCAAGGTCATCATCGCGATCAACAAGGACGAGGACGCCCCGATCTTCCAGGTCGCGGACATCGGCCTGGTCGCGGACCTCTTCAAGGCGGTGCCTGAGCTGACCGAGAAGCTCTGACCCCACAATAGCTTGCTCGCATTATTGGGCGGGGATAGTCTCTCCACCCATGATCGATCGCAAGACAGCATTCAAAGCCGCCGCGGTGATGATTATCGCCTCGGCGGCTTTTTCCAATGGTGCCAGCGCCAAGCAGGCCCCGGCCCCGCTTCAGCCGTCCTCGAGCTGGAATCTCAATTACGCCGAAAAGAACTGCCGGCTGATGCGTACGTTCGGCGAAGGCGACGACAAGGTGGTCTTCGCGATCGAGCAGGCGCTGCCCGGAGATCACTTTTCCGTGATCGTCGCAGGACGGCCATTGCGATCATTGTACCTGAAACCCACGCCCGAAGATGTCCAAATCCAGTTCGGACCATTCGAGGATGCCAGCGATGCCACGGCTGTCGAAGGCGACCTGGGGGAATTCAAACCCGCCGCGATCATCTCCATGGCCAAGCTTGGGACGCTACCTTTGGAAGCCGAGGACCGGCCGGATGGCTATGTCGCGCCCGGCCCCTTCGATATCATCGGACGCACCTTCCCGAATGATCGTGCCGCGCAGATCGAGTGGTTTCGGATCGAACGGCGGAGGAGGGCCGTAACGCTCGCCACAGGTCCGATGGAGAAGCCGGTCGCGGCGCTGCAGAAATGCATGGAAGATCTCGTGTCGACCTGGGGGATCAATGTGGCTGCGCACCGCGAACTTTCACGCAGGGTGGAACCGACGAACGATCCCGGCAACTGGATCAGGTCGACCGACTACCCGGTTTCGGAATTGTGGAAGGGCGGACAGGCTATCATCAAATTCCGTCTGACCGTGAACGAAGAGGGCCTTCCGGTCGATTGCGATGTTTCCGGCCTGACCGATTCGGCCGAGTTCGCGGAGATCAGTTGTGACCGTTTGAAAAAGCGCGCTCGCTTTGAACCGGCGCTCGACGTCGACGGCAAGCCGATCGCTTCGGTCTATCTCGGCACGGTCCGTTTCCAGATGCCGCGATGAAGGGTGGAGGACCCCATACCGGTTTGCCCCCCCCGGTGCTGAGGACTTGACGAAGAGCTGGCAGATTTCCCGCTTTACGCCTCCCTTGCAGACTGCCTACTTTGGCCAGATGCATAGAAACGTCGCATTGACCTTCGCGCTGATCGCTGGAGCGGCGACAAGCCTCTCCGCTCAGAATGAGTCCACACCAGCGGCCCGCACTTTAGCGCCGAGTTCCGATTGGATACTCAAATACGACGACGACAGCTGCCGGCTGTTGCGCCTGTTCGGCGAGGGTGACGACAAGGCCGTCCTCATCCTCGAACGATACGTTTCCGGCGATGAATTCGATATGATTGTGGCAGGCTCGCCGCTGGAAGAGATCGGCGACGAGAGCAAGCTGGACGATTTTACCTATCAGTTCGGCCCCGATGAAGAGCCTCAATCACAGAACGTCGGATTCGGCGTTTTTGGAGAGTACGACCCTGGGGTGGTTGTCACCGGAGCGTTTTTTGGCACAGTGGAAGGCGAGCATGCCGACACAAAGTGGAAGAAGCCGGATCCGGACGAGATTCCCGAAGGGTACGATCCGCTCGAACATCCCTTTTCGCAGGAGCGTGAAGCGAAGATTCGGTGGTTGCAGGTCTCGCGCGGTAGCGAGCAACCGGTGAGGCTCGATACCGGTCCGATGCAAGCGCCACTGGAGCAGATGCGGAAATGCACCGACGCGCTCATGGGGACCTGGGGCATCGACGTGGCTGCCCATGCAAAGCTCACGCGGCCCGTTATGCCAAGGACGAATCCGGGTGACTGGATCAGGCCGGATGCTTATCCGATGGATCTTGTCGCTCGCGGCACACAGGGCATTGGCCAGTTCCGCCTTTCGATAGACACCGAAGGGACGCCGACAGATTGCCATATCCAGCGATCGACAAGACCTGCCGAGTTCGACAAGGCCGTGTGCAAGTCGGTGATGCGTCGCGCGCGGTTTTTGCCCGCCCTCGATGAAAATGGGGCGCCTATCGCATCCTATTATCGCAATACGGTGAGATTCGTACTGTCCCGATAACGGCACAGCGATACTGGTCGCTAGGCCAGCTGCGTAATCGCGTGCAGCGTCACTCCGACCAGTCCGCCCACAAACGTGCCGTTGATGCGGATGAACTGGAGGTCGCGGCCCACCGCGCTTTCGATCCGGTCGGTCACCGTGACGGCATCCCAACGCTTCACCGTTTCGGACACCAGTGCGACGATCTGCGCACCGTAGCGCGAGGTCATCCCCACGGCGGTGCGGCGGGCGAAGCGGTTGATCTGCGCCTGGAGGCGCGGATCGTCCTGAAGCGCGCGACCGACCTCGCGCAGTCCTTCGCGCAACTCGTCGCCCAGCGCGCTTTCCGGGTCGCGTGCACGCGCGATCAGCGACAGCCTGATCCGCTCCCAAACGCCCATCCACCAGTCGGCCAGCGCCGGATTTTCGAGCAGGTCCATCTTCACCGCTTCGACCTTGGCGCGCATCTCCGGATCGGTCTTGAGCTGGGCCGCAAGCTTCACCAGCGACGCATCGATCTTCTCGCGCATCGGATGCTCGGGGTCGACCAGCACCTCGGCCAGCAGCCGATACACACCATCCAGAACCGAGCTTGAAATGCGGCTGTCGAGCCCGGTCCAGCGCAGGACCGAATTGGCGCGCGAACGAATGATCTCGCGCACCGCCTCCTCGTTGTCCTCGAGTGTCAGGCCAGCCCAGCGGATCAACCCGTCGAGCAGCGGACGGTGACGCCCGTCGGCGATCAGGTTCTCCAGCAGGCCGCCCAGCAAGGGCGACAATTCAACCTTGGCCAGCTGTCCTGCAAGACCCTGGCGCACCCGCAGGCCGAGCCGCTCCGGATCGAGCGATTCGAGTACCTCGGCGACCAGTTCCGCGCCTCCGCCCATAAAGCGGGAGCGCTCACCCCCTTCGCGGTTGACCAGGAACTCGCCTGCCGAGACGGCAACGTTCATTCGCCGCATCCGCCGCGCGACGACCGACGGGGTCAGGAAGTTGTCGCGCAGGAATTGCGCCATGGTGTCGGCGATGCGATCCTTCTTGCGCGGGATGATCGCGGTGTGCGGGATCGGCAGGCCAAGCGGATGGCGGAACAGCGCGGTCACCGCGAACCAGTCCGCCAGTCCGCCGACCATCGCAGCCTCTGCGAAGGCGTTCACGTAACCCAGCCCCGTGGCCCATTGCGGGTGGGCCCCGATCGCCCAGTGGCTGGCCGCGAAGATCGCCGCCATCAGCACCAGCATCAAGGTGGCGGTGCGGCGCATGCCTTTCGCGCGATCGAGTGGAGCGACCGCAGATTTGGACCTGATGATCGGCGCGCTCGTCACTCGGCCGGGGCAGCCTCACCCTCACCGTGGCGATGCCCGGCGTTCCTGTCGTCGCCTGGACGATAGCTGAGCACACGATCGCGCAGCCATGGGCCGACGCGCTTCTCGAACCCGTCGGCAAGGCTGAAACCGGCCGGGACGATCAACAGGGTGAGCAGGGTCGAAACCACCAGGCCGCCGATGACCATCGTGCCCATCGGGGCGCGCCATGCGCCATCGCCCGATCCGAGCACACCCGAAAGCGCGGTCGGGATCATCCCGGCGGTCATCGCGAAGGTCGTCATCACGATCGGCTGGGCACGCTTGTGACCAGCGTCGAGAATCGCGTCCATCTTGTCGCGCCCCTCGGCCATCGCCTCGATCGCGAAGTCGATCAGAAGGATCGAGTTCTTCGACACGATCCCCAGCAACAAGAGCACGCCGATATAGACCGGCATCGATTGCGGTTGGCCGACCAGCCAGACGAGGAAGATCCCGCCCAGCGGCGCCAGGGCGAGGCTGGTCATGTTCACCAGCGGGCTCATCAGGCGCTTGTACAGCAGGACCAGCACCGCGAACACGAGCAACACGCCAGAGATTACTGCGTAGATCAGGCTGGTTACCAGCTCCTGCTGCCACTGCTCGTCACCCACGGCATCGCGCGTGACGCCCTGTGGCAGATCCTGAAGAGCCGGAAGAGCATCGATCTGTTCACGCGCGGTGCCACTGACGACACCCTGTGCAAGGTCAGCTCCGACCAGGATGCGACGGCTCTGATTGTACCGCTGGATCGCCGTCGGTCCCGACCCGAAGCTGATGTCGGCAACGCGCGAAAGTGGCACGGTGCCGCCACGCAATGTGGGCACGGGCAGGTTCTCGATCGTGGTCAGGCTTTCGCGCGAGGTTTCGGGCAGCTTGACGCGGATCGGAATCTGGCGGTCGGACAGCGAGAACTTGGCCGCGCTCTGGTCGATCTCGCCCAGCGTGGCGATACGGATCGTCTGGCTGAGCGCGACGGTCGAGACCCCGAGATCGGCGGCCAGATCGGGGCGCGGCGTGATGATCAGTTCGGGCCGGTTGAGATCGGCTTCGATCCGCGGCGCGACCAGCGTATCGAGCCCCTTCATCTGTTCGACCAGCTGCGAGGCGGTCTCCTGCAACACTTCGGGGTTGGAGCCGGCGAGCATCACGGTGATGTCGCGCCCGCTCCCGAAACCGCCGCCCTGCGACTGGAAGCGCACGCGGGCATCGGGGATCTTCGCCAGTTCGGGTGCCAGCTGACGCTCGAACTGGATCGAGGTTCGCTCACGGTCGGGCGACAGCGAAACGTAGAGCGTCGCGCTACCCATCCGTACCCGTTCAAGCGCGCGCTCGACCTCGGGCTGCTGATAGAGGAGCGCGGCGACCCGGTCGGCCACCCGCTCGGTATCTTCGAGCGTGGTGCCGGGTACCATCTCGATCTGGACCTGGCTGTTGTCGCTATCGACCAGCGGCTGGAATTGCGCGGGCACGTTCATGAACAGCTGGATCGTTAGCAGGAGCGAGAAGTATCCGACCATCAGCATCCACACGCGATGATCGTAGAAGCGCGCTTCCAGATAGCGCCAGACTTCGCGCATCCGCCTGCCGAAGATTCCCGCGAGGAGCCCGAACA